>Ga0247727_10013479_pt1 | contig 13774 bp, 12 predicted proteins | sample WisWelCaveWW1625_FD_202498 | JGI IMG/M metagenome (GOLD analysis project Ga0247727, IMG submission 202498) | Biofilm microbial communities from Wishing Well Cave, Virginia, United States - WW16-25 | ecosystem: Environmental > Aquatic > Deep subsurface > Groundwater > Cave microbial mat | place... | reverse complement strand
GCCAGAGGGCGTCGTCTTACGGCCGGCACAATGAAGGGAGCTCGCTGAAGGTACACTGGCAGTTTCGGCCCTGTCCGTACGCTTGCGACGGGTCGCCGATGACGGTTCGAGGTGGCGGCCACCCGAGAGCCCACATGGCTATCAAGCCGCGGGGTAGAATGGGCCCGCCGCCTCGGAGCTTCGCCGCTGATGCGCATGATTGCATCATGGTTCAGGCTCTGATTGAGCCGACCGGATACAAGTATGCGGCGGGATTCTTCATCCCGCTGCAAAAGGCGCGCTCCCCTCGTTAATCGTCATCCCGACCACCCCAAGCGTGCTGCCGTGCTCGGGGATGTCAAGGTGTGGCCTGGCGATGATGGGAGCACGTGGCAATGTTGGCGCGACGGCCAACCTTGACATCCCCTGCGCGCGACAGCGTCTGAACTTGTGGGTCGGGGCGAAGAAACGGCTCCAGATCGAACAAAGAAACTGACAAAGAAGAAAGAGGACCCTGCAGAGAGGCTTGACAAAAAAAACCCCATACAAGTGGGCACGGCACGTCGGAAGGGTGGTTCGTGGTTAGAGGGGGAGACCCGTTGCGGGCGAGGGTAGCGGCCTCAACGTCGCTTTAGGCGGCGGCCACAGCGGGAGTCGGACAGGGTCGTTGGAGCGTTCATGCGGAGCATGACTTCGTCATGACGAGGCCGGGTAATGCCGGCGGAGCAAAGGGCCCTGACTTCTGGTGCGCTTTCGAAGATGGTGATGGGATGGTGATTGGCGATGAGCCCGGTAACACCAGATAAGATCCGGACCCTTCAGAGACGTTGGCGGATCGCAGCTTTGTGAGGCGGTGCGGGCGAATTTCCGCTTCCGGAGTAGCCGCAGGTTCGTATCAACTACAGATGCGGGGACCAAGACGATCATGAGCTTCTTAGTTCCGGTGGAGGGAGTCGCTCATGTCCGCGCTGAAGTTCTACCTTCTTGGAAACGTCGCTTTGCAAGGTGCTTTGTCAAGGCCGATCCACTTTCCAACCAAGAAGTCGAAGTCGCTGTTTGCATACCTTGTCGTCTACAAGGAGCGCACGTTCACTCGCGCGGCCCTTGCTGGAAAATTTTGGCCCGAGATCGAGGACGTACGTGCGCAGCGCAGCCTCAACACCGAAATCTGGAGGCTGCGCACAATGCTGAAGAGTTCAGGCCTAGAGCCTGACAACTTCCTCTTCTCGGATCGTGACCGCGTCGGTTTCTGCCGAGACTCAGACCACTGGGTGGATGTGGCAGAGTTTCATGCCCTCACCCAATCGGTAACAGTGCGCAGCGTGGTGCCAAGTCATCCGCACCTACTGCCGTCCCTCAGGAGGGCCATTGTCCTCTATCGAGGGGACTTTGCCGATGGCCTCTTCGATGAGTGGTGCCTAGTGCAGCGAGAAGACTATCGAGTGCGTCTGTTGGCGGCGTTAGAGACACTGCTAGCTGCCGCCATGGACGAGGAACATTGGGACGAGGGCATCGCTCACGGTCGACGGCTGTTGGAGCTCGATCCGTTGCAGGAACATGTACATCGAGCATTGATGCGCTGCCATTTTGGTCTCGGCAACCGTCCCGCCGCACTCAAACAGTACGGAGCATGCGAAAGGGTTCTTCGGGATGAGCTGCAGATCGAGCCAATGCCAGAGACACGGCAGCTTTTTGAGAAATTGGCCGCGCAGACCACTGCACAAGAGCAACCTAGCGATGTACGTGATCCACTAGATCCCATTTTGAGATCGTGTTGCACGCCGGCGCAACGAATAGACGCCGCCCTTGCCAATCTTTCGACGGCACGCAGTCTGTTGGAGGATGCCAGCCGTCAGCTTCTCACGGCCGCTTCCGACAGACGCGCCCGTTGAGTTTCTTGTGCTGGATGTCGCTGTGTTCCTTCACTTGGAGGGGTGCTGCCATGGCCGCAACGACCGACGGCGACACCACGTCCTCGTGACTGGCTTGTGATTGCATCGGGATTCCCGTGTGTGACTGTTCGGGCAACTTGCACCGACAAGGTCGCGCGATGAGGCGGCAAGTGTGATGTCGGGGAACGATTTGGCCCACGAGGACAACCATCACTTCGTCGTGGTATACCGACGCGCTGTCCGTGCCCCCGGACACGAGGTATCCTATTGGTTTGGCCATATCACGCACGTCGTAGCCAATCAAACAGGTCTGGAGACGACGCAGAAACGCATCGCCTTCAAAAGGCTCGATGAAATTCCGGGCATCATCCGCCGATGCATCGATCTCGCTTCAAGCGACATTGTCGATTGAGGTCAAGGCCCGGTCATGACCTCTTGCCCCTTCATACGACGGCCGCGACCCGGGGAACGCTATTTAGCGAGTTTTATCCTTCGGTCCCGCGAACCGTGATCGACCGCGCATCTACACCTGTACAGCGCGTGCACGTGACGCCAGGAGAGCGCTATGAAGGTTGGCACAAAGCAGCCCCGCTGGATCATGGCGGTGCTTCTCGCGGCGTCAGCGCTGCCTATAATGCAAGCGGTACTTGTTGCCCCCGCCCTATCATCCATTCACGACTCGTTCAACGGCGTTTCAAACGCAAAGTTGCTTGTTCGAGTCGTATTGGTTGCCCCCACTATCAGCATCATTGCGTTGGCCCCGCTCATCGGGATATTGGCTGACCGGCTTGAGCGGACCGCCATTCTTGGCAGCGGGCTTCTGGTGTATGCCCTGTCGGCGTTGGCTGCCTCCTATGCCCAGAACCTGGAGCAGCTAATTGCGATTCGCTTAATCATGGGAGTCTCCGTCGCCGCAATCATGATCTGTGCGTCGCTGCTCATTGGGAGCTATTTCGAAGGAAGCGACCGCCCGAAGGCGTTCGGCGCGCAAAGTGCAACAATCGGCTTTTCCGGTGCCATTTTTCCGGTCGTTGGCGGAGCGCTAGCAAGCGCCAGCTGGCGGTATGTATTCGTTGCGTGTGCCGCGGCGCTGCTGCTAATCCCCGCAGCGATGCGTCTTCCTCCGTCAAGGGCAAGGCCGGCTGTGCGGGTGAATGGTGAGCTGCGGTTTCCGAACGGTCTATCGATCCTCGTCTGCGGATTGCTACTGCTCGGAATGCTGGCAATGTATCTTACCACAATACAAATTGCCTTTCATCTGAGCGAGCTCGGTATGCCTTCACCGCCGTTGGCCGGCTTTGCAATTGGGAGCGCAAGCCTCTCTGCCGCCATCTGCGCCCTCTTCTACGGGTGGCTCCGGAGCGAGCTGAGTTTTACTCAGATAGCGGCGATCTCATTCGCTGCCATATGGATCGGTTATTCCATTGTCGGTCTGGCGTCGAATGTCACCTTGGCGTTCTCGGGTTTAGTGATCGCGGGTTGCGGCTTTGGCCTCAACTTGCCGAATTGTATGAATTGGCTGCTAGGTAATGCGCCCGCAAGCTTGCGAGGTCGAGCCTCCGCGGCGTTAACGATGGCAATGTTTGCAGGGCAGCTCCTCTCGCCTTTCGCGTACGATCCACTCCTCGCTCAGTTTGGTTCGGCAGTTACCTTTGTCATCACGGGGAGCGTGTGTTTTGTGGTTGCCGTATTGCTGGTCGCGGGTCAGCTTGTCTGGCCGTCGAAAGCCGTGCCGGTCAGGGGTACAACATGAGAGTGGGTTGTGATCTTAGCGAAGCGGACAGGATCGGGCCGCCGCAGTTCGCCGTCCGGGAACGCGGAGCAAGCGTCCGAGCCCCGGCCGCTCGCGCCAGATGAATACAGCACGCTGCTACTCGCGGGTCATGCCACGGAAATGCCCGTCCGCAACCCGGGCCCACCGCCCGTCTCGTCGATTGCGGCGCAGAGCCGCTCCCCACACAGAGCCGATGGCTCCTGCTCCAACCCGGGACATAAAAGCCGCATGACGGGTATGTTGAACCGGGCGCGCGTTATGTCAACCACGACCGGATCGAAGCCGAGGCTTGCGAGACGCTGCGCCATGCTCGCGAGATCATCTCTTTGGGTGGAACAGTCTAGGTTCTCCTCGTCCGTGGGCGTTCCAGATGGATGCACGATGGAACAATCCCCTGCGTCTATGGACGAGAAGCGCCGCAGATGAGCCTCATCGTGCGAGTTGAGCGAAGAGTTGCCGAGCGCGTTGCGCTTCATGATGACGATCTGGTGTGCAAGTTCGCCTTGACACATCTCGAACAGTGCAGACCGAGCGGCCGCACGCAAACTCGATCGTGCCGCCATGCCGCAGCAAAAACCGCGACCGGCTGGTTCGAAAGAAATCGCAACGACAACGGGGACGCCAATATCCGTTGCGATATCAAGGAGCCACGTATCACGGGTCGACTTGCCTTGACGCAACGACGCGATCAGCGACTGAGCCTCGGCCGCTACCTGCGGAGACAGCGGACGACCGCGTCGTCCCCCTCGCCACCAAAGAGCTACGGCGTCGCGTTCAATGAGCTCCAGAAGGCCGTGCAATGCTGCGCTTTCCGCTGATTTGCCTGCAGCGCAGCCGATGCTCAAAGGCGATGATGGTTCGAAAATGCGCCGAGAAGGTGCTCGGCGAAAGCAGAGGTCAATAGGTACGAAGCAAGGTGCGCCGTCTATGACCCTCCGAGCAAGAAGACACCCGTCGAGTCTCCTGTCATGCGGGAGGAGGTTGACAAAGGCGGATGGCAGCGTCCGATCGAACGCCAGAGGTGGTGCAGTTCTGTCGTCAGCGGTCTCGACCTGCGAGAGCCGTTCGACCGCCTCGCCGACGCACGCGGCGAACGCTTCAAGTTGTGTAAGGCCAGCCCCGCAGGCGCTCGTCGGCGGGATAAGAGGCTCGTTGCACATCTTGGCCGGGTCCGCTTCAGCGCCGAAGAAGGCCAGGCCCGGCGCCTGCTCGGAGTGCAACCGAAATAGACGCGAGCAATCGGCCGCGGCGCGGAAGACTGCCGCGCACCGGCCAGCCATTGCATCTGCGGTGGCACCAGATGGACAGCCGAGCGCTTCGAGCAGGGCGAGCACCTCGGGCGAAAGCCGATCAACCGGGACTTCGTCCTCAATTGCCTGCGCAACCTGCAAAAGGACGCCTTGAAGGTTCATGGGGCGCTCCACCTTCGCTGTTCGGCTGCTTAAGCCCTATGCGACACGTTCTGGATCAAAGCCAAGGCGCTCTTTGCCCGAGCAATTAGTCTGCCATAGCGGCCGGTGCAACGCCCTCTAGGCTCCGGGCTACGTGCGCTAACCCGGCCTCCAGGCCAATGCGGAGCCCCTCGAACAGCTCGTCGATCTGTTGTTTACTGATAATAAGCGGTGGACAGAGATATACCGCCTCAGGAACACCGCGGAAGATCACGCCTGCCTTCATGGCGGCGTCCTGGACCGCCTGACCGACGCCATCGGCGGGCCCAAAACTGACGCGACGCGCCTTATCCTTCACAAGTTGGATCGCGCCGATCAAGCCCACGCCGCGCGCCTCACCAACGAGGGGATGATCGACCATGGCGCGGAGCCGAGATTGAAAGTAAGGCGCGATACGTCTCACCATAGTCACGATGTCACGTTCTTCGTAGATCTTCAGCGTTTCGAGAGCGACAGCCGCTGCCACCGGATGGGCTGCATAGGTTACGCCATGCGCAAAATCCCCGAGCTTTCCCGACTGTTCAGCGATGGCGTCGAATATCTTTCCGGTGATGAGTGTCGCCGAAATCGGCATGTAGGAGGCAGAAAGACCCTTAGCCACAGTCATCAAATCGGGCTCGATCCCGAAGGTCTCGCACCCGAACATCTCGCCGGTACGGCCGAACCCGGTGACCACCTCGTCAGCAATGAAGAGGATTTCATAAGGACGCAAAACCGCTCGCACGCGTTGGAAATATCCCTCGGGTGGCACAATGATTCCGCCAGCACCAATTACAGGCTCAGCGATGAAAGCTGCGATTGTTTCCGGCCCCTCGCGAATGATGAGCTGCTCAAGATTACCGATGATGCGGTCGAGAAATGTGGCCTCGCTCTCACCGGGCAGGCCGTAGATGTAGTAGCTGGGACAGTCGGTATGTAATACGCCGTCAATTGGAAGGTTCCAATGCGCGTGGTGCGCGGGCATACCGGTCATGCTGGCTGTGAAGATTGTGCACCCGTGATAGCCGCGCATGCGCGAGATGATCTTCCTCTTGCGCGGCTTTCCAATTGCGTTGTGATAGAACCAAACGAGCTTCACGGCCTGGTCGTTTGCTTCCGAACCGGAGTTCGCAAACAGCACCTTTTCCATCCCAGACGGTGCGATATTCAATAGCGCCTCCGCCAGATCGATTGCCGGATGCGTCGACCGATGGCGAGCAATCTGGTAGAATGGAAGTTGGTTCATCTGCCGCGTGGCGGCGGCAACCAACCTCCGTTCAGAGAAGCCAAGCGAGGCGCACCACAAGGCCGACACGCCTTCAAGATACCGCTTGCCAGCATCGTCATACACATAGACGCCATCGCCTCGGGTGATGATCATTGGCCCCATCGTTGGGTGCCGCGCCAAGTCAGAGTGCGGGTGGATCAGTGTGGCCACATCCCGCGCTGTGGCGGATCTCGGTGCTAACATGGTCGCCTTCCTTGCAACTTCGGGCACACCGAATGCGCCCGCTCCGGTTCAAGGTGCCGAACGCCGCGCCAGAGGACCGCGAGATAGACGTTCTGGTCGATGGTCCTGCTGGCGGGCGCCCATGGTTTCTGCGAGCGCGCGGCGCCGTAAGATCGTTAGCTTCCAGGAAGCCGCGCCGAGACCATCATGCGCACACAGTGATGCTGTAGTTGGCGCATAAGGTGACGGTGTAGTTGCCGCACAGCGTGATTGAAAAATCGGGGATGTCGATGGCTCGGGGAGTGAGCTGCTCGTCGATCTGCCGACGGAGCGCCTGACCGGTGGGATTCACCACGGTGGCCCGAGCGTTCGACTGCTTCAGTTTGTTACGATGCATGGGTTTCTCCTCGGTTTGCAGTGTTCAGTAGAGCCGATGGACAAGGTCGGCCCGCGCCCAAGGGTTGGGTGCATTCCAAGTATGTCCATCTACCTCACACATGCGTCACAGCGCGATCACAAGGGCCGATAAGCAACCCAGGCTTGGGATGCAACATCGAGGCTGCGCAATCCGTCCACATCGCTCAACCACAACAGGTGATGGTGAAGTTGCCGCGCATGGTGATCGTGAATTTGCGAGCACCGGTGGCGCGGAACGCAAGCTGCTCGTCTGTCTTCCGACGGAGTGCGGACGAAGCGGGCTTTCGCGGTTGCTGCCCTGCCGCTGACGGTCATGCGGCCTCTTTGTCCCGGACAAGAGCAGGAGCCGCCGCGTCTCGCCAGGAAACGGCTCTCCGCAGCAATCGAGGAGACAAAGTGCTGGCGAATGCTCCAGGCGATCCGGGCTAGACAGGCGCAGCGGAAGACAGCGCGACGGCATAGAGCGCCTGCTCATCAACTCCGTCGATTTGGAGCAACTCATTCACCACGTCGTCGGTGAACCCCGCCATCGGCCGGGCGCCAAGGTCAAGTGCTGCGGCCATCAGGAGGATGTTCTGCGCCATGTGGCCGGCTTCGAGTAGCGCGAGAACATAGCCGAAGTCGCCGTACTTGCATGCGATCCGCTTCCACACACTGGAAAATATAAGCACAGTCGGTGCGATGCCTGCATAACCCAGCGGTGGATGGAAGAGCGTGGCGATTTCAAAGTCCTCCCGTGCGGTTGCGATGTGTTCGAGCGCGTGTGCAGCAGGATCGTAATGGAAGATGTCGCGAGCATAATCGGCAACACCGCCGACAAGATAGGTTTCCACCGGATAGCGGGAGCCGCCGGAGGGATAGGGGCGCGTGGCACCTTGTCGGATTCGGAGAGTACTGAGAAGTGCTGCTGCTTGCTCAAGCGTCGGCGCTCCATTCAGTCGACACTGTTTGCACGATGCGCGCCTCCTTAGAAGGTCAAGAATTCCGCCATCGGGCGCCGTGTCCGGCAATGAGATCCGTGGAGCACCGCGATATTCCTTGCGTGTGCCCAGCGATACGCTATCAGGGTGCGCGCCCCTCCCAGAGAGGCGCGCCGCGCGCAGGTCTGCGTGGAGTTTAGAGATTTGATCTCGGCGCATGCATTTGTGCCCATTCGAACTGTGCGGGACCAACGATAGGGCCTGCCCAGGCCGCCAGTCAGCGAGGCCGAGAGCCGGTCATCGAAGCGGACCAGCGAATGCTCGGGTGATGATGACTTGGACCTGGACTGTCCTGATCTCAACGACAAGCTGCAGAGTGGTCGGGGATGGCTCCTCCTTCAGCACCCGTCGCTTTGCCAGGAGCCGCGGGCCTCGGTGCTAACATGGTCGCCTTCCTTGCAATTTCGGGCGCAGCGAATGCGCCCGCTCCGGTTCAAGGTGCCGAACGCCGCGCCAGAGGACCGCGAGATAGACGTTCTGGTCGATGGTCCTGCTGGCCGGCGCCCATGGTTCCTGCGAGCGCGCGGCGCCGTAAGACCGTTAGCTTCCAGGAAGCCGCGCCGAGACCATCATCCGCACATAGTGATGCTGTAGTTTGCGCAGTAGGTGACGGTGTAGTTGCCGCACACCGTGATTGAAAAGTCGGGGATGTCGATGGCTCGGGGAGCGAGTTGCTCGTCGATCTGCCGACGGAGCGCCTGACCGGTGGGATTCACCACAGCGTTCGACTGCTTCGGTTTGTTGCGATGCATGGGTTTCTCCTCGGTTTGCAGTGTTCAGTAGAGCCAACGAAAACGGTCGGCCCGCGCCCAGGGTTGGGCGCATTCCAAGTATGTCCATCTACCTCACACAAGCGTCACAACGCGATCACAAGGGCCGAGAAGCAACCCAGGCTTATGATATGATGCATCGAGGCCGCGCTGGCGCGTTGCGAGCGGTCCAGGCGAAAGTTCAGCCAACCGGATAGGGAGACCTGAGATCTGAGGTGGTCCCGCTTGTTCGGACAGTTTTTCCGCTCGATAAGTGGAGCCTCTGCCGGGGTTAAGCTGCCAAGCGGACTGGCAGTCTGTGCAGGTCGAAGTAGGCCTGGTCGGGCGTCATGCCGTCAAGGCTCGAATGCGGGCGGATGCCCGTTCTTGGTGCGCGAGCCGGGGATATTCCACAGGCCGACATCGAGGTCGAGCTCGTCCCACCGCATGCCGGCGACCTCGCCGCGAAGCTGCGCGGTAAGGGTGAGCAGCTGGAAAATGGTGCCGAACGGGTAGCCGACTTCGTGGGCGGCAGCTCTCCACAGCGTCGCGAGGTCGGCATCCTCGATGACATTGGTGCGCTTGCGGATGGGGGCGGGGGCATGGAGCGTGTGGCAGGGGCTGATTGGGATCATGCCGCGCTCCACGCACCAATTGAAGAACTTGCGGGCGGCCGAGAAGGCGTGGTTGGCGGCGCTCGGTTTGCCCGCGCGCATCAGCCGGTCAGTGATGACGAGAATGTCGGCCTTGCCGATGGAGTTGATCAAGCGCGTGCCCCAGGGCTTCAGGAAGACGGCGCGCAGGATGCGCTCGGTCTCGTAGGCCGTCGAGGTGCGGTTACTGGTCTTGCAACAGAGGTCGACGAACTCGCCGAGAGCAGCCGAGAAGCCCAGGACCTCTGGCGGATCGGACTGGGGGTCCTGGCCCTTGGCCAGGCTGCGCAGCGCCGCATGAGCCTCGCCACGAGCGTCCTTGAGCGGTGTCGCGGGATAGCGCCCGAGCGACATGCGCCGGCTACGGCCCTGGAAGCGGTAGGTGAAGTAGAAGGTCTTGATGCCGACGGAGGTGACGCGCACGCCGAAGCCGGGGATCTTGCCGTCGCGATGCTGCGCTCGCTGCCAGGTGGCGTTCAGCACCTTGGCGGCCGCCGCCTTGAGGCCCTCGTGCGCGTCCGAGATCACCAGCTTGACCCCGCGCAGCCCGCGCCGCGTCAGTGAGCGGAGGAACTTGGCCCAGAATACCTCCGCCTCCGATGCGCCGACCTCCATGCCGATCACCTCGCGCCGGCCGTCGGTGTTCACCGCAACCGCTATTATCGCGGCAACGGACGTCCCGGACCCCGATCCGGGATCCTCCCCGCCTCGCGCACCTTGCTGACATAAGTGGCGTCGATCCACAGATAAGGCCAGCTGCCTTCGATCGGACGTGCAGGGAACGCATGCACACGCTCGTCAATCTCCGTACACAGACGCGATACCTGGCTCTTGGAGATCCCCGTCATCCCCATCGCCTTCACAAGGTCGTCGACGGAGCGTGTCGATACGCCGTGTACCCCGGCCTTCGCCGGGGCAGGCTGCGGCTTCCTGGATCACCGCCACCAGCGCCTTCTCGGAAGCGCGACGCGGCTCCAGAAAGCGGGGGAAGTAGCTGCCCTTCCTCAGCTTCGGAATGGCCAGCTCGACCGTCCCCGCCCGCGTCTCCCAGCCGCGCTCGCGATAGCCGTTGCGATGGTTCACTCTGGCCACGAAGCGTTCGCCGTACCCCGCGCCGGTCAGCCCCTCGACGTCCAGCTCCATCATCCGGTTGGCGACGAAGCCGATCATCTCCCTGAGGAGATCATCATCCGAGCCCTTCTCAATCAGCGCCTTTATGGTCATCCTGTCGATCGTCATGGTCCGAGTCTCCGGTTGCGTTTGGACTTCGCAACCCGAGCCGACCCTGATTCGGACCATGACCGCCGCCGCGAAGGCGCCGCTGTGGACAGCCTGGGGAAAGGCTGTCGAGGCGCGTTGCGCTCCGGTCGGCCTGCGGCCGCCCCCCGCGCAACGCCCCGCCCTCGCCTCCTACACCACGCCCTGGGACGCCAACCGGAAGAGGAGTGCCGGCGGACAGCTTGGCGCGTCAGCGAACAGAGTTACATTCACCGTGCCGAAGTCGTTGGCGGACCGGGGTAGGACCCGCAGCGGTCCACTGCACGATCAACACACTGGGTTGCCACCGCACGCCCAGCAGTGGGTCTCCTGCCCTGAGCATCCGATTTGCTGCCCTTGGGGGACATCGCGAAGTGGAGATATCTGAGTAAGTTGACCGTCAGCGCGCTTGGTGAAGAACTCGGGTCCTGTGGCGCACAAATACACTGACCTACCGGGTGGCTCACATTTTGCTATCCGAAGCAATGTTATCGCCGCATAGTCTGAAGGCTGCAGGTAGGGCTCTCCACTCAGATGGACCGCTGGCTTGAATTCACTGCGGCGGCGTGGCGCACAGTAAGGGAGGATCGCTCATGCATCTACTCAAGGCTATCGCCGCCACAACCCTACTCACAGCTGCAGGCTTCTTTTCGCCCGTCGGTGCCTCGGAAATCAAGGTCGGCCTGGCCGCCCCGCCGAGTGCCATGGATCCGCATTTCCATAATCTGACGCCCAACAATTCGCTTCTGGCCCACATCTACGACAGGCTCGTGCATCAGGACCCGAGCCAGGCCCTGATTCCCGGCCTCGCCGAGAGTTGGAAGGCGGTCAACGAAACGACCTGGGAGTTCAAGCTGCGCAAGGGCGTAACCTTCCACGACGGCTCGCCATTCACCGCCGCCGACGTCCTCTGCACCTTCAAGCGAGCGCCCAATGTGCCGAACTCACCCTCGAGTTTCGGGCTTTACCTGAAAGGCAAGACGGCAGAAAAGGTTGATGATCATACGGTATTGATCAAGACGGCCGAGCCTCACCCGCTGGTGCCGAACGACATCTCGACCGTTCTTATCGTCGCCAAGTCGGCAGGCTGTGAAGCCAAGACAGAGGATTTCAACGCCGGCAAGGCTTCTGTCGGCACCGGCCCGTTCAAGTTCGCCGAGTATGTTCCAGGCGACCGCATTGTAGTGGTTGCCAACGACCGCTACTGGGGCGGCAAGCCGGCTTGGGCCAAGGTCACTTTCAAACCGATCCAATCCGGACCCGCACGTGTTGCGGCCGTGCTTGCAGGTGACGTCGACGTCATCGAGGATGTGCCGACGGCCGACATCGGCAAGCTTGGAAAGGACGGCAAGGTGAACCTCTTCCAGACGGTTTCCAATCGCGTGATCTATTTCCACATGGATCACTTCCGGGAGACTTCGCCCCACATCACCGGCAAAGACGGAACCGCGATCAAGAACCCCCTCCGCGACCAGCGCGTGCGGCTCGCAATCTCCAAGACCATCAACCGCGCGGCCATTGTGGAGCACGTCATGGAGGGCGTCGCGATCCCCGCCGGGCAGTTGCTGCCCGACAAGTTCTTCGGTGTGTCTAAGATCTTGAAACCCGAACGGTACGATCCCGACGGCGCCAAGAAGCTGATGAAGGAAGCCGGGTTCGAGAGCGGCTTCAAGATGAAGATCCATGGGCCCAACGGGCGCTACGTCAACGATGCCAAGATTGTCGAGGTCGTGGCCCAGATGCTGACCCGGATCGGCATCGACACCAGCGTGGAGACGATGCCGCCCGCCGTGTTCTTCCGGCGTGCCTCGACGGGAGGGGCCGGCAACACCCCCGAGTTCAGCTTTATTCTAGTGGGTTGGGGCTCGGGCACGGGCGAGGCGTCCTCGCCGCTGCGTTCGCTCCTCTACACGTTCGACAACAACAAGGGCACGGGCGCTTCGAACCGTGGGCGCTACTCGAACAGCGACGTCGACAAGCTCGTGGATGCGGCGCTGGTGACGGTGGACGACGCCAAGCGCGCCGATCTCCTGGCCAAGGCTACCGAGGTGGCAATCGGCGATCTCGGCATCATACCCACCCACTACCAGCTCAACGTCTGGGCGACGCGCAAGGCCCTGAAGATCGTGCCGCGGACGGACGAGTTTACCCTAGCGACGGGAATCACCGCTCAATAGAGGGGTTGGGGTCAGACCCCTCGCCTCCAACCGGGGCGAAAAGAAACGAGCGTAGATGCGAGGGGTCTGACCCCATGACCGGCCCATGACAGCATTCCTGATCAGACGCCTGATGCAGGCCGGCTTGGTGGTCTTCATCATGTCGCTGATCGTCTTCTTTGGCGTCAATGTCGTCGGCAACCCTGTCGAGATTCTGGTCGGTCCAGAGGCGGATCAGGCCGAGCGCGCCCGCGTGATCCGTGAGTTTGGCCTCGATCAGCCGGTCTGGCAGCAGTATCTGCTTTTCCTCAAGGGGGTCGCCCAAGGCGATTTCGGCCGTTCCTTCATCCACGGTGAACCCGCGCTAAAGCTGATCATCCAGCGCATGCCGGCAACGGTGGAGCTCGCCTGCGCCGCCCTGCTCATGGCTATTCTCCTTGGCATTCCGCTCGGCCTCTACGCCGGCATCAGGCCCGAGAGCCGCGCGTCCAAGACCATCATGGCCGGCTCCATCCTGGGCTTCTCGCTGCCGACCTTCTGGGTTGGCCTGATGCTGATCATGGTGTTCGCGGTGAGCTTGGGGTGGCTCCCATCGACCGGGCGAGGCACAAGCGTTGGCGTCCTCGGCTTCTCCACGAGCCTCCTCACCGTGGATGGCCTGACGCACATACTGCTGCCGGCCTTCAACCTGGCGCTGCTGAAGATTTCCCTGGTGGTGCGCCTTACCTACGCGGGCACGCGCGAGGCCAGCCAGCAGGACTACATCAAGTTCGCCCGCGCCAAAGGTCTCTCCGAGGGCCGCATCGTTGGCGTGCATTTGCTCAAGAACATTCTGATCCCGGTCATAACCGTGCTTGGGCTCGAGTTCGGCAACTTGCTCGCCTTCTCCGTCGTCACCGAGACCATCTTCGCCTGGCCCGGCATGGGCAAGTTGCTGATCGACTCGATCCTGCTGCTCGACCGCCCGGTGGTCGTCGCCTACCTCATCATCATCGTCCTGGTCTTCCTCATCATCAACTTCGTGGTCGACGTGCTGT
>Ga0247727_10013478_pt1 | contig 13776 bp, 12 predicted proteins | sample WisWelCaveWW1625_FD_202498 | JGI IMG/M metagenome (GOLD analysis project Ga0247727, IMG submission 202498) | Biofilm microbial communities from Wishing Well Cave, Virginia, United States - WW16-25 | ecosystem: Environmental > Aquatic > Deep subsurface > Groundwater > Cave microbial mat | place... | reverse complement strand
TGTTCAATGAGATGGAGCGCACGGCTTTTGAGTCCAGGAGTGTTCGGCATCCCCATGGTGAAAGCAGAATGTAAATACTTTGTACATTCAAAAACATCACATGGTCATCTTCTTTCAACGGCAGTGCCCCCGACCCCTCCCAGGAGGGGAGTGGGCGTTGGCGGTTCGCGCGTCTGATGGCGTGACGCCCGTTCCCCTCCTGGGAGGGGTTAGGGGTGGGTTATTAGCTCTGGGCGTGCGCAGTGACAATGTACCTGGTGCGGGTCTCAATCTTCGCACGGGCGGATGTGTTCTATCATTCGGCGTTCACCTTTTCCGGCGGTCCCAGCCGCAGGTCCGCCACGCACTCCACGTGTTGCGTCTGGGGGAACATGTCGTGCGGCGTCACGCGATTCAGCCGATAGACCCCGCCGGCGCACAGTGCGTTCAAATCGCGCGCCAGCGTCGCGGGGTGGCAGGAGACGTAGATGATCTGCGCCGCGCGATTCTGCCGGAGGAACTCGATGCTGCCCGGCGTGCAGCCGGTGCGCGGAGGGTCGATGAGGATCGTGGTCGCGTCGGCGGAGAAGCGCGCGAGCAGCTCGGGCAACTTCTCCTCGGTGCGGCCCTGGAGGAATTCGCCGTTGGTGACACCGCGCGCCGCGGCGTTCTTCCGCGCCGCCCGGATGGCCTGCACGTCCACCTCGACGCCGGCAAAGGATTCGACGGCGCCGGCGAGTTCGATGCCGAAGAAACCGACCCCGCAATAGGCATCCACCAAGTGCCGGGTGCCGGCGTCGCGCAGCCGCGCGCGCACGGTCTCGACCAGTTGCGGCAGCAGGTGGAAGTTGTTTTGGAAAAACGAATCGGGCGGCACGTGCCAGTTCTCCGGCGGCATGCGCAGCACGACCTTGAGGCCGCCTTTGGGCGGTGGATGGGCGCGCACGTGGCGAATCTGCGCGCTGACGGCGGGTTCGGCGATGGGGCACTCCTCGATGTCCACCACCAGCCCGCAATCCCAACGCACGAAGCCGATGTTGAGCTTTTGCTCGGGCTTGTTCCACTGGCTGCGGATCATGATGCGGTTGCGGTAGCCATAGGGCGCGGGGCAGGGGACAACGGGATCGATGGCGACGCCGGCAAAGCCGCCCACGCGCTCGAAGAGGTCGGTGATCTGCTTGTGCTTCACGCGCAACTGCGCCGCGTAATCGAGGTGCTGGTACTGGCAGCCACCGCACTCGCCGAAGTAACGGCATTGCGGTGTCACGCGGTCGGGCGACGACTTGAGCAAGCGCCGAAGCAGTGCCCGGGCGAAACGTTTCTTCACCTCGGTGATTTCCGCCTCCACCTCTTCGCCCGTGATGACGAACGGCACGAACACGACGAACTCGCCCGCGCGCAGCACGCCTTCGCCGCCGAAGGCGAGGTCTTCAACCACACCCGTGACGACGTCGCCCGGGTGGAGTTGTGGCGGCGGCTGGCTCATGCAGGCGAAGGGTGATGGCAGACCGCATGGCGCGGCGCAAGAGCCGAAACCGTTCGCCACCGTTTGCGTTCTTGCCTCGCGGCCCGGCTCCGTTCTAGGTTCGGCGCATGAGGAACCTGTTGTTGGCCGTAGTGGTTGGGTTGAGTGCGGCGAGCGCCAGCATGGGCGCCGACGCCAATCAGATCAAGCAGTGGCAGGCCGCCGCTGACAAGGGCGACGCCGCCGCCATCAATCAACTGGGCCGCGCCTACTTCTTCGGAGACGGCGTGGAGAAGGATCTGGCGAGGGCGTACCAGCTTTTACGCCAGGCCGCCGACAAGGGCGTGGCGGAGGCGCAGAACGCAATGGGCTTTTTCCATTACTCGGGCCTGGGCGGCGCGGCGAAGGATTTTGCCGAGTCGGCGAAATGGTATCGCAAGGCCTCCGAGCAGGGTCTGGCGAAGTCGCAGTTCAACCTCGCCATGATGAATCTCAAGGGTGAAGGCGTGGCGATGAACGCCGCCGAGGCGGCCAAGTGGCTGCGCGCCGCCGCCGAGCAGGGCTTTGCCAACGCGCAGTATCACCTGGGACTGGTCTGCTGGTCGGGCTCGGGTGTGGAGAAGAATCCGGTCGAGGCGTGGAAGTGGCTCTCGCTGGCCACGGCGCAAAAGTTTGAGGACGCCGCCCGGCAGTTGGAAGGGTTGGAGAAGACCTTGAAGCCCGAGCAAGTCGCTGAGGCGAAGAAACTCCTCGCCGCCTTCGCGCCCAAGAGCGTCCCGCCGAAGCCGTAGGGCAATGGACGAAAAATGGGCGGAGCGGATTCTGCCTCCGCCGGCTTCGCGGTGCGATCGTCTTATGAAATACAGCTACGAAGAACTCGCCGGGATGATCGACCACGCGCTGCTGCACCCGACGATGACGGATGCCGAACTTGAGGACGGCTGCCGGCTGGCCGTCCGTTACAGCGTCGCCTCCGTGTGCATCAAGCCCTACGCCGTCCGGCGCGCGGCCGAACTGCTCAAGGGCACGCGCGTGATCGTCGGCTGCGTCATCGGCTTCCCGCACGGCAACTCCGCGACTGAATCCAAGCGCTACGAAGCCGAACTCGCCTGCCGCGACGGCGCGACCGAGATCGACATGGTCATCAACGTCGGCAAGGCCCTGAGCGGTGACTGGGACTACGTCGAACGCGATATCCGGGCCGTGTGCGACGAGGTGCACGGGCGCGGCGCGAAGGTGAAGGTGATTTTCGAGAACGACTACCTCGGCGGCGGTGGCGCGGGACTGGGCGGCGACGAGTTGAAAGCGAAGCTCTGCCAGATTTCCGAGCGCGCCGGGGCCGACTGGGTGAAGACCTCGACCGGCTACGGCTTCGTGAAGCAGAAGGAGGGCGGCTACAATTACCAGGGGGCCACCGAGCACGACCTGGCGCTCATGCGGCGCAGTTGCTCACCCAAGGTGCAGGTCAAGGCGTCGGGCGGCGTGCGCGACCTCGATGGGCTGATCCGCGTGCGCGACCTGGGCTGCTCGCGCTGCGGGACTTCTTCCACGGCGGCGTTGCTCGATGAGTACCGCCGGCGCGAGGCGGCGGAGAAGGCGGGGCAGGCGGTCGCGGCCGGGTCCGGCAAGATCGGCGCGGGCGGCTACTGAACTTTCGCGCGACGGTGGCGCCACCGCCAGCCCAAGGCCGCGGCGCCCGCGAGCGCGAGCGAAATCACGCGAGGCTCGGGTACCACCGCCATGTTCACATAGATGAAGTCGTCGTACGTGAGCGGGTTGCCGGCAGTGATGCGCACGGGCAGTTCGGAGAGTGTCTCACTGAAGTTGGTGATCTTGAGGGCGGGATTTCCGTTGGTGGGGTTGAGCAGCGCGAAGGTATCCCAGCCCGAGATGAGCTGGCCGAACACCGGGAAGCCGCCGCCGAAGTTCGGGTCGTCTAGGTTGGTGTTCGCGCCGAAGTTGAACAGGAATCCCGAGGTCACGAAGTTTGGCTGGCCCGGGCCGTTGCCCCACGGGACCATGGAGATTGTGCCGTAGGTGTTGGCAATGAAATTGCCGTTGGTGATCTCGTTGGGGACCGAGCCGTTGGGCGCGATGGGCAGTTCGATGTTCCGGATGCCGAAGGGCGGTCCGAGATCCACCACGCCGTAGCGTCCGGTCTGCGCGAGATAATTGGTCGTGTCGCGGTGGATGTAGGTGCCCCCGTAGTTTCCCTGATCCAGCCAGTTGAGGAACAGCCCGACGGTCTGCGGCTTCTCCACGTCGTAGAGTTCGAACACCATCTGCCCCACACTGGTGTCGAACTGCACGAGCGTGCCGGCAAGGGCAGCCACGGCGCACAGTTGGGTCAGCGCGAGAAGCGCGGCTCGAATACCTTTCATCCTGACGGCGAGCCTAGCGCGGCGCGGCTTGAAAGCAAGCGCCCCATCGAGGCGCTTCAACAAGGGCTGGTCAAGTAGCGGCGGACCGCAGTGAAAACGAATTGAGGCTTGCAAAGGCCAGTCTGCCCCGCCACTTTGGCGCGCGATTTTTCTGACGTATGGCTGACATTGCAAACAAGTATTCGGAGAACGTCGCGGGCAAATTCTACGTGGACAACCAGTGCATCGACTGCGACCTCTGCCGTGAAACCGCGCCGAACAATTTCAAACGCAACGATGACGGCGGTTATTCCATCGTCTTCAAGCAGCCGGAGAGTCCCGACGAGGAGAAGCAGTGCGAAGAGGCGAAGGCCGGCTGCCCCGTCGAGGCCATCGGCAGCGACGGCGCCTAGCCGGCCCTCCGGATCGAATTCAAGATTGCCCGCGAAGGAATTCCTTCGCGGGTTTTTTCTTCAAGGGCGGGCGTGATGCCGATGTCGCCGGCTGCGCTGCACGCGGCGTTGCGGTCGAAATCATTTCCGACGCGGCTTCACCACCCAGAAGCTCAACCCCACCGCGAGGAGAAAGACCGCGTAGATCACGGTGAACGTCTTCTCGCCCGCCTCGTAGAACATCAACCGGTGGACCCAGTGCCCGATGAACGAGCTTTCGTAGGCCGTTTCACCCGCGAGCCGGCGGAGGTTGTTCTCCCAGATCGTCAGCGGACACGACACGCCCAGCAACGATTCGGCAACCACGAAACCGATGGCCAGCAGATGCGCGAGGCGAAACCGGAGATTGCGCACCCAATCCCAGCGCCGCCACCCGCCGAGCCAGACCGCCAGCAGCCCGCCAAGTACGAACAGCACGAAGCCGAGATGCAGCACGAGGATCGCGTCAGCCAGCACTGCGGCGGCGTTGGACGACATCGTGGTCAGCGTTTGAGGTGTGCGTCGAAGAACCCCTCGGCTACGGGCCGCGCCTCGCCGCCATAACGGTGGCCAAGGCCGTGGTTGAACCAGCCAAGATTCTGCGGCGCGCCCAGCAGGCGATAGACGGGCAGGGCGGCTTCAATGAACGCCCAACTGGCGTCGCCGTCCGCGCCGCCCTTCGCGCCGCCGCCCGCCAGCAGGAGAAACGGCCGGGGCGCAATCAGCGCGAGCAGTTCGTGATGCTCGCGCGCAAAGCCCGGCTGCTTGATCTCGGGGCCGAGGTACCACACGTCCTGCCAGTTGCTCATCCGCGTGCCGATGCCGCCTTCACTCGACACCGTGCATTTCACGCGCGGGTCGAACGCGGCGACATAAAGCACCTCCTTCGCGCCCAGCGAATGGCCGAACACGCCGAGGCGGTTGGTGTCCACATTCGGCAGCGTCGCGATGAAATCGAGCGCGCGGAAGCCGTCCCACGTCATGCGCGTCATGCCCTTCCACGTCGGGTGCCGCTCCTGCATGCGGCGCACATTTGCGACGTAGAGGCTCTCGCCCTTCTTCTGGTAGCCCGGCGGTAGCTCGGACCAGATGAAGCACCGCGGCGCGAGCACCACGTAACCACGCTCGACGAGTTGCACCGCCTGGTGGCGCTCGGGTTCGTCGTTGCCCTCCAATCCGACTGCGCGGGCGTAATGATTCGAGTACGTCGGGTGAAACAGCACGAGGCCTGGCAGCTTCCCGGTGACGTTTTTCGGCACGAGCAGCATGGCGTCGATGCGCACGCCCTCCTCGATTTGGTAGGTGACCTTCTGCCGTGTGAAGGTGGGCAACTCCTCCTTGGCGAGGAACTCCGGCGCCAGTGGCGCCTTCGTCTTCGGAAACTCGCCGAGGAACTGCGTCCACTCGCGCTTCAACCGCGTGTGGCGCTCGACCCAATCGGCCGTGGTGATCGTGATGCCCTGGATGGGTGCCGGGAGCAGCGGCTTGAGCGCCGGGGCGCTGGCCGGCAATTGCGCGGACGGCTTTTGGAGGTCGCGCACCTGGGCCGGGGACAGAAATGCGGCGCCCAGCAGCGGGCCGAGCGCGGCCGACCGAATCAGAACCGCGGCTGCGAACGTGCGCGTGGACATGGCCGCAGTCTGGCCACGGCGGACGCCAAGTCAATCCGGCCGGGTGGCGCGGCAAGGTGTCCGGCCTGGTTTCCCTGCGGGCGTCCGGTGGCGCGAAGCGTTTGGACTGCGCCGATTCATCGGCGCTTTGTCGTTCAAGAGTCATGTGACGAAGGAACGAAAAAGCGGCGCTCAAGCGCCGCAGTCCAGACGCTTCGCGATACTGGACGTCCGGCTTCCGATCTCAAACGCTTCCACGGTTGGAGAGCCATAGCGGGCTGGCTCCGAACCGGACAGGACGGGTGCGGAGCGCCGCTGCGCTCGACACTCTTGCCGGTTCCCGACACACTCCGCGCATGGACCTCGGATTGAATGGCAAGGTGGCGCTCGTCACCGGCGGCGCGTCGGGCATCGGCGAGGCGGCCGTGCGGTTGTTCGCCGCCGAAGGCGCGCGCGTCGGGATTGTGGATCGCGACGCGCCGCGCGGCCTGGCCCTCGCCACCGAACTGGCTGGCACCGGCGCGCAGGCGGCCTTCGTCCACGCGGACTTGTCCCGCGAGACGGACTGCAAGAACGCCGTCGAGGAAACGACGCGCGCCTTCGGCCGGCTGGATATCCTGGTCAACAACGCGGGCGTGAACGACAGCGTGGGCCTGGAGCGTCCGCCGGCGGAGTTTGTCGCGTCGTTGCAACGCAATCTCGTCCCCGCCTTTGCCGTGACGCATTTCGCCGCGCCGCACCTGCGCAAGAGCCGCGGGGCGATTGTGAACGTCAGCTCGAAGGTCGCCGTGACCGGGCAGGGCAGCACGTCGGGCTACGCGGCGGCGAAGGGCGGCCTCAACGCCCTCACGCGCGAATGGGCCATCGCGCTCGCGCCGGGCGGCGTGCGCGTGAACTGCGTCGTCCCCGCCGAATGCCTCACGCCGCAGTACGAGAAATGGTTCGCCTCGCTGCCGGATCCGGCCGGCACGCGCGCTGCCGTCGAGCGGCTCGTCCCGCTCGGCGCGCGGATGACCACGCCCGACGAGATCGCGGCGGCCATCGTCTTCCTCGCCTCGCCGCGGTCGTCGCATACCACGGGGCAGTTGCTCTTTGTGGACGGTGGTTACACGCATCTGGACCGCGCGTTTAGCGGCGCACACCGCAAGTGGGCGTGATCCGACGTTGATCTTGGTGAGGCATCCAATCATCGCGAAGCGTTTGGACTGCGCCGATTCATCGGCGCTTTGTCGTCCGAAGGCTGTTTGACGTCCGGACGAAAAAGCGGCGCTGAAGCGCCCGCAGTCCAAACGCTGGCGCGCCACCGGCGGCTCCTCTCTTAGGCTCATGCGGCGCCAGACGGGCAACGAGGTCGGGTCGTTTTTCCGATTCCGGGATTGAGCATGCCGGCATTGCCCTCGGTGCGCGGCGGGTGTTAACTCGGCCCAGTTCCACCGCCATGGCACACGACACTTTCAAGCTCGGCAAGTTGACCGCCATCATCGGCGACAACGAGGCGCACGACGGCGGACGGCCCGGGTACAACGGCGTGTGGAGCCTGCGCCACTCGTCCTCCAAACGCAGCCTGTTCGTGCCCGGCATCTCGGGACTGAACCTCGAACACATCTTCGACGCGCGCGTGCCGGAGGACCGGGACGTGTTCTTCGAGCCGCGCACGGCACCGATGGAGTTCCGGCGGATTTCCAGCAGCGAAGCCGAACTACACCAGCCGCCCACCCCAGTGCATCATCTCGAAAGCTGGACGCGCTTCCGCCTGATGGCGCCGCACTACCTGGACATGAGCTTCCGCTGCCAGGCGCGGCAGCACGCGTTCGAGGGCGGGTTCATCGGGTTGTTCTGGGCGAGTTACATCAACGCGCCGGAGGATAAGAGCCTGTATTTTCCCGGCGGTCCGGCGGGCGGAACGGGCGGGCAATGGACGCAGCTTTGCACGCAGCGCCACAACGACCAAAGCACCGTGCGCCATCGCGACGACACGCTCGAACTGGAGTTCACGGGCGCGCGCGAAACGCTCTACCGCAGCTTCTCCCCGCTGCGCTTCGACGTGCCGCTGTTCTACGGCCACTTCGACGACCTGGTGTGGATCGTGATGTTCGATCGCGCCGGGGGCATCCGGTTCACGCACTCGCCCTCCGGCGGTGGAGGCAACGCCGAACTGAAGACCAGCAATCCGGCGTGGGACTTCCAGTTCCTCGTCCCGAAGTACGAGGTGATGACCGAATACGGCTTCAATGTCCGCACCGTTCTGCGCCCGCGCTGCTCGCGGGCCGAGATCATGGCGGAGTACGAGCGGTGGAAGTCGGCGCGGTGAACGGGAAGCGTGGAGTTTTAAGCCGACGGTGAGTGGCTCCGCCTCCGTGTGCGCACATTGTCCTGACCGCGCTGCAAGGCCCTGCGCTCGACAAGAACAATTCTTCCAGAATAGCGTGTCGGAAATGAAACTAGATGGGTGGCAAAGTTTTCGGCTCTTCGCCGTTCCGGCCGCTATATTCGGAATTTACGTATCAATTCTCGTTGCTTCGCTCCTCACCGCTTCCACGGGATGCTCTGACAGATCTGATACCCGCAATGGCTTTGATTGGAGATCGGGAGAATTGGGCGACTTCATCTTGAGGTCTGCCCCCAAGTTCGGTGTTCGCGTGCTCACGACCAATGGCCTTCTTCAGATTCCAGCGACATGGCGCTATAAGGAAGCCAGCAACGAGTTCCAACTGTTCCTTGAGGGCAATTTCTTCACTCAGCTCCACGAGTTTCTTACTAAAGCGGTCGGTCCGTCACCCGGTCCGCCCACGACGAACGGTCTTACCAAACTGCGCAGCATCGAGGCATATTACGGAACGAACTTCGGTGCCGCAGTCAATTGTCGTTGGGAGAGAGCGGACGACGGCAAGGAGCACACTAGTTTTGTCATTGTCAGTTACGGACAACCAGCCTCCACCCAACACCAAGCTGCACAGTCGTTCACGGCTCTCACACAGGAGTCCGAGAAAGGTAAGGAGCGGTTCAGAGCTTTGGATGCAGCCCGCCCCTCGGCGCCCTACGTAGCGGAGTTCCTTCGTCTCTTTCCAGAGGCGGAAGTGGATTACCGATACTTTACCGGCACTGGCGAGCCAGGTTTCGTCCTTGGCGTGGACTTGTATGGCCGCTACGAGCTAGACATGTACTTGCCGGTTTTGTTCGATCCCCCGCGTCGTCGTGTCATTGGCTATGGCGAGCCGAAATTTTATCTACGGGAAGTGGCCAGCCAAAAGGGACGAGAGACTGCATACAATCCTACTGGAGAGCGCAAGTTCGGTTCCGCAGAGTGGAAGAGAATTGTTGAGAGCGCGGGCGACTTCGGTGCGATTGGTTACGTCATCATAACCAATCAGCCAGTGGCCGGCTTCAAAGCCCGGAAGGATGTGAAGTGACGATGAGACGATGCGATCGGTCCAAGACGTAGATGAGGTTCATTCGCTTCGCATCGCGGCGGCTCCTCTTGCCGACACCTTTGCGTCTATTCCCCCTTGAGGAACGCGATGAGGTCGCGCAGGTCCTGTTTGCTCATCGTCTTTTCCAGTTCGTCGGGCATCATGGAGAGCGCGCCAGCGCTCATGGCGGTGATGTTCGCTCGCAGGATGGTCTCCTCCTCGCCAAGCTGGCGGCGGAGCGTGAGGCTCGTGGGCGTCTCCGAGGCCAGCAGGCCGGTGGCGGTGCGGCCGTCCGTGGTCTCGATCTCGTAGGCGTTGAACCCGGCGACGATCTCGTACGACGGCGCGAGGATGTGGAGGAGCAACACCTCGGCAGGTTGGTTGCGGATGCCGGTCAGCTCGGGGCCGACCTTTGCGCCCTCACTGCCGAGGACGTGGCATTGGGCACAGGTCTTGGTGAAGATGGCGTGGCCGTTGGGCGTGTTCGGCTGGAGGGCCAGCGCGGGCTTGAATTCCTCATACACTTTCATGCGGTCGCCACCGGTGAGGTTCTTGAAGAGCGCCTCGGCGCGCGCGGCGATGGCCTTGTCGCGGTTCTTGAGCAGCGCGTTGCGGCGCGTGGTGTCAAGGCTCGTGGCGGGCACGGCGCCGGCCTCGATGGCATCGAGCAGGGCCTTCACGCCGGCGGTCTGCGAGAGCATCGAAGCGAGCGCCGCGTCGCGCACGGCCGGGGTGAAGCTCTTGAAGCGCGGCCCGTCGAGCAGGAATTGGGGCGCGTCGGAGCCGGGCAGCAACGCGAGCACTTTCACCGCGGCGGCCTGTATCTCGGTCGCTTCGCGCGGGGTGAGCAAGCCCTGCAACGGCTTGCCCGAGGTCGCGAAGTCCGAGAACGCCAGCAGGCTGATCGCCGCCTGGCGTGAGGCGGGGGGCTGCTTCGGGTCGGTCGCGAGGCGCACGGCGTTTTGCGTCAACCGGTTGAGGCCTTCGTGCGCCGCCGGGTTGCCGTCGGCGAGTTTCTGGAGGGAGAGCTTGCGCGGGCGCATCGCCTCGCCCAGCCCGGTGACGGCGCCCGCCTGCGCGGCGTAATCGAGCGAGCCGGCCGTGGTGAGTTTCGCCAGCAACGGCGGCAAGGCCTCGGGCGCTTGCGCGGCACCGACGACGCGGCATGACTCGGCGAGCAGCGCGTACATGCCTTCCGACTTCCCGCCGGTCTTCAACACGGCGTCGAGGAATTCCCCCGGCCGTTTGCCGACGGAACTGAGCACCGCGGCGCGCGTCCAGCGGTCGGCGGCGTCGCGCGTGGCGATGCGGGCCAGCAGGTTCACGACTTCGGTGTCGTCGAGTTCGCCGAGCGTCAGCGCGGCCTGGAAGCGGACGCGGGGATTGGCGTCATCGGCCATCGTCTTCACCTTGGCGGCCAGCTTCGCGGATTTGTCAAGGCGCGGCTCGGCGAGTTGGAGCGCGTTCTCGCGCACGCCGGGGTGCTTGTCGCCGAGCGCCGTCAGCAACAGCGCGTCCTCAAGCGCCCCGCGATTGTTGAGGAGATGCAGGGCGGCCACGCGCCCTTCGGCGGACTTGCCCGACTTGGCAAGCGACACGAGCGCGGCCGTGGCGGATTTGTCGGCGCGTTCGAGGAGCAGGCGGAAGGCGGTTTCGCGCCACCAGACCTTGGGGTTTTCCAGTTCGGCAACGAGTTGCTTCGTGCTGGCCTTGCCGAGGTCGAACGGCTTGCGGGTGATCTTCTTCCCGTCCGCCACGAGCCGGTAAATGCGCCCCTGATTGCGGCCGGAGACGAAGTCGAGTTTGTCGCGCATCTCGGCGGGGACGTATTGCGGGTGGTCGATGAATTTCCGATACATGCTGGCGACGTAGAGGGCGCCGTCGGGGGCGTTGGCGGAGAACACGGGTCGGAACCAACTGTCGACCGTGACCATCACCTCGGTGCCGGGGCGCGGGTGGGTGCCCTTGAGCACGGCGCCGTTGGGCGAGATGACCTGGCGTTGCACGAGCGACTGCGCCGGCTCGCAGGTGAACGAGCTGCCGGCAAACCCCGGCGGCAGCGTGTCGCCGCCGTAGATGCCGATGCCGCACGAACTCGTGAACGTGCCCGCGTGCGGCGCGTGCAGCAGCGCCGGGATCATCGAGGCGACGGTCTGGTCGCGCGTGAGCGGCGTGACGTAGCCGAGTTTGTCCGCGGCGGCGACGTCGGTGATCGTTTCGCTGAAGGCGAGGTGCGGGTTGCGCTTCAGGTAACGCGGCTGGATCGCGATCATCTGGAGCGGATGGCGGTTATCGACGGTGAACTTGCGCCCGAACGAATCGAAGCACTGGCCGAACTGGCTCACGCCCGCCACGACCTCGACCTCGAGCGTGTCCGGTCGGAAGCGCGTGTCGTGCTTGGTGAACTCGAGAACCTTCCGCTCGGGGTGCTCCGGTGACGTGACCTTGCCGCCGGTGAGGCCACTCGTCAGGTAAATCCAGCCGTCAAGGCCGAGCGTCGGATGCGCGACGCGAATCTGCGTGGTTTTGCCCATTTCGTAACCGGTCAACAACACTTTCTTCACGTCGGCCTTGCCGTCGCCGTCGGTGTCCTTGAGATAAAAAATGTCCGGCGCACAGGTGACGATCAGCCCGCCGCGCCAAGGTTGCAGGCCGTTGGGATAGCTGAGGCCGGTGGCGAACTCAGTGCGTTTGTCGTAGGTGCCGTCGCCGTTGGTGTCTTCGAGCATCGCGATGATGCCCATTGGCGGCTTGCCTTCGCCGGGGCCTTCGGGATAACCGCGATTCTCGGCGACGAACAACCGCCCTCGTTCATCCCACGCCAGCGCGACGGGATCGCCGGTGAGGGGTTCGGCGGCGGCGAGTTCGACGCGCACACCCGGCTCGGTGCGCATCGCGGCGAGGGCTTGTTGGGGAGAGAGAGGCTTCTCGGCTACGGTCAGCGCGGCGAGCTCGGGCGGAAGCGGCGCGGGCTTCTTCGGAACGTCGGCGGCGTTGAGGACGAGGACGACGACGAGGACGGGAACGAACGGCGCGAAACGTTTCATGGGTTTGCTGAAATGCTGACGAGCATTGCCGGAGAAAATTCGCGTGACAAGCGCGCGCGTTGGGAATTCAGTGAAGCCGCTTCATTAACCGCCTTTCGCCATGAATGTGACCGCGATCCTGGAAACCCCTGCCGCCCCGCCGCAACCGTTCACCGGCCTCATCCTCCGCGACAAGGAGCCGGAGAACCTCGAATTCCCCTTCGCCACGCTCCGCAGTTTCGTCACGCCCAACGAGCAGTTCTTCGTGCGCAGCCATTTCCCGGTGCCGAAGATCGACCCGGCGGCGTGGCGGTTGAAGATCGAGGGGCTGGTCGAGCGCCCGTGCGAGTTGTCGCTCGGGGAGTTGGTCGGCTTCAGGACGCGCACCGTCGTCGCCACCATCGAGTGCGCGGGCAACAACCGCATTTTCCTCTCGCCCAAGGTGGACGGTCTTCAGTGGGAACTCGGCGCCGTGGGCAACGCCGAGTGGACCGGTGTCCCGCTGGCGTCCCTGCTCGAACGCGCCGGCGTGCAGCCCGGCGCCGTCGAGGTCGTCTTCGAGGGGGCCGACAGCGGCAAGCTCGCCAAGCCGCCCTCGCCGGGGAACATCCATTTCGCGCACAGCATCCCGCTGACGAAGGCGTTCACGTCGGACGTGCTGCTGGTGCACACGATGAACGGCGAACCGCTCACGCCGTCGCACGGGTTTCCGCTCCGCGTCGTCGTGCCCGGCTGGTACGGCATGGCGTCGGTGAAATGGCTCCAGCGCATCGTGCTCGTGGACCGGCCGTTCCGCGGCTACTTCAAGTCGGCGGACTACACGTATTGGGAATCGCGCCAGGGCCTGCCGACGCAACTGCTGCCCGTGACCGAGAACGAGGTGAAGGCACAGGTCGCCCGCCCGGCGACGCGGGAGATTGTTCCCGCCGATTCGATTTACCGCGTCCATGGCGCCGCGTGGGCCGGCGAGGCGAACGTGACGCAGGTGCACGTCAGCACCGACGGCGGCGCGAATTGGGACGCGGCCAATCTGCTCGGCGCGCCCGTGTCCTACGCGTGGCGCCTTTGGGAGTATCACTGGCGCACCCCGGCGCAACCGGGCCGCGCCACGCTCCTGGCGCGCGCGATGGATTCGCGCGGCCGCGTCCAGCCGACGCAACGTGACGCGCATCGCGGCTCCTACGTCATCAGCCACGTGGTGCCGATCGAGGTCGAGGTTTCGGACAAGGTGCGCGGCGGTGGGCCGGAGCCGTTTGCGATCTGAGGGCTTGTGCCAACCTTTTTCCTGCTGACGGCTTGCGGTGAAGCGACGCATGCTCTGGCCCGTCGAAAGCCCCGATGAAAAATCTCCGCTGGTTTCTCCCGTTGCTCCTCGCGCTTCCCGTGTTAGCGGCGCCGAAGCCCAACGTGCTGTTCCTCGCCATCGACGATCAGAACGACTGGATCGGCTGCCTGGGCGGTCATCCGCAGGCGAAGACGCCGAACATTGACCGGC
>Ga0247727_10013477_pt1 | contig 13776 bp, 13 predicted proteins | sample WisWelCaveWW1625_FD_202498 | JGI IMG/M metagenome (GOLD analysis project Ga0247727, IMG submission 202498) | Biofilm microbial communities from Wishing Well Cave, Virginia, United States - WW16-25 | ecosystem: Environmental > Aquatic > Deep subsurface > Groundwater > Cave microbial mat | place... | reverse complement strand
GGCTTGTTTCCGCACGATCTGGTGCGCGACGTGCTCTGCGCCGATTTGCAGTGGCGCAATCCCGACTGGTATGCCGAGCTGCACCGTCGCGCCCGCGCATATTACCTCAAACGTTTGCAGCAAACGCGCGGCGACGAGCAGCGCCGGGTGTTGGTCGAATATATTTATTTGCATCGGCGCAATCCGATCGTGCGCCCGGCGTTTGAATGGCAGGAAGGCGGAACCGTGTGGAGCGACATCGCGCGTTCATCTGATGTTCCAGTTCTGCTAGCAATGGTTGAACGCCACGAAGGCGCGGATTCAGCGAAATTGGCTGCTTACTGGTTTGAACGGCATTTAAATGCGGTGCAAGTTTTTCGCGGCGACAAACAAAAGCCGGCGGGATTTTTGATGGCGCTGATATTGGAACAGGCCACCGAGGAAATGCTGCGGGTCGATCCGGTTTTGGGAAGCGCCTGGAAGTTTTTGCAGCGCCAGGCGCCGCTGCGGCCCGGTGAAAGATTTATCTATTTCCGTTTTTGGATGGCCGGCGACACGTATCAGGCGCCGTCGCCGACGCAAAGCAGCATCTTTGTTAACATGGTACAATATTATTTTTCAACGCCCGGTTTGGCCTTTTCCTTTTTGCCGTGCGCCCATCCGGATTTATGGGCGCCGGTGGCCGCTTATGCGGATTTGTTGCGTTTGCCCGAGCTTGATTTTGCCGCGGGGAGCCAACCCGGCGGTGTTTATGGCCATGATTGGCGCGCGGTGCCGCCCATGGCCTGGCTGGACGTTCTCGCCGCGCGCGAGCTGTCGCAACAGGCCGATTATTCCGCCGCGCCAAAACCGAGAGCCACGGTCGTGCTGAGCGAGCCGGATTTTGCCGAAGCGGTTCATGCGGCCTTAAAATTCCATTCTCGCCCGAACAGTTTGCGTCACAGCCCGTTGCTCCAATCGCGCCTGGTCATGCAGCAAAGCGGCCTCAATGCCGATGACGATGAACGCCTCGCCGTTTTGCTGGAATTGATTCAACAGGCGGCGAAATCTTTGGCGTCTTCGCCGCGCGAGGCGAAGCTCTATCAAGTCCTCCATCGCACTTATTTCAATCCCGCCGACAGCCAGGAACTCGCCGCGGAGGCGTTGCACCTCTCTTTTAGCACTTATCGGCGTTATCTCAAATCCGGCATTGAGCGCGTGACAGAGAACTTATGGCATAAAGAGGTTAGCAATTAAAAAACTACGAAATAAATTCGATCAAGCTTGATTTTGACGCTTGATTTAATTATTTTAATATAAAATATGTGAAAGGGTTCGGGGCATGACGGAGTGGCATCATCTATTCGGGTTGGCACTGAAGGATTTTTTTACTGACTCTGCTTATCAAGTTGAATTGGAAAAAGATCTTTCGCTCAAGCAGCAATTTCTGGATGTGGTTATTATCGAACAGGAAGCGCAGAGCCCGATTCCCCAACTTCCGGACGGTTTGGAGAATCTGTCTCGCCATAACCTCGTGACATTTAAATCTATTCGCCAACCTCTTGATGGCTGGTCGTTGGATGAGTTGGTCGGACATTACGTCAATTATCGCAAGCAGGAAAGCCCATCAGTAAAACGATTGCTGCCAGCGGAAGATTTCCGTCTCTATGCGGTTACGACTCGCAAACCGCAAAAACTTGCCACGGCAATTGCGTTGAAAAAGCTAAAGAGGGGAATATATCAATTACAGTGGGGTAGTCATCAGATTCGAGTTGTTGTTTTAAATGAGGTTCGAAAAGTCAAGCGCAATGCCATCTGGCAATTGTTTAGCGGAGTTGGAGAAAAGGTTCAATTTGGCGCCTCCCACTATCAGTGGCGTCGCACAGATACTAGCACAGTGATTTATGATTTGTATCAACATTATAAAGTCGAGGGTATCGTTATGCCATACACACTGGAAGATTATTACAAAGATTTTACTAGAAGACATTTAGACTGGTTGACGAAAGAAGAACTTCTGGAAAGACTATCTATAGAAGATCGGCTCAAAGGGCTGCCGGCGAAAGATCGGCTCAAAGGGTTGCCCGCAGAATCATTTTTAAAGAGCCTGCCTTCAAAAGAAATTGAAGCTTATGTCAAAAAGCTTCGCAGGCGGCCGCAGAAAAGAAAATAAGCTTCGCTTCCGCCTTTGCCGGATTATGTAGCAACTGGCTTAAGCAAAGGTTCCTTTAGTTTTAAGAATAAACGCCGTTGAATTCCTCACACAGGTTGAAGGATTTAACGGCGTTTTATTTTGGAATTATAATCCTGGTGGATTTTTGATCACTTTTGAAAAATGAGCAAAAAATGAGCAGGTTTTGATCTGGCGGATGGATAAAAATTAGCGCTATCTTGATAGCAGGCAAACAAATTGAGCCGAAGAAACGTGATGAACACCCAAACGGAGCCGAACAATATGATCACCCAACTGGTAGGTGAGCTTAAGGAAGCCTGGAATCGCCATGATCTTGAGAGAACCGTTCAGTTCTATGCGAAGAATTATCAGGGCACTGATATCAGCGAGGCCAGACCGCGGCATGGCCGCGATGACGTGCGGGACTGGCTCAAACGTTACTGGGAGGCTGCGCCGGATATGCATTTCACCTGCGAGCAAACCATCGTGGAGGGAAACCGTGCCGCCGTCTCGTGGAAAGCGCAGGGCACGCATCGAGGTTATCTGATGCATATTCCGCCGACCGGCAGGAGGTTTACGGTGAAAGGCGTTTCGTTTTTGACAATCGAAGACCGCCAAATTCAATCCGGCGAATATATTTGGGATGTCGCCGAGCTGTTGCGCTGCATTCGGCTGTTGCCGGAGTTGCACGAATAGAATGGCGCCATGAACCAACATCGCGAGGGCAAGGTTATGTTTGCTTTTGTATTCAATCAGCCAGAGGTGAAAACGGAGCAGAAATCCATGGGTTTGACAAGCCGTCTCGCCAATACCGGACGAGTTCCAGATAGTAAAATTGAAGATAGCGCCCTGCTGCATCGAATCGCATTGCGCGATCAAAGCGCGTTCGCGCTGTTGTATGATCGCTACGCCACGGTGTTATACAGTTTGTGCCTGTCGATTGTAAAGCGCGCGAATGACGCCGAAGACGTGCTGCAGGAATGCTTTCTGCAAATTTGGGAAAAAGCCTATGCGTTTGACGGGCTGAAAGGTAGCGTCTACACGTGGCTCTTGACCATGACCCGCAACCGCGCCATTGACCGGCTGCGCTCCAAACATTTTCAAATCAGCCGACAACGGCAGCCGGATTTTGATTTCGACATGTTGGCTTCCAGCGATTCTTCCTCGCCGCTGGACAACGCTTCGCTGGCGGAACGCGCGCATTACGTGCGCCAGGCGTTTGTCCGGTTGCCAAGCGAACAGCGCGAAGTTTTGCAGATGGCTTACTTCGAAGGCTATTCGCAATCCGAAATTGCCGGCCAGTTGCAAATTCCGCTCGGCACGGTGAAAACGCGCACGCGCCAGGCGATTAAAAAGCTGCACGCGCTTTTGGAAAATTATATTTGCTGAAATACCGCATCACTCCGGCAAATCATCTTGAGAGCCTCACGCTTTGGCCAACAAAATTCCCGCGCCAATTGCAGGCTTCTTAAAAAATTTATGGCTCGATAAATCCGTTTGCACGGCCAGGCCGTAGATATAATGGAACATGTTAAGGCGTTATCATAAACCCATAACATGAGTTAAACCGCCATGACGTATTATAATACAATTTATTAACCTGAAACAAATTAACATTTTTGGAGAAACCTCATGTTGTTCAGTCGTTTTGCTTTGCCGCTCAGATCTAAATTAAGCCGCCTTGCCGTGATAACCAGTTTGCCGTTGTTATCGAGTATCGGTTTTATCGGATGCGAAGATGACAAGATGATGAACCCGCCGCCGGCGCAATCAATTGGCCGCTCGGTATTTGCCGTCGACGCCGGCAACAATCTGATTCGCTTCGGCGCGCAATCGCCGAATGTGGTCACCCGCCGTGCTGTAATTTCCGGCTTGCAAGGTGGTGAAACCGTCGTCGGTATCGATTTCCGTCCAGTGGACAAAAAGTTATATGCCCTCGGCAGCACCAGCCGTGTTTATACCATCGATACATTAACTGCAGCGGCGACGCTCGTCGGCACCACGGCTTTCGCGCCGGCGCTGAATGGCGCTTCCTTTGGAGTCGACTTCAATCCCGTTCCGGATCGTATTCGCGTACACAGCGATGCCGAGCAGGATTTGCGCCTGAATCCAGCCACCGGCGGACTCGCGGCGGTTGATTCGGCGCTGGCGTATAATGCCGGCGATGCCAATTTCGGCGTCAATCCCAATATCGCCGGCACGGCATATACCAACAGCGTCGCCGGCGCAACGACGACGGTGCTGTATGCGATTGATTCCAACCGCGATATTCTCGTGACCTTGCCCTCGCCGAATAACGGCAAGATGACGACAGTCGGCTCGCTCGGCCCCAACACCAATGAGTTCGTCGGTTTCGATATCGCCGGTGACACCGGTATCGCTTACGCGACGTTGACGCTGGGTTCAGCAGGTTCGAGCTTGTACACGATCAATTTGACCACCGGTGCGGCAACTGCTGTTGGAAACATTGACAACAGTGCAGCGTTACGTGGCATCGCTGTCGCCCCGTAAGAGGTTGATGGCTTAACGCAAGCATGGTTTACTCGAACAATCTCCTGGTTTTGCCGCTTCCACGCTTATCGCGATGACGCGCAAGTCCTACGCGGCGCAAGTCGCCATGCTCTTCGTGTTCAAAAACGGCAAAGTGGTGAAGTTCCGCGAGTATGCCGATACCGCCGAGCTGGTTGCAGCGCTGTCGTAAAATAACTACTTCCGATTTTCAGTCAATTTGAAAACTGCAGCCCTGTGGCAGCACACGGATCAAAAACACTTACGGAAAAAGCTTTTAATCCGCGTGTCCCACCGCGGCGGGATTGATCTGTGTGGAAACTCTCAGAATTTTATTAGGAGAAACTCTTATGAAAATCATCATGAAAACTCTGCTCGTTGTCTTTGTCCTGGTTTTAACAACGAACTCTGCCTTCGCGCAAGATGTCGCGAAAGTCGCTCCCAACAACTGCAAAGTACTGTTGGAAAATGACCGCGTGCGCGTGGTGGAGATTTGGATCAAGCCCGGCGAGAAATTGGCGATGCACTCGCATCCGGCCTCGGTCACTTATGTGCTGACCGCGGCGAAACTCAAAACAACTTTGCCGGACGGCAAAATCGTTGAGACCGAAGCGCAGGTAGGGCAGGCGCTGTGGAGCGATGGCGGCGGCCACGAGCAAGTGAACGTCAGTACGACGGAAGCGCGTGCTTTAGTGGTAGAAATGAAAATGCCGGCAAAGATGCCGGAGAAGAAGTAGCGCACATAAAAAATAGTGAAGTCGGACTTGCGCGCGAAGGTTTTGGAAAACATGAAAAACTGTCGAGTGCAAGTCCGACTTCGCTCGTGGCTAGAGCGGAGATGCTATGCCCGTCGATTTATTTCACCCCCTCACCAACCCGATTACAAAAGAAACGAGCCGAACGCTTTCGATGAGCGAAGAAGTTTATGTGTTCGAATGGATCGTTGCCCCCGGCGGTTACGTTCCGTTCGAGCACATTCACCTCGTGCAAGACGAAATTTTCCGCGTCGAAGCCGGCGAGGTGAAGCTCGTGATCGATGGCAAAGAATTCATCGGCAAGCCCGGTGAAGTCATCACGGCGCCAGGAGGCAACAGACACAATGAAACGACTACATTGCTTGTGAAATTTTTTGAATCAATCATCAAACAAACATTTACTCAATGGAGGTCACCATGCGTTTTCTCGTCAAAGCCGTCACACCCACGGAAAGCGGCAACGCGCTGATCAAGAAGGGCAAGCTCGGCGAAATCATTCAAGGCATTCTCGGCGAATTGAAACCCGAAGCCGTGTACTTCACCGCGGAAGGCGGCAAGCGCACCATCTATCTCGTCGTTGATCTTCCCGATGCTTCGCACTTGCCTCGCGTGGCCGAGCCTTTTTTCCTGGCCTTCAACGCTACCGTGGAGTTTCATCCAACGATGACGCCGGAAGATTTGATGAAAGCCGGACCGGATATCGAGAACGCGGTCAAAAAGTACAGTTGATCCCAAAACTAAAATGATTTTTCTCGATCTGCTTCTTTTCATGTGCTGCGCGGCGCTTCTTGAAGCCCGGCCATTGCAGCAGCCGGAAGCAAGCTGGCCGCCTCAAATACCGAAAACGTGGGACGAGCAGGCGCTCGCTTCGTTGGAAGTGCCGTTCGTCGAGCCGGAGTTTTCTCCGCAGCACATTTCGGCGAGCTATTACTACGGCATTCCGGTGCGGCCGATTTACAAAAGCTATCCGATCTATGCGCCGGAAAAAGAGCCTTCCGGATATGTCGAATGGCTCAAGCAACAGAAGCCGGAAATCGCCTTCGATGCGGCACTGTTGAAAACGAAGGAAGACTGGATTGCAGCCGGCGAGATCGTGTTCGATGCGCCCATCGTTTATGGCTCGTTGTTCATTCCGGCTTCGGACGTTCTTTACGTACGCGACCCGGCTTGGTATCGCCTCACCGGCACGCCCGTGGCCAAAGACGGCGTGATGCCGTTTTACCGCTACGTCATTCGCGAGGCGGGCAAGATCGAAATCGGCTTGCTCTCTTGCGGCTCGTGCCACACGCGCGTGATGTCGGACGGCTCGATCATCAAAGGCGCGCAAGGCAATTTCCCTTTTGATCGCGCCATGGCCTATGATTATCGCACGGGCATCGAAGACGTGAGCATGGCGCGCACAGCGGAACGTACGCTTTACGCTGTGCCCTGGCTGAAACCCGATCCTCACGCGCCCGTCGAGCAAATGTCCAAAGAAGAAATCGCCGCTTTGCACGATGCGATTCCAGCGGGCGTTGCTGCGCGTCATGGCAGCAGCCCGGCCAATCCCATTCGCATTCCGGATTTGTTCAACCTACAAGACCGCCGCTATTTCGACGCGACCGGCTTGATTCAACATCGCGATATTGGCGATCTCATGCGCTACGCCGCGCTGAATCAAGACGGCGATTTTCTCGCCAAGCACGGCGACTTCATACCGCAGGAAGCGTTCGGCCCGATTCCGGATGATCCGGCGAAATACGAATTTGGCCGTTACAGCGATGAGCAGCTTTATGCGCTCGCGCTTTATGTTTACTCATTGCAGCCGCCGAAGAATCCCAACAAATTTGATGATCGCGCCGCCGCCGGCCAAAAAATTTTTGAGCGCGAAGGCTGTGCCGGTTGCCACACGCCCCCGTTCTATTCCAACAACAAGCTCACGCCCGTGCGGGGCTTCAAAATTCCGCCGGAGCATTTCAAGCAGTTTGATATCAAAAAAATTTGCCTCAACACGAATCCCGATCTCGCGCTGAAAACTCGGCGCGGCACCGGCTATTACAAAGTGCCCTCGCTGCGGCATCTTTGGGTGCGCAACGCATTCGAGCACAACGGTTCCGTAACGGCGCTCGAAGATTGGTTTAATCCTGATCGCACCGAAGAGGATTACGTTCCCACCGAATTCGTCGGATACGGTGTAAAAACGCGCGCGGTGGAAGGCCATCCGTTCGGGTTGAATCTTTCGGAAGAAGACCGCAAGGCGTTGATCGCGTTTTTGAAAACTTTATAGCTTTAAAGAGAATCGTGAAGCCGGACTTGCGCGCGAAGATTTTGGAGAACACAAAGCATCGATCACGGCGAGGGCTAAACGCTCACGGAGACGTAGAATGAATCGAAGACAAATCTTTGTTGTTGGGGTGATCAGCGCGCTGTTGTGCGTGCTCAGTATTTGGTTGCTCGATCGCCCCATTGCCGAGTTTGTGGAGCAGCATCCCGCCGGCCGCGAGCTCTTTGCCGGCGGCACGAGCCTGCTCGAAGTGATTTTCGGCATGACCATTTCCAAATTCGCGTTAGGTTTTGTGCTCTTGGCGAGCGGAGCTTTGCTATGGGTGAAAAAAAACTGGCGCGCGCACGGCAAGGTTTTGTTGATGATCAGCCTGACGCATCTGTTGTCGAGGCTCATTGCCGGCATGCTCAAAAACGTCTTCGAGCGGCTGCGGCCTTTTGAATTGCTGGAAAGTGGAGCTTGGGATAAGCAATTTTTTGTCGAGGGCGGCAGCTCGTTCCCTTCCGGCCATGCCGCGCATTTTTGGAGCTTGTATTTTCCATTGGCGTTCATCTTTCCGCGCTACCGCATTCCGCTGGCGATCATTCCTATTTTTATTTCCATCGCGCGCGTGGGTGTGAACGATCATTTTGTGAGCGACGTGCTCTTTTCGTTTGCGCTGGCGGCGCTGATAACCGTCGCGTTTCTTTATGCTTTCAAACGAGATGATCATGCCAATCGACGTTTTTAAACCGATTACAAATCCCGTCACCGGTGAAACCTTCCGATGCCTCGCGGCGGATGAAAGCGCTTATGTCGAGGAATGGACGGTACAACCTGGTGGTTATGTTCCCTTCGAGCACATTCATCTCTGCCAGGATGAAATTTTTCACATCAAATCCGGAGAGGCCAGGTTTGTCATCGAGGGCAAAGAGATCATTGGAAAGGCGGGAGAAAGCGTAACGGTTGCAAAGGGTCACAGGCATATTGCTTTCAACAATAAAAATGAAATTTTGCAATGTATCGTTGAATACCGGCCTGGCTTGGATTCCCTGATTTTTGCCCAATGCTTTTTGGGATTGATTTTAGATGGCTATTACGACAAACACGGCAGCCCCAGCATTCCCAGGATGGGTTATTGCATAAAAGGCTGCAAAGCATTAACTCGTCCGACGAATATTCCTGCTGCAGTTTTCGATATCGTGATAAACCTGTTTTATTTCGCCGGGAAAGTGTTGGGCTGGAAAAAGTTGTACAAAAAATACACTGGACTGAATAAGAAATCGGATTATGGAACGAGAAAACTTTAAGACGCTGTTAGGATTCCTTCTGGCGACCATTGGCGGAGCAGTTGGGATTGCCAACCTGATTGCTTTCCCTCCATTATTGCACACACACGGAATTCTCTTCGCCGTGTTCTACTTGCTCTTCACGATCGTCATCGGCATTCCGGTGATGACTGCCGAGATTGCTATCGGGCGGTTTACCTCCTCGAATCCGGTAAATGCCTACCAACATCTTGGCGGCAGAAAGTGGGCGGCGCTGGGAGTGTTGAATCTCATCGGCTGCTTCATCGCCCTGTCGATATTCGTAATGCTTTTCGCTTGGACGGCTCGATATTTCGCCGGATATGTCTTTGCCAACGTTCCCCAAGGATCGGGTTCGAATGGGGCTCCCGAGTTTGCGAATTACCTGAACACTGAATGGCGCGAAGTTGCGCTGGTGAGCGCGCTGATGGTCGGCGTCAATGTCATTGTCATCGGTTTGGGAATTCAAAAGGGCATCGAGCGCGTATCAAAATTTTTGCTGCCGGTTTTTGCCGTCGCCCTTCTGTTCTTTGCCGTCAAAACTTCTTCGATTTCCCTGCCGTAGCAAATAGCGCAAGCGCATTGTTGCACCTTCCCCAGAATTGGGGTGAAATGCTATCCGCAGCGTTGGGGCAAGGATTCTTTTCGCTGTCATTGGGCGCCGGCGCCATGCTCACTTACGGGAGTTATCTTTCCAAGCGCGATCACATCGGGCGGTTGAGCAACACCATCGTTCATACCGATACCATTGTCGCGCTGGTTTGCAGTCTTTTCATTCTGCCGCTGTCTCTTGATTACAGGTTCGCCAACACCCCGTTGTTCATTTTTGTCACCTTGTCCGATTACTTTGGATTGTTGGGCGCGGCGCGGCTGGTGGGAGGCGTGTTCTTCCTGTGCTTGTCATTCGTGGTTTTAACGATGACCATTTCCGTCATGGAACCCTTGGTCAGTTTTTGGATTGACCGGCATAAACGCAAGAGGCATCTTGCCGCACTTTTCACCGGCGTTGCCGTTGCGTTCTGTTGTCTCCCGTTGATTCTGTCTTTTGGCGCAAGCGCAGGGCTAACGAACTTCATCAAATCAAGTCCGAACGGAGAATTCCGGTCTTTCTTCGACGTGGTATTTGACTTGTTCATCAACGTTGCATTGCCGCTCGGCGGATTGCTCACCTGTATTTTTGTAAGCAAGGTTTGGGGAACGAGCAACTTCCTGAAAGCCGTGCGCGGTGCGGCGCCTTCCGGAAGCCGTGATTGGTTTGCGCCATTGATTGCATTTTGTCTGCGATCGCTTACTCCGGCTCTGATTTTGATTCTGCTTGGTATTAAAATTTTCCAGCTTGGCACTGGCTATTTTTCTCGATAGATGAGCGCAACTGGTCTTAACACTTTCATTACTGAGGAAACAATGCGATTCACGCTGATATGCATCATTGTTCTTTTTCTATCCGCGCCCGCCGCCAAAGCGCAGGACACGTTTTATTTCCCCGGCGAATGGGAGCCGCACGAAGCCGTGTGGCTGGGCTGGGAAGAATTCGCGCCGTTCCCGCCGATAACGGTTGAACTCGTCAAGGCCATGCTGCCCACGGTGACCATCAAAATGATTGCGCCGGATGACAGCACGCTCGGCCTCGCCAAAAGTTATTTGAGCCGGCACAATATCGACACGATGGCGATACGATTTCACGTGATGCCGGACAATGTAATCTGGATGCGCGATCATGGCGGCCTCTTTTTGGTGAATGGAAAAGGCGAGATGAAAGCGGCAGATTTCAATTGGAGCACTTATGGACTCGAAAAATGGTTTGCCGATATCTTCGAGAATAATGCGGATAGCGTTCGTTATTACATGAAGCGCTGGCAGTCTCCAGTCGACAAAGTGGATAGCTTGATGGCCGCTGTCGAGAATGCCGGAACCGTCACGTCTCGTGTGATTGCCGAAGGCGGCGCGCCCGAAATGAATGGCAAAGGCACGCTGCTGCTCAATGAGCGGCTCATGCTGGAGAGAAACCCAGGTGCAACCAAAGAATTTTTAGAAACCGAATTCAAACGCATGTTGGGCGTGCGAAAAATCATCTGGCTGGGCCAGGGCGTCGCCGAAGATCCGCACATCATCCGAACCATCGCGAGCAAATATATCGGCGGCGGAACCGGCGGCCATACCGATGAATATGTTCGGTTCGCCAATCCCAATACCATTTTGCTGGCGTGGGTTGATGAGAGCGAACGGGACAAGAATCCGCTGAACCTAATCAATTATCAACGCATATCGGAAAACTTGCGCATTCTCGAGCAAGCGACGGATCAAGACGGGAAGCCGTTTCGCATCATCAAAGTGCCGCTGCCCGATCCGATCCTTCGTCCCATCACCATTGTCCAAAAAAAATCAGAAAACGACACGACGCTGAACATGTCGGTCAGAAGGTTTCCGAAAAAAGACGGCTGGAAAATCGGCGACACGGCGATCCGCGTGGCGGCTTCGAGCTATCTGAATTACTTCGTGACCAACGGCGTCGTGCTCCTGCCGACCTATGTCAAGGCGGGCTCATTGCCGGAGAAAGAAGAAAAAGTGCGGCAGATTTTCGCCGGACTTTTTCCCGACCGCAAGCTCGTGTTCATCGACTGCATGGGTTTGAACTGGTACGGCGGCGGAATGCACTGCATCACGCAACAACAGCCGAAGAGAAGAGCAAGCGCGCAAACGGCAGGCAGCGCCTCCAAATGAAACGGCTATCGCTTATTGTAGCGCAGGCATCCTGCCTGCCTTAGTTTGTCCCGCAACGGCGGGAGAAGCCTGCGCTACGTTTTCCGCTGCAGACGGTATTTTCATAAAGCCTCGTAACAATCGCAGAAACTTTTTATGGAGAATTTTATAATGAAAAACAAATTCCGGCTTATCGCACTTCTCATCACGCTGTGCTTCAACATTCACCAAACCATTGCCCAGAAGCACAACGGACTCTCGCAGCCGCCGGCTGCCAAAAAGATCGCCAAAAGCACCTCGCTGCACGGCGAGACGCTGGTGGATGATTATTTTTGGCTGCGCGAGAAAACCAATCCCGAAGTCATCGCCTATCTCGAAGCGGAGAATGCCTACACTGATGCCGTGATGAAACCGACCGAAGCATTGCAGGAGAAGCTTTATCAGGAAATGCTGGGCCGTATCAAAGAAACGGATTTAACCGTGCCCTATCGCATGGGCGGTTATTTCTATTATTCGCGCGAGGAGAAAGGCCGGCAGTACCGCATTTATTGCCGCAAGGCCGGCAGTCTGGAATCGCAAGAGCAAGTGCTTCTCGATTTGAACAAGCTGGCTGAAGGCCAAAAGTTTCTTAGTCTCGGCGCTTTCGCGGTGAGTCCGGATGGCAATCTGTTGGCTTATTCCATCGATCACACCGGTTTCCGAAATTCCTTTTTGCATCTCAAAGATTTGCGCACCGGCAAGCTGCTCGCAGATAGTTTGGGAAAGGTCAATGAATCCGGCGTCATTTGGGCCAACGATAATCGAACGCTTTTCTATACGACGGAGGACTCCGCCAAGCGTGCTTTCCGTTTTTACCGGCACAGTTTGGGCCAACCAAAAGCAAAGGACGTTTTGGTGTATGAAGAAAAAGATGAGAGGTTCAACGTTTTTCCGAACGCGTCGCGGAACAGGGGTTATCTTTTCATTAACTCGAACAGCTTGACAACCACTGAAGTGCGCTATCTGCCGCTGGATCGGCCAGGCGAGACGCCGCGTTTGGTGCTGCCGCGCGAAGCCAATCACGAATACTACGTCGATCATCACGGCGAACGTTTTTACATTCGCACCAACGATCGGGGAAGAAACTTTCGTCTGGCAGTTGCGCCGGCCGGCGATCCCCAAAAGAAAAATTGGAGAGAGATCATCCCGCATCGCGCCAACGTCATGCTCGAATCCATGGATTTTTTTGCCAATCACTACGTGAGGTATGAGCGGGAAGACGGTTTGCTCAAAGGCCGCGTCACTGATTTGCGCACCAATGAAACGCATGATCTCGCCTTTCCCGAGCCGGTTTATTCCGCGTTCTACGAGGCGGATTTTTACTTCGACCGCGCCAATCCCGAATTCAATACCAGCGTCCTGCGTTTCAGTTATCAATCCTTCACCGTGCCGCTGTCGGTTTTTGACTATGACCTGGCGACGCGCGAGCGCAAATTGCTCAAACAAACCGAAGTGCTGGGCGGCTACGAAGCGACGCAATATCAGTCCGAGCGCGTTTATGCAAAAGCCACCGACGGCACTCGCATTCCGATCTCGTTGGTTTATAAAAAAGGCTTGCAGCGCGACGGCATGCGCCCGATGTTGTTGTGGGGCTACGGTTCTTATGGTTATCCCGGAAGCGCTGATTTCTCCTCCAATCGCGTGAGCCTGCTCGATCGCGGCGTGATCTACGCGATTGCGCACATTCGCGGCGGCGGCGAAATGGGCAAGGCCTGGCACGATCAGGGCCGGATGATGATGAAACGCAACACGTTCACGGATTTTATTGCAGCGGCCGAGCATCTGATCGCAGAAAAATATACTTCCAAGGATCGTCTCGCTATTCAGGGCATAAGCGCCGGCGGCCTGTTGATGGGCGCGGTGACCAATATGCGTCCGGATTTATTCAAAGCCGTGGTGGCGCTCGTGCCGTTTGTCGATGTGCTCAATACCATGCTCGATGCTTCGCTGCCATTAACCGTCGGCGAATATGAAGAGTGGGGCAATCCCAACATCAAAGCGAAATACGATTACATTAAAACCTATTCGCCTTACGACAACATTGAACGCAAAAACTATCCGGCCATTCTCGCCAAGACCTCGCTCAATGACAGT
>Ga0247727_10013476_pt1 | contig 13776 bp, 14 predicted proteins | sample WisWelCaveWW1625_FD_202498 | JGI IMG/M metagenome (GOLD analysis project Ga0247727, IMG submission 202498) | Biofilm microbial communities from Wishing Well Cave, Virginia, United States - WW16-25 | ecosystem: Environmental > Aquatic > Deep subsurface > Groundwater > Cave microbial mat | place... | reverse complement strand
GAGTTGCTTCCGCACGACCGCACGGCGACGAAGCGCGACTGGGAGCAGCTGTCATCCGCGTGGCGCCGAGACGTGGACGAGCGCGTGGAGCGCCTGACGCTGCTGCGCGACCAGCTCACGTCGTGCATCGGCTGCGGCTGCCTGTCACTGCGTTCGTGCGCGCTGTTCAATGCGGGGGATCGCGCGGCGGCACGAGGCGCGGGTGCGCGATACCTGCTCGGCGACGAGCCGTAGTGCGCCCACGTTTCGGGGTGTCACCCCGAAGTCTTGGGGGTGACACCCATGCCGTATCCCCATCGCGCGTGAGCGTCTAGCATCGACGGCCGGTGACGACCGTTCTCTTCGTCGGCGCGGGCCGGCATCAACGCCGGGCCATCGAACGCGTGCGCGAGCTCGGCCTGCGCGTGGTCGCGGTCGACCGGAATCCCGTGGCCGAAGCCGACGTCGCAGAGACGGCGAACTTCACCGACATCGACGCCGTCGTCGAACTGGGACGTCGTCACGCCGTCGCGGGCGTGTTGACGGTCGCCTCCGAGCGCGCGGTCCCCGTCGTGGCCGCCGTCGCCGAGCGGCTGGGCCTCCCGTCCATCGGCACGGATGTGGCGCACCGTATGACGGACAAGCGCGCCATGCGTCGCGCGCTCGCCGATGCGGGCGTGCCGCAGCCGCGTTTCGCGGCCGTGTCCGACCTCGGCGACGCCCGCGACGCGCTGGCGGAGATCGGCACCCCGGCGGTGCTGAAGCCGGCCGACTCGAGCGGTCAGCGCGGCCTGTCACGGGTGGACACCGAATCCGACCTCGACGCGGCGCTGGACGCGGCGCTCGACGCATCTCCCGTGGGTGAGGCGCTCGTGGAGGAGCTCGTGGACGGCGTCGAGCGGAACGCGATGCTGGTGACGCGTGCCGGCGAGCCGCTGGTGCTCACCCTCTCCGACCGGCTGCGACCGTCCGGCGACGGCTTCGGCGTTGCCCTGGCCCACGTCTATCCGTCGTCGTTGGACGATGACGGCGTCGTAACGGCCGAGCGTGTCGCGGCGGACGCGGTTCGAGCGCTCGGGCTCGTCGACGGTATCGCGTACCCGCAGTTGATCGTCGATGCGAACGGGCGCGTGGTAGTGATCGAGGTGGCGGCGCGTATCCCCGGAGGGCAGATGGGCGAGCTCGTCAGGATCGCGACGGGAGTTGACCTCGTCGAGGTTGCCGTCCGGCAGGCGCTCGGGGAGGACGTCTCGGACGTGCTGGTCCGCCCCCGGCTGAAGCAGCCGCTCGCGATCCGGTTCCTCACGTCCGGGCCGGGGCCGCTGCCGACAGGGGTCGTGACGAGGGTCGGCGGTCTCGACGCGGTGCTGTCCGCTCCGGGCGTCGTCCAGGCGGAGACGTACCTTCAGCCCGGTGAGACGGTTCGGCCAGCACGGGTCGACGGCGATCGGCGCGGCTACGTGATCGCAATCGCCGACACCCCGGCGGGGGCTCTGGGGCGTGCGGACGCGGCAGCGGCGCTGCTCGAGGTCGAGGTGCAGCCTTGAGTTACAGGCGCTCAGGCCGCGAAGCGGCCGCTTCAGGGGCTTGCCGCCGCAGGCGGATCGCCGCGGCGGGGATCCGCTGCTGCGGATTCCCGCCTTGCGGCAGGGAGGAGGTCGAGCCGTGACCCGCGGAAGCTGGGATCTCGACGACTACCGCAACCTGCTGGAGACGATCGCAGCAGGCGGGTATCGCTATGCGTGGTTCGGCGACGGACCTGAGCCCGGGCAGCTCTTCCTGCGCCATGACGTCGATCTGACGCTCGACGCGGCGCTGCGGATGGCGGAGCTGGAGGCGTCGCTCGGCGTCACCGCGACGTATCTCCTGATGACGGAGTCGGTCTTCTACAACCTCGCCTCGACAGAGGGCGTGGAGGCGATGGCGCGGCTACGCGAGCTCGGCCACCGGGTGGGGCTGCACGCCGTGTACCCGACCGCGACACTCGACGAGCGTTTCGAGCCGGTCGTCGCCTGGCACAACCCCGCGCCCGAGTACATGTCGGCGCCGATCCCCGGTGCGATCAACGTGATGGAGGAGCGGTACTTCTCGCCCGCCGCCTACCGCTCGGACTCGAACCAGCGCTGGCGCATGGGCGATCCGCGCGACGAGCTCGCCGGCGGCGGTTTCCGCTGGCTGCAGCTGCTGGTGCACCCGGAGATCTGGGTCTACGAGGGCGCGACGATGGGGTTGACGATGCGGACGATGCTGAACGCCGAGAAGCAGCGTCGCCTCGACCAGCTCCCCGGCGACAAGATCGACCTCTCGTGACCGAGATTTCGAGGAGTGCCAGGCTCGGGGCCTGTCGCGGCGACCTGCTTGCATTCCTGCGGTGAGCCTCGACCCGATCACCGTGCTCGTCTCCGCCTCGGGCGCCCCCGGCACGGCGGCCCTGCTGCGCGCGCTCCGCTCGAACGGCGAGCGCGAGATTCGCCTGGTCGGCACCGACATGTCAGAGCGGTCGGTCGGCAGGCACCTGTGCGACGCCTTCCACCTGGTGCCGCGCGGCTCCGACCCGGGGTTCCCCGACGCCGTGCTCGATGTCGTGGAGCGGGAGGGCGTGGACTGCGTGCTGCCGCAGTCGTCGTTCGATCTCGAAGGCCTGGCCGCGCATCGCGAGCGCTTCCCGGTGCCGGTGCTCGTCTCTGCCCCGGACGCGATCCACCGCTCGAACGACAAGGCGGAGAGCTACGCCATGCTGCACCGGATCGGGGTTCCCGCGCCCGCCTTCCGCCGTGTGAACGGCGCCACCGAGGTCGAGGCAGCGGCACGGGAGCTCGGCTACCCCGACCGGCCGGTGTGCTTCAAGCCGGTGTTCTCGTCGGGCTCGCGCGGGTTCCGCGTGCTCGATCCGACCGTCGACCGGGCCCATCAACTTCTGTACGACCGCCCCGGGTCGGTGGCGATGCGGCTCGAGGAGGCGGTGGACCTGCTCCCGACCGAAGGCGGGCCCGACCTGCTCGTGATGGAGCTGGCGACCGGCGGCGAGCGCACGATCGACGGCATCGCCGACGGCGAGCGGGTGCTGCTCGGCCACCCGAAGACACGTGAGGCGATGCGCGCCGGGCTCGCGATGTACTTCGTCACCCTCGACGATCCGGCGCTGATGGACGTCGCCGATCGCATCGTCGGCGAGCTCGGCATCGAGCACTTCTTCAACATCCAGCTCGTCGGCGACCACGTGATCGAGGTCAACCCGCGCATCTCGACCGTCGTCTACCAGGAGGACCTGAACCTCCCCTACCTCGGCGTCAAGCGCGCGCTCGGCGAGATTTCCGCCGGCGAGCTCGCGGCCCTCGGCTCGCGTGTCCGCGCGGGCCGAACCGCGCTGCGGTACTTCGATCAACTCGAGTGGGACGCGTGACCGTGGGCGCCTCACCAGCCTGGTCCCGCCCCGCCCGCCGGCCGCTCACCCGCGCCCGGGCCACCGCCCGCCGGTGCGCCCCGCGCCGGTCCATCGGTCGCCGGTCCACCCCCCATGGGGGGGCGCGCGAGGCCCCCTACCCGAACGATCGCAGAGAACCCGTCACGGGTGTGTGTCGGCTTCGTGCCGAATGTGTAACGCCGGCCGAGGCACGGTGAGCGCGCCGCACGATCCGCGGGCGCTCCGGCCGGACGGGCGTCCACTGCGCGTCGTCCACTGCCCGGTCAACACCGCGGGCGTGCCGTGGACGAACGTGCAGGCGCTGCGCCGACGCGGTGTCGACGCGCAGCTCGTCGTGTTCCAGCGCTACCGGATGCACCCGGAGGCCGACTGGTCGCTGGAGCGGCACGGAGGCCAGGTGCGCCGTCAGCTGACCCAGTGGCACGCGCTGGCGCGGCTTCTGCCCCGCACTGACGTCTTCCACTTCTACTTCGGGCTCACGCTCGTGCCGCAGTCGCTGCAGTTCCCGATCCTGAAGTTGGCGGGGAAGCGCTCCGTGATGCACTACATGGGCTCCGACATCCGCGGCAAGGCGCCCGAGGAGATCGCGTACGGGAAGAAGGCGAGTGCGGAGATCGTGGGCAGCTACGACGCCATCCGCTGGGTGCCCGAGGCGCACGTGATCCCGCCGGGGATCGACCTGGACGCGATCCGTCCCGTGCCCCCGTCCAACCGAGCCAGGCCGATCGTGCTCCATGCGCCATCCTCGCGGCAGCGAAAGGGCACCGATCACGTGATCGAGGCCTGCCGGGGGCTCGATGTCGAGCTTCGCATCGTCGAGGACCTGCACCACGCGGAGGCGTTCGCGCTCTTCCACGACGTCGACATCGTCGTCGATCAGCTCAACGCGGGGTGGTATGGCCTGTTCGCGATCGAGTCGATGGCGCTCGGCAAGCCGGTCGTCACCTTCCTGCACGAGCAGGCGGTGGCGCGCACCCGGGAGGCGTACGGCGTCGATGTGCCGATCCTGAATGCGACGAAGGAGACGCTTCGGGGCCGGCTGGAAGAGCTGCTCGAGATAGGGCCCGATGGGCGCCGCACCATCGGCGCGGCCTCGCGGGAGTATGTCGAGCGCGTCCACGACGCAGAGCAGGTCACCGACCGCATGCTCGATCTCTACGCGTCGATCGCGCAGACCGCGGCCAGTAGCGCTCGGGCGCCTGCGCGGCCGGTCGCGGCGGCGACCGAGACCGTGATCAGCCCCGCTGTCGAAGCCGGATCCGCAGGGCCACCGAGCACCCAGCTGCGCCGGCTGCGCAACCAGTCGCTCATCTACGGCCTCGGCGGGCTCGTCTCCCGGATCCTCGCCGTGCTCCTGCTGCCGCTCTACGTCAACTACCTGACCCCGTCCGACTACGGCCACGTGGAGACGCTCCTCGCGCTGACGATCGTGCTGACGATCATCCTCCGCGCGGGCATCCAGACTGCGTTCTTCCGCTTCTGGTTCGACGCCGACGACGAGCAGTCGCACCTGCGGGTGCTGCGCACCTCGTTCTGGTACACGATGTGCGCCGCCACGGCCGGGCTCGTCGCGGGGCTCGCGCTCGCGGAGCCCATCGCCGAGTTCCTCTTCAGCGACGCCGGGCTCGCGAACCTCGTGCGTGCCGCGTTCGTCTCGCTCTGGGCGGCGATGAACTACGAGCAGCTGACGTGGGTCTTCCGTGTCGAGCAACGGCCGGTGGCGTACGTGTGCGCCAGCCTGGCCAACATCTTGCTCACCGTGGCCGGCACGCTCCTGCTCGTCGTCGTGCTCGAGAAGGGGGCGATCGGCGTGATCGTCGGCAACTTCTCGGGCACGCTGCTCGTCTACCTCGCCCTCCTCGGCTACCGGCGGGAGCAGCTCGGCCTCGGGTTCGACCGCCGCCTGTTCCGCGAGATGAACCGCTTCGGGCTGCCGCTCCTCCCCTCCGCGCTGTTCCTCTGGATGACGAACTTCAGCGACCGCTTCTTCCTCGTCAAGCTGTCCGACGCCGCCGAGGTCGGGCGCTACTCCGTCGGGGTGCGCATCGCGTCTGCGATGGTGCTGCTGCTGACCGCGTTTCGTACGGCGTGGCCGGCTTTCGCCTACTCGATCCGCGACGACTCGGAGGCGCGACGCACGTACGCGTACGTGCTCACCTACCTCGTGTTCGTCTCGTCGTGGCTCGCGGTCGGGCTCGGCCTCATCTCGCCGTGGCTCGTCTCCTGGCTGCCGAACGTCGCGTTCGCCGAATCCTCGCGCCCGGTCGCGCTGCTCGCGTTCGCGGCGGTTGCGTTCGCCGTCTACATCGTCGTCTCGATCGGCGTCGGGCGCATCAAGCGGACCCAGTTCATGTGGGCGATCACCCTGGCCGGGGCGCTCGTCAACCTCGTCCTCAACCTCGCGCTGATCCCGGCGTACGGGATGATGGGGGCCGCCGTCGCGACACTCGCGGCGTTCGTCGTGATGGCCGTCGGCATCTCGTGGTGGAGCCAGCGCGTCTACCCGGTGCCGTACCAGTGGCGGCGCGTGCTCACCGCTGGGCTCGCGGGCGTGGCGCTCGTCGTCGGCGGGAAGGTCGCAGGCGTCGGGCTGGCGGTCGCCGTGGCGCTCACGCTCGCGTACCCCCTCGTGCTGCTTCCGCTCGGCTTCTACCTCCCGGCTGAGCGGCGCGCGATCGGGGCGCGGCTGCGCGTTGCGCGCTAGCGCGGCGGGCCCAGGTAGCGGCGCACGAACGCAAGTGTGAGGAACGCTCCCGGGACGAACGCCACCGCCGAGGCGGCCATCAGCACCTTGGCTGCGGTCGAGTCGAGATCGACGGCCAGCGCCGCTAGCAAGCAGGCGGCGCCGATCCCACACAGCACCGGCCCGGCCAGATAGCCGAGCCCGTACCTCACGCGACGATCCGGTACACCTGGAACACCTCTGCGTAGTCGCGGTTCACGTTCGTGCCGTGCACCCGCGCCAGGTTCCAGATGTACTCGGCGTTCGCGTAGCGGCGGTGCTGCTGCGACGCGTAGCGCTGGACGGCTGCCACCTTCCGCTCCACATGCCGTTGCTCGAGCCCCACGTATGCGCCGTAGGAGAAGTCGAAGTTGTTCCAGGGGATCTCGTAGCCGAGGATCGTGGTGCGCTTGAAGGCCCGCAGGCCCTCCTGCGCCACCGTCTGATGGTCCTGGTGCACATCGTGCAGCGACGGCTGGAAGACGACGTCGGGGCGGTGCTCCTCCCACAGCGCCACGAGCAGCTCGAGGATGTCCTGCCGCCGCTCGGGGAACGTGCGGACGTCGAAGTCGTGCACGTCGAGGCGCTCCTCCGCCACGCCCAGCTCCGCCGTCGCCTCGCGCACCTCGCGTGCCAGCGTGTCGGGCGGGAATCCCTCCGGCAGCGACCGGGTGGCGATCGAGAAGGCTACGTAGCGCACGTCGCAGCCGCCCTCGGCGAGGCGCGCCATCGTGCCGCCGCACCCGAACTCGCCGTCGTCGGTGTGCGGTGCGAGCACGAGCGCGGTGCGCCAGCCTTCGATCACGCGCTATTCCTAGCAGCACCGAGCACGTAACGTACGCGCGCACCGCATGGAGCACACGACCCTTGCCGAGATCGCCGCCGTCGCCGGGGCCGCGGGCGCTGGGCTCGTGCTCCTCGTTCCGCGTCGCGCCGGCTTCCTCGCGGGGGTGACGCTCCTCGCCGCAGCCGAGGCCATGCTCGCCGTGGCGCTGGCCGAGGACACGCTTCGTCTGCTCCTCGACGAGCCGTCCGGCTGGGTGCTGGTCGCCGCCGGCGTGGTGGGCGTGGCCCTCCTTGGGCACGTGTTCCATCGCAATCCCGCAGTCGTCCCAGTCGCGCTGCTCGCGGCCGCGCCGTTCCGCATTCCCGTCGAGGTCGCCGACGAGAAGGCGTTCCTGCTGCTGCCGCTGTACGGCGTGCTCGCGGCGGCGGGGCTGGCGGCGGTCGTCGGCGTCCTCCGGGTCCCGCGTCTCCCCGCGATCCCGGTCTTCCTCGCCGCGCCGGCGGGGGCGTTCGTCGCGCTCTCGTCCGTGTCCCTGCTGTGGTCGCGCGACGTCCGCGCCGGCAGCATCGCCCTCGCCTTCTTCTTCCTCCCCTTCGTGTTCGGTCTCGCGCTCGTCGCGCGATCTCCCGTCACGGCGTGGCTGCCGAGGGCGCTCGCGACGACGCTCGTCTTGCTCGCCGCCGGCTTCGCTGCGATCGGCCTCTGGCAGGCGCGCACGCGCGAGCTGTTCTTCGCGCCGGACCTCGAGGTCGCGAACGCCTACACGACGTTCTTCCGCGTCACCTCGCTGTTCAAGGATCCGAGCCTGTACGGCCGCTACCTCATCGCCGCGATGGCCGTGCTTCTCGTTGCGCTGTGGCTGGGCCGGGCGAGAGCGGCGGTCGTGCTGCCGCTGACGGCGCTGCTCTTCGCCGGTTTGCACTTCTCCTACTCGCAGTCGAGCTTCGTGGCGCTGTTCGCGGTCGTGCTCGCGATCTCCGTCGCGCTCGGCGGGCGCCGCCTTCGGGTCGCGCTCGCGGCGGGCGCCGCCGTCGCGGTCGTCGCCGCGGGTGCAGTGACCGCGGCCTCGATCGCCGACGAGGGCGCCAGAACCGCGACGAGCGGCCGCTCCCGCCTCGTCTCCGTCACGCTCGACGCCTGGCGATCGGCTCCGATCGCGGGAGTCGGTCTCGGCGGCCAGCCCAAGGCGTCGACGGAGGAGTCGGGCACCGGCACCGTCAAGCGCAACGCCTCGCACACGACGCCGCTCACCGTCGCCGCCGAACTGGGACTGGTCGGACTTGTGGTCTACGGCTGGCTGCTCGTCGCAGGCGCGCTGGGATTGATTCGCGTCGTGGCTTGCGACCGTGCGCTCGGCCTCGGCCTCTCGGCCGTGGGACTGATGCTCGTCGTCCACTCGCTGTTCTATGCCGGCTTCTTCGAAGACCCGCTCACCTGGGGGGTGCTCGCCGTCAGCGCCGCGGCGATCGCGAGCGCAGGCGCGCGGCCGGTGGGCGACCTGCAGGCACACTGAGAGGGCCGCCCGCCCCGGCCCTCGCTCATGCGCCTCCGCTTCGCCCTCCTCCTTGCGCTCGTCCCCCTGGCCGTCGCCGGTGTCGTCGGCGGTCTCTGGCTCGCCGCTCGAGACCAGCCGGCCGGAGCGCTCGACACCGAGCTCACCGACATCTCAGTGTTCGAGGCGACGGAGCGGCCACGGCCGACACCCGGTCCTCCTGAGCCGTCCGCCGACCGCGTCTGCTGGCCGTTCTTCGGGGGTGACCCGCAGCGTTCGCTAGCACGCCCCCGCGCAACGCTGGGACTCCCGGCGCGGAAGGCCCTGTGGGCGCGCGGCATGGGCTCGTACATGGAGTACCCGCCGAGCTATTGCGACGGGGTCCTCTACGTCTCGACGTTCGAGGGCGTGACCTTCGCGCTCGACGCCGAGACGGGGAAGCCGATCTGGAAGCGCCGGGCCGGCGGGCCGATCGCATCGACCCCCGCGATCGCGGGAGACCGGCTCGTCGTCAGCTCGCACGACGGTACCGTGACCGCGCTCGACCGATCCGACGGGAGCCGGCTGTGGCAGGTCACCACACCGGGCAAGGTCGAGTCGTCGCCGGTCGTCGTGGACGGGCTCGTCTACTTCGGCGCCACCGACGGGCGTCTGTTCGCCGTCGCGCTGGAGACCGGCCGGGTGCGGTGGGCGTACGACACGGGCGGACGCATCAACGCCAGCCCGTCCGTGTTCGGGCCGCGCGTGTGCATCACGACCTACTCGGGGTCCGTGTTCTGCCTGCACAAGGACAGCGGCGAGAAGCTGTGGAGCCGCTACATCTCACGCGACACGTTCCGCAACGAGAGCTTCTACGCGAGCCCGTCCACGGACGGCCAGCGGCTGTACACGGTGGCGCGCTCGGGGAAGGTCGTCGCGCTCGACGCCTCTGACGGCGCCGTTGTGTGGACGGGTCGTGTCGGCGGTCTCGGTTATACGACGCCCGCGATCGCGGACGACCGCGTGTTCGTCGGCGGCTTCGACGGGCGCCTGCGCGCGTACCGGGCCGACACGGGCGACGAACTATGGCAGACGAGGGTCGCCGGACGAATCCTCGGCGCACCCGTCGTGATCGGCGATGTCGTCTTTTTCGCCACACTCGAGCAGCGCACCTACGCCGCCCGCGTCAGCGACGGCAAGGTCGTCTGGCAGCTGCCGATGGGCAAGTACTCGCCCGTGATCGCGACCGAGCGGACGTACTTCTTCTCCGCCAACGGCATCCTCGCCGCGTTCCGCGGCCGGGACGCCAGCTGACGCAGGTGCCAGGCACGCGGACGCGTCCACACGGGACGTGTCCGGCTGCCTGACCGCAGGTCAGGAGCCCGCGGCCTCGAGCAGGAGCACGCCGACTCGGTCGATCGCAGCGAAGTGCCCGTCGAAGGCCAGCACCGTCGCGCCCGCGCGTGCTGCCGACGCGGCGATCCAGATGTCGTTCGTAGGCACCGGCGTGCCTCGTCTACGCAGCGCGTGGACGATCTCGGCGTAGATGCGGGCCACGCCGTGGTCGATGGGGATCTCCTCGACAACGGGATGCGCGAGGAAGCTGTCGAGCTCCTCCTCGTTCTGCTTTGCATGGCGGCCCGCGGCGAAGCCGGCGTGAAGCTCGCCGAGGACGATCGCCGGCACGCCGATCCACTCGGCCGCGTCGACGACCTCCACCACGCTCGGCTCCCCGCGCATGAAGTGGCTGTAGGCCGACGTGTCGAGGCAGAAGCGGCTCAGCGCCAGAGCTCCTCGTCGATCTGCTCCAGCTCCGCGGTGGCGCGCTCGAACGCGTCGTGCTCCTCGGAGCTCCACGTGCCGGAGAGCGCAGCCAACCCGTTCGCTCGCCGGCTGCGGCCCAAACCGACGGCCTGCGACAGCAGATCGAGGACGGTCTGGTTGAGCGAGCGACCGCGGGCATGCCTCTCCTCTTCCAGCCGCCGCGCGAGCTCGCCGGGAACGTTCCGGATCGTGAGATACCGCATGAATGCATGCTAGCGCATTCTACGAACGCGCGGGACGCAACGCGAGGCGAGCGCCTCTCCTACATTTGACAGTCTTGACGCTAGACAGTCTTGACGTCTATACTCGAAACATGACGATGATCAGCGACGCGCTGGAGCAGACGATCGCCCGGCTCCCGTCCCGCCGCCGCCACGCAGTGACTGCCGCGCTGGAGCGGCTCGTGCCTGCGCTCGTCGCCGAGGACACCGAGACCCTGGAGGCCTTTGCGCAGCTGGCCGAGGGGCAGCGCGACGTTCGCGCGCGCAACGCAGCGCGGCTCGAGCTGCTCGCCGATCGCGTCCGTTCGCAGTCGGTGGTGGGCCGCGAGCTCCGCGCCAGGCTCGGCATCAGCCGGCAGCGCATGCAGCAGCTCCGTGACAGCGGCCGGCTGCTCGGTGTGCAGCCCCCGCTTGCCACCGAGTACTGGTATCCCCTCTGGCAGTTCCAGGGTGCGGAGGTGCGCGAGGTGGTGCCCCGCCTGCTCGCCGGAGCGCGCGAGCGCGGCCTGTCGCCGCTCGGTCTGCACTTGCTCGTCACCGATGCCGATGCCGGAATCGACGAAACGCCGCTCGTGAAGCTGCTCGACGAGCGTCCCGACGACGTGGTCGCGATCGTCGCCGGCGCGGGCGAGATCGGCTCCTGAGCTCGGGCAAGCAGCTACGGCGGCCGCCACAGATGGCGCCTGCCGAGCTGCCGGCACCGGTGACCGCGAAGCTGGACGGCTTCCGGATCGAGTGGCGTTCTGACCCGCTGGGCGTGACGGCGCCATACCCGGGGCGCTACCGCTTCGACGCCCCTGATGGCGGCTATCCGGTCACCTACGCCTGCTCGAGCGAGCTCGGCTGCTTCGCGGAGGTGTTCGGTGACACGAAGCTGATCGAGGAACGGGATGGCGAACGGCGTGTGGTGCGGCTCACGTCACGGCGGCGCTTGCGGCTGCTCGCGCTGGACGACGGAGCGACGCTGATGCGACTCGCCCTGCACGCGCGCATCTGCGTCGTTCGCCCGTACGCGCTGCCGCAGGCCTGGAGTGGTGCGCTGCACGAGTGGTATCCGCGCCTCGACGGGCTTCGCTACGTCTCGCGTCGCGAGCCGTCCGCAGCGAACGTGTGCCTGTTCCTGGATCGTTGCAAGGACGCGATCACGGTCGAAGACCGCGGCCGCGTGCGCGACGACCTCGACCGGCTCGAGCGCGTCGTCGACCGCTATCCGATCGCGAACACGCTGCTCCTGTAGCGGAGACAGCCGGGCCGTCCCTGTCCGTCCCTGGAGGGCTCCGGTCAGCCGGCGCCTGAGTGACGCCGCCGCCGGAGCGGCGAGCCCCGCTGCACGAGAGCCGCGACGCCGTTGAACGCGCCGAGACGCAGGCGGTAGGAACGAAGCCGCCGTCGTCCGCGGGCCGTCAGAGCTCCACGCGCCTCGAACCCGAGTTGCCGCAGGAGGTCACCCGCGACCTCCTCGAACGCCTCCACATCGGCCGAGGCCATCTCCGTTCGCCAGTCGCGCACGCCGGCGGTCGGCGGTTCGGCGAGACGGGTCTGGTGCGGCTTGCCGGTGAGGTCGACCGTGCCCGCGTACTCGATCATCGCCGGGTCGAAAGCGAGCGACAGGAACCCGCAGATCTCGCGCACCGTCGCCTCCGGCTCCGCCGCCAGCCGCTCGTAGCGGGCCTCGAGGTAGCGCTCCGGCCCGAGGCGACGCCCGAGCGCCTGCCCGGCCTCGATCTCCGTGTGCCACTGGCAGGCGAACCCGGCCGCGTCGCGGGGGTGCGCCCACGTCCGCGTCACGATCCCCTCCGGCATCGCGAGGAAAGAGACGGCCGCGTCCCGGCCGTCTCGGATCAGGTGGACAAAGAGCGCGTCCGGGAACAGCCGCTCCAGCAGCGGTAGGTGCTGCATGTAGAGGGGCGTCTTGTCGCCCCAGCGGGGCTTGCCGTGCGCGGCCGCGTAGGACTCGAAGACCGCACCAATAGCCTCGCCCGACGTCATCCCCGGTCGCAGGCGCCCGGCCACCTCGTCAACCGAGATCCCGAGCTCGGCGAGCCGGGGCTGCCGGCGCAGCTCCTCGGCGAACGCCGCCGGGTCGACGGGGCCGGGGTGCCGGCGCGCGAGCTGCGGCACGATGTAGGACTCGTCCGGGATGGCGAGGTCGGCCGACCGGTCGAGGATCACGCGGAGCAGCGTCGTGCCCGAGCGTCGGACGCCCAGCACGATCACGGGGCCTCTCATGCGTTCAACCCGGCCAATCACGTCAATCGGTGGCGCCGGCCGCGGCAACGGCCGCTTCAGGGATTGTCGCGATCCCGCATCTGCTTTCGCAGATGCGGGATCTGCGGGGCAGACGGAGCCAGCTCACGCCGCCTCGCGCACGACCACGACGGCGCTGTCGGCGTGCCCGTCCGGCGCACGCACGAACACCATGTACGTGCCCGGCGTCTCCGGCGCGCGGAGGCGGAGCGTGCGGACGCTGGTCAGCCCCGCCATCCCGGCAAACCGCCAGCGGTACGACGGCATGTCGGTGATCACGCCGACGGCGAAGCCCTCACCCGACTTTGCCACGATCCGGTGCCGGGCGAGGGCGATGTACCGCACGACGACGGAGACGGCACGCGACACGCGCGAGCGGTTCCCCGCCGGGTCGGTGGCGCGCATCGAGATCTCGACGATCCCCTGCCGCGGCGGGCCACCGGCGCCGTCGCCCTTCCAGTCGAGCTTGCCGACCCGTCGCTGGAACAGCCCCACCACGCGACGCCGCCCGTCGGCGAGCAGCACCGGCTGCGCCCGTTCGGTCATCTCGTAGTGCGCGCTGATACGGTCGTTCCGGCCGTCCGCGTTGGGCGAGAAGACACCGGGTCGCACCGAGAGCAGCCTGACGACAGGGGGCGTCACGTCGATCCGTATCGGGTTCGGCAGCACGATCGTGCGGCCGTGCTCCGCCAGGCGCACCCGCGGCCGGTAGGAGCCCTCGGGGAGGACGCGGCCTGCGTCGTCCCGCCCGTCCCAGCCGTAGGTGACACGACCCGCCGGCCGGCGGTCTCCGGTCACGATCGTGCGGACCGAGCGGTCGCGGGCGTCGAGCACGTCCACGGTCACCCGCGCCGCCTTCCGCAGCCGGAAGGAGATCGACGCCGTGTCCGTCGGGCACGCGCAGACGGGAGAGAACACCTTGTCGACCAGCGTGCCCGTGACGGGCGACGGCTCCACCTTGAGGCGCTCCGTGTAGGCGAAGGCGAGCGCCGACCCCGCCAGCAGCGCGAGCGCGAGAACCGGTGGAATCCAGCGTCTGCCCACGACGCGGCGATTCTACGGAGGCCCGAGGGCCGGGCGGCGTATCACTCGCGCGCACCG
>Ga0247727_10013475_pt1 | contig 13777 bp, 9 predicted proteins | sample WisWelCaveWW1625_FD_202498 | JGI IMG/M metagenome (GOLD analysis project Ga0247727, IMG submission 202498) | Biofilm microbial communities from Wishing Well Cave, Virginia, United States - WW16-25 | ecosystem: Environmental > Aquatic > Deep subsurface > Groundwater > Cave microbial mat | place... | reverse complement strand
CGTAGCCCTCAGCCTCGAGGATGGGGATGTTGAAGGCGGCGACGATCTCGCGGATGCGGTCAATTTGCGTTCGCAAATCATCCGGCATCTTTTCGCGCGTGCCTTTGTAGTCGGGGAAGAGGGCGTCGCGGAAGGTCGCGCCCACGTCGAAGCTCACCGCGAGGTAGTCGGGCTTTTTCTCTTCGAGGATGTTGAAGAGGACGGCGGTGAAGCCGTAGGTGCCGGCGGTGGGTTCGCCGCTTTTAGTCACCCAGCGCCCGGTGTTCGTTCCCGCGCTGGTGAGGGCGAAGTAGGTGCGGTAGGCCAGTGCATGGCCATCAATGAGGTATAAAGTTTTCACAGAAAGATCACTCTCTCCTTCCCATCTGTTCACGCCGCTGATGTTCGACGAATGAGACGATCTCTTCGGTGGAGAGGCGGCGGCCGGGGACGATGACGTAGTAGCCGCCGGCCCAGAACGCGCCGGGGCGTTTGGCGTGCTCCTCGGCCAGGCGCGGGAAGTCGGCGAGGATTTGGGCGGAGGTCTTTTCGACGAGGGCGCGAATGGCGCTGGCCGGGGCCTCGGTCGGCGCGCAGTCGAGGCTGATCTCGACGTGACCCGGCTCGACGCTCAGGGCATTGATGCGCCAATCGTGGGCCAGGGCCAACCGTTTGATCCACTCCACAAGTTTCTGTTTGAGGTTGCCGACGAGTTGGGTGTGGGGCAATTGCGGGATGATCAAAAACGTGTACGAGAGCGCATACAGGCCGTGTGGGGTGCGGCGGGCGTCCGGGGCCGGGACGGGTTGGAGGGTGAAGGGCACGTCGGGCGCGGGACGGGTGGAGTGTTGGGGCTGTTCAACGGAGCGTTGGGGCTGTTCAACGGAGCGTTGGGGCTGTTCAACGCCGGAATCGGCGGTGGACCCATCGCGAGACAGCTGAACCGGAGTCTCCGGGGTCGCCGTCGTTGGCCCGGGGGCCGGAGTCCATATCCCCCGCTCACTCAAGCCGCCTTGCATTGCGTCCACTTGAACGCCCCCGGCGAGGCCCTCAATCTCGTCAGCAATGGAGGGCCGGAGCAAGAGTTCGGTGGCGCGCTTGGCTTGCTTGCGCACGGCCGTCAGCGGGGTGTCGGCGGGATAGGTCATGCTGAGGACGATGTCAGCGGCAGGCGCTGTGGAATAAATGAGGTAATCGGCGCCGCCATCTGCCAGCCGGACGAATCGTGTTTGCGACCCGCCGGCGGCCGAGGCCTCGACGATGAAGGCGGCCAGTTCACTCACTTGTGAGTCGCTCAAGCCGCTGACAGAAATGAGGGGTGCAGGATGGCCTTTGCGAGTGATGAGGGCGGCCAGCGCCGAGGTCTCGCCGTTGATGCCGGTGAGGATGCGCCGGGCCTGGGAGGCGTCTTCCAGCCAACCCGGGGCCGGCGGCAGATTGGGGGTACGGCGGACGACTGGCCCCGTTGGAATGCGCGGCGGGGTTGGCCCGGAAGGCGCCGCCTTGAGCGCCGAGCGCGGCAGTGGGGCGACGCCGCCCACCGGTTTGGCCAGGGCTTCTTCGATTGTGCTTTGCAGATCGGGAATGTAAAACGGTTTGGTCAGCGTGCCTTGCAGATCGAGATGGGAAATGTCTTCACCCGATGAGGGAAAGACCATGATGGAGAGATTGGGATGGCGGGCGCGGAGGACACTAACGATGTCGCGCAGGGAAAAATCTTCGAGAATGGATTCGAGGATGGCGAGGTCATAAGAAGCTTTGCTGAAGGCGCTGACGGCCTCTGCGCCCGTGCCGACAACGGCGACTTCAAATTGCCCGGACTCCTGCAACACCTGCTGCATCATGGTGGCGAAGGCCGGGTTGGGGTCGGCAATGAGGACACGTGTCGGTGCGCCGTTCGGCATGAGGCGATTGTACACCACAGAATCAGATGCGGGCAATTGAGATTGCCAGGGCAATTGCCATTGTTCCAGCCATTAGGAAGGTTGGCTGTTGGAGGGCGAGGGCAGTCCGTTTATAATTGGCCCAACCGATGTTCCGGCAGTACTGTGGTTGCTCAACGTTCAAGTGCGCCGCCGCAGGGCAATTGCGACGGCAAATAATTTTCAGACACATTCCCTAAGGAGGGGAAATGAATAGCAAACTCAAAAGAATTACCCTGCCGTTGTTGTCGTTCGTGACATTGGTGGCTATGGCCTGCACCTGTGCTGGCCTGGGCGCGGCAGAGCCGACCCCCACGCCCGAGCCGCCGCCCACCAAAGCCCCCACCAAAGTTCCACCCACCAAGCCGGTAATTGCCTCCCCGACCGACACGCCGGAAGTAAACATTGGCGGGGACGGGGACGTTAGCATCACCATCGCCGCCGACCCGTTCGTTCACGCCAGCGGCGCGTTCTCGATCCGTTTGCCGGAGGGGTGGGAGATTGACGAGCGTAATTACAGTGTTGGGGCCTTTGAGGGCGGCGGGGCGTCGGTACAGATGTATTTCGACAACGTCGGCGTGGGGTTTGACGCCGCCACCCGCGATAAATACATCCAATCTATTGAGGCTAACTTTTACGGCGCCTACGACAATTACCAGTTGAGTTCGCAGGAAGAACAGCAGGATGGAAGCATCGGCGTTTTCAAGACGATTGATCTCGACAATGTCCCCTTCCACATCTCGACCTACTACTGGCAGGCCGGCACCGTGATGTATATTCAGGATATGTGGATTCCAGAGGCGCAGTATGACTCCTATATTGACCCTCTGCTGGAAGTGGCAAACTCGGTGACGGTGGATGAAACGGCTGGCGGCAACGCCGCACTGTTCCCATTGCGCTACACTTTCACCGGCCCGAACGGCTTGTTCGAGTTCCAAATCCCGTATGGCTGGGAATACACCACTGGCTCCGCCGAGAACACCATGGTGGATACGTTCAAAGCGCCGGACGGCCATTCGTACATTGACAATCTGGTGTATGACGATGGCAAGGAAATTTCGCGCTCGGCCGCCGGACAGGTTGCCCTGAATTTGCTCAAAGTTTTCTACGCCGATGATTTGAGCGTGGTGGATGATCAGGTTCAAGCCGATGGCAGTGAGCGCTTGAGCTGGCGCTCCAATGGCAAGGGCATTATCGGCCAGACGTTCTTTGAAGTGCGCGGCACGACCTTCTTGCTCTTGACCTGGGTCGTAGAAAACGACTTCTACGATTTCAACCAACCGATCTGGGCGGATGTGTTGGGGTCGTACAAGGCTCCGTAACTGGTGGCGCAAGCTGGAAGCTTGTCCCTGCTGAATGTCGTGCGGCGATCCGTTCGGATCGCCGCACTGTTGTTTAACCCAGGCTACATCCCCTTAATCAACCCGCTCGGCTGGCAGGTCTGGCAGTAGTTGGTAATGCGCTGGTTTGCGCCCACCAGCGAGATTTGCCCGCCACAGCGCGGGCAGGATTGGCCTGTTTTCATGTGAACGGCCATGAAGTCGCGTGATTCCAAGTGAATGGCCTCGCCCATCTCAACCCGTACTTTCTCGATTGCCTCGCGCAGTGCCGATTGCATGGCGATATACAGCCCGTCAATCTCCTCCGCGGTGAGCGAGGAGCGTTTGCGGTAAGGGTGGATCTGCGCCGCCCATAAAATTTCATCCGCGTAGGCATTGCCAATACCGGCGATGAAGTCGCCGCGAGTCAGCACACCTTTGATCTCGCCGCGAAAGGGCTTGAGCCTGGCGCGGAATTCCGCCAACAATACATCGAACGGCTCCGGCCCCAAACCGGCGTAATCGGGCACGGGCGCAAGGTCGCGGGTGAGATAAAGCTGGCCCACAATGCGATGAACCAATACTTCACGGACAACTTCAAGTTCGGGGAGTTCGGGCATTACCGCTTGAACGCCTCCGTCAGCCCAATCGTATTGTCCACCACCTTCATCTCATTGGCCCGCACAAAGGTGATGGTGAGGTTGTGCGGGAATCCAACCGTCGTCAGGGGATTGGTGTAGGTAAAGGTCTGGGTGCCCCAATTGCAATCGGTGGGCGAACATTTGGCGAAGGGGTTGAGGCCGATCTGGTTGCCGTTGGCCAGAATGACGATTTTGGTGATATTGGTTGTGGCGGCGTTGATGTTCGTCCACGTCCCGTTCCAATCGCTAGCCAACGGGCCGGGATGAAACTCGTAGACGAAGGTGTTATACACCGCGCGCAGTGCGCCCGCTACCGGCACACTCAGCGTAACAGTCACGTTGGAAGCCAGAGAGAAATTGTTGAGGGTGACGGAACTGCCGCTGATCGTTCCACTCCCCGTGCCCCAGGTGCAATCCGTCGGCGCGCAGCGCAGCCAGCCGCTGACCGTGATCTGCGTCGCCGAGGCCGCCCCGATGTTCAACTGGGTGATGCCGTTGGTGGCCGGGTCGTTGTTGTACCAACTGCCCGCATAATCACTGGCCTGCCCGCCGAGTGGAATGGGCGTCGTGGTGACGGTCACTGTCGCCGTCGCCGTGCCGGTCGCCGTGGCGGTGGGCGGGGCTGGAGTAAAGGTGGGGGTGGGCGTGGCCGGCACCACGATGACGACGGTGATCGGCGCACCGTTCGTGCCGAATCCCTCACCCTTGGCATTCGTCAATCGCCATCGGCCTGTGTACGTGCCGGGCGGACTCGGCGAGCGCAGGGTGATGGATATTTCCACCGCCTCGCCGGGGCCGACTGCTCCCGACAAGGCCACCGCCTCGGGTCCCTCCAGCTTGTCTCCGCCCACAAACTTCAAGGTGTAGGTCGAGTCCCAGTCGCAGGTGCCGGTGTTCTGCAAACGCCAGGTCTTGGTAAACGTCGTCGGCGCCTTGAAGACCGTGCCGTCGGGGATGGTGACGTCGGCCAGGAATTTGGCGCTATCTATGCACCCGGTCGGGCCGGTGGTCTCGGTTGGGGCTGTGGTCGGTGAAGCCTCCGCCAGCGAAGTGGCCGTGATCACAATCGGCCCTGGCGTGCCGGGCAAGCTGGCCGTGCCAGACAAGCTGGCTTGCGCCGTGCCGAAGGCCTGGGTGAGGGCAACCGAAAACGTGGCGGTCATGTCGGGCGCATCGCCCGACCCCGGGGCGTTGCAAGCCAGCATCGCGCCTAGCAAGGTCGCGATGGACAGACCCAATATGCTTTTGTGTTGCATACGTCCTCCCCCCAAACGTCAAGTATGAATGTCGTTTGACGTTTGTCGTTTCAGGCATTACGGTTCACGCCTCACTTCAACCACCGCTCCAACCATGTCGCCGCATACTCAACCCAATCGTACAAATGCGCCTTCTCTGAAAAGCCGTGTCCCTCGCGCGGATAGACCCGCAACTCAGTTGCCACGCCGTGTTGCTTCAGAGCGCGGAAAAATTCGTAGCCCTGGCTGACCGGCACATCGCGATCCTTTTCGCCATGCACAATCAGCGTCGGCGTGCTGACGTTGGCGATGAAGGTCAGCGGCGAGAACTGCTCGAAGGTCGAATGCCAGTCGTAGGGGTTGGCGCGATAGTGCAGGCGATCCCAATCGGCCAGCTTGCTCGTGCCGTGAAAGCTCAACCAGTTGCAAATGCCCGCGCCCATAATGGCGGCCTTGAAACGATTCGTCTGGGTCACCGCCCAGGCTGTCATAAACCCGCCGTAGCTCCAGCCGCCAATCGCCAGCCGCTCCGGGTCAGCGAGGCCTTGTTGAATCAGACTCTCGATCCCGGCCATGATGTCGTGAAAATCCTGCCCGCCCATGTCGCCCACGTTGGCCTCGGCAAAAGCCAGCCCGCGGCTGGTACTGCCGCGCGGATTGGGCAGAAACACCGCCAAGCCTTTGGTGGTGAAATACGAATGCATCACCGCCGCCCAATAACGGTTGGGGAACAATGATGTGGGGCCGCCATGCACCCAGGTGAACAGCGGATACTTCCGGCCCGCCTCATACCCATCCGGCAAAAGCAAATAGCCCTGAATCTCCCAACTGTCCGCGCCAATCCACGACATTGATTTCGACTGCACGGGCCTAATCTCGGCCTTCTCTTTGTGGAAGTGAGTTAACTGCGTCCACGTCAACGAGTCGTGCGCGCGATTGGCGATCCAAATCTGGCGCGGCTCGCTCGCCGACTCGCGGGCGAAGGCCAGCGTTCGCAACGGGCGATCATGGCTGAACTTGTTCCAAAATTGATCGGCGATGGCGACCGCCTCCGACCACAACTTTCGGTGGCTGCCCGCCCCAACTTCCCATTCCTCCATGGTGACGCCGTCTCGTTGCGTGGCGAGCGCGATCAAACTTTCACCGTCCGGCCTCCAGGCCATCCAGGTGATACTGGCCGGGTAGTTTGCGGACAGGTCGCGCAGTCCACTCCCATCGGGCGCGATGAGATGCAGGTCGCCGCCCACCGAGCCACGATCGCTCCACACACTTTGCAGAAAGGCAATGTATCTATTGTCGGGCGACCAGCGGGGCAGGGCGACCTGACGCGGCGGCGGGCTGTGAATGATGCGAACCGGGCCGCCACTGGCCGGGACGACGGCCAACCGGGCGTGATACCACGACCACTCGTAAGGTTCTTCGGAGACGATCAGGGCAAACTGCGATCCATCGCCCGACCAACCGAACTCCCACACCTGCACGGGGTCGGTGGTGAGGCAGTGAACGTCTCCACTCGCCACGTCGGCCGCCCACAGGCGCATGAATTTATGATCGCGCTCGAACAGGATCGGATCGATCTTGTCCTTCTTCAGTTTCTTTTCTTCCTCGCTCTCCGGGTCTTCCATCAGAAAAGCGATCTGCTTGCCGTCGGGCGACCAGGCAAACAAGTCAGCCCGGCCATCGCCGCCTACACTGCTCTTGGCTTCGAACAACTGCTGCGCCTCACCGCCATGTCGCGAGAGCAAAAACAACTCGTCGCGTTTGTCTTCGTTGGCGCGGTCGGAGAGAAAGGCCAGCCACTCGCCATCCGGCGACCAGCGCGGGGCGTGGTCACTGCGCCCGGTGGTGAACGGGCGGGCGTCGCTCCCGTCCGCGTTCACGATCCAAATTTGCGATCTGACGGATGACGCGCCATCCTTGGCTGGCGCGCCATCTTTGGATGGCGCGCTATCCTTGTGTGGGTCGGAATAAAGAAACGCCACTTGCCTTCCGTCAGGCGAAACCTGCGCGCTGGTGATGATTTTAGTGTCGAGAATGTCGGCGAGGGTGAGGGGGCGCATAAGACTCCAATGCTCAATTCACAATTTACAATGAACAAATGCGATACGTTCTAGCGTATCACTGTGATTACGGCGATTATAGCCCGATTATCCGTGAGCGCATGGTCGGCGGAGAGGAGGGGCAGGCGTTGCAGGTCGGGAAAGGTGTACCAGCCGAGGGCGAGGGAGTAGTTGCCGGGGGGAACGTCGGGCGGGAGGGTAATGGCAAATGAATCGCGGATCAGATCGCCTGTTCGCCAGTGGGAGGTGGTGAACAAGCCCTGACAGGGTTGGCCATCTCTTTGGGCAACGATCGAAGTTCCGTCGAGTCCCGTCCCCACATGAATGAAGGAAGTGTAGTCTGTATCGAAATTAGTTTCCGCTTTCCACCATAAGGTGATAAATAGGCTTTGCCCGGCGGAGACAGAATGATTCCACCATTCGTAGCCGAGGAAGGTCAGGCCGGGTTCAAATGCCGCGTGGCCGGGATTGGGAGGCCGCGGCCCCGGTGAGCCGGCCTCCACTTCGATCCATGTAGCCGCTCCTTCCTGTTCAAATGGAATGTAGGTGATTTTGGAATCCGGGTAGGCATCGTACAACGGCACGACCGACTCTTTGTCGTGCGTGTTCAATACCAGATAGTTGGTGCGCGTCGGGCGATCGTCGGTGAGGGGGCGGCACTGACGCAGGTCGAGGCGCTCCACCGGCGTGCCGGGGAGCAAAAACTCAAACGAAATCACATCTTGTGTTTCTGGAATGAGTGAGACAAAGACTCTTTCGCCAGCCTTGGCGCGGCGAGTCAATTCGCGGGCGACGTCTACGGCGCGGGCCAGATACGAGAGGGGCAAGACAGTGAGTTTCGGGTAACGGAGGAAGAGGATTGAGGATTGGAAGAGGAGGCTGAGGGAAATCCCAAATCCCAAAATCCCAACCCCAAGGCGGTGAGAGAAAATTTTGTCAGCCAGCAAGTCAATGGCCAACCACCAGCCAACAGCAATGAGAGCCGCCGCCGGAGCGCAAAAACCGATCATGCGTTGGAAGTTGGGGGCGTCGCCGGTGAGCAGGCTGGGGAGCATCATCAAAATTTCCCAGACAAGCAATTCGCGCGCCGCCGCCGAGCGCCGTACATTCCACAGCGCCCAACCGTGCCCGACGAAGAAGCCGACGGACTGAACCGGGTCGAACATCGGCAGGCCGGGGTAGTTGGTGAGCGGATCGAAACTGCCGACGAAGTTGAATGAAATCAAAACGAAGCGCAGATTTTTCAACAGCGTTCCCGGATCGCTGAAAGAGACGCTGGTCGTGACCCGGGCGCGGGCCAACAGCCATTCGGGCTCGCGGATGAAGAAGAGGGCGAGAGGAGCGATGATGACCAGTCCGGCGAGGGCGGTAAGGCAGAGGCCGAAGAAGTAGCGAGGGCGCTGAGATGCAGGGGCGCGGAGGAGATCGTGGAGGGCAATGAAGGCCATGAGGGGCAGGATAAATCTTGTGTGCGGCCCATTGTATTGGGCGATGCCGGCGATGACGCCGGCGACGGCAAATCCTGCGAATGGATTCACCACGAAGCCACGAAGCCACGAAATTTTACCAGGATTTCTTTGTGTATCTTCGTGTCTTGGTGTCTTAGTGGTGAAAGCATTATCAGTCAGGATCCGTCTGGCTCGCTTCAACTGCCAGATGCAGAAGAGGGCGGCGGCAGGGGCCAGGCTGGGTTCGGTGCCCACGCGGCTGACGATGACGCCATAGAGGAGGTACGACAAGATGAGGGCGGCGAGGGCGGCGATCCAGCGGCGATGCTTCGAGTCAAATTCATCGCGCAAAAGTTCATTGAAACAGGCATAGGCCAATGGCACGGCCATCACGCCCAGCGCCGCCGAGGCAAAGCGCGAGGAGGTGAGACCGGTGAGGCCCAGCCATTGCACAATGGCGGTGAGGTAAACCAACAACGCATTGCCGCCGCCCCACGGCGTGCGATAGAAGGGGACGAATTGCGGATCAGCCAGCAGTTCTCTGGCGCGCAAGGCGAACCATACTTCGTCGAACCACGCGCCCGGCACGAGGCTCGTAAGGTGATGGAAGCGCAATAAGGCGGCGAGCAGTGTCGCGCCAATGACGATGTGTGCGGGGCGGAGTTTCACCTCAGTCAAAAATCAACACCTCATGGCTGAAACACAACATTCGTATTGCACGAAGTCGCGTCCTGCGGCGGCGTGACGAGGCGCGGCAGGCCCCAGCCGGCGAGGTCGCCGGTGAAGTCGCTGGCTGGCCCCGGCCCGGTGCTGAGGGCGAGGGCGATGGATTGACCCGCCCACTTCGATACTTCCACGATGACGGGATGCCAGTGGCGATCCCCTTCAGTGTTGCCGACGACCCCCTCCCAGACCCTCTCGCCGTTCACCGCCAGCGCAAACGATGCCCCATCGCCGCCCCAACCCCAACTTTGCGGATCCATTGCCAGATCGGATCGGAAGCAGACCGTACCCGGTGGCAGGGCAACATTAAATGTTGCCTTGCCTTCGGGGTGCATCACCAAAGCCGGGTAAGGGGACTCGCCGGGCAGTTCAAAGTTTCGGATTTCAATTGGTTGGTCCGGCGCGGGCTGAAGAAAAGCGGCCGGGAGTTCACTCAAGAGGTCAAGAACAGTGACGGCGTCCAGTAAGTCGGTCGGGTTTTGGCGGCTCCACCACGGCGTCAGGCGGTGGATGGCGAAGCGGTTGATAAACGTCTCGCGCCGATAGTGGCGATCCAAAAATTGCTGATAGCCCGGAATGTCTGCGAACTGATCCACCGGATTTTGATAATCAAACCAGGTGCGGTCGTACCACGTCATCACAACGTAAGTCGGCGGCCGCTGATAGAGCGCGGCCAGCACTTCCTCTTTCCAGCGCGGCTGAAAGTCGTTCGGCCCGATCTGCGCCATGAGCGGCGAGTTGAAAATGAAGCGCGTCGGACTGCGGCGGTCAGCCCAATAGTACATGAGGGAATGATTGCCCCACACCCAGATCAAATCGTCCGGCCCGGTGCGGTCGCGGAGGTATTCGGCCACTTCGAGCTCATCCTGCACCGCCTGACTCGCAAAAAACTCGGCGCGTGTCTGTCCACCGGTGAGTGAGGGGCCGACGATGCGCCATTGATCCTCATACACCCGGCCTCCGATGTTGGCCGCCACTCCAATAGCAACTGCCACTACCGCCCATCGCCTTTCTCTAAGTTCCCAGGTCAACGCGCCGACAGCCAAACACAACGGCGGGAGCGCCAGAGTCCAGTGATAGAGCGTCATCACTTTTTGCGGATAGACCGAGATCAGCGCGGCCACCAGCCAGAGCGTTATCAGCCAGCCCCAATCCCGTTTGCGCCACAGGGCGATGGTACAGCCCGCAATGCCTAAGAAGTGAAACACAGGCAACCGCCAAAATTGACTCGACGTACGCTGAAGATAAAACAGGGGTGGCCCGGACTCGCCGGGGAACAACAACAGAGTCGGATTCACCGTCACCTTTGGAAATTCGATGAGCATGAAAGTGAGGTGTTCAATTGCGTAGCCGAGTGCGCCCCGGGTGAAGAGGTAAATGGTGAAAATGGTGAGGGCGGCGATGGCGCCGAGTGAAACGACAAACGACAAACGACAAATTTCACGCTTGGCGTTTGTCGTTTGACGCGAGATGTAAATGAGGCTTGCAGTGACAAGCGCCACCCCCACTGCGGCAATCGTGTATTTGTAGAGGACGGCCATCGTCAAGGCAATCCCTGCGCCAATCAATAGCCACCTGGAGTTGCGTTCGCCTCCGCCCAACCACATCCCCCACACGGCGAGGGCCAGGAAGAGATTGGCGAATCCCTCGGACTGGGCGTTCATGTCGAAGGGGATGGCGACGACGACCCAGCCATAAGCCAGGGCGGCGGCCCAACTGATAGCGTCTCCGACGCCGTCGCCGACCCCGTACCCAGCGTCGCCAAACCAGCGCCGCCCGATCTGCCATAGGACAATGCTGGTGAGCGCCGTGAGGAGACTGCTCAATATCACCGGCCCGGAGAGGTTGCGGCCAAAAAGTAATTGGGCCAGGGCGTAGGTGTAATGGGTGAGCGGCCCTTTGGTGTCCCAGCAGTCACGGTAGGGCGCGCCGCCGCCCAGCAGAATACTGCCGCAGGCCGCATACACGCCCTGATCGCGCTGGAGCGGCACGCCGAAAAACGGCGCGGCCAGCCCGACGACGAGGGCGAAGAGGAAGGCGGAAAGCAAAATCGGGTGGGAGACGAGAGAGGGGGGCACGGTCGAAGAGTCGGTTTTCACTTTGGCGTGGGAGTATTTTACTAAAGTTGTGAGTGGCGCGGGCGAGAGTATAATTCGGCTGGAGCAAATTTGCGCCCTTTGTGGAAAATTCTATGACCCAACCTTCACACCCGCCCCGCCTGGTAATGCCGGATGGACAGGAAATTGTGCTCACCGGCCAGATGACGATTGGCCGCTCAATTGAAAACCCGATCAAACTCGACGATGGCGGGGCCTCGCGTAAACACGCCGCAGTCGAGGTAACCGGCGCGCAAGTGTTCATGCGCGACCTCGGCAGCAGCAACGGCACCTGGGTTAACGATCAAAAAATCGTGGCCCCGATGGAACTGAAAGACGGCGACCTGATCCGCATCAGCGCCACCACCCTCCTCTTCCGCGCCGGCGAAGCGCCTACTGCGCCAGCGCCCGTGGCCCAGCCCGAGAGCGGCGCAACGCAAGCCTACACCACCACCGAACTGATGACCCTCGTGCGCGGCGACAGCGCAGAGTTTGGCCTCAACCGCAGTATTCGCCTGGGTCGCAACCGCGACAACGATATTGACCTCGCCGACGACACCAGCGCCTCACAGTTCCACGCCAAGATAGATGTCGTCGTCAACAACGCCGTCGTCACCGACCTCAACAGCCGCAACGGCACCTGGGTGAACGGCCAACGCATCGCAACGCCGACTCAACTCAAACACGGCGACAAACTCATGGTCGGCGACACCGTGTTCCGGCTGCGGGTCGGATCGAAACTCCTGCCTGCCGAAGAGACCACCGAAGTCAAACGCGCCAATCGTATGGGATGCGGCCTCCTCGTGGGCGGCGGCCTCCTGTCCATTGTCGGCCTCGGCGCGATTGCCGTCGCCTTGCTGGTTGGCGCGATTGTGGCCTATCCCCTCATCTTCCCCGAACCCACCGCCACACCACTGCCCACTGTCAACCCACAGGCCGCCGCCACCCAGCGCGCCGAAGTCGAGGGCCGTGCCCTGCGCGCGCTGGTGCAGATCGTCGTTCCCGTCGGCGACCCCGGCAACCCGGAGGGCTTTTCCACCGGCTCCGGCAGTTTGCTCCACGAACAAGGCTATGTGCTGACCAACTTCCACGTCATTGGCGATCCACAGAGCGGCCAATACTACAACAACGAAGAATGGGTCGGCATCGCTCTCAACTGGGACAACCCCAGCGCCGCGCCGGACACGGTCTATCGCTGTGAAGTAGTGCTGGCGGATGCTGAATTGGATTTGGCTTTGGTGCGGGTCTATGCCGAGGGCAATGGCGACGGCCTGCCTTCCGACCTTGCCTTCCCTAGTTTACCCATCGGCGACTCGGATGACTTAAACATCGGCGACCCCATCGCCATCATCGGCTACCCCGGCCTCGGCGGCGACACGCCCACTTTCACCCGCGGCACCGTCTCCGGTTTCCTCACTGACGAGTTTCTCAATTTGGATCGGGGCTGGATCAAAACCGATGCCGAGATCAATCGCGGCAACTCCGGCGGCATGGCCATCAACGAGCGCGGTGAACTGATTGGCGTGCCGACGCTGGTGTTCTCGGACGTGGAAGTGAGCGGCAAGCTCGGCGAAGTGCGCCCCATCCGCCACGCACAAAAGTTTTTAGACGAGGTGCCGAAGTAAGGAAAAAACGCCCTCTCGGGAGACCCGGAAAAATGAAAAAGGCCGTGCGAGGAACGCGGCCTTTTCATTCAATCTCACGGACTTTCGAGAAGTTGAGTGTATCCTTCAACCACTTGAGAGCACCGCTCTGAGTCCGATCAAGGCGTCCCCTCCTCCTCACCCACCGGCTCTCGTTCACTGGTGATCAGGTGACCGTGTCCAATAGTGGCCGCTCCCGGCCCTCTGTCTACGTCAATGTATAGCGCAAGGGGCTTCTCATTGCGGACAATCGACATTACGGCGCCGAATCGTTTCATGGGCATGATGATCCGCACCTCCTCCTGCGTTCCGGGATGAAAGAGATAGTCTGGGACCAATTCCGTGCCGTCCTCATAGAAAGCAATCCGCCCGACATAGGAAGCGCCCTGGTAGCAGAGCAGGAGTGCGATGCGGCCTTCCGTGCCTCCGCGGATCTGCACGGTATAGTTATCAAAAGGTTTTGTCGTCGTCGCCATCAATCTCTCTCCATAATTCCCTATTGCGCCGTAACCGTCCCAATCACCGTGCCGCCCCCATAGAGCTGCATCGCATCGGCGCAACCAAACTGCAAATCATACTTGGCTTGAAGGGTGTAAGTGCCGGGCGTGAGGGGGGCGGTGAGGGTGTTGGTGCTATTGCCGCTCGCGCCGGGGTACAGGCTGGGAATGCCGTCGTAGGCGCAATACTGGGCCGTCGTCTCCAAGCCAATCA
>Ga0247727_10013474_pt1 | contig 13778 bp, 9 predicted proteins | sample WisWelCaveWW1625_FD_202498 | JGI IMG/M metagenome (GOLD analysis project Ga0247727, IMG submission 202498) | Biofilm microbial communities from Wishing Well Cave, Virginia, United States - WW16-25 | ecosystem: Environmental > Aquatic > Deep subsurface > Groundwater > Cave microbial mat | place... | reverse complement strand
CGCGTCCACGTGTTGCGGCTCGTCGACGGCGCGGATGCGATCGTCGGGCGCGGCACCCACGCCCGCTTCATGGACGCCGGGCTCGTCTACGCCGACGGCTCACGGCTCCGCCTCGTCCCCTTCGACCAGCTTCCGCTGTGATGAAAGGTCGGCGGTCATTCGTGAAACGAGGCCGCCGGACGCTAACCGCGCTGTCCGCCATTGGAAGCGCAATTGTTCTCACGAGCAGCGCTGGCGCTTCCCCGAGCTGGGGTCCCGTGATCCATCTTGCGCCGCCCGTTTCGGCGGACGCCCAAGCCTTCGGTCCGCGCGTCGCGCTCGACCCGGGAGGAGACGCTGTAGTCGTCTGGGATCTCGAGATACCCGGCCGCTGTCAGGGACAGTGCACCTACGTCGTGCAGGCCGTCTCGCGGCAGGCGGGTTCAGAGGCGTGGTCGGCACCAGTCGACCTCTCGGTTTCTGGTGGCCCGGGCAACCCAGACGTGGCGCTCGACTCCGCCGGCAACGCGATCGCCGTCTTCTTCAAGCGGGACATCATTCAGGCCGCGTACCGCCCGGGCGCGTCCGGCGTCTGGCAGACGCCGGTCACGCTCTCCACGGATGGGCACGGCAGCGTGCCCCGGCTCGCCGTCAACGCGGCCGGCGATGCCGTCGCCTCTTGGTCGGGCCCGGGCTTGGTACCCAAGGCGGCGTTCCGGCCTGCGGCGACCGGCGTCTGGGAAACGCCTGTAGCCCTCTCGAGCGATGGGATTGGCCCGAGCGTCGCCCTCGACGACGCGGGCAACGCCGTCGCCGTATGGCGGAGCCCGAGGCCGGGGAACGACGTCATCCAGGCCGCGTCTCGCCCTACCGCTTCTGGCATGTGGGAGCCGCCGGTAGACCTGGCGGAGCGGGCGGCCGTGCTCGGATTTGAGCAGGTGGCGGTTGGCGCAGCCGGCGACGCCGTCGCCGCGTGGATAGGCCCGTCGATCGTGCAAGCCGCTTATCGCCCTGCTCGGGGCGGCTGGGGAGCGCCGGCAGTCATCTCGACGCCGGCCTCCTCCGCCTCCGACCTTCGGCTCGCGGTCGACCGGGCCGGCAACGCTCTCGCCGTCTGGAGTGAAGGCTCGCGCGTGCGATCGGCTTGGCGACCGGTGTCCTCGGGCCGTTGGCTGCCCGCGGTCGATGTGTCCGCTCAGGAGGAAAGCGCCAGCTTCGTCGCCAGCTTCGTCGATCTTGCGATCGATCCCGCAGGGAACGCAGTCGCCGTCTGGAACCGCTACTACGTCGGCGAGCCTGGGCTAATCCGGGCGGCGCTCCGGCCGGCCGCTTCCGGTGTCTGGCAGGCCGCGGTCGACGTCTCGCCGCTTCGTGCGGGCCTGTTCTTTCCGCAGCTTGCGATGGACGCCTCGGGGGGCGCCTTCGCCGTCTGGGGCCGCGACGAGAACAGGCGCAGGCTTGTCGAGGGAAGTGAGCTCAGGGGGACGGGGCCGGTACTCGAGAAGGTGAGTATCCCGTCGAGCGGGACCGTGCGAGTGCCCGCCCGCTTCGGCGTGAAAGCGGTTCCCTGGGCCTCGCCGCTCGCCGGGCTACCGACGTGGAGCTTCGGCGACGGCGGCTCCGCAGCGGGTGCGGCCGTGATGCACATCTACACCCGTCCCGGCGACTACACAGTCTCGGTCACGCAGGCCGACATGGCCGGAGACAGTTCGACTTCAACCGCGACGATCACCATCGCGGCGCCGACGCTCGCGAACACGAAGCGACCGTCGATCCGAGGGATCGCGCAAGTGGGTCGCACCCTCATTTGCCTAACTGGGACCTGGACCGGCACGCCAACGATTCGCTACACGTTCCGATGGCTGCGCAACAGCAGCGCGATCCGAGGCGCGAGGCTGTTTCGCTATCGGATCCGGCCAGGAGACGCAGGGGTGCGTATCGCGTGTCGCGTCGAGGCCATGAACGCAGCGGGATCGGCGCGTGCGACCTCGCGAGCCGTGCGAGTGGGGCGCTGATGCGCCGGGTGCTCGCCACGTGCCTCGCCGCCTCGGCTGCGCTTCTCGTCCTCGCGCAGGCCAAGGGCGCAGATGACGCCCCGGCGACGACGCGGCTTTACTTCTCCGGCCTCCTCGCGTTCGAGCGGCAGATCTACTCGATCGAGTCGACGGGCGGCGGACTCGCGCAGCTGACGTTCGACGCCCCCCCGTCGACCGATCCGATTCCTTCCCCCGACGGCCGCTGGATCGCGTTCCACCGTGCAGGCTCGACCTGGCTGGCCAAGGCGAACGGCAGCGGCCAGCGGCAGCTCGTGGAAGGCGCGTACGGCCCGGTCTGGGCTCCCGACTCGAGCCGTCTCGCCTACGTCGGCCCTGGCGGCATCTGGATCGTCGGCGTCGGCGGAGGTGGTCACCGTCTGTTGGTTCGGAACAACGGTGAGCGGACGGGTGCACCTTCCTGGTCTCCCGACGGCAAGAGCCTTGCCTATGTCCGCTCCGCAGGGTCGATCTTTGTGGTCCGGAACGGCGTCGAGCGCAGAGTCGTCGGGGAGATCGATTCGACAGGCCCCGGCATCACGAGGACCCTGTGGTCGCCGGACGGTCGCTGGCTCGCGTACGAGGTCGGCTCGGAGCTTCGCCTCGTCCGGCCCGACGGCACGGGCCGGCGCTCGCTCGGTCCTGGCAATCGCTCGGCATGGTCACCCCGGGGGCGCCTCCTCGCCTTCGTCCGCCATCCCGCGGTCGTCGTCTATGACGTCGCGACCGGTCGGGAGCGGCCGCTGCCAGTCAACGTCGCGACGACGACTAACGCGATCTCGTGGTCTCCGGACGGATCGCGGATCGCGTTCACGAAGGGCGAAACAGTCGGTGTCATCACTCCGCGCGGGCGCCTCGGGAGCGTCTTCCCGGGTCTCTGGGCGGAAGGCATCTCGTGGACGACCCCACCACCGGGACTCCGCTATCGGCCGCCGAGGCCGCTCGAGCTGGCAACTCCGAATGAGCTTCGCCTGCGAGCCCCGGTCGCCGAGCTCGCGGCCGACGGCGAACGTGTCGGCTATCGCTTCTGCAATCGGGTCGGGGCGTGGCGCCCCGGAAGCGGGGCCGTCGTGACGCTTCGCGAAGAGCCCCCGATTCACCCCTTCTGCAACGAGAGCCTCAACTTCTACGGGCTCGCGGTGGCGGGCGACCGCGTGGCGTGGGGTGCCCACGACGGTGGCATCGGGATCGAGGCGAACTGGCTCACGGTCGCTGATGTCGGCGTTCCCCGTACCGAGACGCTCATCGCGACCAACCCCCCGCGGCAGAACTTCGGAGAGATCGTTCGAGCAGGCCACCTCGTCGGCGACGGCTCCTTGCTCGTCTTCAGCACGTGGGTCTGTCGCGACGAGACAGGCGGGGACAACTGTCCCGGTACCGTCGTGCCAGCCAAACCCGCCTCGCAGACGCTGTGGCGCGTCCGCGAGCCGTCCTGGCCGGGCGCGTGCCCGTTGTTCGGCGGTGACTTCAGCTACGCGCCGATGCAGCCGGAGGGACGCTGCCAGAAGCTGAGAGTGGAGCAGGGACCACTCGTGCCGTTCGACGCCGACGACGGCCGCATCCTCGCCGGCGGCGACAATGCGACGCTTGTGCTCGACGCCGACGGCGCGGAGCTGCTGTCGATCCCAACGTCCGCGCTCGGTGGGCAGCTCGCAGGCCGGGATCTCGTGCTCCTACGTCGCGGTGAGCTGCGCCAGTACGACGCGGCATCGGGCGAGCTCGTCAAGGTCTGGCCACTGCCGGACGTCCCGAGCGGTGGGCCTTGCGGCAAGCCCTGCCCGCGCGTAACGCTGAAGCTCGAGGATCTCGCCCGCGGGCTGGCGCTGTACATGCTCGACGGGCGCGTCCATCTCCTTCGACTCTCGGATGGGCGTGACACCGTCGTCGCCGAGGGCACGGCAGCTCGTTTCGGCGACGGCGGACTCTTCTACGCGTACGAGACCGACTCGTATCCCTGGAAGGGCCGTATCCGCTTCGTACCCTTCGACCGGCTCACGCCCCTCCGATGACCAGATGGCCCCTGCTCGGTCTGGTGGCGCTGGTGCTCGCGATCGGCGGGCCGGCCGAAGCCGCCCCGAGCGCGAATGGCAGGATCGCATACGTCGGACCGGGCGACCCAACCTCGATCTGGGTAGTCAACCCCGACGGAAGCGGGAACAGGTACCTCGTCACGGGCCGTCAGCCGTCGTGGTCTCCGGACGGCTTACGGCTCGTCTACGTCGGTCCGCACTCAACGTTCGGGATTGCCCTCTACCTCGTCAACGCCGACGGCGGCGTTCAGCGACCGCTGACCGCATCGGGCACGGTCGGGGACTCGCCCGACTGGTCACCGGACGGCGCCAAGATTGCCTTCGCCAACCTCGGCGACATCTACACGATCGGAGTCGACGGCTCCGGGCTCAGGCAACTCACCGTTGGTGAAGCGTACGATCAGACGCCTTCGTGGCCGCCGGACGGGTTGACGATCGCTTTCCATCGGTACGGCACCTGGCTAATGGATGCCGACGGCGGCAGCCAGCGCCCGCTCGACGTCGAAGGTATCGTCCGCGCTTCTCTCCGGACGGGCGCACGCTCGCCTTCGAGAACGCCGACGCCGTCTACGTCGTTGGTATCGATGGAACCGGCGCGCCGCGGCGTGTCAGCCCTGAAGGACAAGCCAGCGGCAGTCCTGCGTGGTCTCCGGACGGCTCGCGCGTTGCCTTCATCTCCGGCCAGGGTGTCTGCACGGCACGCGCGAGCGGAGGCGCGGCACGCCGCGTCACATACGAGGGAACAAGCTACGGGCTCGATTGGCAGCCGCGGAGCGTCGCCATCGGCGGCGACTCGCCCTACTCGTGCTTTGCTCCCCACTGGGATCTCAGGCTGTCGATCACCGCCACCCGCGCGAGAGCTGCGATCGGAGGGTACGTGCAGTTCCGGATCGTTCTGAGCAACCGCGGACCCGATCCTGCGACGGACACCGGCTTCAGCATCAGGTGGCCGAGCGAAACGGAGTTCTCCGCCATCTCAGGCCCTTGCGGGCCTGTCGACAGCACCCGACCGACGTCGACGCAGTGCACGCCCGCCGTCGTCTATCCGGGCAGGTCTGTCCTCGCCATGGTCAGCGTGCGCATGCAAGGGCCGGGGCCGCAACGAGTCTTCGTCGAGATGAACGAGTTCTCGGAACCTCACGACGCGAGCTCCGCGAACGATCGCGACAGCGCCCGCGTTCTTGTCGGAGGCTGCACGATCATGGGTACGACCGGGGCCGACGTGCTCACCGGGACCGCGAGGCGAGACGTCATCTGCGGGCTCGACGGCCACGACATCATCCGCGGCCTGGGAGGGGACGACGAGATCTGGTCCGGTGATCGCGAGGACGTCGTTGAGGGTGGCGCGGGGAACGACAGGATCATCGGCGGGGACGGAAACGACGACCTCGACGGTGGCGAGGGTCGAGATGTCGTCTGGGGCGGGCTCGGCAAGGACACCCTCTTCGGCGGGCAAGGCGACGATGCACTTCACGGCGGCGACCGCCTCGATCGCTTCGACCCACGTTTTCCCGACGACACGGACGTGCTGGACGGAGGCCCCGGCTCCGACGTGGTCGACGGAGGCGACGGTGAGGACGCGGTACGCAGCGGAAGCGGCACCGACATCGTCCTCGCGCGAGACAAACTCCGCGATCACGTCGACTGCGGGCGAGGGCGCGATCGGCTGGTCGCGGATCGGATCGATCGGCAACGACACTGCGAACGGGTCGCACGCGGATGAGACTCGCCGGCAGGCTCGTGCAGCGGCTGGGCGCGTGTCGTGCGGACGCGGCCAGGACTACGTGTACGCCGACTTCCGGGACACATGGGACGCCGATTGCGAGGCCGTCAATCGCCGGGGCCCCGTGAGTGATCTCGGACGTGAGGTGGTTGTGAGCGACACATGAGGCTCGAGCGTTTCTATTCGGTGCGTTCCTTCAAGTGAGGAGAACGCCATGTTCAACGCAATCCGAAGGTGGGGAATCGCGTTCATCGTCGTCTCGGCAATCGCTGTCGCGCCCGTCGCGTACGGATCTCACGGCTCGCAGCCGAACCGACTGGCTGGTCAGATCGGTGAAGTCGCCTTGGACGAGAACGTCTTGGCGACACCCGATCTGATCCGAGCATTCGTTCCGACCGGGAGCAAGAGCCACCGCTGTCTTGTGACGTTCGCAGAGTCGACGATCGCCGACGTATTGGGGCCGGCTCCATTTTGCGGCCCGAGAACTGTAGGCGGGGTCGACGGCGTGCTGATCACGATTCACCTCGACGACGAGGTTGCTGACCTCTATCTGTCGTTGACGGTCTTCCAGCAGTTCTCCAAGAGCTATGGCTCGCCGATGCTCTACCGGGGAACCTAGGAGCTACGTTGAGTAGAATGGCTCTTCTCGGTCCGAGGCAGGCAGTTGCACCCGCGATGTGCTCTCACGATCGTTCGCGGTCGCGAGGCGGTCCTTCGAACGCCAGCTCGCAGGAAGTCGGATTTCCGTCGTGAGGGCGACACTCCCGGCGAAGCTCCTGCTGCTCCTGACACTGACTACGCCTCTCGTGGTGAGTGCCAACGTCGAGCCGGCGAACGCGACCTTCCCTGGGCAGAACGGTCTGATCGCCTTCTCCACCCCTCAGCTGAACGACGCCCCGGGGATCATCTCGATCGAGCCCAGCGGGCTCGGGCGACGGAGGCTCACCCATCGGTTCGACAGCTCTCCCGTCCCATCTCCGGACGGAACGAGGATCGCATTCGTGAGGGGAATCGGCCGCTCGCTCTACGTCCACGTCATGCGCTCGAACGGGAGCGGCGTCAGGAGGGTCGCGTTGGGCAGATCTCCGAGCTGGTCGCCGGACGGACGCAAGCTCGCATTCGACTCTGCGGATTACGAAACCGGCAACACGGTGTCGATCGTCAATGTCGACGGCAGCGGTCTTCGTCGCGTGGGGCCAGGCTACGGACCGTCGTGGTCTCCTGACGGTGCTCATATCGCATTTAGGAGCAACGGCCCCGGGCTCGTCGTGTGGTCGACCGAAGACGCCACGGAGACAACGATCGAAGTCGCGCGATGCTGCTCCGCGTCGCCCGAGTGGTCTCCCGACGGGCGTCGACTGGCGTTCGTCACGTATGGCGGCGAGCCCTACGTCGCAAACGCCGACGGAACTGACACCAGCCTCCTCGTGACGCGAAGTGATGCATTCTTCTGGACCCCCGCCTGGTCGCCGAGCGGCCGAGAGATCGCGTTCACGGGCATCTCCCCAGGCGCAACCCCACGCGTCGTGCTCGTGGACGTGCAAACCGGAGTCACACGCCGGCTCGCCCGAGACGCCCACGACCCCGCCTGGTCACCCGATGCCCGTCGGCTCGCCTTCCTACGCGGTTGGAGCCCGTCCCGTCTCTTCGTCGTTCCGGCGACGGGTGGGCCGGCACGACAGGTGTCCCGCGAGCGTCGAGGGAGCGGCGTGACCACCGCGATGTGGGGTTCGGATGGGCGGCTCGTCTACGCATTGAGTCCAGGTAGTGACGGCGAGCTGATGACGGTGCGCCCGAACGGAACCGACCTTCGGCAGCTGACCGACGACTTCGAGGACGACATCCAACCGGCCTGGTCGCCGGACGGGCGCCGAATCGCGTTCGCGCGCGAGACGCGTTCCGGAGCAGAGATCTACGTCATGAACGCCGAGGGAACGGCGCGGCGCCGACTAACCCAGAATGCCTCCGACGACCGAGAGCCAGCCTGGTCTCCAGACGGCCGGAAGATCGCTTTCGCGCGCGGCTTCTCGGGACGCGACCCCGAGCTCGCCGTGATGAACTCGGACGGTACCGGGCTCCGCACCCTCGTCCCGCGAGGTTGGAGTCCCACGTGGTCTCCCGACGGTCAATGGATCGCCTTCGTGGGATGGCAAGAACTGGCCGTCATCCGGGCTGACGGCACCGACCGGCGCGTCCTCGCGCAAGGAGAGATTTCCAGCCCGGACTGGTCACCCGACGGACAGTGGATCGCGTACACGGTCCATGCTCCGAGCTCCGGGCCTGGGGTTCACTGGTTGGAAGCAGTCCGACCGGATGGGTCAGGCGAGGGGACGCTCTTTGGTCGCGAGCGCACTCTTCAGCTTCTGAATGCAGGCTTCTCACCGGATGGAAGAGGCGCAGTCGCCATGGTCGCCACCTCAGGGCCCCTCGTCGTCATCTCACTTGGCGGAGAGAGGCTCGAATCTATTCCGCGACCCATATTCGCGTGGGATCCCGCCTGGCAGCCACTGCCATACCGTTGACCGAGTCGAGCTGATGCGGTCGCTTGCACTCATCGCGCTTTCACTCGTCGTGGTAGGCGTCATGTCAGGCTCGACCGCAGGGGCTCAGCCCGCGACTACGCTGGCGCCGAACCCGATCCAGGCGGAGAACTCGCTCTCAGGCACGGATCCGGCGACCTGGCTTCCGCCGACGTACCCGCCTACGAGCATCGAGGGATACGCGTCCGAGATGGGTGTGCTCCCGGGCGAGGAAGTCCACTTCCATGTCGGGACGAACGACGGGTACCGCTACCGGATCGAGGTCTACCGGCTCGGGTGGTACAGCGGCCAGGGGGCACGCCTGCTCGCGTGCCTTCCGAGCTGCAGCGGCGACGAGCCCGGCCGGCCGTACGGGTCCGGGCAATCCGATCCCGCCACCGGCGTGGTGCGAGCCGGCTGGCCGGTGACGGACACGCTCTCCGTTCCCACGACCTGGGTCAGCGGCTACTACTACGCGCTGCTGCGCGTGACGAGCGGAGGCGACGACACGGGCGCGCGAGGCTACGTCCCGTTCATCGTGCGCGATCCGCCCACGCGGCACTCACAGATCCTCGTGCAGGTGCCCGTGAACACCTGGCAGGCGTACAACCCCTGGGGAGGCAAGAGCCTCTACCCGTTCAACAGCACCGACCTGGCCCCCGCGGTGCGCGTCTCCTTCGACCGCCCGCTCGCGTTCACCGCGCAAGGCCCATTCGATTGGGAGTACAACCTCGTGCGGTTCCTCGAGCGCGAGGGCTACGACCTCTCGTACCAGACGGACGTCGACACCGATCTGCGCCCGGAAAGCCTTCTCGAACATCGGCTCGTGATCGTCGCCGGGCACGACGAGTACTGGAGCCAGCGAATGCGGGACGCGTTCGGCGCTGCTCGCGCAGCCGGCACGAACCTCGCATTCATGAACTCGAACGTTGGGTACTGGCAGATCCGCTACGAGGACGGCGGGCGCACGATCGTGGGTTACAAGGAGGCCGCGCCGGATCCTGAGTCAGACCCCGCCCTGAGGACGGTGCGATTCCGGCACCTCGTTCCACCCCGGCCCGAGTGTGAGCTGATGGGCGTCATGTTCTTCCGTATCCGACAGCGCCAGGAGGGCCCGGTCGACTACACCGTGACCGACGCCGCGAATACGGATCCCTGGTTCGCGGGGACCGGGTTCGAACCGGGCGACAAGGTGCTCGACGTGGTCGGAAACGAGTGGGACTCGCTTCCCGAGCCGCCTGTTGCACCGGAATGCACGAAGCCGGCCTTGACGGCCCTGTTCCACTACGAAGGAGAGCCTTCGAACGCCGATGCCGTTCGCTACACGGCGCCGTCCGGGGCACGAGTGTTCGCGGGTGGCGCGCAACAGCTCTCGTGGTCGCTCGATCCTTTCAACACGGGTCGCTTCGGACGAACTCTCCCGGCCGACGTGCGCCTGCAGCAGTTCATGCGGAACGCATTGGGCGATCTGACGCGCCCCGCACCGCCGAGAGCGCTCGAGGCGACGGTCGAGGGCCGCAGAGTGACCCTGCGGATCCGTCGACATCCAGATCCGCGTATCCGGAGCTTCACGATCGTCCGGCACCGCGGAGCGTCGTCGTTCCAGCTCGACGATTCCGGTGTCGTCCGCGTGTGCCGTACGAGCAGCCTCGTGTGCACCAATCGGCGCGTCCCGAAGGGGACATACCGGTACGCAGCGATCATCGAAGACGAGTGGAGCCGGTCGTCGCCGACGTTCTCGCGCAGAGTCGTCATCCGGGTGTCTCGCCGATGATTCGGCGATCGCTTCTCCCTGTGATGGGAACGGTGCTGCTACTCGGCACGTCGGCCGCCGGTGCCCCGACGTGGGGCGCGCCTGCTCAGATCTCTACCGGGAGTCGCGCCCTCGGCCCCGAGCTGGCGCTGAACGCGGCAGGTGACGGGCTCGTCGTGTGGGACCAGGAGGTCGGCTCCGAGTGCACGGAGTCACCGGCGTCACTCTCGTGCATCCACATCGTGCAGGCGGCTGTCCGAGCGCGCGGATCCACCGTCTGGCAGACACCGGTCGAGATCGCGAGGCCCGGCGTCGGCGCAACTCCGCGAGCCGCGATCGACCCGACCGGCAACGCCGCCATCGTGTGGGTGCACGACATCGGGCGCGACCGAGTCCTCCAGGCGACGTACCGAGCGGGGCCATCGGGGACGTGGCCGGAGCCGTCCGACCTCTCGGTGCCGAGCCTCCAGGTCCGGAACCACCACCTTGCGCTCGACGCCGCCGGCGACGCCGTCGCCGTCTGGGCGGAGCGCGCCGACACGACCTTCGCCGTCCAGGCCGAGGTTCGATCGGCAACGACTCGCGCCTGGGGAGCGGCCGTCGCGCTCTCTCGTCCCGGCCGGAACGCCTCGGGCGGCCCGAGCATCGGGCTCACGCCGAGCGGCCGGGCGGTCGACGCATTGGGCGACACGGCCGTCGTTTGGGCCAGGCGAGATGGGAGTAGCGGCTTGGACGTCGTCCAGATGGCGTTCCGTCCCGGCGGTGGTGACTGGGGTCCGCCGGTCACAATCGGAAATGCACGACCCGCATCCGCGGCGATGCCTCAGGTCGCCGTCGACGGCGCTGGAAACGTCGTGGCGATGTGGGTCGGACCTCCAGGTGTGCAGACCGCGGCCCGACCGAAGACCACGGGCGTCTGGTCCCGACCTGTCGTCGTCTCCGCGCCGAATCGCACGGCGTCCGACCTTCGCCTGGCCCTGGACGCGTCCGGAAACGCCGTGGCCGTCTGGACAAGCGGCACGAACGGTGTAGTCCAGACGGCGATCAGGCCCGGGGCATCTCGCCTGTGGCAGCTTCCGATCGACCTCTCCGGCTCGGGAACGTCCGAACCGGGCGTCGCGATGGACGCCGCCGGCAACGCCGTGGCCGTTTGGAACCGAAGCTCCGACGCGCGAGTCGTTGTCGAGAGCGCCGATCTCGTCGGGAGCGGCCCGGTGCTGGCACGCCTGAGGATCCCGAAGAGAGGGACCGTGCGCGTCCGCGTCACGTTCTCGGTCGAGCCGGTGCCGTGGGCGGCGCCGCTCACCGGCGCTCCTCGCTGGGTGTTCGGCGACGGGAGGTCGGCGACGGGCACACGTGTCGCGCATGCGTACGCGCGATCGGGGCGCTACAAGGTCAACGTCACGTCGACCGACGCATTCGGCAGCGTGACGACCGCGACGCGCTGGGTCCGGGTAATGAAGCGCCGGGCCTAGGCCGAGAACCTCTTGCAGGGCGTGCGCGAGGAGCGTTAGGAGGGCGCGCCCTCGGGGGGCGGGGGCTGCATGGCCGCGCCCGGGATGGGCCGCGGCTGTGGCTTGAGCTTGGGCTTCTTGTCGGCCTCGGGCTCGGGTTCCGCCTCGAGCGGTGGCGTCTCTTCCGCGAAGACCGACTCCTCGGCCTCCCCCGCGAGCAGGCGCTCGAACTGGTCCTTGTCGATCGTCTCCCGCTCGATCAGGATGGCCGAGAACCGGTGCAGCTCGTCCATGTGAGCGCGCAGGACGACATGGGCGGAGGCGTGGGCCTCCTCGATGACACGCCGGATCTCATCGTCGATCTCCTTCGCGACCTCGTCGGAGTAGTCCGGCTCCGAGCCCATGTCGCGGCCGAGGAACGGCATCTCGTGGTTGCGGCCGAGCACACGCGGGCCGAGCTTCTCGCTCATCCCGAAGCGCATGACCATCTGCTTCGACGTTGCCGTCACCTTTTCGAGGTCGTTAGCGGCTCCCGTCGTGATCTCGTGGAACACGAGCTCTTCAGCCGCGCGGCCACCGAGCGTCATCGCGAGCTGGTCCATGAGCGCCGACTTCGTCGTCAGGTAGCGATCCTCGCTCGGAAGCGAGATCGTGAGGCCGAGCGCTTGGCCGCGACTGATGATCGAGATCTTGTGCACCTCGTCGGTGTGCTCCAGGTGGTGGCCGACGAGGGCGTGGCCCATCTCGTGGTAGGCCGTGATCTTCCGCTCCTGCTCGGAGAGGAGGCGGGTCTTCTTCTCCGGGCCGGCGATGACGCGCATGATCCCTTCCTCGAGCTCCTCCTGCTCGATCATCTTCTTGCCGTTGCGGGCGGAGAGGATTGCCGCCTCGTTGATCAGGTTCGAGAGGTCGGCTCCGGTGAAGCCCGGTGTCCCGGCGGCGAGCGTGTCGAGGTCGATCTCACGAGCGAGCGGCTTGCCGCGCGCGTGCACCTCGAGGATCTTGCGACGGCCGCTGCGGTCGGGCCGGTCGACGACGATCTGGCGGTCGAAGCGTCCGGGGCGGAGCAGCGCAGGGTCGAGGATGTCGGGCCGGTTCGTCGCCGCGATGAGGATGATGTTGTCCTTCATCTCGAAGCCGTCCATCTCCACGAGGAGCTGGTTGAGCGTCTGCTCGCGCTCGTCGTGGCCACCGCCGAGCCCCGCCCCGCGATGGCGGCCGACGGCGTCGATCTCGTCCATGAAGATGATGCAAGGCGAAGCCTGCTTCGCCTGCTCGAAGAGATCGCGAACACGCGAGGCGCCGACGCCGACGAACATCTCGACGAAGTCGGAACCGGAGATCGAGAAGAAGGGAACACCCGCCTCGCCGGCGACGGCGCGCGCGAGCAGCGTCTTCCCGGTGCCCGGCGGGCCGTAGAGCAACACGCCCTTCGGGATGCGAGCACCCAGCGCCTGGAACTTCTTCGGGTTCTCGAGGAACTCCTTGATCTCGTGGAGCTCCTCGACCGCCTCGTCGGCGCCGGCCACGTCCTTGAAGGTGACCTTCGGCGAGTCCGGAGACATGCGCTTCGCGCGGCTCTTGCCGAAGCTCATGACCTTCGACCCGCCACCCTGCATCTGGTTCATGAGGAAAATCCAGAGCGCGATCAGGACGACGATCGGCAGCAGGCTGAAGAGCAGCGTCGTCCAGGTTGACGACCCGATGCCCTTGGAGTCGAACCTGGTTTTCTGCGCCCGGAGCAGGTTCTCGAACTGGATCGCGGACTGCGGAGTCGGGTAGTTGACCTTGACCTTCTCGCCGCTCACGAGCGTGGCGTTGATCTGCTGTCGCTTGGGCGTGAACACGACATCGTTCACGTTCCCGTTCTTCACTTCGCCGATCAGCTCCGAGTAGGTGATCTTGCGCTGCTCTTGCCGATCAGGCAGGAGTGCCTGACTCGCCAGGTAGACGAGTACGACGATGATGATGAGCGGGAAAAGCGCGCTTCGGAAAAACCGGTTCACGTCAGTGGTCGCAGGGTAGCACCCTGCTTCTTCGGCACCCGGCGAGCCGAACCTGTCCCCCGTTACGGTCCAATTGAGGAGCTACGTACCGTTCGGCACAAGATCTGGATGCAGGACCGCGACATACGGCAGGTTCCGATAGCGCTCGGCGAAGTCGAGTCCGTACCCGATCACGAACCGGTTCGGGATCTCGAACCCGACATACCGCACGGGTACCTCGATCTCCCTTCGCTCGGGCTTCGTCAGGAGGGTGACGACCTCGAGGGAGGCGGGTTTCCGGG
>Ga0247727_10013473_pt1 | contig 13778 bp, 16 predicted proteins | sample WisWelCaveWW1625_FD_202498 | JGI IMG/M metagenome (GOLD analysis project Ga0247727, IMG submission 202498) | Biofilm microbial communities from Wishing Well Cave, Virginia, United States - WW16-25 | ecosystem: Environmental > Aquatic > Deep subsurface > Groundwater > Cave microbial mat | place... | reverse complement strand
CCAAATACCGTGAGAGTCGTCAATTATTTTGAGTCGTTCTTTTTTACCTTTGTCTCTATTATCTGCGATATAGCGATAAGCCTGTGCAAGGGCTTGAGGGCCTATAAATGACGAATCTGTAGCCATTGTCGGGCATGCTGAATTACATAATCCACATTTTATGCAGTAAGAAAATTGCAAGTAGTCTTCCACTTCCTTTGGAGTTTGTAAAAATTCTTTTGTGTCGTTTGTCACTTCTGAATCATCTCTAATAATGTATGGTTTTAGTTTTTTATGAGTTGAAAAAAACTGTGTAAAGTCAACTGCTAAATCCCTAAGGATTGGAAAATTATTCATTGGTTCCACAGTTACTATATTTGAATTAAGTTCAGAAATTTTTGTATAACATGCAAGAGCTGGTTTCCCATTTATCTTCATTCCACAGGATCCACAAGAAGCTTGCCTACAAGAGTATCGTACTGCGATAGAGGGATCAAGGTGTTGCTTTACAGACAAGATTGTGTCTAAAACTGTTGTCCATTTTTGAACTAGGACCTTAAACTCAACAAATTTGGAAGATGAATCATTTTTTGGGTTGAATTTTGAGATCCTAAGTGTTATTGAATTAGATGCCGAAATGGCAGTTGAAGAGATCTCCTCTGAAATTTTTGAAACTATTGCAGCCATCTTATGTCATTCCCATTCCTGCCATCAGTATAGTTCTAGATCCATATACAACCAGTGCTGCCATTGCACCAAGACAACCGTAGTTTACTGCTCTTTCATATCCAATACCTTGCCTTAGCTCCAAAAGTATTACTCGAAGTCCATTAAAACCATGAACCGAAAGCAGAATCAATACCACTTCTAACATAAGAGCATAAGGTAAAAAGTGATAATTTGCAATAACACTTTCATATTGTAAAGAAGCTGAAAAGTCTTGGGTCATTCTAAAGAGAATGTGGATTGCTACAAGTGCAACTGCGCCAAGAGCTGTCCCATAATGTATTTTCATTATTAGACTTTCGCGCATCCTACTCACCAAACAAAACTCCTGAGCCATACATCATGGCAAGTGCCGCAAGGGCTATTGAAACCCAGATGCAAAGCCTTTGTTTGTAGTTTAGCGATGCGGCTCGGTATGGATAGACAGGTGTTTCTGGTTTACCAACTCCTACTCCACCATGTCCTAACATTACCCTGATCCCGTTTGCAGTGTGATAAACAGACATGCCTATTACCAGAAGGAGTATAATGTGACCCTCTGTAGTCTGTGTCAATTCTAACATCTTATCCCACGCAGCTTTACCTTCTACTATTGCACTTGTTTCAATAACATGTCCTATCAAATAAAAAAGGAGTCCAAGTCCAGTTAATCTTTGCAACCAATAAGCAACACGCTCTATTCCGTAGCGTGTAGGGTTCATCATACCCTTTATACCCTCACGATTTGATTGTCTTTCCATTAATACTTCCTTTCCACCGGCTTGTATTTAGTAATAGTGACAGGATGTTTTTTGGTTATTGGTTCTTTGGTATCATAGTATACAAGAGTGTGATACAAAAAGTTCTTGTCATCTCTTAGTGGATAATCAATTCGTGCATGTGCACCTCTTGATTCTTTTCTTTGTATTGCACCAACCAAAACAACTTCTGCAACACGAAACATTGAGTCAAGCTCCATTACGTTGGTAAAGTTTGTGTTGTATTCTTGTGCTTGATCATCTACATGCTTCCATGTTTTTTCTTTTAACTCACGTAATTTTTTTAGTCCGGCAACCAAGTCTTTCTCATTTCTGAATACATATGCTTTTTCATTCATCATATCACTTAGCTCTTGTTTTACTTCATATGGATTTACGTCACCACGGCCACGAAATATTCCATCGTAGATTCTTTTTTCTTCGGTAGCAACAAGATGCAATGGAAACGGTGGTGTACTATTATTACCCAAAACATATCTTGCCGCAAGTTCACCAGTTATTTTTCCCCATACCAGACATTCACTTGTAGAGTTTGCACCCAATCTATTTGCACCATGAACACTATTACATGCGGCTTCGCCAGCTGCCCAAATTCCTTGTATTTCTGTAGCACCATCTATGTCAGTATGGATTCCTCCCATCATATAGTGACATACTGGTCTTACATCAATGGGTTCGTTACTAGGATCGATCCCAGAAAACTTCATTGAGATTTCTCTAATTGCTGGTAGTTTTTTCGTTATCACTTTATCACCTAGATGCCTAAGGTCAAGTTTCAGACAGTCTACCCCTGTTTCGTGCTTAAAGCCACGGCCCTCGTTAATCTCTGTCATCATGGAACGACATACCATATCTCTTGGAGCTAATTCCATCTTCCCCGGAGCGTAATTTTTCATGAACCTCTCTCCATCCTTATTGATTAAGTAGCCACCTTCCCCCCGTGCACCCTCAGTAATCAGTATCCCCGATGGCAGAATGCCTGTAGGGTGGAATTGGACAAACTCCATGTCTTTTAAGCCCATTCCTGCCCTGTACGCCATATCAAGACCATCTGGTGTTGAAGTAAGCGCATAGGTAGAATAGCTGTAAATCCTTCCAGCACCACCTGTAGCAATGATAAGTGCCTTTCCTTTTATTGTGTAAAAGGTTCCACTTGACAACTCAATTGCGGTAATGCCGCAAAACTTTTCTCCATCATGTATTATTGATGTGGTAAACCATTCATTGTAAAACTCTATGTTATCGAATTTTTGACACGTATCATACAAAGTCTGCATTTCATAGAATCCAACTTTGTCTTGTGCATATGTTGCTCGTGCAAAGCTATAACCACCAAAATTTCTCTGACCTATTCTACCATCCTCTTTCCTTGACCATGGCATCCCCCAATGTTCAAGCTGATAAATCTCAGAAGGCATTTCATGGGCTAATCTTTCTACCACATCTTGGTCTGCAAGAAAATCACTACCTTTTACAGTATCATATACATGTGATTCAAAGCTATCTCCTTCTTCTGGGAAAAGAACAGCAGCTGTTCCGCCTTCTGCTGAAACAGAATGTGAACGCATAACCTGTAGTTTTGAAATTACTGCAATTTTGATCTTTGAACTTGTCTTTGCGGCTTGAATCGCTGCCCTTAGACCAGCAAGACCAGAGCCGACTATTAGTAGATCGTGTTCTATCGTGTCGGTCATTTAGACATCTTCCTTTTCAAATTAGATAAATATGTCTTATGAAGGACCAGCACCAAATTCAATCCGAATCATTAATATATATCGCTAGCGATATCACTAGTGATGATCTCGCAGTGGATACAAAGGGTTGGAAGCGCTGTTCCAAGAGGATTTTCAAGATATTTTATACTTGAGGCATTAAAAAAGAAACCAAGTACAGGTAAAGAAATAATCAACGCAGCAACAGCACAAAGTGGAGGCAAGTGGAAGCCTTCGCCTGGATTGATATATCCTCTTCTTGGGAGACTTTTGGATGAAAATCTTATTGAGGAAACAAAAGATGGCAAGTACCAAATAACAAGGAGGGGGAAAGCGATGACTGATGATCTTGAAACTCTAAATAAAATAGTAAAAAACCAACTTGATGTGATGTTTAGGATTGGCAGTATAGGAAAGTTCGTTGCTATGGATCTTATAGAACGGGTAACGAGTATAGGAAACTCGCTTAGCTCAAATGTATCAAATATGACAAAAGAAGAGACTCAAAAATACAAAAAGTTTCTCGAGTCTGAACTTCAGAAGCTGGAGTCTGCAGAAATAAAACCTGTGGAAAGGAAATCAAAATCGACTAAACCATAAATAATTGCCCATAACAATATCAGCAGTTGCCTAGCCTCAGAAAATTATTGTATAATGATTCTAAACCACTTGTTGTTCCTGGTGTCTATGATGCTATAGGGGCAAGAATAGCTCAAAAAGTAGGTTTTGAAGCCATGTTTCAGACAGGTTATGGCACGTCTGCAACTCTACTTGGAATGCCAGATTATGGTTTTATTGGGTCTACGGAAACTGTAGAAAATGCCCGGAGAATTTGCCAAGCCGTTTCTGTTCCTGTAATTGTTGATGCGGATACTGGTTATGGCAATCCTCTTACTGTCTGGAAGCTTGTAAGAGAATTGGAAGCCGCAGGAGCATCTGGAATTTTTCTTGAAGATCAGAAATGGCCAAAAAGATGTGGGCATATGACAGGAAAAGAGGTGATTACAAAAGAAGAATATGCTGAAAAATTGCGTGCTGCATTGGATGCAAGGAAAAACAAAGACTTCATAATAGTTGCGAGAACTGACGCGAGAGCAACGGAAGGACTTGATTCTGCAATAGAACGTGGTCTTGAATATAAAAGAATTGGAGCAGATGCAATCTTTGTTGAAGCACCAAAATCTATTGTTGAGATGAAAAAGATTGGACAGTCTATCAATGCACCTCTTGTTGCAAACATGATAGAGGGTGGTGCAACACCTCTTCTTTCTGCAACCAAACTTCGTGAAATGGGATTCAAGCTCATTTTGTATCCTCTTTCTATTCTTTTTGCAAATGCGTTTGCCTCTTTACAAATTCTGTGTGAGCTTAGAAAATCTGGAACAACGGCCAAATTCAAAAAAAATCTTGTTCTATTCGAACAGTTCAATGATATTGTAGATCTTACAAAATTCAGAAAAATGGAAAAGAAGTACATACATAAAATATAAAATAACAAAAAGAAGGAAAAAATCCTTCAGGTCAAGGGTTTCTTACGATGTATTTCTTACTACTTCGATTTCTATGGTAGAAACATTCCTCGTTCGTCCATCTTGTGATTGTAGTTGCTCTGAGCCGATCTTGATGTTGCCGATAGAATAACCAGCATTTTCTGTCTTTCGTGCTACAATCTGTGCAACGTCTACTGCACGCCCAATGGTAAGTCCTCTTGCCTTAATAGATATTTTTGGTTGGTTTGCCAGTTGAATTAGCGTAGATGTAACATACGCCATCAGCGGTTTTTTGCCTATGTAGATTGTCTCTCTAGACTCGGACATGTCAGTTGCTAACACCTTGGGATAATTTAAATCTAAGATTGCAAAAGGGGGTTCGATGAATTTTGCGATCTATTTTTCCTTAATTTGTCTTACTATTGGTTTTAGTTATGCGTATGGCTACGGTGAAATTTCTGTATCAGATTTTAAAATAGTCAATACTTTAGGTGATGAAATAAATTCTCCAGTTGTTGAGCAACAGCTTAACCTACAGACCTCGCTTACAAATGTCAGTGACCAAAATATTGACTGGGTCTATATTGCCCAAATAATAGATGCCAATGGCGCTATTGTTGACCTGAGCTTTTCAACTGGTTCACTTGTAAAAAATCAAACGCTGACAGCAGCTCTTTTCTGGATTCCACATAGAGATGGAATATACAAAATCGAGACTTTTGTATGGAACAACTTACGTGATATCGATGCGTTAGCACCAAAATCTACTTTCACTATAACTGTTACATAAATAATTTAGAAATAATGCCGTAAACAAAAAGTGGACCGGGTGGGATTTGAACCCACGATCTCACCCATGCCAAGGGCGTATCCTACTAGGCTAGACGACCGGCCCAAATTTTATAATCAGAGTGGCATTCTGATTTGCATTAGCTTTTTTCGAGAGGTTATTAACGTTTAGCTGTAATTCGTAAAATTATCTGATCAAACAACATAAGATATTTAACTATCATGTAGTGCACTCTTCGCGTGGTTGTTGATAACAAAGCGACCTTAACATATGTTAACATACTAAAAGAAGATCTTGCAATTTTCAGACTTGTGCCACAAGATGGACCAGTTCCTGAATACAAAGCAGGTCAGTTCATAACAATAGGAATGCATGTTCCAAGTGAAAACAAGATTATAAGAAGAGCATATTCCATTGCGTCCCATTCGGAAAACAGAAAATACGTAGAGCTGTACATAAGATGGGTCAGAAAACCTCTTCCAGGTCGTCTTACCACACAACTCTTCAGTGCAAAAGAAGGTGATGAGATAGCCTGGATCAAGCCAGTTGGTGCCTTTACACTTGACGATAAAGATCACAATGGCGAAAAGGATGAGAGAAGAATAGTCTGTCTTGGTGGAGGTACTGGTCTTGCACCTTTTGTAAGCTGTGCCCAGCACTTGCATGTCATAGGGAGTAAAAGAGAGATTGTGGTCTTGCACGGAGCAAGTTATGTCGATGAGCTTGGTTACAAGGAGCTTCTGACTGATTTGGAACACGAAAGCATTGACAGGGGTAAGGACAAATGGAATTTCAAGTACAGAGCGACAATAAGTAGACCACAAGAATGGTTTAACAGATCATGGAGTGGACAGACCGGTCGAGTAGAAACGTTCCTAAGAGAAAAAGATGGTGAAAAGTCTCCTCTTGAGAAACTTGTAGGTGAAAAAATAACAAGGGAAAATACGGTTTTTTTCATTTGTGGTTGGCAAGGAACAATAGATGGTTGTCTGGATTTTCTTACCCCAAAGAGCTTTGTAACTGAAAGAAACAAGAGACCAGACAAGAGCTTTGAGATAAAGTACGAGTCATACGGGTAACTCAGATTTTCTATTTGAAAAGATAATATTGAATTGTCAGAGGTTGAACTACGGGGACGTAGGTCAGCTTGGTAGACTGCCAGCCTCGGGCGCTGGATGTCGTGGGTTCAAGTCCCATCGTCCCCAGTTTTGTAAAAAATTTACTTTGTTATAGAAACTGTATCTGTTTTTACACATGCATCTCTTGGAGACGGTGTACTCACATAAGCACCATACACACACAACATGCCCTCTGCTACATCTGCAGATATCCAAATTTGGTGTCCCCCACGTTTGATTGATTCACGCATAGAATTTTCACCACCGCCAATTCTTTTGTTTGTAGTCATACCGACAAAGTGTACTTGAGAATCACTAGAATCATCGCCATAGGGGTTTCCGCTACCGCTAACTAGGTTAATTGCTTTCCAGTTTCCGTTTATGACCCTGCTTCCCATATTGATATAATATTTCCCCCACCCAACAATTGTGCCTTCGTCTGGATTATATGCACCATGTCCAGATATTGTTACTGTTCCACGCTTCATCTTTACAGTTGTATCATCAATTTGGAAAAAGTATGGGTTTGCCATATTATTCTGATCCATGTGGCGCATTTTTTCCATACGTGGATCCACTGCCATGTTTTTTTTCATTGAAACATTGTCTTTCATAGACATTTGTTCATTGCCCGAAACAGCGTAGCTGGATGCTATAGGCATTAAAAGTAACGAAACCATTGCTAACAGTGCAAGAATCTTGAAGTTCATTCTCAGCGAATACTCGAGAAAGCATAATTTATTAGTGTTATGCATAAATTATACGAAATAAAATTAGGTACGATTGACGTTTGCCATTTATCTAGCTCATTTAAACCCTGTCACCAAGGCTCATGTTGAGATTATACGCGAATTGAAAAAAGAAAATCAGGTGTGTGTTATGCCTGTGATATTTATGAATAAAGGAAACGAAATCAACAGTAGAAGTTTTCCTTTTAACTTTGAGCTACGAAAGAAAATGCTGCATGCAGTATTTGCTGATTCCATTTCTATTCTATCAAATTATACGTTTTATGCTCCTTTTGTCAAGTATATGCCGCCACTTTTCTCACCACGTTCATGGCGTATCAAAAAACAGATCCTAGCTGGTATTTCAGAAGAATATTTCACATACACAGGCGATAAGGTAGAAGGATTTGTGTTAAGACTTTATGGACTCAATCCTAAAATAGGAACAAGAAAAGCAATCTCTGCTTCTTTTGTGAAGGAAAAGATGTTTGACGCAGCACGTGGAAAGGATACAAATTGGGAAAAGGACGTTCCCTCCGAGGTAGTCAAGATAATACATGAAAACTGGGATGTGGTAAAAAAATACTCAACCGCAAAAGACCTCACATATAGAATTCTTGGAATGAAATTTCCAAGTGACGGTTTCTGGTAGAAATAGATTAATTACAGACGTATTCGTTGTTTTATATGAAATCTTTTAGTGTGAAATTTGCTTGGTTTGATGGTAAATTCGTAAGAGCTGAAGAGGCAAAGGTTCCTGTTATGACTCATGCAATTCATTATGGAACTTCTGTCTTTGAAGGTTTGCGTGGTTACTGGAATTCAAAAAATCTTTACATCTTCAGGCTTAACGATCATATCAGAAGGTTTAGAAATTCTGGAAAAGTTTATTCCATTTCCTTGAAATTTACAGACAAACAGATTTCAAATGCAATGATTCAACTTTGCAAGAAAAATAATGTAAAACAATCATGTTACATTAGACCATTTTATTTCGTAGGAGAATACGGAATTAACTTGAATGTAACAGAAAAGGCTCCTACTCATCTTGCAATAGTTATGCTTCAGTTTGAGGATTTATTTAACAAAAATGGAATAAGAGCAGCAGTATCATCATGGAGACGAATTCATGACACTTCAACACCCACCCTTGCAAAGATGGGTGGAAATTATCTCAATTCAATCCTGGCTACACAAGAAATCAAACGTAATGGATATGATGAAGCAATAATGCTTGATCAGTTAGGAAATGTCAGCGAAGCACCTGGAGAAAATATCTTTCTTGTAAGAAATGGTAAGATGATAACTCCTCCCGCTAGCTCGTCTGCACTTGAGGGGATAACAAGGGAATCTGTTATCAAACTAGCTGGTGATATTGGATATGAAGTAATAGAAAGAGAAATCACTCGTACTGAACTTTACCTTTCAGAAGAGATTTTCCTTACAGGTACGGCAGCTGAGATTACTCCAATTATATCAGTAGATGGTAAAAAGATTGGAACGGGAAGGATTGGGAGAATAACAAATCAGATACGATCTGCCTATTCTGATATAGTAATGGGCAAGAATAAAAAATACTCCCACTGGATAACTGCGGTGTATTAACGTGAAGGTTGTTCAGATAGGAGTAGGCGGATGGGGCAAAAATCATGCACGGATTCTTTCTCAACTTGGCGTCTTAAGTGCAGTGTGTGATATAGATTCCAAAAAAGCAAAAGAACTTGGAACAAAATATACTGTGAGTCATTACTCCTCTGTAGAATCACTTTTAGAGTCCGAAAGATTTGATGCCGCCTTTGTGTGTACACCAACTTCGACTCATTTTTCCTTGGCAACAAAACTCTTACAACAGAAGAAGAATGTGTTTGTAGAAAAACCAATGACGTATCAATCTCATGAAGGTGAAGAGCTACTCAAGCTTGCCAAGAAAAACAAAATAGTTCTTACATGTGGGTACATAGAAAGATTCAATCCCGCAGTTGCATTGGTAAAAGAATATGTCAAATCAAAAAAATATGGTGATCTTATAATGCTTGAATTCCATCGAGAAAATAGGATGCCACTGCACATAAAGGATGTAGGCATAATTTATGACACATCAGTGCATGACATTGACACAGCAATGTGGTTATTTGACAGTACTCCAGAAGTTGTGTTTGCAAGAGCAGGAAAAATAAGACACGAGCACGAAGATTTTGCGACCATAATGCTTGGTTTTAAAGATAACCGCGTCGCTGTTATTGCATCAAACTGGATAACTCCTACAAGAGTAAGAAAGTTTAGTGCTGTCTGTGGTGATGCAATAATAACTTCAGATTTTATTTCACAAGAAATAAAGATTGAGACGGACAACGGAACAGAAATCCCAAGAAAGGAAGTAGAGGAACCATTGTTTTTAGAAATAAAAAATTTTCTTGCAGCATCTGAAGGTAAGGAAGAGATAATAGTAAAACCAGAGCATGCTGTAAATACAACTAAGATTGCAGAGGCGGCACTTTTATCTAGCCAGAAAGGTACTCCCATATATTTAGACCTGAAATGAACAAAAAAATGATGGAAATGCTTGCATGCCCAATAGACAAGCATTTTCCCCTTGAAATTTTTGAGTCAGATTCAAGAGAAGAAGTTGTCTTAGAAGGGGCCATTTACTGTACAAAGTGTTCTAGATTCTATCCAATAATAGAGGAGATTCCAATAATGTTACCTGATGAGCTAAGAGACAAGAACCAAGATATCGAGTTTTTAAAAAGAAACCAGTCTACGTTGCCAGAAAAAATAATAAAGCAAGCATCTCCGTGGCACTTGTGATGTCTTTGATAAATTTTATTTCAGAAAAAGCAAAGATAGGAAAGAACTCTATGGTACTAAACTTTGTTTATGTTGGAGATGATGTAGAAATAGGCAATAACGTAAAAATCGAACATGGTGCGAAGATCTATGAAGGTTGTATTATAGGTTCAAATTCCATAATAGGTGCCAACGCTGTTCTAAGACCAAATACGCAAATTGGTGAACATTCCATATTTGGTAGTTTATCTGTATGTGTTGGAGATACCAAAATTGGAGATTGGACTACAATACACGATAATTGTCATGTAACTAGTGGCATGACTATAGGCAATAGTGTGTTTATTGGACCCATGTTTACAAGCGCCAACACTCCAAAAATGTCGAAGGGTAAATTTGGTTATCCAAATACAACTCATGATCCAAGAAAATCACCAATAATAGAAGACGGGGTTAGGATTGGAGAACGTGTATCCCTAGCACCCGGTGTGAGAATTGGCAAGTATTCATTAATAGATATGGAATGCCTGATAACTAAAGATATTCCTCCATATAGTCATGTTAGAGCTGACAAATCTATAGTTGGCAGAGTAGTTGGAAAAATTGATTAAAATTTTTGTTCTGTTGTTGCTTTACAAATAATATTTGTACAAGGAAATATAGTACGAAAATTCCTATTAAAAAGTGAAGGTTATTAACAACTAAGATGTTTATGAAATATCCAGTTCTTTATCTTTGATAGAATGTAAATCCAAATAACCACTAATGTTATTGCAATTACTGCTTTTACTCCTGCTGTAAAAAAAGAGTCCAGTGCACCGTATCCAATTATAGAAATTGGTGCAGTAAATACGATCAATATTCCTCCTCCTATTATAATTAAGATCCACATTACAAAAACAAACAAGAAAACGTGAGCTCCTTTCATATCTTTAATCCCATCATAAGGGCAGTAATGATTGCTAGAGCTGCAGAAAATAAAGCCAGTTTAAAAATTACACTTCCAATTTGTTTTTCTGTCATTGGTCCTCCTGCGAGAATTAATCGTACTAGTGTAATTGGGGCATCTTTATCAGCAGTAGCCATAATCTTAAAGTCATCTGTATGGGCAACTGGTTTCAATTTTACCTCTCTATGTTCTATTATGCGTTTTACACTTGATAGAAACAGAAATGAGTTTATCACTGCAGGTAAAAGTGCCACCGCTGCTATTATTTCCACATGACCGACAATTGCTATTACTCCATACATTGCCCCCAGAGTCAGGGCACCGGAATCACCTGGAAATATTCTGCTAGGAAACTTATGATATTTATAAAAAGCTAATGACACAAATCCAAGAGGTAGACTTGCAATAGCAATTTCATAATTTTGCATTACAAAAAGAGATACGGTGAGTGTAAAGCTTGCAATGATCATGAAGCCACTTGCGACCCCATTTAAAACATCAATTGAATTTATCGTGTTACCTGTTATGGGGATCATGAATACTATTAATGCAAGATACAAAGCAGGAATCTTTACCGAGCCAAAAAGTGGAAATGCTAGATTTGAATCATAAGCGCCAAGTAAAATGATTGGAATTGCACACCCAGCAAGAGCTATTGGTTTGAACCATCCCCCTAAAGTCTTTCTGTCGTCTATTATTCCCACTACAAACGCAAGTGAAGTGGTAACAAGAATAGCAACTATCTCCATTGTAGGAAAAAACATATACAGTGTAATCTCTGCCGCTGCAATCCCAATTAAGAGAGATGGACCGCCTGGTCTCGGCACCATCGCTTCTCCCGCTCGATTATAGTCTTTTACAGTAAGATTTCTTTTTTCTAATGCCTTTATCAGAAAAGGAGTAATTATGTAAACTGAAAAAAATGCAATAGCTGAAACTAGTACAGCAGGAATGATTTGATCCAACATCATCTTACCTTTTGTAGTTGTGTCTTTATGTTTTCTGCACGGGATATGCCTATCTTGTCTATTTTTGCCAGTTCCTCTACCGAAACCTTAGACAAGTCGTGAATACTTTTAATGCCATTTTTGTAGAGCATTCGTGATCGAATTCTGCCTATACCACGTATCTTTACAAGCTCAATGAGTTCTTCTTTTATTCCATATGATATTCTCTGTCGTAAAACACTTAATTCATCTAAAAGATCATCGCGTGCCTCCAGCTTGGCAAGCTCATATAGTGAATAAGCAAGCCAATCACTATTTTCTGCCATTCTGTGCATATCTCCTGATTCCATTCCCAAGTTATCTGAAAGAAAAATCTCACTTGATTCATTTATCCAAGAATACATAGCAAGAAGACTTCTTGAACAATCATATTCTGAGATGCTCTCGATTAGCTCTGAGGCACAGTTCTCAAGTAGTGTCCCTATGGTTTCATAGTCTTTGTTTCTAAGCGCAAATTTGGGAAAAAAATCCTCACAGTTTGTAATAAGGTGTAAAAATCCTAGCGTATGGTTTTTTCGCTTTGAGGTTTTTTGTAACGCTTTTCTAAAAGAAACGGCTGTTAATGGATCAATGTAAAGCATGGATGTTTTTTTACCAAACGCTGTTGCCACAAACCTTCCTCCTTTTTCCTTTATCAATTCTTCTAGTTCAAGATAATCGAGTGTGATTTGTATCTTGAATTTTATTGTAGGTTTCCTTATCTGAGAACCTGCAAGAGTTTCAGAAAAAAAGTCTACTATTTCGTCTTTTTTTATACCGGGGTTTGTAGATACTAAGCTCAAAACATGGGTTCGTAGTGCCCGATCATCTGTAAGTTTGGATACAATTGGTTCCGGTGTGCCATTTACATAATAATCTATAAGTTCGGTACCATTTGAATTTCCAACAATTATAGCTTCTCCAAATTTGTCGTATTGTGGCCTCCCAGCTCGGCCACAAAGCTGTTTGTATTCAAGAATGCTTATGGGCTTGTTTGCGCCAAATTTTGCATCATATCTGTTTATGTTAGATATGACAACACGCCTTGCTGGAAGATTTACACCAGCTGCAAGCGTTGGTGTTGAGGCAAGTAGCTTTATCTTTCCATTTCGAAACTCCGACTCAATTATTTCACGGCAGTTTTGGTTGAGACCTGCATGATGAAACGCAACTCCTTTTTTCACAAGTGTGGCTAGATTTTTGATAAGATCTGTATGTTCATTGGCATTAAGAATTTTCTTAGATATTTTATCAAGATCTTTTTTTTCTTCTTCTGCGAGACTTTTTCCTACAACATCAGCTGCTTTTGCTGCAAGTGAAGTAGATCTTGCACGTGTTTCAGCAAACAAGATAGCTTGACCGCCATTTTTTAATGAATCTAAACCAAGATCTACTGGGGGCCCTCGCATACTTGTCGCAATTTCAAAGTTTTTTCCGTTTTGCATAGTTACAGTACCACCATCGTATACTCCTTCCCAGAGTGGCACTGGCCTCCAATCACTTTCCACTAAATTGCACCCAAGCCAAGAAGAAATTTCATCTGCGTTTGTCACCGTTGCGCTTAATGCAAGTATCTGAGGCTTTTGTTGTAACATCTTCAATTTTGTAAGTACTATTTCAAGTGTGGAGCCCCTTTCTATATCCCCAAGAAGATGTACTTCATCAGCTATGACTAGCGTAATATCATCTATCCACTCTGCACCATGGCGAATGATTGAATCCATTTTTTCATTTGTAGCAACAATGATATCACTT
>Ga0247727_10013472_pt1 | contig 13780 bp, 10 predicted proteins | sample WisWelCaveWW1625_FD_202498 | JGI IMG/M metagenome (GOLD analysis project Ga0247727, IMG submission 202498) | Biofilm microbial communities from Wishing Well Cave, Virginia, United States - WW16-25 | ecosystem: Environmental > Aquatic > Deep subsurface > Groundwater > Cave microbial mat | place... | reverse complement strand
TCTTTACTTGCAAACTCAGTGTCTCCGTGCCTCTGTGGCTAATTCTATCTAGCTCCAATGGCGGTCGTTGCTGCGGTCCTTGTCCCACTGGGGGGTAGGCTCGAAGTAGCCGGGCTCCAGGAGGTGCTGCTTGACGACCTCCTCGTTCAGTTCCACTCCCAGGCCGGGCCGCTCCGGCACCCGCGCGTATCCCTTGTCGAAGATCGGCTTGGGGATTCCGGTGACCAGGTCTTCCCACCAGGGCACGTCCACGGAGTGGTGCTCCAGGCTCAGGAAGTTTTCCGTGGCGGCGGCGCAGTGCAGGTTGGCCATGAAGGAGACCGGGGTGCCGGCGAAGTGCATGGCCATGGCCACGCCGTATTCCTGGGCCATATCGCCGATCTTCTTGGTCTCAAGAATACCGCCGGAGGTGGCCAAATCGGGGTGGATCATGTCGACGGCGTGTTCCCGGCACAACTCCGCGAACGGCTCCTTCAGGTAAATGTCTTCGCCGGTCAGAATCGGAATGTCGACGGCGTCGGTGATCTTCTTCAACAGCGCCGTATGCTGCCAGGGGATCATGTCCTCGAGCCAGGCCATGTTGTATTTCTGGAGCGCCCTGGCCAGCTTGATGCAACTGTTGACGCCGATGTGGCCGAAGTGGTCGGCGGCCAGCGGGATCTCCATGCCAACCGCATCGCGGACGACGCCCACGTAGTCGGCCATTAGCGCGACCCCTTTGTCGGTGAGCTCCATTCCTGTGAACATGTGCTGAACGGTACCGGCGGGCATGTCGCCGAGCGGGCGGCTGACCACACCGGGTTTGTCCATGACCAGGCCGACGCCCAGGTCCATCTTGAGAAAGGTGAAGCCCTGGTCCATGCGCTTCTTGAGGCGGTCGGCGAAGGCCTTGGAGTCGCGGTTCTGAGTGGTGTCGGCGTAGAGGCGGATGCGGTCGCGGAACCTGCCGCCGAGCATCTGGAAGACGGGCACGCCGTAGGCCTTGCCGGCCAGATCCCAAAGCGCCATCTCGACGCCGCACACCCCGCCTCCCTGGCGGGCATGGCCGCCGAACTGCTTGATCTTGCGAAAAATCTTGTCGACGTTGCAGGGGTTCTCGTTGAGCAGCCGGCTCTTGAGCACCAGGGCGTAGTTCTTGGAGGCCCCGTCGCGCACCTCGCCCAAACCGGAGATGCCCTGGTTGGTATCGATGCGGATCAGCGGGCAGGTCATGGGCGCCCGGGCGACGGTGGCGATCCGGAGGTCGGTGATCCGCAGCTCGCTGGGCTTGGAGTTGCGCTGAACGTTTTGGGGATAGGCCTCCAGTTCCTCGTTGGTGAGGCTGAAACCAGCCCCCACGGCGGCAGCGGAGCCGAAGGACTTCAGGAAGCCCCGGCGGCCCATCAGTTTCTCGACTGCTGGCTTGATGTACATGGTGTTCTCCTATTCTCTCGCTACGTTCGGAGGCAAGCCCGCGCCTGTGTCATCCCGAGCGTAGCCTGTGTCATCCCGAGCGTAGCGAGGGATCTGCTTTCGCCCGGGCGCAACAGCAGATCCCTCGCTACGCTCGGGATGACAAATGCGCGCACCGAGCATCCGGCGTCGCTCACATCTTCAGGCGGCAGACGATGCCGACATCGTCGCAGTACCACATGGTCCCCTCCCAAATCGTCATGCCGTGGGGCAGGGGATCGCTGTCCCCCAGCTGGATCTTCTCCAGGATTTCACCGCTCTCGGTGTCGTGCTTGAAGAAGGCGTTGAGGTTGGAGTCGGCGCACCACAGGTACTTGCCCTCCCAGCCGATGCCGTGGGGACGGTTGCCGGCAGTGGGGAAGGCGTGCTCGACGACCCACTCCTCGGGATTCAGGCGGTAGATGGTCCGCGACGGCGGGGAGGCCACCCAGAGTTTGCCATCCTTCCACTCCAGGCCATGGGCGCCGGTGCCGCTGGCCCGCGCCCCCAACTCCTGTCCTTGCTGGAACCCTCCCACCTGGCCCTGGCCTTGCCCTTGCCCTCGTTTCTGTCCCGCCGGCGGCGCCTCTCGCTTAACCAGCGGGCTGCTGCGTCCAGCCGGATCTCCCACCATGCGGTAAATCACTCCCGCCCCGGGGGTGAAATACTTCCGGATGGTCTTGCCGGTCATGGCGTCGGAGCGAACGATCTCCCGGCTGTAGGTCGAAGCAATCCAGATGGCCTGGCCATCGAAGGTGATGCCGCTGGCCCGGTCGGCCTCGGTCTCGAGGGACCGCAACGGCTTGCCATCCTGGTAGCTCACCAGGTAGGCGCGGTTGTCGCCCTGGTCGATGATCCAGAGGCCGTCCTTGGTGGCTTGCAGGCCGTTCGGTTTCGGGCCGGGCGACTTGAAGACGGTTTCAACCTTCCCAACCCTGCGGGCGCGAACCTTGCTGGAGTCGACAACCCGCGCTGCTCGCAGGGCCGGCGCGACGGCCGCGACTGCCAGGAATTCCCTACGTTTCAACATGCGATCCTCCTTGAGCCAGACGCCTCATTGTAATCCAACTACCGCGTGCGCCGGCGCCGGTGTCATCCCGAGCGCCGCCGGTGTCATCCCGAGCGCCGCCGGTGTCATCCCGAGCGCCGCGAGGGATCTGCTGTTACGGCGGGGCGAAAGCAGATCCCTCGCTGCGCTCGGGATGACAATCGCTGCGCTCGGGATGACAATTGCGCTCGGGATGACAATTACCTCGTACACCCATCACTAGCGGCCCGGCGCCGATTCAAACCGCTTACCTCCCAGTTGGGGCGGGAAAAAGTATCCCATGGTTTCCAGAGCCACGTCCATGCGATACAGGCGATCCTCGAGCAGCGCCACGCGGCGACTGGTGGCCGGGATGGTCGTGCTATAGATACGGAGTTCGCCCTCCACCGCAGTGATCACCTCTTCGCGCCAGTCGCCGATGACGTCCGCCAGGCCCACGATTCGGCCGGTGATTTCGCCGATTTGAGGACCTTTATACTTTAGAATCCGGGAAACCACGGCGGCCGCCGGCGGCGGCCCCGGCCGGGCGCTGGGATCCGGCTTGGGCCTTGGCCCCGGGCGGCGGAACCGGGAGGCTCCCGGGATGTAGGCCTTAACAGGACCGTCGTCCCAGTAGAGAGCGTGCGGGCTGTTGCCACCCAGGTTCTCGGTCGCCAGCAGCTCGCCGCGGGCGCTGTGCAGCCAGAACCTGGAGCCGTCGGCCTCGGCGCCGTAGATTTCCAAACCCGGCACGCCCGGATCCAGATCGGCAACCATCCCCTGGTCATGGATGTGGACCGTGGGGGTCTTCAGTCCCCAGAGGATCTTGCCGCTGCGGGCCTCCACCAGGCAGATGCCGTTTTCGCTGCGCCGGACCTCGACGCCATAGGCGATCTCCAGGCCGGGATGCGAGGGATCGAAGTCTGCCACGTAGACCACATCGGGATGTCCCAGGCCGGTGTTCCAGAGCAGCTTGCCGTTGTCGTCGAGGGCGGCGGAGCCAAGAATCAGCTCGTCGCGCCCGTCGTCGTCGGCATCGACGACTTTCATGCCGTGCATCCCCTGGCCCCGGACACGAGGGTTCTCCTCGTCGCCGTTCCAGCTCCAGAGTCTGCGGAGTTGCCGGTCGACGAGGTTGTAGGTATCCACCCGCATGGTGGTGTAGGTGCCCCGATGCACGACGACGCTGGGCTTCTTGCCGTCCAGGTAGGCGACGCCGATCAGGTGCCGGGAGGCGCGATTGCCGCTCTTATCGCCCCAGTCGGCGACGTTGCCGCGGGCGATCCAGTCGACTCTGGTGATCTCCTGGCCGGTGCGGCCGTCTAGGATGGAGCAGTACTCGGGGCCAGTCAAGACGTGCCCCTCGGCGTCGCGATGGTCGGCGTCGGTGGGGGCGGTCTTGAGGGCGATCTCGGCCTTGCCGTCGCCATCGAGATCAAAGACCACCATGGGCGAGTACCAGATGCCCAGCTCGATGTTCCAGCCCAGATCCTTTCGCCACAAGAATGCGCCGTCATGGCGATAGGCTTCGAGCTTGAAGGTGTCGGAGCTGCGGCGCCAGTAGCCCTCGCCCGGGTCAATGCTGGCCCCGGGCTGCTTGATCACGAAATCCAGCCGGCCGTCGCCGTCGAGATCCGCTATGGCGATTTTGTTCGGCGTGTAGTTGCCTTGGAGCTTGAGCGAGAGGTATGGGGTGGTGGCGGGATTGGCCGCCAGCTCGGCCCGGCCGGAGGGTTCCTGCTCGCGGCCCTTCAGCACCGGCCTGACCCACCAGGCGCTGGGCCGGTCGAGCGGCGCGGTCTGGTCGAGGAAGTTGGTCGATTGCGTCACCGGCTGCTTGTTCAGCCGGACGGGCCGGCCGCCGGCTGTGGAGCGGTAGACGTGGAAGGCAACCTCGGCCGGGTCGGCGCCGAGCAGCCGCCAGCCCAGATAGACCTTGCCCTCGGCGGCATGCAGGGCTACCAGGCCGCGGTCGAGCCGCTCGGGGGCCTGCGCCGCCCACAGCGCTCCAGCCAGCAGCGCCCAGCCGGCGCGCCCTACCATGGCATGGCGCGCTTGGTGAACTTGCGGCCCCTGGCAGCGGCCGCCTCGCCGCCGGCGCAGACCATCACGCCCTCCTTGATCATCTCCTCGACATTGCTCTCGCTCACGGCGTTGAGAAAGGAGATCTTGGCGGCCTTGACGGCGGCCAGCACCCGGGCGCGGGCCTGGGTCATGGCTGGCGCCATGGCCCCGCCTCGCTCCCGGGCGCCGACGATGCCGAGCGACCATCCCATGTCGCCCGGACCCCATTCGGCGAAGCCGATGCCCGGCACGCGGGCGCTTTCCTCGGCGTTCTGGAGCGCCTGCCGGTCCTCGATCTTGAGCCCCAGCAGGATCTCGCCCTTGGGATTCAGCGGCCAAACGTCGGCCCGCTGAATGTACTCGTCGCCGGACATCCCCCAGATCTGCGCCGCAAAGCCTTGACTGCCGCTGCCGCGCAGCCCCTCGCCCAGCCCGGGGGTGGCCGGGGCAAACGGATACCGCGAGGCCTCCACCAGGGCGCGGGCGGATCCCGCCGTGCGGGCGTGACACAGCAGGATGCCGTGCACCCCGCTGGCCAGCACCTGCTGGATCACCCAGCTGTTGACCCGCACGGTCAGCTCGTCCAGGCCGGTGACCGGGATGGTCACGATGACGGCCGGGGTGCGGTGGCCGCTCTTGGTGGGTCCTCCCTTGACCAGCCCCTGCATGAACTGCCGCAGCTGGGTCATGTCGAAAGCCCCGTGCTCCAGCTCGTAGTTGATGTAGTCGGCCCAGGTCTGGGCGGCCTTCATCCCTTCGTCGAAGCCGCCGCGGCCTCCGGTGTAATAGATGGGCTGGCCCTGTTCGAGCAGCTCGATGGCCTTATTGAGCCGCTTGGGCTTGTAGCCGGAGGTGCTTTGAGCCTCCAGTTGCGCCGCCCAGGTGAGGGCCGCCAGGGCAACCACCATTGCAGTCGTATTCATTGCCGCCTCCTGGGCAACCAGTGTCTCGCAAAACCGCCCAGAAGGCAAAGACGCCGAAGGGTGGCTGGTAGACCTGACGGGCCGCCGCGGCGGCGCAGAGCGCACGCTGGTGGCCGTCCGGGCGCAGGCGGTGTTTGAATCTGCGAAGCTGACCAAGCCCGGCGCGGCGGGTTCGGTTGACCGGCGGTGACGGGAAGCCGTGCCTGCCAGCGCGAATCTATCAGCGGCTTGTGCCAATTGCCACATCCGTTCGGGGTGCGAGGCAGTTGAAGTTGGGCGAAGGGTTGCAGGTTCGAGTCCTACCCGGGGAGCCACCCCAGTTTCGCCATTCCCTGATTCTTCTAGTTCTGCTTCATGAACTTGTCGGTTCGAGCGTTCATGACACCCCAGAGCGGACTCGAACAGGCCACTTCACCAGGGCCGTTGTTCGATCTGCCAGATCGCCTCCGCGTGCGCCATGTTCCACGAGGCATGGCGGCTGCGGTGCGCGTCGATCCCTGCACCCGCCCGGGTGGTCCCCAGAAAGCCCGATCGATTCGTTCCTGTGCCCTGTGTAGGTGTTGACCGCAACGCGCAACGAAGTCGCCTGGCCGTGTCAGTGTTTGGCGAACGCTTCCAAGGCGGTTCCGAGGATTACGTCGTTCGTAGCAGTCGGCGGAGGCACAACCTCCACATCCGGCTGGATCCCGACGCCCTCAAATTCGGAGCCATCGGGCAGATACATGCGTTTCGTGCTGACGCGAAAGCGCATGCCGTTCTCGAAATTAACCAGGTAGGGCTGACCGGAACTACCGAAGGTTCGCTCGCCGAATAGGGTGGCCCGCCGGCTGGTCTTGAGGGGCATCACGAAGTCCTCACAGGCGGAGGCGCAGTGGCGATCCTGAAGAATGAAGATGGGTCCTCTGTAGATGGGGTTTTCGGGTTGCTTCAGCGCCCCGGGCGTCAGAAAGTATGGACGTTCGAAGTGCTCGGAAAAGCCCTGGAGATACCCTCGCAGCCGCGCGTCGGCGTCCTTTGGAATCACGCTGCGGTACAACTCGCTATACGTTGCGAAGAGGCCGAAAGACATCGCGGACGCTGTCATCCAGCCGCGGTAGGGCCGATCGATCACCGCGCGCAAGAGTTGTTCAGGCGATGAGCCGCCGCCGTTGCCCCGCACGTCAAAGATGACCAGTTTCGCGCTGGCGTTGGCCCTGAGGAACTGGATGGCGGCATCCTCATTCTTGGGGTCGCCGAAGGAGGGGATGCGATGGTAGCCCACGCCATCGGGAAGGGGGGGAGCCTGCTGTTGCCTGGGCCGCGCTTTCCACTTCGGTTCCAGGCGATTCACCGTGAGCGTGCGGCCATCTTCGAACGTGAGCGTGAAGGATTTCGGCCATAGAAACCCGCTGAAGAAGACCTTCGCTTGGCGGGCGCGGTCATCAGACGCCGCAATGTATTTGATTCTGTCGCTGACGAATTTGTCGGTGGCGTGCCCGTCGATGGCGGTAACGGCCTGACCAGCCTCCAGGCCTTCAAGGGCAGGGTCGCGTACGATCCACTTGCCGGCCGTGAGATCCAGCCAGAAACCGACCGGTTGCCCATGGTTCTTCCCCAGCCAGCCATCACCGAAGTCGCTATGCCCATTGCGCAGGCGCGCCATCAGTTCCATGGTGGCGAGATCGAAGGTGAGGCGGTCATCGGTAGCGGCGACCTGATCGAGGTACTGACGGTAAGCGGCGTCGAGGTTGAGGTCTGGAACGGCCTGCCAATGGCCGAAATACTGCAGGATAGTGGCGTAGATTTTGGACGCCATCCACATGCGTTCCCTGAGCGCGACGCGATCTTCGGGCTGCTGGGCCGGGCATAACGGTGCGAGCAGGAGCAGAACGGTGCGCAGCTTTTTCATATCGGCGGTTGGAATTTCCTTATGATCTTAATCTTCCCTAGCTGGGTCAGTCGAAAGCCCCGTGCTCCAGCTCGTAGTTGATGTAGTCGGCCCAGGTCTGGGCGGCCTTCATCCCTTCGTCGAAGCCGCCGCGGCCTCCGGTGTAATAGATGGGCTGGCCCTGTTCGAGCAGCTCGATGGCCTTATTGAGGCGCTTGGGCTTGTAGCCGGAGGTGCTTTGAGCCTCCAGTTGCGCCGCCCAGGTGAGGGCCGCCAGGGACACCACCATTGCAGTCGTATTCATTTTCATTGCCGCCTCCTGGGCAACCAGTGTCTCGCAAAACCGCCCAGAAGGCAAAGACAGAACCCTCCCCAAATGGAACTACAACCTCGCTCCTTCCAACGTGGCCCTCAGGACGCCAGCAACTCAGAGCGATTCAGATCACTCGCCACAAGTTCATCCAGACTGGAACGGGTGTGGCTACTTTAGGACGACGCATAACTGACAACTTTCATCGATCTGTGGCCCCACCGGCCTTCTCACCACTCACCCGTGCAGGACATCCTCCGCGTCTCGGCGTCTCTGCGGTTCATGGCAGCGCTACAAGGAACCGCCGAGACGCGGAGACGCAGAGAAACCTTCCGTGATCCCTAAGGGCTCGTCACGAAATAACCATTTCAACCGCTCCTTTCAGTCGCGGCACGGAGCCCGTTTCCGAGCCGCGACCAAAGGGAGCGGATCTGGCAAACCGTGACAAGCCCTAAGGCGTCTTTCTGCCTATCCTCAGGTCGTGCGCTTATGGCTCATGGGCGCGCCAGCCTACGACAATACGGCGAGCAGGGAGGAGACCCCTTTGACCATTGCCCGCCGCAGACAAGGAGCCTTGCTGGCAGCAGGACTGATCTTCACGGCCGGGGGGGCCACCGGCAATACTCACGATACCTTCCTGCTGGCGGCCTTGGTCGCCGCCGGCGGACTGCTGTGGTCGAGCCGCGGTTGGAAGAGCTGGCTGGTCGCCACCCCCATGGCGCTGGCGGGCCTGACCTGGTCCTGCCTGGACGTGACCGGTTGCTCGATCGGGGCTCGCGCCCGGCTCCTCCCCGAAAAACTCCTGGGTCACCTTCCGCAAGTCGGGTGGGGCGAGTTGCGGCGCCAGGCCTTGTCGTTCCCTTGCCAGCTTTCTCCGGAAGGACACTCGGGATTGCAGTCCGCCATCCGGCTGGTGCGGGACCAGACACTAAACGGACGCCAGGTGGAGCTCTATCAGACGCCTCTGGGAGAGTTCTGGATTCCCGGACCCGGTAAAGAGCTGCTGACCTGGCTCGTTTGGGAGATCCAGCAGCAAGGCCTCTACGAGAACGGCCAGGTGGCGATCCGAGCCGGAGACACCGTAATCGACGGCGGTGCTCACGTCGGCGTCTTCACCCGCTTCGCCATGAGACGCAATGCCGGCCGGGTCGTTGCCATCGAGCCGGATCCCACCAATATCGCTCTGCTGGAGCTCAACCTGGCCTCCGAAATCGCCGCCGGACGGGTCTTGCTGGTCAAGGCCGGCATCTGGGACCGCAAGGATTTCCTGACCTTCTCGCAGGACGAGAACTCCGCCAAGCACAGCTTCGTCACCGACGGCGAGAACCGGGTCAAGACCCCTGGCATGGCGGTGCTACCTCTGGACGAGGTCGTCGCCCAACTCGGCCTGGACCACGTGGACTTCATCAAATTGGACATCGAGGGCGCCGAGCGCCGGGCCCTGGAGGGCGCCCGGCAAGTAATCGGCCGGTTCCACCCCAGAATGGCCATCTGCACTTACCATCTCCGGGACGATGCCACGGCCATCCCGGCGGTGGTCGCGAGGCTGGAGCCGGGCTATCGGATTCACGCCAAGGATGTCGAGCCTGGATTGGACCGCTTCGTCACCAAGGTGATGTTCTTCGAGTAGGACAGGCTGTGTTACCTAGGGTGTTCCGCCGATACCCAGACCGCTGAATTTCGGCTAGCCTGGAGGAGATGTCTCTTCGTTGCCTCCCTATCTTCCTCCTCGCCGGAGCTTGTTTCGGCGAGACTTTCGACGACGCGGCCCTGCGCCTTCTGCCGCCCGACGCGGCCGTACTGGCGGGCGTCGAATGGCGCAAGCTGATCAACGCTCCCTCCTCCGAAGCCCTACGCGACCGCCTCCAGCAAACCGGCATCTCGTTCCCTATGCTGGCGGAACTGGAGAAAGCGCTGCGCGAGAAAGTGGAAACCATCCTGGTGGCGGCGCCGGCGCGGGCCTTTTCGACGGCTGGTCCCGGCACGCCGATCCTGGTCATCGTCAAGGGCCGTTTTGACGAAGGCGGCGAATGGATGCAGGGAAGGAGCGAGTGGCACCGGAAAATTCGTCTGGTGGCGCCCAAGAACATGAAGCCGCCCACCATGCGGATGGCCCGCCTGGATGCCAACTGGCTGCTGTTCGGAGACCGGCGCGAGGTGATGGCCGCCATTGACCGCAGGGCGGGGTCCGTCTCACTGCGGCCCTCTTCCGGGCTGCTCGCCCGAGCTGCCGAGGTTGCGGCCCGGTCTGAAGTTTGGCTGGCCATGGATGTTCCGGCCAAAGGCTTGCCCACCGGCGATAGGGCTGAAGCGCAAATCCTGTCGCAACTGGCGGGCCTGGAGGCCGGCCTTTCGCTGTCGGGCGGCTTGCGGCTGGAGGCCAACCTCCGGGCCAAGTCGGAACCCGACGCCGCGGCGCTCGCCACCACCCTCCAAACCCTGGCCGCCATGGAGGCCCAGAGCCAAAGCCCGGATTCGGAGCGCGGCACGCTGCTGCGCAACCTGAAGCTGGCCCGAGAACATTCGTCGGTCAGTCTGTCGATCTCGCTAAGCCCCAGCGAACTGACGGCGCTTAGCGCCGGCCCTCCGCAGACCCGCGCCGCCGCGGCCAGTTCGGACGCGCGCCCGGCCGCACGCCCGGCGGCTCCAGCGCCCCCGCGGAAGATCCGCATCGTGGGCCTCGACCAGGGCCTCGTCGAAATTCCGGTGCGGTAACACAGGCATTCCTGCCTGTCCTCACGGCCGCCCCACGGACGCCAGGCGCTCCCCCAGCCACCCCACCGACACACACCTCTCGAACGCCCGCCGCGCCAGACGCTTTCGGCCGCCCCCCAGCAGCGCCAGGCCCAGAGCGTAGTAGTTCTCCTCCGTCTCGGCGCCGGCCGCCAGAGCCTGGCGCAATCGGAGCACCGCCTGCGCCGCATCGCCGGACTCCAGGTCGAGCTTGCCGAGCGTCGCCAGGGCGTCGCTCCAGAAAGGTTCTTCCAGGTTGTCGATCACCGGCGTCAAGCGCTCGCGAGCCTGCTCAAAATGGCCCAGGTAGTAGAGCGCCAGGCCGGCGCCGTACGCCGCACGCGGGCCGCGGGCGCGCTCGAAGGCGGCCAGGGCCCTCTGACACCGGCCGGCCCGGAGGTGAACCATGCCGGCGCGGAATCCTCCGGCGAACCAGCGGGCGGGGCCCGGAATCTCGGCCGGCGGCCGGGCGACCGGCAGGGCCGCGGGGCCCTGGGCCCGCTCCTCGATCGCCAGCAAGAGCCGGGCCAGCACCCAGGCAGCAGCCGGCAGCGACGGCGGCAGGTTCCGGCGGGCCTGTTCGCTTTCCCCCAGCCGGATCAGGCAGGCCCCAAACAGAACCTGGGCTTGTTGGTTTGGTCCGCCGGCCAGAAGCTCGGCCAAGGCGCTGGAAGCCTCCTGGTCGCGGCCGGCGTCGAACAGCACCCGCGCCAAAAACAGCCCGGCGATCGGGTTGGTTTCAGCGCGGCGGATCTCGGCCAGCGCCTGCTCGAATCTGCCGATCTCGGCCAGGGCCGCCCCCAGCCACAGTCGGGCTCTGAGGTCCCGGGGGTCAACGGCCAAGGTCCGCTGGTAGGCAGCGGCCGCTTTTCGCCACGCGCCGCGGCGGCGGTATCGCTCGGCAGTTCGAAGGGCCCACCAACCCGTCACGCTCTCATTCTAGCTTCGGCCCGCCTGGTGCGTGCTATAGTGACCCCCGATGTTTCCAGACCTGGTGGAGCGCGCCGCCCGGGTGCGGCTGCTGCTGATGGATGTCGACGGCGTTATGACCGACGGGCGGCTCTATTACGCTCCCGGTCCGGACGGGGTGATGTGGGAGACCAAAGGGTTCCACGCCCAGGACGGCATCGCCCTGCAATGGGCGGTCTCGCTGGGCCTCGATACCGGCGCCATCAGCGGCCGGGACTCACTGGCGCTCGCCACCCGCGCCCGGCAATGCCGCATGCGGTATGTCTACCAGGGATACCTCGAAAAAATACCTGTTTACGAACAGATCCTGGCCGACGCCGGCCTGGCCGATGACCAGGTCGCTTACATCGGCGACGACCTGACCGACGGCCCTATCCTGGCCCGAGTGGGCCTGGCGGCGGCGCCCGCTAACGCCCGGCCCGAGGTCCAGGCCGTGGTCCACCTGGTCACCGCCGCCCGCGGGGGCGAGGGCGCCGTCCGCGAAGTCATCGAGGTGATTCTTCGCGCCCAGGGAAAGTGGGACGGAATCCTGCGAAAATACGGGCTGAACGCCCCCGCAGGATGAAGAAGCAGCCCGCCACCGGCAAGAATGCCGGTCCCAAGAATGCCGGACCCGAGACCCGATGGACCGGCAAGAATGCCGGTCTTACCTTGGCCCTGGTGGTCCTCGGCTTCGCCATCTACTGGCGCAGCCTCTGGGGCCCCTTCCTGTTCGACGACACCGACATCCTGGAGGCCGGCGGCTCGGTCCGGGGTCAGAACTGGGGTCTGCTCCTCACCAGCCCACGGCTTCTGCTGATCCTCTCCTACGCCTTGCATTATTGGTTTGCCGGCGGCTTCAACCCCCTGCATTTCCACGTCGTCAATGTGCTGCTCCACGTCGCCAACGCCCTCATTCTCTGGCAGCTGCTGAAGCGGGTCTCGGCTGCGGTGGGCAGGCTCGCGGTCTGGTTCCTGCCGCTGCTGTTTCTGACCTCGCCGGTCGAGACCGAGTCGGTGGCCTACATCAGCAGCCGCTCGGAGGTTCTGGCCGCTACCTTCTACCTGCTGGCCCTGCTGGTGTTTGTCTCCAGTTGGCGGGAACAGCGCCCCTGGACCACGGCGCTGCTGATCGCTTTCCTGTTCGGATGCTCGGTGACCAGCAAGCAGCACGGCTTGACCCTGCCGGGCGCGCTGCTGCTGGTGGACTATTTCTTTCTGGCGCGGCGCGATTGGCGGCAAATGAAGCGCAACTGGCGCGTCTACGCCGTGCTGGGAGCGGTGATGGTGGCGGGCGCCTGGCTGGTCGTGGTGCCCGTTCTGCGGGCGCCGACGGCAGGTTTCGGCCTGCGGATTACACCTCAGGTTTATCTCTTCACCCAGTTCCGAATGTACTTCTTGTACCTTCGGCTGCTGGCGGTTCCCTTCCCGCTGAACGCCGACTACGACATTGCGCGCAGCTACAGCCTGCTGGACCACGGGTCCTGGCTGGCGTTGGCCGGCACGCTGCTACTGCTCGGCGCGGCCTTCCACTGGCGGAGCCGTTTTCCGGCGGCGTCGTTCGGGGTCCTGTTCTACTTCCTGGCCCTGTTCCCCACGTCGAGCTTCTACCCGCTGGTGGACTTCGCCGCCGAGCGCCGGCTCTACCTGCCCTCCATCGGGTTCTTCCTGGCGGCGCTGACCTTGCTCGAAAGCCGCTGGCCCGGCCGACGCGGGCTGACGGCGGCTCTGGCCGGCGTGGTGGTTGTCTACGCCGCCGGAACCCATGAACGCAACCGCGTCTGGCAGGATCCGCTGGCCCTGTGGCTGGACACTTCCGAGAAATCCCCGGGCAAGTGGCGGGTGTGGACCTGGCTCGGCCGGGAGTACTCCTTGCGCAAGCAGTTCACCCAGGCCACCGCCGCCTACCAGCGGGCCGCCGAGCTGGTCCGCCCCCAGACCGCTGAGCACGCCGAGGTGCTGAGCAGCCTGGGATCCACCTACGCCAATCGCGGCCTGTACGCCGAGGCCGCCGGCATTTACCGCCAGGCCCTGGAGTTCGCCCCGGGGGTCTACAACCTGTGGACCAACCTGGCCATCGCCGAGCTGCGCCTGGGCCGGGCCGACGGATGGAAGCACTTCGAGAAGGCCATGTCGATCAACGGCCTGGCCTGGGAACCCCATTTTGGTCGCGGCAATATCTACTACCAGATAGGTTGCTACGACCAGGCCATTCAGGACTACCAGCGGGTGCTGCAGCTTCTGCCCGAGCATCCCGACGCCCGTTACAACCTGGAGGTGGCCCGCAACACCCGGCAGCGCCGGGGCGAGTCCCGCCAGGACTGCCCCCAGTAGGTTGCCCTGAACCAGGATTGGGTGCGCGTCTTGAAAATGATGGCTAGGCCGCCTGGGCCTCCCAGAAGTCTTCGAATTCGCCGCTGAGGCGGCAGCAGCGAAGAGCGATGATTCGGTTGGCGCCTTCGACCGTCCAAAACATT
>Ga0247727_10013471_pt1 | contig 13781 bp, 9 predicted proteins | sample WisWelCaveWW1625_FD_202498 | JGI IMG/M metagenome (GOLD analysis project Ga0247727, IMG submission 202498) | Biofilm microbial communities from Wishing Well Cave, Virginia, United States - WW16-25 | ecosystem: Environmental > Aquatic > Deep subsurface > Groundwater > Cave microbial mat | place... | reverse complement strand
CGAACGACGCGTGGCATCCTGCTCATGAACGGCTCCTTTCTGCTGCGGTCTGAGGGACGTCTTCCAACGCCATCAAACCACACGGACTGGAGCCGCTTCAATTTTCAACTAAGAATGGCACACCCTCTCGCAAGCTACATCTCTCTGGGAAAGCTCGCCCCGTTCCGCTATCACGTGTGGTGGCCGAATTCCGGCGACCCCATGTACAACTACAACCCCACTGACGTGCAAACCAAGGTGACCTACTACAACGTCGGTTACGTTCCGACGTTTCGCTATGACGGAATCCTGCAAATCGATCCGAGCGACTGCCCCCCCTGCTATCCCGACTACCCGAGCTACTATGCGGCCGTCCGCCAGACCATCGACAGCCTGGCCGCCATTCCGAGCCCGATCCGCTTCAATTTCTCGCAACAGCGGGTCCTGAACCAGGTCAACGTGAGCTTCGACGTCATCGTCGAGGCGGGCGCGACGGGTCTTGGGACGAGTCAGAGCCTCTATCTCGCCGTCGTCGAGGAGAATCAGAACTTCCCGACGGGGAAGGAATGGTACGTCTTCCGCGATTTCGTCCCGAGTGGCGCCGGCGGATACGCCCTCGCTCTCGTCGCGGGGGACTCGCTCCACTTCGAGTGGTCGTACTCGACCACGCTGGCTCTCCAGCCGACCAAGCTCGTGACCTATCTCTTCGTCCAGAAGGAGAGTGGCCCGAAAAAGGTGCTCAACGCGCTCCGCCAGAAGGTGGCGAACCCGACTGGCGTCGTGGCGGAGATCACGCCGCTCGGCTTCCAGCTCTGGCCGAACCGGCCGAACCCGTTCAACCCGCTCACGACGATCCCATACCACATCGAGCGGGCCGGCGACGTGCGGCTCACGATCTTCGACGCGAGCGGCCGACGCGTCACGACGCTCGTCGACGGGCACCGGGGGCCGGGGACTTACTCGGAGACCTGGGACGGCAAGAATGCGGATGGCAGTCCGGTGTCGAGCGGCGTGTACTACTACCGCTTGGAGAGCGTGAACGCGTCCGAGACGCGCAAGATGACGATGGTCCGGTAGTGAGATGGTTTCCCGGGGAGGCGCCCCAGCCTCCCCGGGTTGGCTTCCACGCACACCTCGACCCTCCCCGAACGGTGATCAGGCTTCTTCCCTCAGGGCGGTGCGCCCTCCCGTGCGCGTTGCGGTCGGAGATCGGTCGATGACGGTCGTCAGAACCACAAGTCAACACGCCGGCGGGGGCGGGAGCCTCGGGTGGCTCTCGTTATTCCCGCCCCTGGCGCAGCTCGCGCTCTGCGCGCTCCTCGCCCCAGGCTGCAACGACAAGGGCACGGAGCCCGAGCCCGGCCCCGGCTCGATCGCCGTCACGTCGACGCCGACGGGGGCCGCGATCTTCCTGAACGGAAGCCCGACCGGCGCCGTGACCGACGCGACCCTGAGCGGGCTCGCGCCGGGGAGCTACGCGGTCGCGGTGGCGAAGGATTGCAACGCGCCCGACCCCACGTCCCGCGACGTCACCGTGAGCGCGGACCAGACGGCGCAGGCGGCGTTCACGCTCGCCGCCCTCACGAACACGGGGGCGGTGGACGTCTCGTCGACGCCGGCCGAGGCGGAGATCTTGGTCGACGGCGCGCCCGCGGGGAAGACGACACCCGCGACGCTCCCGTGCGTTGCCGCGGGGAGCCACGTGATCCGAGTCGAGATCGACGGCTACGCGGCCGCCCCCGAGTCGCTCTTCGTGAACGTGGCTGTTGGCGGGAGCGTCGACGCCGCGTTCGACCTCTCGATCATCGCGCAGTCGCGCATCGTCCTCGTCGACCACTTCTCGAACACGTCGTGCGACCCCTGCCGTGTCCCGGAAGAGAACCTCGAGACGGCACGAAGCGCGCTCGGGAGCGACGTCTTCGTCTCGATCGCGAGCCACCTCAATTTCCCGTCCGCCGCCGACCCCTTCTACCTCGCCAACGCGCAGCAGTTCCTGGAGCGCGGGGCATCCATCCTCTACATGCCCGTGATCCTGGCCGATGGAGACTCGCTCGCGGCGCCCGAGTACAACGACTACACGACGCTCCGCGCGAAGATCGAGGCTTCGGCGGCCGTCGCGCCTCCCTACGACGTGATCGTCCGCACGAAGGTCGTCGGGGACTCGCTCATCGCCTTCGGCACGGTGAGGAAGCGCGCCGCGACGGCAGGCGACGACGTGCTCACGGTCGCCGTGATCGAGACGGCCATCGACTACGACGCGGCGAACGGCATCTCGCAATTCGACGACATCGTGCGGCGGTTTCTGCCGGCCACGGCGGGCGAGGCGATCTCCGTCGCCGTGGGCGCGGAGCACGACTTCCGCTACGCCGTGCGGATCGGGAGCGGGTGGGCGGTCCCGAACCTGGAAGCGGTCGCGTGGGTTCGATCGCCGTCGACGGGCGCCGTCTACCAAACCGGTAGCAGTCTCTGATCCGGCGATGACGGCCCGGCTCTCCACCATGCCGCACGCTCGGACGCACCGGCGCCGGTTCGCGCGGAGCGTCTTGCTGGCGGCCGGCGCGCTGCTCGCCCTCCTCGCGCCGTCCCCTCCCCGCGCCCACGGGGTGAACTTCGACTACTACACGACGCAGCCGGTGCTCGTGGACACGCTGCGTGCGCTGGTGAAGATCGTGAACTACATCCGGAACAACGAGGCGACGACCCAGATCTTCACGGTCACGAAAGCGCAGACGATGCCGCCCTACCCGGGTTGGTGGTCCTCGATCTGTATCGGCGATCTCTGCTACCGCCCGGACCTGAACAGCGTGAACAAGGCCGTTTTCCCGGGGGACTCGGTCAAGGTCTCCTCGTGGATCCAGTGCGATACGGTCGCGACGAATCCGGGAGGGTTCGGCCTGGTCGCCTTGACAGTGATGCCCTACGAGACGCCGGGCGAGGCTGTCACGCACTTGCTCGCCGCGATCACGGATAACGTCGGCGTGCTGATCGTGGACGACGACGGTGGAGAGAACTATGAGACGTACTCCGCGGGCGCGCTCCCAGCCGGGAACGGGAAGACGTATGGGGTGTGGCCGCGCGTGAGCGCCGGGCCCGACTCGGCCGCGCTCGCGCGCTTCGAGCGCGTGATCTGGCTCACGGGCGCGGCCTCGCCGTCGCTCGATGCGGCCGACCGCGCCGCGCTGAGCGGGCACCTCGCTGTCGGCGGCAAGGTTCTCCTCTCGGGACAGAACATCGCCTCGGAGATGTGCGACCCGGCGCTGCCCTCCTACGCCCCCGAGGCGTGCATGTGGCTCGCGGAAGCGTTCCACGCGACGTACGCGGCCGACACGGCGGGCGCCACGAGCGTGGCTGGCGTGGAGGACGACGCGCTCGGCGCGGGGCTCGCCTTCGCGATCGCGGGTGGGGATGGCGCGGACAACCAGACGAGCCCGGACGGGATCGCCGCCGCGCCTGAAGGCGTCGCGTTCCTCGAGTTCGACGGGACGGCCCACGCGGCGGGCGTGCGCAACTGCGAAGGGCCGTCGAGCACCGTCTTCCTCGCGTTCGGGTTCGAGGGAATCGCGGGCGCGGCCGACCGCGCCGCCCTCATGCAGGGCGTTCTCGCCTTCTTCGACCAGGAGAATCTCCTGATCTGTCCGGCGGCCCCCGACTTCAACGAGCCGCTCGCGCCGAACAAGCCGAACCCGTTCTTCCCGAACACGGAGCTCACGATCCGCCTCGCGGAGCCCGGTTCGGCCACGCTCGGGATCTACGACACCGCCGGCCGACTCGTCCGCACGCTCTTCGACGGTCCGGTCGCGGCCGGCGAGACGCCCGTTGTCTGGGACGGGCGGAGCGACGACGGCGAGGACCTGCCGAGCGGGATCTACTTCGCGCGCCTCGTCGCCCCCAACAAAGAAGCGACGCGCAAGCTAAACCTGGTGCGATGACGGGGCGCCGAGCGATCCGCGCCCGCGCGCATCACGTCGCGATCGGCGCTCTCGTCGTGCTTCTCGTCGCCGGCACCATCGCGGCGCCCGCGGAGCAGTCTCCGGAAGAGAAGCCAGAGGATGCAGCGGCGAAGCCCGAATCGAAGGGCCTCTCGCTCGGCGGCAAGGCCCCGGAGTTCTCGCTTCCCGACCTCGACGGGAAAACGGTCGCGCTCTCGGATCGCCTGAAGCGCGGTCCGGTCCTCATCGATTTCTGGGCGCTCTGGTGCAAGCCATGCCTTAAGTCGCTCCCCGGGACCGACGCGCTGCGCGAGAAGTACGCCGCGCGCGGCCTCTCGGTCCTCGCGATCAACACCGACTCGCCGCGCACCGCCGCGAAAGTGAAAGCGTACGTGAAGAGCAGCAAGTTCGGCTTCGAGGTCCTGACCGACCCGAACGGAGCGATGCAGCGGCTCTACCGCTTCTACCGCATCCCGCAGACGTTTCTCATCGCCAGCGACGGGACGATCGCGTTCTCGCAGCTGGGCTACTCCCCCGGGAGCGAGGAGCGTCTCGCGAAGGAGATCGAGAAGGTCCTTCCCCCCGAGCAGGGGTCGAAAGGCGAGTAGGCGCTGCGCTCGCACGCCCCGATCCGTCGCTTGCCACGCACTTCCCTCGCGCCTCTCGCCCTCCTCCTCTGTCTCTGTCCGGCCGCGGGGGCGCGCGCGGACGACGGCGCCCCCGCGGTCGACATCCACGCGCTCAATCAGCTCGAGTACTCGGTGAACACGGACGAGGGACGCAACCCGGCGAAGCCGAAGGAGATCCTCGAGGAGTGGCTCGACGTCGACGTCCGCTTCGAGAGGGCGCTGATCGGGTTCCGCTACGAGGCGTTCCAGCCGCACGAGCTGCGCGCGGACTCGGCGCGCGAAGGGATCGTGCAGCGCTACGCCGCGTTCGACTGGGAGAATGGCTCGATCCGAGTCGGGAACTTCTACGAGATCTTCGGCCGCGGGCTCCTGTTTCGATCGTACGAAGACCGCGCGATCCGAATCGACAGCAACATGGAGGGCGTGCTCCTCACGGGCCGAGTCGCGCGGCTCGCGGGGAAGGCGTTCTCCGGCCGCATCCGCGAGGTGGAGACCGACCGGCGCACCGACGTCCTGCGCGGCGCGGACCTCGAGGGGGACGTGGGGGGCGGCGCGCGCGTCGGCGCATCCTACCTCATCCTCTCGTCGGAGGCGCCCGGCACGGCGGGTGCGGCGGAGCCTCGCCACGAGGAGGTCGTGGGCGGGCGGGCGTCGTTCGCGCGCGACTGGTTCGATGCATCCGTCGAGGCCGGGCGCATCAATCGCCTCTACATTCGCCCCGAGGACCTGATCCCGACGCCGTCGCGCCCCAACCCGCGCACGTACGACGACCTGCGCGGCACGGGGTTCTACGGCTCGCTCGGCCTCTACCCCCTCTCCGGCGTCGCCGTCACCGCCGAGTACAAGGACTACGACGAGTTCCGATTCCAGCCGGTCAACTCGTCGGGGACCGACTACAACAACCCGCCGGCTCTCACGCGCGAGACGAGTTACACGCTCCTCTCGCGGCACCCGCACATCCTGAGCCCGAACGACGAGAAGGGTTTCCAGGTCGAGGCGGTCGTGACGCCGTCGCCCGGAACGACGATCACCCTCAACCGGAGCGAGACCAACGAGCAGGACGGGGACCTCGCGTTCCACGAGTGGTTCGCCGAGGTCCGCCGGCCGATCGGCGAGCGCGTCGAGGCGGCGCTCGTCTACGACTTCATCGAGGACGCGGAGAGCGAGACGAAGAACCGCACGCCCGTGATCGAGATCGAGTACCACCCGGAGGGCGAGCGGAGCCTACGCGGCGAGTACCAGTTCCAGGACACGGAGACCGCGCGGCTCGGGAAGTCGTCCACGCACTTCGCGCTCGTCGAGTGCCACGTGAACCTCGACCTCACGTTCTCCGTGGTCGGCGAGCACGCCGGGTTCCTCGACCCAGTGAGCCGCGAGGGGGCGAAGGACGACTTCGTCTACGCACAGGCGGATTACCACCTCACGCCGAATCACTTCCTCTCGGTGACGGTCGGGAAGCGCCGCGCCGGCTACATCTGCGTGGGCGGAATCTGCCGCTTCGAGCCCGAGTTCGAGGGCGTCGAGGCGCGGTTCGTCACGTCGTTCTAGTCGATCCGCTCGCGGAGCGCCCGCATCGTGACACCGCGCGTGGCGGCTAGACCCTCGGTCGCCACCTGCCGACCCGCCGGCAGTAGGCTTCAGTACTCCGCCCCGAAAACCCGGCGCAGCGTCGGCTCCTCGTACCGGACCACGAACAGGTGGGAGACCGCGAGGAACAGCGCGGCGTATCCGATGAGGAGTCCCGAGCGATAGAAGAGCGCGGCGCCAGCGAGCGCGAGGCCGGCCGCGATGTACATCGGGTTCCGCACGACCCGGTACGGGCCCCGCACGACGAGACGACGCGGTGGGTCGAACGGCGCCGGGGTTCCTCGTCCAACGAAGACGAACGTGAGGACGCAAGCGAGCGCGAGCGCCGCGCCGGCGGATCCGATCACGATCCCGAGCACCTGCGCGAGGCCCATCGCGTCGGGCCGCTCGACGCCCGACCAGGCCAGCATTCGGGCCGGAACGAACACGAGCAGGACGCCGACGAATAGAGTCGCGTACGTCATCGCTCGGGCCAGTATCAATGCCGCCGAATCACCCCCCAATTCATGGATCGCCGATCCGTCCCCCCGTGAGCCCGGCGCGGCGATCGCCCTTGCGCTACCGGAACAGCCCCTTGATCTGTCCCCATGTCGTAGTCTTCGTCGCCGTGACCGTGCCATCCACGATGAGCCACGAAAGGAAGTTGTCGTGACGACCCGTCGGTCCAATCCACGGAATGCATGCAGACCCGTTGATGCCGTAGTAGTACGAGCGTGCCACACCGGCCGGATCGCAGACCTGCGAGTATGGGCCGTCGGTCGCGAACGCGGGTTCAATCATGCTGCCTCGCTTGATCTGCCGGACGATCAATGACGACACGCCAGGGGGAATGACGACGTTGAAATCGGCGCAGTTCCATCTCAGGGAAGGGTCGAAGCAGCCCGTCGTGGCGATCGTCTGGTCAGGGCATCCGTCGTTGTTGAAGTCCGCGTCGAGCGTGACCTCGACATTCGGATTTGGGTCATAGCATCCGGAATATCCGGGAAAGACATCCCGGAAGTATGTGATGACTCGTTTGACCCGGTTCCCGGGAATCACGCAGGGGTTCTCCAGTCCACCGAAGCGCATTCCGGCCGCCTCACCGCGCTCCCAGCGAGTGTAGAGCCAGATATAGCCGGAACACACGTTGTACCAATGGTAGTTCGCGCACGTCCCGGTCTGGCTGGTGCGAATGGGGCACGAACTCGGCGCGGCAGGAGTCGACCCGTCCCTCTCGCGCGCGAGGGTCGGCGGCTCGAAACTGAACGAGGCGATTGGAGCGAGGACGACGGCCAGTGCCAGACCGCCTACAGTCGCTGAGGAGCGCATGGCGGGCGCCTCCTGGGAGTGAAAGCCATTGTCGCACGGCGCCCGCCGGCCCGTCAATCGAGGCTCGGGTATTACCGCGGCTCCGGCCGCCCGACCGCGTAGCCCCGCGACCGAAGCCATGCGACGTCCTCCTCGCGCGCGCGCACCGTCACGCGCACGGCGTCCGCGTTGAACTCGCTCTCGACGACCTCGGCGCGCCCGTGCAGCTCGGAGAGGTCGCGCGCGGCCGTGAGCGGCAGGTCGACGACGACGAGCGGCCGGCTCTCGCGCAGGAACTCGACGATCGCGCGCTCGAGGCCGGGGAGCCCCTCGCCGCTCTTGGCGCTCACGATCACCCCCGGCCCGTGCTGCCGCACGAGGGTCCGCGCGGCCTCCTCGTCGCGCACCGCGTCGAACTTGTTGACGACGAGGAGGCGCCGCCGGCTCCCCGCGCCGATCTCGTCGAGGACGTCGAGGGCGACCTCGATCTGCGCCGCGTGGTCCGGGTCGGAGCCGTCGACGACGAGAAGGAGGAGGTCCGCGGTCACGACCTCCTCGAGCGTCGCGTGGAACGACGCGATGAGTTGGTGCGGCAACTTGCGGATGAACCCGACCGTGTCGGTGAGGAGGACTTGGTACTCGCGCCCGACGGTGACGACGCGCGTCGTTGTGTCGAGCGTCGCGAAGAGTTGGTCCTCGACGAAGACGTCCGCCCCCGAGAGGCGGTTCATGAGCGTCGACTTGCCGGCGTTCGTGTACCCCACGATCGCGACGGAGACCTGGTTCTTGCGGCCCTTGCGCTGCACCGCGCGCACCTGCTCGACCTTCTTGAGCGTCTCCTTGAGGCGCGCGATCCGCTCGCGCACGCGCCGGCGGTCCACCTCGAGCTGCGTCTCGCCGGGGCCGCGCGTCCCGATCCCGCCGCCGAGGCGCGACAGGTGCTCCCAGAGGTTCGTGAGGCGCGGTAATTGGTACTCGAGCTGCGCGAGCTCGACCTGCGCGCGCGCGACCGACGTCTGCGCGCGCCGCGCGAAGATGTCGAGGATGACCTCGGAGCGGTCGATCACCTTGACGCCGACGACCTCCTCGACGTTCCGGCACTGAGCGGGCGAGAGGTCGTGGTCGAAGATGACGAGCGTCGCGCCCTCGGAGCGGCACGCCTCCCTGACCTCCTCGACCTTCCCCTTGCCGATGAAGGTCGCGACGTCCAGGCGGCGGAGCGCCTGATGCGTCTGGCCCGCGACGACCGCGCCGGCCGTGCGCGCGAGCGCGGCCAACTCGGCGATGGAGCGCTCGGCGTCGCCGCGGCGATCGCCGGGAAGCGCGACGCCCACGAGGTGCGCGCGCTCCGGCGCGCCGTCCGTGCGCGCGATCGGCTGCGGTTCGCGTCCGGCCCCGCCGCGACGCCGCGCGGGCGCCCGATCGTGGTGGCTGTTCCGCGAGAGGTCCTTCTTCGCCATCGCGCCCGAGTCTAACGGAACCGGCGCGCGTTGTCCTCAGCCCTCGTGAGCGGCGAGTGCGCCGCGGTCAATCGATTAATTTCGCGATCGTCGCCGCGAGCGTGGCGCCGAGCCGCTCGACGGCCGCCTGCTGCTTCGCGTCCTTGAGCGAGCCGTCCTCGGCGAACGCCTCGTTCGCGCGCGTGACCGCGACCTGATCGGGCAGCACGAGCACCTTGATGTTCCCGAGGATCGCGCGCAGGTGGACGAGGCCGCGCAGTCCGCCGAGCGCGCCGGGCGAGGCGCTCATGATCGCCGCGACCTTCCCCACGTACGCGGCGAGCGACTCCTCGCCCGGCTCTTGGCGCGACGCCCAGTCGATCGCGTTCTTGAGGACGCCGGTGATGGACGAATTGTATTCCGGCGACGCGATCAGGAGCCCGTCACTCGCCAGCATGAGGGCCTTGAACTCGCGAGCCTTCGGTGGGAGGCCCTCCCTCGCGTGGAGGTCGCCGTCGAAGAGCGGCATCGGGAAGTCGCGGAGGTCGATGAGCGTCACCTCCGCGCCGGCGGCGCGCGCGCCGGACGCCGCGATCCGCACGGCTCGCTTGTTGTAAGACGCCTCGCGCGTGCTGCCGGCGAAGGCGAGGATGCGTGGGATGCGGGCCACGCGGGGATTCTACACGAATGCCTCTGCGACGCATGGAGGTGCCTGCTGCTCAGCCGGGCTCGCGCTCTCGCCCGAGGAGAGGTATCCTCACGTCGTTGAGCTCGCAATCTCTTTCGCCGGAAGGAGCGCATAGATGAAGGAGCCCAATGGAACGAGGTCGGCGCACGACGCGGGAGGCGATGGAGGCGGGGCGGTCGCCGACCGCGCGGAGGCCCAGCGGCTCGAGGAGGACGCGCGACGGGCGAGGAACTGGAAGCGCTGGGGGCCGTACCTCTCCGAGCGGCAGTGGGGCACCGTGCGCGAGGACTACTCCGCGAGCGGCGAGTGCTGGGACTACTTCCCGCACGACCAGGCGCGCAGCCGGGCCTACCGCTGGGGCGAGGACGGTCTCCTCGGCATCGCCGATCGCGAGTGCCGACTCTGCTTCGCGCTCGCCCTGTGGAACGGCCGCGACCCGATCCTCAAGGAGCGCCTCTTCGGCCTCACGGGTCCCGAGGGGAACCACGGCGAGGACGTGAAGGAGTGCTACTACTACCTCGACTCGTCGCCGACGCACTCCTACATGAAGGCGCTCTACAAGTACCCGCAGGCGGAGTACCCGTACGCTCGGCTCGCCGAGGAGAACCGGCGGCGCGGGAAGGACGTGGGCGAACTGGAACTCATCGACACGGGCGCGTTCGAGGGGGGGCGCTACTTCGACGTGTTCGCGGAGTACGCGAAGGCCGCCACCGACGACGTCGCGATCAAGATCACCGTGCACAACCGCGGGCCCGAGGCCGCGACGCTCCACCTCCTCCCCACGCTCTGGTTCCGCAACACGTGGTCGTGGGGGCGGAGCGGCGAAGGGCACTGGCCCAAGCCGCGCATCGCGCGCGCGGGGGACGGCGCGCTCCTCGCCGAACACGCCTCGCTCGGACGCTACCGACTGTCCGTCGCGCCGGGCCCCGACGGCGCGCGCCCCGCGCTCCTCTTCACGGAGAACGAGACGAACGCGCGGCGGCTCTACGGCACGGACGGGGCGAGCCCATACGTGAAGGACGCGTTTCACGAGTACGTCGTCCGCTGCGGGACGACCGCCGTGAACCCCGAGGGGATCGGCACGAAGGCGGCGGCGCTCTACCGGCTCGAGATCCCCGCCGGCGGATCCGCGACGGTGAGGCTGCGCCTCTCGTCCGAGAAGGACGCGACCGCCGACCCGTTCGGCGCGTCGTTCGAGCGCACGTTCGACGCGCGGCGCGAGGAGACCGACGCGTTCTACGCCGAGCGACTCCCCGCGTCGATGACCGACGAGGAGCGCCGCGTCGCGCGCCAGGCCTACGCGGGACTCCTCTGGTCGAAGCAGTTCTACCACTACGTCATCAAGGACTGGCTCGAGGGGGACCCGGCGCAGCCTCCGCCCCCCGAGGGCCGGCGCCGCGGGCGGAACAGCGAGTGGCGGCACCTCTTCAACCGCGACATCATCTCGATGCCCGACAAGTGGGAGTACCCGTGGTACGCGGCGTGGGACCTCGCGTTCCACATGATCCCGTTCGCGCGCATCGACCCGCACTTCGCGAAGGAGCAGATCCTCCTCTTCCTCCGCGAGTGGTACATGCACCCGAGCGGCCAGATCCCCGCGTACGAGTTCGCGTTCGGCGACGTGAACCCGCCCGTGCACGCCTGGGCCGCCTGGCGCGTCTACAAGATGACCGGCGCGCGCGGCAAGCGCGACCGGCTCTTCCTCGAGCGCGTCTTCCACAAACTGCTCCTCAACTTCACTTGGTGGGTGAACCGCAAGGACACCGAGGGGAACAACCTCTTCTCGGGCGGCTTCCTCGGCCTCGACAACATCGGCGTCTTCGACCGCTCGCGGCCGCTCCCCACGGGCGGCCACCTCGAGCAGGCGGACGGCACCGCGTGGATGGCGTTCTATTGCTCGACGATGCTCTCGATCGCGCTCGAACTCGCGAGCGAGGACCCCGCGTACGAGGACGTCGCCTCGAAGTTCTTCGAGCACTTCGTCGCGATCAGCGACGCGATGAACCGCTTCGGCGGGAACGGCCTCTGGAACGAGGAGGACGGCTTCTACTACGACGAGTTGCACATCGACGGGCACGAGATCCCGCTCAAGGTGCGATCGATGGTCGGCCTGATCCCGCTGTACGCGGTGGAAGTCCTCGAGGAGGACGTCATCGATCGGCTCCCCGGGTTCAAGAAGCGGATGCAGTGGTTCCTCGAGAACCGGAAGGACCTCGCGCAGCACATCGCCTACATGGAGCCGGACACGGCCGGCGAGCACGGGCACCGCCTCCTCGCGATCCCGTCGCGGGAGCGTCTCGAGCGCGTGCTCCGCACGCTCCTCGACGAGAGCGAGTTCCTCTCGCCGCATGGAGTGCGGTCGCTGTCGCGCTTCCACAAGGACCAGCCGTACGTGTGGCGCATCATGAACGAGGAATATCGCGTCGAGTACGTGCCCGGCGAGTCGAACACCGGGCTGTTCGGCGGGAACTCCAACTGGCGCGGGCCGGTGTGGTTCCCCGTGAACTTCCTCCTCGTCGAGGCGCTCGAGCGATACCACCACTTCTACGGGGACTCGCTGCGCGTCGAGTGCCCGAAGGGCTCCGGGCGGATGATGAACCTCGCCGAGGTCGCGGGCGAGATCGCGCGGCGCCTCGCGGGCATCTTCCTGCCGGACCGCGAGGGCCGGCGGCCGTGCCACGGGGGCGACCTCCGCTACGCGAGCGACCCGCACTGGCGCGACCTCGTTCTCTTCCACGAGTACTTCGACGGCGACACGGGACGCGGCGTCGGGGCGAGCCACCAGACTGGGTGGACCGCGCTCGCGGTGCGCTGCATCGAGGACCTCGCGCGGGCGCGCGGGATGGGGCGAGGCGGCGAGGACCCGACGCTCGAGCCTGTGACCGAGATCCGCAGGCTCGCGAAGGCGCTCGCGCCACGCGGCGTGAAGTGACCAAGGGGGAGACGCCGCAATGAACGCCGTGATGAATTGGGACGTGATCGTCATCGGGAGCGGGCAGGCCGGGGTGCCGCTCGCGACACGCCTCGCCGCCGCCGGCAAGAAGGTCCTTATCGTCGAGAAGGGCGCCTTCGGCGGGACGTGCGTGAACGTCGGGTGCACGCCGACGAAGACGATGGTCGCAAGCGCGCGGGCGGCGCACGTCGCGCGGCGGGCGGCGCGGCTCGGCGTCCACGCGGGCGAGGTGCGCGTCGATCTCGCGGCCGTCGTCGACCGCAAAGACGCGATCGTGCGCCAATGGAGCGAGGGCGTGCGGCGGAGACTCGAGAAAGCGGGCGAGCGTCTGGCGATCCGCTCGGGCCACGCGCGGTTCGTCGGCGAGCGGACGATCGAGGTGAACGGCGAGCGCCACGTTGGCGACGCGATCGTCGTGAACGTCGGCGCGCGCCCCGATGCGCCGCCGGTACGCGGGCTCGCCGACGTGCCGTGGCTCGACAGCACGCGAATCATGGAACTGCGCGCGCTTCCCGAGCACCTCGTCTCGCTCGGCGGCGGCTACATCGCGTGCGAGTTCGGCCAGATGTTCCGGCGATTCGGCTCGCGCGTCACGATCGTCCACCGCGGGAAGAATCTGTTGAGCCGCGAGGACCCGGACGTCGCGGGCGCGCTCGAGGCGGCCTTCCGCGACGAGGGGATCGAATTGGCCCTCGGCGCCGAGGCGGAGTCGGTCGCGCGCGACGGCGACGGGATCGCGGTGACGCTCCGCGGCGGCGGGACGGTGCGAGGCTCGCACCTCCTCGTCGCGGTCGGCCGCCGCCCGAACACCGACGACCTCGGGTGCGAGGCGGGCGGCATCCGCCTCGACGAACGAGGGTCGATCGTCGCCGACGACCATTACCGGACGAGCGCGCGGGGCGTGTACGCGCTGGGCGACGTGATCGGCGGGCCGCAGTTCACGCACAATTCGTGGGACGACCACCGCATCCTCTACGACCTCCTCATGGGGAAGGGGGACCGGGGGCGGCGCGGGCGCCTCGTGCCTTACACCGTCTTCACCGATCCGCAGTTCGCGCGCGTCGGGCTCTCCGAGCAGGAGGCGAAGGCGAAGGGGATCGAGCACGAGGTCGCGACGATGCCGTTCGGATGGGTGGCGCGCGCGATCGAGCTGGACGAGACGGCGGGGATCATGAAGGTCGTGCTGGACCCGAAGAGCGAGCGCGTGCTCGGCGCGGCGATCGTCGGGTTGGAGGCCGGCGAGTTGATCCACATCTTCGTGACGCTCATGAACGCGGGAGCGAGCGCGCG
>Ga0247727_10013470_pt1 | contig 13781 bp, 11 predicted proteins | sample WisWelCaveWW1625_FD_202498 | JGI IMG/M metagenome (GOLD analysis project Ga0247727, IMG submission 202498) | Biofilm microbial communities from Wishing Well Cave, Virginia, United States - WW16-25 | ecosystem: Environmental > Aquatic > Deep subsurface > Groundwater > Cave microbial mat | place... | reverse complement strand
CGCGCCCCACGATCACGCTCATCGCGTAATCCATATAAGCCGTCTTCATCTCGGCTTCCAAATTCACAGGTTCAATAATCGGCATTCAGGTCTCCTTTGGACAGATGGGCAGGTAAGATGGCTCAATTCATTGATTTTCTCCGGCGTGGAGACGTTCGCGCGGATGGATTCAAATTGAGGTTCAATCGGCTCATGGTGTTCCACGACTTCTCTCGCCGGAGGGGCCGAGAAACCATCGATGTCAGTCTTGGGGAGGTTTGCGATGCAGACGTTCGCCCGTTATGACGTGAAGACGCGCACGAGGTCGTTATAGAGCGCGAAGACCATCAGGAGGCCGAGAAGCGCCATGCCGGCCTGCTGGGCGCGCTCCTGGGTTTTGAGCGACAGCGGTCGGCCCAGGATTGCCTCAATGAGGAAGAAGAGGATGTGGCCGCCGTCTAAAATCGGGACGGGGAAGAGGTTCATCACGCCGAGGCTCACGCTGATCACGGCCGTGAAGAGGGCGATATTGCGAAGGCCCTCCTTGGCCTGCTGGGTTGCCATCTGCGCGATGAGAATCGGCCCGCCGATATTGTCGGAGGAGATCTTTCCCTGCACCATTTTGACGATACTCACCACGTTGAGCCACGAGATTTCCCAGGTGCGGGAGAGGCCCAGGCCGATGGCGGAGAGCGGGCTGTAATGCCGGATTGTCTGCGTTCCATTCGGTTGAATTCCGATGAGCCAAAGGGTCAGGGGTTGGCCGAGAAGGTCCTCTGTCTCCTGTCGTCTTGGCGTGATCTGAAGGGTCACCTGTCCGCCGCCCCGTTCGACAACGAACGTCGATTCCTTTCCACCCGCCTTCTGAAGGCGCGGGCGAAGCACCTCCCACTCTTCAAGGACTTCCCCGTCGATGGAGAGAATCAAATCGTCTGCTTTCAGCCCACCCGTCTCGGCGGCCGACCCCTTTTGCACCTCGCCCACATGGGGCGTAAGCACCGGAACGCCCGACAGGTAGACGACGGTGAAGATGACAATGGCGAGCAGAAAATTGAACACCGGCCCCGCTGCGGCAATCGCTATTTTTTGTGGGATCGGCTGCGTGAGAAACGCACTGGCGCGCTCGTCCACCGACAATTCCTGGGTCGGGTCATCACCCAACATCCGGACATAACCCCCAAGCGGAATGGCTGAGATGCAATATTCAGTGTCGCCTCGTTTGCGTGAGAAGAGTTTCGGGCCGAAGCCGAGCGAGAAGGTGAGCACCGTCACCCCGCAGCGTCGGGCGACCCAAAAATGCCCGAACTCGTGGAAGAAGACGAGCGCCCCCAGCACAACAACAAAAAGTGCTGCCGACCGACCGAAGGCAAAGATGTCCATGGACTGAAATAGTTCCAACATGCGAAGACTCCTATGGTGATGGGATGGTACAGACCCGGATGTTCAACACGACATGATTTTAGCACGGGACACTTTGGCACCGCACCTGCCGCGAAGGTTGACGCGCGGTGGGGCACGGCACGCCGTGCCCCTACCTCCCGGTGCGGGGGGTTGCGAAGTAGAGCGTTCGAGTTCCTGATGCCAGCGGTTGCCGCCGGTCGATCTGAAACCATTCGCTGAGATATTTTTCAAAATGCGGCAGGTCGTAGTCGGCGTCGTCGTCCTGTTTGTTCTGCAACAGGCGGCGCGCCATCGGGTCTTCCTTGGTTACGAACTCAATCACCAGCGCGGCGCCCAAGGCGGCCAGCGATTCGACTAACTCGGCGAGCGGAACATGGGCGCGCAGAACGATGTGGTGAATCAGCGCCAGACACAAAACGAGATCGGGTTTTCCCCTCTCGGCCAGCGTCTTTCGCTCCTGCCCCCGCCATCCCTGGCCGGGCGAGGCATCGACCAAATTCATCACCAACGGCAGAATCGTCCGATTCCCTTCCGCCTTGAGTTTCAGATAGAGCCGTTCGATGCAGAGCGGATCGGCGTCCATCGCCACGACGTAGTCCGCGTTTTCTGCGGCGATCCGAGAGTAATCCCCCGTGTTGCAACCGAGGTCCCAGACCCGCGTCCACCGGCGGGATTGGGCCGCCGTCCGAACGAACGCCATCTTGGCGTCCCGATCGGCCGCTTCGTAACTGTTTTGACCCGCGTAGTCCGACCATTCCGATTTCGCCGCCTGCCATGTCAAGCCGCCTACCAGCCGCCGCAATCCGCGAACGTTGGACTGAATCAGGGTGCGGTTAAACCCCGCCGTCTTCAGTTGACGCCGCATATCGCCCGATTGCTCGGCGTAGGAGGTTTGCATCTTGCTGTGCAGGACGACATGCGTCATTACCCCGGGTCGCAGGTAATCGCGCCACGACATGAGATGAGCGAAATTCGTAGGTTCGATCCCATCGAGTTGCCCCCGCAGCCACGGCTGAAACGGGACCTCCTTGTACGCCTGAAGCAGGAGGGGATAGAGAAACATTCGGCAGAATTGAAGATAGCCGACCCAGGGCGCCCCCGGCTTCAGACGTTCGAAAGACGGGATGTCGATGAAGACCGGCCGGGCGCCCGACCATTGGACGTTGTAGGCGGAGGCGTCTTTGAGGGTGATCCCTTCGCTCAGGGCATCGTCGAGCAGATCAAGCGAGAGGCGCGCGGCGTCCTTGAGCATCCCGAACGGCCACTCGTACGGATAGGAGATAAACGGGATCGTGTCATGTCGGAGGAGGGCCGCCCAAGGCCCGGCATCTGCAGCAGGTTCTTCGACGGCCTGGGTTTCGACGAGGCTTCCTTCGTCCATCCGGCGCTTGAAGAACCGCGTCGCAGCGAGCGCCTGCCACTCGGCGGCGGCCTGCACGCTTAAATATCGAAAGACGCCACCATCACGATAGAAGACCTGATTCTGCCGGTCGCGGAACGATCCGGATTCGGCGCGGTCATTCTCCATCTGGCGCTCCGGGCGTTTCGTCCGACGCTTCCTTCTTTTTGATACCGAAGAAGGCGAGCAATTGGTGCCAGTAGAGTTTCAAGAGCATGACGACCCCGGCAACCCCACCCAGCAGAAGTTGCAAAAGCATACTGCCAGAGCCCGGATCGAGATAGGCCAGGGCCTCTGACGCGGACCCAAGCCAGAACAGGGCCACGCCTAAAAAGATTTTTATCGGTGTCATTTGAACCCTCCAAGTTTATGTGGTTGCTTCACAGCGAAAGGACGGCCGCCCATCGGGGGCGACTTGATGTTGTCGGGGTCGTTGTCGGGATCATGGGGATGAACGGGTTTGAGCGGGACATTTCTATTCCGCGCCGCGTGCGGGGCGGTTAACCTGCCGGAGCGGCGGCGATTCACGTCGGATCGACAAGGCGATTCATTGCTTCCTGGTATTTCACTTGCACCGTGCGGATTATCTCTTCGGGAAGGTGTGGCGGCGCGGTGGTTTCGTCCCAGTGGATCGCCTGTAGATAATCCCGAACGCACTGCTTGTCGAAACCGCGCTGCGGTCGGCCGGGTGAGTAGTCGACCTTCGGCCAGAAGCGCGAAGCGTCCGGCGTCAGCAGTTCGTCGATGAGCAGGAGATTGCCTGTCGTGGTGTCGACACCGAACTCCATCTTGGTATCGGCGATGATCACGCCGCGCGCCGAAGCCCGGTCCGCCGCCTTTGTGTAGAGGGTTAAACTGATCTCCCGCACCCGCTCGGCCAACGCCTTCCCGATCTGCGATTGCACCTGCTCGAACGACATCGCCATGTCATGGTCGCCGATTTCCGCCTTGGTCGATGGGGTAAAAATGGGGGCAGGAAGACGATCGGATTCGCGCAGGCCGGTCGGCAATTTTTCACCGCAGATCGCCCCCGTCTTCTGATATTCCTTCCAGCCGGAACCGGAAAGATAGCCGCGTACCACGCACTCCACCGGCAGCGGGCGGGTTTTATTCACCCGCATCGTTCGACCCGAAAGGGTGGCCGCATGGGGCTGGCATTGGGAGGGGAACTGGCCGACATCGGTCGCAATCAAATGGTGCGCGATGCCAAACTGCTCCGCCCACCGAAACCAGAAGGCAGACATCCGCGTGAGGATTTCTCCCTTCCCGGGAATGCCGGGGGGGAGGATGACATCGAAAGCGGAAACGCGGTCGGTCGCCACCAGAAGCAGCGTATCGCCCAGGTCGTAAATATCCCGCACCTTCCCGCGCCGCACCGGGCCAAGCCCCGAAAAGCTGGTTTCGATCAGACCCGCCATCCTAGATTCTCCATTGATTTCCAGCGCCCGCGCCGCCACCAAACGGGCCTGGGTCGAGGACGGGCGGTATTGTGTATGTGCCTGTTGCCAGTGTCAAATGTCTGACGTTCATTGAGCCTGTTCCACCTTCCGCCGCGCGTGCTGAGCCTGTCGAAGCACGCCCTCCGCCGAATCGGTTGCGCCGGATTTTGTCGGTCGGATATAAAGACCGGCATGGAGACGATTCGTATCGGCAGCCGGGGGAGCCGCCTGGCGCTTTGGCAGGCGGAGTGGACGAAGCGGGTGCTGGCCGACGCCGGTTTTGCGGCGTCGATTACCGTCATTCGGACGACGGGCGATAAGATTCTGGACGTTCCGCTGGCGGCTTTGGGCGGCAAAGGGCTGTTCGTTAAAGAGATCGAAGAGGCGCTGCTGGCCGACGAGATCGACTTGGCCGTCCACAGCATGAAAGATGTGCCGGCCCGGATTCCGGCGCCGCTTCTCTTGGCGGCCATCCCGCGACGCGAAGACCCACGGGATGCCTTTATTAGCCGGGCGGGCGTTTCATTTATCGAACTCCCGATGGGCGCGGCCCTCGGCACCAGCGCGCTCCGGCGACAGTCGCAGCTGTTGGCCCGCAGGCCCGATCTTCGATGTCTCCCCCTCCGTGGCAACCTTGATACCCGTTTGAAGAAACTGGCCGATGGCGTTTGCGACGCCGTCATTCTCGCTGCGGCTGGGTTGCGCCGGATGGGTTGGGAGGGGCAGGTGACGGAATACCTCTCCCCCGACCTCTGTCTCCCCGCCATCGGTCAGGGCGCGCTGGGGTTGGAGTGCCGCAGGGACGATCACGTCACCCGTGAACGGATCGCGTTTCTAAACGACGATGAAACCGCCTGCTGCGTGGCGGCCGAACGCGCCCTGCTTTTGCGATTGGATGGGGGCTGCCAGACGCCGATTGCAGGCTATGCCACGCGGTCTGGCGATCAATTGACGCTCACCGGCCTCGTGGCCAATCTGGACGGAACGCAGATCATCCGCGAGTCCGCCACGGGACCGGCCACCGCGCCGGAGGCGCTCGGTGTCGCCGTGGCCGAACGTCTGCTGGCCCGTGGCGCAGATGTTATTTTAAAAACTTTGGGTGGGGCACCCTCACCCCAGCCCTCTCCCCCGTAGGGGAGAGGGGGAGAACCCTAATTTTGAACCCTCAGCCCAGCCCTCTCCACCGTAGGGGAGAGGGGGAGAACCCTAATTTTGAACCTCCACCCCAGCCCTCTCCCCTGTAGGGGAGAGTGGGAGAACCCTAATTTTGAACCTCTTCGAATTGCCCCCTCTCCCGTTTGCGGGAGAGGGGGAGAACGCTAAATGACCCACACTGAAACCGGAAGACCCATGGAAAGCAAAACAGGCATCGTTTATCTGGTGGGGGCGGGGCCTGGGGATCCGGGGCTGCTCACGCTGCTGGGGCGGGCGCTTTTGGAATCTGCGGATGTCATTTTCTACGACTACCTGACCCATCCCCGGCTGCTCTACTGGGCGCGGGAGGAGGCCGAAAAAATCTACGTCGGGAAGAAGGGGGGCACCTGTAGTCAGGCGCATCAGGAGCAGATTCATCGGCAGATGATCGACGCCGCGCGGTTGGGGAAGAGGGTCGTCCGCCTTAAGGGGGGCGACCCGTTTATCTTCGGTCGCGGCGGCGAGGAGGCCGAGGCGCTGGTGGCGGCGGGCATTCCGTTCGAGGTTGTTCCGGGGGTCACCTCCGCCATCGCCGCGCCCGCCTACGCCGGTATTCCGCTGACCCATCGCGAGCACGCCTCCACCGTCACCTTCGTGACCGGCCATGACGACCCAGATAAACAGGCCGACCCGGTCGCCTGGGGACGGATTGCCGCCGCCTCCGACACGCTGGTTGTTCTCATGGGAATGGGGAATCTTGCCGGCATCGTTTGCGCGTTGCAGGCCGCAGGAAAGGCGGCGTCAACCCCGATCGCTCTGATCCAATGGGGAACCTATCCGCATCAAAAGCGACTCATCGGCACGCTCGGCGACATCGTGGCGCGCGTTGCGGCGGCGCAGTTCAAACCGCCGGTGGTGATGGTGATTGGCGCGGTGGTCGGGCTGTCCGAGTCGTTGCGATGGTTTGAGACGCGGCCCCTTTTCGGCAAGACGATTGTCATCACCCGCGCGAAGGAGCAGCCTGGCGGGCTGGCCGATCTGCTGGCTGCCCACGGCGCGGAGACGACCCTCCTGCCCGCCATTCGGATTGTCCCCGTGGCCAACCTCGGCCCGCTCGACGATGCGCTCGACCGGCTCAATCAGTACGACTGGATTATTTTTACATCGGTAAACGGCGTCCGGTTCTTCCGGCGGCGGATGCAGGAGCGGCGGATCGACCTGCGTCGTCTACATGGCCTGAGACTCTGCGCCATCGGGCCGAAGACCGCCTCGACGATTGAGGCATGGGGCGTTTACGTCGATCTCGTTCCCGACGAGTTCCGCGCCGAGGGGGTTCTCGCCGCGCTTACAGGAGTCGGCATTACCGGCCAACGGTTTCTGCTGCCACGGGCGCGGACGGCGCGGGAGATTTTGCCGGACGAAATCCGCAAACGGGGCGGCAGCATCGACGTAGTGCCGGTCTACGAAACACATCTGCCGTTGCTAACGCCAGACCGGCCTGGCATCGAAGCGGGTCCCATCGACATGGTGACCTTTGCCAGTCCATCGAGCGTGACCAACTACCTGTCGATCTGGGGCGATCGGCTCCAGCCGAAGGCGGTCGCCTGCATCGGTCCGGTCACCGCCGACTGCGCGATCGCACATGGCCTCACCGTCGACGTCATCCCCAAGACCTACACGATCCCCGCGCTGGCCGATGCCGTGGTGGACTATTTCAAATGCAGGGCTTCAGACGTTTCCGTGGCCCCCCATCATGCGCCCTCCCCATGACCATCGGGTCAGGAGAGAAGGGTCTTCTTTCTCCCGAACGACCCCAATCTCAGGGACGGGTTAGATGTTTCGTGCCTACGGGAGAATCAAGATGCTGGCGTTCGGGTCGGAATCGAACGCCGATAATAGAATGTAATTGGAGAATTGATGCGGCTGTCTTTTTGAAAAGTCGCCGCAGCATATTCTCTGTGCCGCTTTAATTCCGCTTTAAGGTTGGGGACGGATTTGAGGCTGCCCGTCTCAAAAGCATCAACAATTTCTTGTTCTTCAGGATCAAGTTTATTCATTGGAGCCACCGACATATTTTTTGTCGCTTTGCGATTCGGACAGACGGATACCGTGTAGCATAACTTTTCATAAACTGTCAGAACGAAAAGTGACTGTTGCACGAATCTCTTGCGATGGCACCTCACCCTCCCCTTGAACGGGGCGGGAACGTCTGCCCACTGGAAAGTCTGAAGCCCCTCAAATGCAAAGCGATCTGATTCAAATAACAACGCGGGCGAAGACCGGCGTCCTATCGAGCGACGCGCCGACGGTGGCGTTCTACACCTTCGGCTGCCGGTTGAATCAGTCGGAGAGCGCGTCGCTGGCGTCGGCGTTCTCACAGGCGGGTTATCGGGTCGTGGGGGAGCGGCCGGCGGAGATGGCCGTCATTCAGACCTGTTCCGTCACCGAAACCGCCGAGGCCGATTGCCGCCGGTTGATCCGAAGAATCTTGCGGGACGCCCCGGACACCTTCATCGCCGTCACCGGCTGCTACGCGCAAGTCGGCGTGGAGACGTTGCGGGAAATGCCCGGCGTCGATCTCATCGTCGGCACGGAACACAAGATGGGCCTGCTCGATCGGGTGCGGGAGGCGCAGGGCGGCGGGCGAATGACCCAGCGAACGTCGCCCCTTGTTTTTCACACGGCCAAAATCAGCCGCAACGATTTCACCGTCGATCATTACGCCGCCTTCGATCACGCCACGCGGCCCAACATTAAAATCCAGGATGGCTGCGATTTTTTCTGCACGTTTTGTATCATCCCCTACACCCGTGGCCGAGAGCGTAGCCGTGAAATGTCGGACGTCCTGCTGGAGGCGTCGGTCTGGGCGGCTGCGGGCAAGCGGGAGATCGTCCTCACGGGGGTGAACCTGGGGGAATATCGGTCGGACGGCTCTGATCTGGTCGATCTGATCGACGCCCTTTCGGAGATTCCGGGCTTGAGCCGGATTCGCATCTCGTCGATTGAACCGACCACCGTCTCGCCGCGTCTGATCGACCGGATGGCCCGACCCGGCGGCAAACTCTGTCCGTATTTACACCTGCCGCTTCAGAGCGGCAGCAACAGGGTCCTCTCGGCGATGGGACGAAAATACACGCGGGAGGCCTACGCCGACTTTGTGCGCGGGGCGATGGCCGCCGTTCCCCACCTGGGGCTGGGGACGGATGTGATGGTCGGCTTCCCCGGCGAAGGGGAATCGGAGTTTGACGAGACGCGCGCGCTGCTTCAGGCGCTCCCATTTTCATATCTCCATGTCTTCCCTTTCTCCGAACGGAAGGGCACTCGGGTCACCCAAATGGCGATGTCCCCCGTCCCAGCGGCGACCATCCGTCGGCGGGCGGTGGCGCTGCGCGACCTCTCACACGAGATGCGGCAGTCGTTTTATCTGGGCCATGTCGGGCAAGTGGTGTCTGTTCTCTTTGAGCAGCGCGATGAGCAGCGAGAGGCTTTAAGTCCGTGGATCGGTCTCACGCCAAACTACCTGCGGGTCGGCGTGGTGTCTGGTGATCATCTCTCCGGACAGTTGCGATCGGTGGCAATCGAATCGGTCGAAGCGGGTCTGACGATTGGACGGCTGGTATGAGGTATCGCGCAAAATACGAGGCAACTCCCCCTAATCCCCTTTGGATAAAGAGGGGGAAACGCCTTCCATTTGTTCAAAGGGGAGGTTGGGAGGGGTTTAGCCCTTTCTCGTAAATCGCCGTCGTCGCGCCGGCTCATGTAGAATGCCGCAGTTAGAAAAAACAGGAGGACACATCATGATGACGCTAACAGCAAAGGCAAAGCAGCGAATTCAGACGCTGAAAGATGATTTCGAAAAGCGGCAGCAGAAAAAAATTGTGGGGGTCTATCTGGCGGTGAAGGGGATGCCCCGGCCCGAATATGCCCTGTCGTTCGTTGAAGAGGGGCAGCAGGAACCGGACGATGTGGCGGTGGTGGTCGACGACATCACGGTGCGAATGGCGTCGCGTTATGCCGAGTTTCTGTCGGACGTTCAAATCGACTTCGTCTCCACGCTCCAGCAGACCGGCTTTAAGGTCGATAACCCCAAATCGGTCCCCGCCGTCCCCGATACGTCCTCTTCCGCCGGCCAACCGGTCTTTGAAGCCGTCAAAAAGGTGATCGACGTGGAAATAAATCCCGGCCTCGCCAGTCACGGTGGCTACGTGACGCTGCTCGACGTGAAGGATAACACCGCTTACGTCCGCATGGGCGGCGGATGCCAGGGCTGCGGCATGGCGGCGGCAACGATGCGGCAGGGCGTCGAGGTCGCGATTAAAAAGGCGGTACCGGAAATTCTCGACGTCGTGGACGGCACCAACCACGCCGGTGGCGAGAACCCCTACTACGCATCGGACCAGTAAGGGAAATTAACCAACGCACAACACTTTTCCGATGGGTGTGACGGGACCACAAGGACCGCCTGGCCCGCAGGGACCCGCCAGTGATCTTGCTCTCGGAGGACAACGCTGCTTGCGTGGCTATTTTATGCTCGGTTTTGACGCGTTCGGGAATATGATTTGCGAGGCCCGGTAAGATGGGGGAAACCCGAACGGATTCAAAAAGAGGGGCGGAAACGCCCCTCTTTTTTTTGGCGGGACCACCAACGTCCATTGGGTGCCCGTAGGGGCGCACGGCCGTGCGCCACTACCTGTGGCCTGTGGGCCGGTTTCTTGAAGAATAAAGAGGCGTTGGCGTATAAGTTTCGGTATGGATTTATCGGGTCAGGCGGGAGATGAAGCGGTGGGACGCGCGGCGGCGGAGGCGACGCTTTTGGCGCTGCGCAAGGAGATCGACGCGGTCGATGACGCCATCCTGTCACTCATCAACCGCCGAGCGACACTCGCCCAGCAGACCGGCCCGTTGAAAGCAACGCATCATCTGCCGATCTACGACCGCGCCCGCGAAGATGCGATTCAGCAACGCCTGTCCAGCCAAAATGTCGGGCCGCTCACCGATGAGATGGTGACGCGCATCTTTCGGGAGGTGATCTGTGCCTCCCGCGCCCTGCAGGAGCCGGTGACGGTCGCCTACCTTGGGCCGCAGGGGACGTTTACCCACATTGCCGCCGTCCGCTACTTCGGTCGTTCGGTGGCGTGGCTGCCGCTCGCCGATGTCAAAACGGTGTTTGATGCCGTGCAGCGCGACCGCGCCGACTTCGGCGTCGTGCCGATCGAAAACTCCACCGAGGGCGGCGTCCACTCCACACTGGATCTCCTCGTCGATGCCACGATCTGCATTTATGGCGAGGCGATCCAGCCGATCGAACACCATCTGCTCTGCGCCCACGAACGGATCGCCGAGATTCGGCGCGTCGCCTCCCATCCCCATGCCATGGCTCAGTGCAAGGCATTTTTGGATAACCACCTTCCGGGCGTTCCCCTGCTGGAGATGGAGAGCACGGCGCACGCGGCGGAACTGGCGCGGGACGATCCGCAGACGGCCGCCATCGCCTCCGATCTCGCTGCGCAGTTGTACGGTCTCGTCGTCGTCAAACGGCGGATCGAGGACGCCAAAAACAACGTCACGCGATTTTTGGTTCTCTCCAAAAAGCCACCCGCCCGCGCCCCGCGCGAGAAGACATCGCTCCTCTTCGCCCTCCACGACGCGGCCGGCGCGCTTCACCAAATCCTCCGCCCCTTCTCCGCCCATCGGGTCAACCTCACCAAAATCGAATCGCGCCCGTCCAAAAAGAAGGCGTGGGAATATCTCTTCTATATTGACGTGGACGGCCATGCCCAGGACAGCCCGCTGAAAGAGGCGCTGGAGGAAATCCGGCGGCTCGCCGTCACCACGAAGGTACTCGGCGCCTATCCGGCGGCGAGTGCGCCCACGACATGAGTATGAAAATCCCCGTCAGCGCCGACATCGCTGGGCTTGCGCCTTACGTCCCTGGAAAGCCGATTGCCGCGCTGGAGGGCGAGCTCGGCATCACGGGCGCGATCAAGCTCGCCTCCAACGAAAATCCGCTGGGACCGTCGAAAGCCGCCGTGGCGGCGATCCGCGCTGGTCTGCGTCAAATCTTCCGATATCCCGACGGCGCCGGATGCGACCTCGTTGCGGCGCTCGCCGACCGGTGGAAGGTTCCAGCATCGCAGGTGATGATCGGGAACGGTTCCAACGAGATTATCGAGTTACTCGTGCGCGTCTTCCTGCTGCCGGGGGATGAAGTCGTGATGGCGCGGCCGACCTTCTCGCTCTATCGGCTGATGGTCACTGCGGGCCACGGTACGCCGGTCGAGGTGCCGCTCACCAACGACCGGCATGACCTGCCTCGCATGTTGAAGGCGATCACACCCAAGACGCGGCTGATCTTCATCTGCAATCCAAATAACCCAACGGGAATGATTGTCCATGAAGCGGAGGTGGCGCGATTCATGGCTCGCGTGCCGAAGCGGGTGCTCGTTATCTTCGATGAGGCCTATGCCGAATACGCGACAGCCGCCGACTTTCCGCAATCAATTGTGCGCGCTCGATCGGCAGGCAACGTCATCCTGCTGCGAACCTTCTCCAAACTCTACGGGCTGGCCGGTCTTCGGATCGGCTATGGCATCGGGCCGCCGGAGGTGATCGACCTCCTCTCGCGCGTCCGCCAGCCGTTCAGCACGAACACTCTGGCGCAGCAGGCGGCGCGCGCCGCGCTGTCCGACGATGCCCATGTGGCCCGGTCACTCGCCGTCAATCGGACGGGGATGGGGTATCTCACCCGCGCATTCGACGCGATGGGAATCACCCACCTCCTCAGCCAGGCCAATTTCATCTGTTTCCGGCTGGGCGATCCCGATCCGCGCTACGGCCGCAAAATCTTTGAGGCGCTGCTGCGCGAGGGGGTGATCCTCCGGCATATCGAAGGGAATCTCCTGCGGGTGACCGTCGGCCTCCCGCGTGAGAACCGGCGGTTTATTCGTGCGCTTCAGACCGTAATCACAAAGTCTGGAGGATTGAGATGAGTGCCTTGCAGACGCTTCGGGCGCGGGGATTCGTCCGGCAATGTTCCGCCCCTGCGGCGCTGGAAACACGGATGGCGACGGGGCCAGTCGTCTACTACGTCGGATTCGACCCGACCGCCGACAGCCTCCATGTCGGCAGCCTCGTCCCGATCATGGCGATGGTTCACCTCCAGCTGGCGGGGCATATCCCGATTGCCGTCATCGGCGGTGGAACGGCGCAGATCGGCGACCCGAGCGGCAAGACCGCGCTCCGACGAATGATGTCGCCTGAAGAGATCACGGCAAATGGCGGCGCGATTTTGGCACAGATACAACGCTATCTCGTTCTGGATGGCAGGCTTGGTCTGGCGATCGATAACGCCGATTGGTTGAACCACCTCGACTATCTCTCCTTCCTCCGAACCATCGGCTGCTATTTCAAGATCAACGAAATGATCAAGATGGACGCCGTCCGCCTGCGGCTGGAGCGGGAGGATGGCCTGTCGTTTATCGAGTTCAATTATCAGGTGTTGCAGGCCTACGATTTTCTGATGCTCCATCAGCGGCAGGGCTGCCGACTTCAGATGGGTGGCGACGATCAGTGGGGGAACATTCTGGCGGGGGTCGATCTCATCCGAAAAGTGACCGGCGAGGAGAGCCATGCGATCACCTTTCCGCTCCTGGTGACGGCGGGCGGACAGAAGATGGGCAAGACGGAGTCGGGGGCGATCTGGCTCGACGCCCGCCGGACATCCCCATACGATTTTTATCAATACTGGCTGAATACGGACGACCGCGACGTGATCCGGTTCCTCGCCTATTTCACGCTGCTGCCGATGACGGAGATTGTTCGATGGGCCGCCCATTCCGGCGCCGAACTTCGGGCGGCGAAGGCGCTGCTTGCATTTGAGGTCACTCGTCTGGCGCATGGCGATGGCCCGGCGGCGCAGGCGCAGGCAACGACGCAGGCGGCTTTTGGCGACGGGGAAGACCTGTCGGCGATGCCAACCTTGATGGTGGAGCGCATCCGGATTCAATCCGGTCTCGCGGTGATCGATCTGTTGTGCGAGGTCGGCTTTGCGCCGTCGAAGGGGGCGGCCCGCCGACTCATACTTCAGGGGGGGGCCTACGTGAACGGGGCGCCAGTCTCCACGGTCGATGCCATCATCACGGAAGCCGGTCTCGACGGCAACGTTTTGCTGCTGCGGTGCGGGAAGAAACGTTATCATCGAATTGTGATACAATGACGCCCGCGTGACCGGATGGGTTCTGTCAGGCGGATGTTCAAAGGAGAAGAGCGCGCGTGATTATTGTCTTGAAAGCCGGGGCAACCCAGGAAGAGATTGAGTCGGTAGTCGGACGGATTCGTCAGGCCGGGCTGGAGCCGCAGGTCCTCCGAGGGACGGAGCGGACGGTGGTGGCCGCGCTCGGCGACGAACGGCTTTTGCAGAACGTCCCCTT
>Ga0247727_10013469_pt1 | contig 13782 bp, 11 predicted proteins | sample WisWelCaveWW1625_FD_202498 | JGI IMG/M metagenome (GOLD analysis project Ga0247727, IMG submission 202498) | Biofilm microbial communities from Wishing Well Cave, Virginia, United States - WW16-25 | ecosystem: Environmental > Aquatic > Deep subsurface > Groundwater > Cave microbial mat | place... | reverse complement strand
ACAATTTGAGCGTGGTGTTTTGATGAAGCGTAAAGTCGGCGGTGCGATAGAGATAGGTGAGCCAATCTTTTTGCCAGGCCGCCAATTTTTTGGGGTCAGCCAGGCCGGGCGGGAGGTCGGCGTTTTGCTTGACGTCGGGCGGCGCGCTGCGCGATACCGTGCTGGCCTCCACCGTGCGCGCGGCGTTCTCGGCCCAGTGCGGAGCCATATCCACCTGCGGGTCGGCCACCACAAAGGCCAGGCGTTTGTCGGCGTTGATGTTGGCTTTGGCCGAAACATAGCGCACCACCGCCTGCGCCATCAGCGCCGGGTGATATATCAATTCCACGTTTTGCCCAAACTGAGCGCGCTTGTTGCCGGTGGCCTCACGCCAGGCCGCCACCGAGTCTTCCAATGAGCGCGAGGTGGGGAGGAAGTATTGGGAGATGGAGGCTGGAATGGTGGAGTGTGTGGAGGTCTGGGGGTATGGGGGTATAGGAGTCGTGAGCCGACGACGGATAGCAATTGGCGATTCGCCGGTGGCTGAGGGTTGACCACTGACCGCTGATCGCTGATCGCTTTGCGCGATTCCTGATAACGGACTGCTCTGCGTGGTCACTGGTTTCGGAGTCAATACCCGAATCTGTTCCCGCGTCAGCGGCCCGGCGAGGTAGGACATGGCCCAACGAGTCTGAAAGACGACGGGCGCGGGCGCGTGGACGTTTTGCAAAAGGAACGTGCGCGGGGCGAGCGAAGAAATCAAGGTATCGAGGGTCGAGATGTCAAGCGCCGCGCGGGCCTGGGTCGAGATGGTTTCCAAGCCATCGAGCAGGCGGGCCTTGTCGCGCTCGGTTTGCAGTTTGCCAATAAACCAGGTGCCGGTATTGGTCAGGCCTTTGTAATCCAAATCGCCGGGGTTTTGGGTGACAAGTATCACGCCCAATCCAAATGCCCGCGCCTGCTTGAGCAAACGCAACAGTGGCACTTTGCTGGGCGGGTTGTAGGGGTGCGGTGGAAAGTAGCCGAAGACTTCATCAAAATATAACAGCGCGCGCAGTGAGGTGGTGCCGGATTGCCCACGCAACCACGCGCCCACTTGTTCCAATAAGAGCGTGATGAAGAACATGCGCTCGGCTTCGGTGAGGTGCGCCACATAGAAAATGGAGAAGCGCGGCTTGCCTTCGGGTGTGTGGAAGAGCGAGGGGATGTCGAGCGGCTCACCCACAATCCAACTCTGAAACGAGGGCGCGGCGACGATGGCGTTGAGGGCCAGCGCCAGTTCCAAGCGGTCTTTTTCAGGATAGAAGCGATCCACTTCAAACACGCCCAGTTTGGGGAAGGGTGGCGTTTGCACCTGCGCGATGAGGCCCGCCATGTCGAGTGAGTGGCCCGCCTTCCATTCATGTTCAAACAAGTTGGCGAGCAAAATGTGTTCGCGTGATTTTACCGGGTCGGCTTCGATGCCAATCAGTCCCAACAATGCCGAGCAAATTCCGGCGATGCGCTCGCGCAAAATTTCCTGATTCTCATCCCACGCCAAATCGGGCGCTTCAAGCGAACGCAAAATACTAACCGGGCGGCCGGCGTCGGAGCCGGGGGTGTAGATGGCCCAATCCACCGCGTCCTTCAATTGCCGGATATGGTCCGGGCCGAGGCCCCATTGCGCGAGGCCGGTCTTCCATTCTTCCGCGCGCCGCGCCGCGTAGTCTTCCACCGAGAGTTTGGCCCGCCGCGCATCATCCACGTTCACCCAGGGCAGAAAATCTTCCGGCTTAAGTTCGGGGAATTGCAAGAGCAGATTGGTGATGTCGCCCTTCGGATCAATCAAGATGGCCGGGAGGCTGGCCAGCGCCGCTTCTTCCAGCACATCCAGACACAAGCCGGTTTTGCCACTACCGGTCATGCCCACGCAGACGGCGTGAGTCGTTAAGTCTGCCGGGTCGTAGAGCAGGGGCGTGTCTGTCAGCGTTTGCGCGCGTGGGTCAAAGAGTTTGCCGAGATTAAACATTGCGTTTGAGTAGGGGCGCTAAGTCTGTAACGGGTGAATGATAGCCCTGCTCAATCATTTGGCCCAAGTAAAAATTAGCCTGTTCGGGCGTGATTAATCCCCGTTCAACGCACAAGACTAAACAGCCCACCGAACCAGACCGTGTGATGGTCTGCCGGGTTGCTTCCTGGCGCGCGGCACGGTCATCGGTCAGCAACAACCAACCCCGTTGACGCGCAATTGCCAAACAAGAGGCTTCTCCTGAATGTAAGTGGCTAGGCAAGGCGCTGAAAAGTTGCACTTCACGCTCATCGGTCAAGCTGGTCAGGTGAAGCCAGCCGTCCTCGACCAGAGGAAAAATGAACTGGTCTATACCCGCGTAGAACCCATAGCCTTCCTCCAGGCTCAGGCGAATTTCGTCATAGACCTGAGTCGAGAGGTAGAGTCTGCCAAAAAGCTGGCGAAGCAAATCAAGTTGCTGGATAGACGCGAAGTTGGACAGAACGGTGGTGTTGGAAATAATACTCATGGCTGAGTCTGAAAGTAGGCGCGCAAAGCTTCAATTTCCTGTTCCGTTTCGGGTAGAGTCTCCAGCCCCAATCGGAGTGGGATTCCATGTTCGAGCACAATATCTCTCATTTGGGCCCAGCTCACACCTGCCAAGCTAGCCGCCTTAGCGAGCGAGAGGTCTTCAGTCCGATAGCGATGAATGGCCAAGCGCACACGCAAGTCGGGGCGTCCGCGTAACAAATGGCGGACGGCATCTCGCACCACCTCGTCAACGTTAGGATACAAACGCGCTTCAACGAAATCCTGAAGAGTCACCATAGTGTACCTCGTGACAATGATTATCCTACGGCCATCGAGTTTTTGCCAATGACAGAATCATTGGAACTGCTGACTCAGTGACCTCATCTTCATCAGTCCTCTCAGTGGTCCTACGGTTCCGCCACCGCCCACACCTTCTGGAATTCCGCAAAGTAGGCCTGGGCGATGGTGGCGTTGTGAATGATAAGGACGTTCTCGTCGTTGTTCTCTTCGGCGTTCTTAGAGAAATTGTAGGAGCCCATCACCACCGTCTCGCCGTCAATGATAAAAACCTTGTGGTGCATGGTGCGCGGGTTGCCGTCCTTTCGCACATCCACCCCCGCTTGGGTCAGGGCCAGCCACGCGGCATCGGCCCCGGCCCCAATCTGCCGGGTCTCGAACACGCCCTGCACGGTGAGGCCTGCTTGCTGTTTCTCAATCAGCACACTGCTCATATCGTCGCGGGTGAAACTAAAGGCGAGGAAGTAGATACTCGTCTTCGCCGCGCGCAATTCTTCGAGGATGGCCTCGGCCACCCCGGCGTCGGGCGAAAAGTAGGTCTCGATTTCAGTGCCGCTAATGGTGATGACCGGGTTGAGGGCGTAGAGCGTTTCGCCAAAGATTTTGTCTTCAAACATCTGGTCAAATTTGGCCTGATAATTTTCCGCGAGACGGGTGGAACGAATCTCCATGAAGCTGTTGTTGTTTTTGTAGCCATCGTTGATGGTGAAGTTCATCGAGCCGGTCCACAGCACCGAGCTATCAATAATCACAAACTTATCGTGCATGATGGCGCTACGCTGGTCGTCCACCACGGCGACATCGGCTTTCTTCAATTCGTCAATCAGGGCTTTGTCTTCGGTCACGGTGTCGGTGTCGGTGACGAGGCGGACTTTCACCCCGCGCTCGGCCGCGCGCATCATGGCCTCGGCCAGCGGTTCCCAATTGAACTCATACACGACCACATCTAATGTTTTTTGTGCGGTGTCCATGCCGGCGGCTACTTGGTCGGGGAGGCCGCCGGTCGGCTCATCCAGTTGACCGGTCACGGTCGGGTCGGTGAAGTAGAGCCGATACCATGCGTTGCTCCCATCACCGGGTTCGACCACGGGCGCGGGGGTGGCCTCGCCCGGCCCGGCGAGCAGTGAATAACCGCCGAACACCAGCGCCAAAATGACCACGATAAACGAGCCAATGATGGTGAGTGGATTGGGGGAGGCGGACGAAGATGATGAGCGACGTTTGGCCATAAGGACTCCTAAAGCAAGGTGGGATAAAGGTGATTCTAAATTGGGCCGGGAGAAAAGACAATTGAATTATAACTGCAAGGCGGTCAACAACTTCTGATGTTGAAGGCCGTTGCTGGCGACGATTTGTTTATCGGCCAGTTGCCACGCCCCACCATCGGGCCGCGTGACTGTGCCGCCCGCTTCCAACACCAACAGTGCGCCCGCCGCCATATCCCACGGTTGCAACGAGAGATGATAATAGCCATCGAGCCAACCGGCCGCGGTGTAGGCCAGTCCCAGCGCGGCGCTTCCCAGCGCGCGCACGGTGCGGCACTGGGCTACCACACGGCCCGAGGCTTCCACCGCCTGTTGGCGCAACACCGGGTCACGCGGCCAATCCACCCCAATCAATGCGTTCCCGAAATCGGTGAGGGCGCTGACGTGCAGGCGGCGCGGTGCATCCCGCCCGATTTTCAGAAACGCGCCGCGCCCCTTTTCGGCATAAAACGTCTCGCGGCGCAGAGGTTCGTGAATCACACCCACGCGCAAAACGCCTTTGTGAATCAATGCGATCGAGACGCAGAACGCGGGAAACTGCCGCGCATAGTTGGTGGTGCCATCCAATGGGTCAATCACCCAGGTTGGTTGTGGCGCAGACAAGTCAAGGTTGTGTTGCCCTTCTTCGGAAAGGATGAGGTGTCTGGGAAAGCGGGTGGTGAGAATATCCAACACCGCTTTCTGGGCCGCGAAGTCGGCATCGGTCACGATGTCGCGCCAGCCTTTGGAGTGTACCTCCCGCGCCTGCCGGAACTTGCGACGCAAGACTGTCCCGGCGGCAGTGGCGGCTTCGATGGCGGTTTCAAGATGAGTAGACATTTGACCTCAGCGTAATTAGTAACTCACCTTACGCAGTCAAGCGTTCCTTTACGATTGTCACCCTGAGCAAAGCGAAGGGTCTCTCCGGCAATTGTAGGGATTCTTCGCTTCGCTCACGCTTCGCGTGACGGTGCGTAAGGTGAGTTAGTAATTGGTAAATAGTAATGGCCTCACCCAATTACTATTTACCAATTACTTCTTGTGTTTGCCGTTCCTTCCCGCGTCTGTTATGATTTCGCCAATGTTACCCGTTCTGATTCGGCTTGGCCCATGGGCGCTCAACACCTACACCGTGCTCATTGATATTGGCATTGCGGTGGCGTTGTTCATACTTTATCGCGCCGCGCCCGACGATAAACGCCAGACCTGGTTGGATGCCGGTATCGCGGCGACGGTGGGCGGCGTTATCGGCGCGCGGCTGGTCTACGTGTTGGTTAATGGCGATTACTACCTCGCTCACCTCGCCGAAATGTTTGAAGTGTGGCGCGGTGGCCTGGCCTGGCCGGGCGCGGTGGTCGGTGGCTGGTTGGCCGCCGCCTTGTATTGTAGCCACAAACGCGAACCGCTCCCGCCCATTATAGACGCGCTCGCCCTCCCCATTGGGCTGATGGGCCTCCTCAGTTGGGGCGGCTGTCTCGCCGCCAGTTGCGCCTATGGTTATGAAGTCAAGCCGGGCGAACTGCCCGCGTGGATGGTTAGTGATGCGCCCGATTTGTATGGCCTGGTCGCGCCGCGCTGGCCCACCCAAGCCGCCGGCGTCCTTTGGGGGTTGTTCACCCTCGCCGCCGTGTGGGGGGCGAGGCGGCAACGCTGGCCCGCCGGAGCGCGTGGCCTATATGCCCTCAGCCTCACGGCCCTGGGCACCTTTGCCCTCGCCTTCACGCGCGGCGACCCGATGCCGTTTGTCAATGGCCTCCGGTTGGATGTCGTCGCCAGCGGCGCGATTCTGCTCATCACCACCCTCATTTGGGCCACCCTCACCACTCGCACACCAGCCAACACCCAATCTCCCAATCAACCAATCATCCCATGACCACCTTGACCCTCGGCCTCGCCCAAATCAAAACCAGGCTCGGCGATGTCGCTGCTAATCTCGACAAGCACCTGGACTATATCGAGCAGGCCGCGGCGCAGGGCGTGCAATTGCTGGTGTTCCCCGAACTCTCGCTCACCGGCTACGCGGTGCAAGACCTGGTGCCAGCCTTAGCCCACAAACCCACACCCGCCGATCCCATCTTTGGTCAACTGCTCACCGCCTCCGCTTCGTGCAACATGGATTTGATGGTGGGCTTTATTGATGAAGACCCGCGCCACCGCTTTTATATTTCGGCCGCCTATCTGTCGCAAGGTCACGTCCTGCACGTTCATCACAAAGTCTACTTGCCAACCTACGGGCTGTTTGACGAGGGCCGCTTCTTTGCCTGGGGCGACTCCATTCGCGCGTTTGACACGCCCTGGGGCCGGGTGGGGATGTTGATTTGCGAAGACTTCTGGCACGCCTCCCCGCCCTACCTGCTCTGGCTCGATGGCGCAGATTTGTTGCTGTTCGCTTCAGCCTCACCGGGGCGTGGCCTGAGCGTAGACGACAAACTCGAATCAGCGTGGTGGGTGGAACACATCAACCGCGCCTATGCCAGTTTGTTCACCGCGTTTGTGGCGCACACCAATAAAGTCGGCTTTGAAGACGGCCTCCACTTCTGGGGTGGCGCGACCATTTTTGATCCCAACGGTGAACTCGTCGCGCACGGCCCTTATCAAGCAGAAGCCTTGACCGTGGCGACTCTGGATTTGGGCCAACTGCGCCGCACCCGCACCCGCCTGCCACTGTTGCGGGATGAACGCCACGCCCTCGTCTTGCGCGAGATTCAGCGCATCATGTCAGGGGATAACGCGGCGAAGGATAAAGGCTAAGGCCCAAATGCCCAAGTCCATCCGCGTTCCCGCCTTTCCTTATGCCGCCGCGCTCTCCGGTGCCCGGCTGGCCGCGCTGCACGAGGAAACGCACGACCAACACCTTGACCTGATTGTGGATTACGACGAACTTCAACTCTCCACGCCATCGGAGTTGTTCCATCGCGACGGAAAACTAAGTGAGCGCGTGCAAGGGCAATATCATCCGCGCCGGTTACGCTTTATCGGCGTGCAAGCCTTGGAGCGCACGGGTCTCTACACCCAGTTAGACACCGTCCCGCCCGAACACAGCGCGCGTAGTCTACGCGGCCTTCTGCATTGGCGATTCCCGGAGGCCGACCCGTCGTATTTATTTATCAACGGCTCATACGAACCGGCCGAACTTCAATTCACGGCCCAGCGCTATACCGCCGAGGCGCGCGCCGGGCCAACAGAATCCGCCGACTACATCCGCGATTGGTCCCCGGCCCCGCCCATCCCGACCCGTTTCATGTATGATGTCCCCCAGGCGGTGCATCAGCGCTACGGCGGTGATCCCATCCGCCTCCGTCTCAACCAGCGCCTGCACCATCGCCGTCTCTTTATCGGCGGCCTGGAATATCAAAGCGAGCAGCGGCCCGCGATAGATGCGGTCTTGAATTTGGGTGAGGCGCCAAGTCGGTGGATCGCCGATTCACAAGTTTACCCCGCGGATCGGTGGGCCAACAAAGGCGAGGGCAAACTGGGGATGGGTGTGGCCGAAATTATTGAAGAAGCGCGTTGGGTCATCGAGCGCTTACACAGCGGGGGACGGGTGTTGGTGCATTGTGTGGCGGGCTTCAATCGCTCGGTGACGGTTTGTTGCGGGGTGTTAATCTTGCTTGAAAATCTCTCCGCCGAGGCCGCCCTGGCTCGCGTGCATCAGCACCACACTTGGGCGCGGCCCGATTCGCACCACTGGCTGGCGTTGCGCTGGCTGGCGCACCAAGCTGCAACGCGAAGCGTTTAACCCTCCATGACCAACCTGGCCGACAAACTCACCATCAACACCACCCTTGCCCGCCAGATTCTGGTGGCCTTTCTGCGCGATGAAGTACACCGCACCGGACTCAGCCGCGCGGTCATTGGCCTCTCGGGCGGCATTGACTCGGCGTTGGCCTGTTTGCTGGCCGCCGAAGCATTGGAGCCAGAAAATGTGTTGGCCGTGCGGATGCCCTATACATCCTCCTCGCCCGAATCACTCGCCCACGCCCAACTCGTCATTGACCAAAGCGGCGTGCAAAGCGAGACCTTTGAGATTACGGGGATGGTTGACCCACTGCTTGTCACTATTCCAGTAGACGCGGAAGCGGGCAAGCGGCGCGGCAACGTCATGGCCCGCGCCCGAATGATCGTGCTTTACGATAGAAGCGCCGCCACGCGCGCGCTGGTCATTGGCACCGGCAACAAGACCGAAGTTATGCTGGGCTATACGACTCTGTTTGGCGACTCGGCCTCCGCCCTCAACCCGCTGGGCGACCTGTACAAAACCCAAGTGCGCCAACTCTCGCGCGCCATCGGCGTGCCAGCGCCCATTATTGATAAGCCCCCCTCCGCCGATTTGTGGCCCGGCCAGACCGACGAGGGCGAGATGGGCCTGACTTATGAACAGGTTGACCCATTACTCTACTTGCTTGTAGACCAACGCTACACGCCCGAAGAATGTGTCGAGGCTGGTTTCGACAAAACCTTTGTGGAGAAAGTGTTGCGCGCCATCCGCCAGAATCAATTCAAGCGCATGCCGCCCATCGTCGCCAAACTCAGCAACCGCACGGTGGGGTACGATTTTTTGTATCTGAGAGATTGGGGAACCTGAACCGACAAGGTGACGAGTTGATAGGGTGACAAGGTGAGGACGTGCTTCGCGCACATCACCCTGTCACCTTTTCACCTTGTCAGGATGGTAAATTGAAAACAACTTCTTCCCCTTTTGTCGCCCTCCAACACCGCAACTTCCGTCTGCTGTGGACGGGCCAACTTATCTCGTTCTCTGGCTCGATGATGCAGAACGCCGCCATCCTGTGGCAAGTGTCCCTGCTCGTGCCGGAAGACCAAAAGGCCATTGCCCTCGGTCTGGTAGGCGTGGTGCGGGTGGTGCCCATCATTATTTTTTCCATGATTAGCGGCGTGGTGGCCGATGCGCTTGACCGCCGTAAACTGATGTTGATAACACAAACCGGCATGATGGCGGTGGCGGCGCTGTTAACTATCGTCACGTTTAGCGGCCTGACCGTAGTGTGGCCCATCTATCTATTGGCCGCCCTCGGCGCGGCCTTTGGCTCGTTCGATGGCCCGGCCCGGCAATCGCTCGTGCCCAATCTGGTGCCGCGTGAACATCTGCCCAACGCCATCAGCCTTAACACCATCATGTTTCAAGTGGCTTCGGTCACTGGCCCGGCGGTGGGCGGCTTGCTCATTGGCGGGCTGGGTGTGGGTTGGGCCTATGCCCTCAACGCGGTCTCGTTTCTCTTTGTGATTATGGCGCTGGCGTTGATGCGCGACCTGCCGCAACGTACTGAAAGCGAGAGGAGCGAAATTAGTTGGCGCGCGGCGGCGGAGGGCCTGCGCTATGTCTTCACCGCGCCCCTCATCCGCTCCTCCATGCTATTGGATTTCTTTGCCACATTTTTTGCGTCGGCCACCGCCCTCCTGCCCATCTTCGCGCAAGACATCCTTAAAGTTGGCCCACAAGGCTACGGCCTGCTCTCCGCCGCGCCTTCGGTGGGCGCGATGCTCACCAGCCTGGTGATGGTGCGCGCGATTGAGCACATGAATCAGCGCGGCGAGATTATGCTGTGGGCGGTGCTTGGCTACGGCCTGGCCACGGTCGTCTTTGGTTTCTCGCGCAACTTCTGGCTCACGTTTGTGTGCCTGGCCCTCACCGGCGCAACGGACACGGTGAGCATGGTCATCCGCAACATCATCCGCCAACTGAGCACGCCCGACCATTTGCGTGGGCGGATGACGAGCGTGAACATGATGTTCTTTATGGGCGGCCCGCAGCTGGGCGAACTGGAAGCGGGCGCGGTGGCGCAAGCCTTTGGCTCGGTGGTCTCGGTGGTCACGGGCGGCATAGGCTGTCTGCTCGCCACAGCTTGGGTCGCGTGGCAAACGCCCGAACTGCGACTCTATCGCCGCGACGCGCCCATGCTCGCCGGGCAAGCCGCGGACTGAAAACGAATCCCGCATTTCGGCACTCCAAGTAAAATATCCGCTATGTCCTCTCCCACCGAGCAAATTGTCCAACTGGAAGCGGCCATCGTCGCGCAAGAGAGTTTGCGCGCCACGCTAGGCGACGCGGCGGTGAACGCCACCATCGCGGCCCTACGCGATAAATTGACCACCCTTCGCCCGCGCTCGGCCCCTACCCTCGATACGCATCTTACCCAACTCGAATCCTCCGGGTTGATTCGCCCGCAAACCATTCAACCCGAATTAGAGTGTCTCTTCAAACATGCCCTTACTCAAGATGCCGCTTATGGGAGTCTGCTCCTCGCTGACCGCCGTGCCTTGCATCGCAAGGTGGGCGAGATCATTGAAGTTCTGTTTGCCAATCGTCTCGACGAGTTCTACGGCACGCTGGCCGAACATTTCCGGCGGGGCGAGGTGTGGGACAAAGCGTTGCACTACCTCACCCAAGCCGCCGCCGAGACGCAAGTCCGCAATGCCTACGTCGAGTCCCGGATTTATCGCGACACCGCCCTCGAGGTGTTGACCCACTTGCCCGATGATGAAACCCATCGCCGCCTGAGAGTCGAGACCGTGCTGGGGCGGGTGCAAGTGGCGATGTTGGCCGAGCCGGAACGCAACGCCGCCTTGCTCGTCGAAGCCGAGGCCGTAGCGCGGTCATTGCCCAATGAGTGTCGGCTGGTGGCCTATGTGCAAAATTGGATGGGCGCCACGCATGTTGTCCGCAATGAAATGATGGAAGCCATTGGTATTTTTCAGCAGGTCTTACCGCTGGCGCACGAATTTGGGGATGAAGAATTGCTGGCGATTCCCGCTGGCTCCCTGGGACGCGTGTTCATCGCGCAGGGGCGCTACATCGAAGCCGAGGCCATGCTGGCCCCCGCCCTGCCCGCCTTGCAACGCTTGTGGTATGACGAGTGGTTATATTCGTTGGGCTTTTTGGCGCTGGCGCGTGTGGGGCTGGGCAAAGTGGCCGAGGGTCTGATGGACGCCAACCGGATGCTCGACGCCGCCCGGAAATACAACAACCCCACCACCCTGGCCGCCGCCCATAACATTAGCAGTTTGGCGTTCCTATGGGCCAAGCGACCCGCCGACCTACCGCGTATCATTGATAATACCCGCGTCATTGTCGAGATGAGCGCCAAGGTGGGCGACCTGTTCTTCATCCGGCACGCGCATGCATTTGCGGCGTGGGCGTATTCGCTGATGGGTGATCATGCCCAGGCCGTTGGGCAACTGGAACTTTCGCACGAGGTGGCGCGGCGCATCGGCGGGCCGATCTTCCTTGAAGATATGATGATTCAAATTGAAGCCGAAGTGTATTTCAACGCGGGCCAACTCACGAACGCCATCGCCGCCGCCGAGCGCTGTATGGAACTGGCGCAAGCGATGGACAGCGCCGAAACCAACGCGTGCGCCCGGCGCGTACACGCGCAGGCGCGACATCAACTCGGCTTCGCACCTGCGGCGGAAGTAGAAATGGAACTGGCCGAAAGTCTGCGCGTGTTAACCGGCGTGGAGTCGTGGCTGGAGGTCGCCCGCACCCACTTGACGTGGGGCCGCCTGTGTCAGCAATGGGGCAACCTCCCTTCGGCGCGCGACCACTATGAAAAAGCCGCCGGGCAATTTGAAAAATCAGAACTAAAAGATGAACTCCACCGCACCCGAAAATTAATCACCGAACTGGATAATGCCCAATGACCCAGCCCTCTTCCGAAAAACCTCCCAACAAACTGACGACCCTCCGCCACGAACTGCCCGCTCTCGAAAAACTGGCCTACCTCAACATCGGCACCAGCGGCCCACTGCCGCGTAGCACCGCGCAGGCCATGGCCGCCGAAGCCGAACGTCAACTCTTGGAAGGCCGCTCTGACTTCAAGCGCTTTATGGGCGAATACTTTCCGCTGTTGGCCCGTCTGCGTGCGCGCTTTGCAAAATTGCTCAACGCCGGCGAGGATGAAATCGCGCTGACCCACCACACCACCGAGGGCATGAACATCGCCGTGTGGGGTCTGCGCTGGCAGGCCGGTGATGAAATCCTCACCACCACCGCCGAACACGAAGGAGGCTTTGTGCCCGTCTACGCCGCCGCCCAACGCTTTGGCCTGCGCCTGCGGGTGGTGGACATCGGCCCCGGCGAGGGTGAGGATATGGCCGAGCGAATCATCGCCGCCATCACGCCCCGCACCCGACTCATCGTCACCTCGCATGTGATGTGGAAGACCGGCGCGATTCTGCCATTGGCCCCGATTGCCGAAGCCGCGCACCGGGTGGGCGCGTGGGTGGCGATTGATGGCGCGCAATCGGCAGGCGCGATTCCGGTGGACGTGCGCGCGTTGGGCGTGGACTTCTACGCCGTGCCGGGCCAGAAATGGTTGTGCGGGCCGGAGGGCACGGGCGCATTGTATGTGCGGCGCGAATGCCTGAGTGAACTCGCGCCGACCTTTGCGGGCTATCTCACCCTCAATCATGACATTCCGGTGGCGGCTGATTCGTCCGGCTATTTTCTCCCGGCGCGGGGCGCAAGCCGCTTTGAAGTTGGCACGTGTATTTTCCGGCGCTCTATGGTCTCGATGAGTCATTGCGCTGGATGGATGAAACGGTGGGTTATGCGTGGGCGTTTGAGCAGAGCCGCCTCATCGCCGAACATTGCCGCGCCCAGTTGGCCGAGGTGCCAGGTCTCACGCTTCACGTTCCGGCCGACCCCGCGCGCCTCACCACCTTTAGCAAAGAGGGCCTCGACCCACTCACCGCCCCGGCCGCCCTCTACGACATAGGCGTCGTCATCCGCGCCAGGCCGCACTCCACCCGCTTCCGCGTCTCTACCGCGTTCTTCAACAATGAAGAGGATGTGGCGCGGCTGTGTGAGGGCTTATTGACGCTGGTAAACAAGTAGACAAGTAGACAGGTACACAGGTAGACAAGGACACAGGTGGGCGCGTTCCGTGTTTACTTGTTTCCCTGTGTACTTGTTTCCCTCCACCTATGAAACGCGCGGTCAGCATTAGCCTCGGTTCTTCCAAGCGCAACAAAGCCGTCGTCGTCAATTTGCTCGGCGAAGAAGTCAGCCTCGAACGCATTGGCACCGATGGCGATATGGAGCAGGCCGCCCAAATGTACAAAGAGTTGGACGGCAAGGTGGAGGCTTTCGGCGTGGGTGGCGCGGACTTGGGCGTGTTGGTGGACGACAAATGGTACCGGCTCTATTCCGCCGAGCCGATGATTCGATTTGTAAAGCAGACGCCGGTGGTGGATGGGGTGGGATTGAAGAACACGCTGGAGCGCCGGGCCGGGCCATTCATTGAACAACAGATCGGGGCCGAGGTTAGTCCTAAACGCGCGTTGTTTACCGCAGGCGTGGACCGCTGGGGCATGGCCAAGTCATTCATTGATTGTGGTTATGAGTGCGTCTTTGGCGATATGATGTTTGCGCTCGACATTCCCATCCCGTTGCGCACGGAGGCCGCCGTAAAACGTATGGCGGCGTTAGTGATGCCCATTGCCGGGCGTTTGCCCTTTGAGTGGATTTACCCGACGGGCGAGAAGCAAGAGAAGAACACGCCCAAGCACGGCCAGTGGTATGCGTGGGCCACTGTGTTGGCGGGTGATTGCCACTTCATCAAACGCTTTATGCCCGCGCGGCTGGATGGCAAGACCATCTGCACCAACACCACCACCCCCGAAGACGTGGAGAAGTTTCGCGCGGCGGGCGTGACGTATCTCGTCACTACCACGCCCATTTTGGAGGGCCGCTCCTTTGGCACAAACATGATGGAGGCGGCG
>Ga0247727_10013468_pt1 | contig 13784 bp, 10 predicted proteins | sample WisWelCaveWW1625_FD_202498 | JGI IMG/M metagenome (GOLD analysis project Ga0247727, IMG submission 202498) | Biofilm microbial communities from Wishing Well Cave, Virginia, United States - WW16-25 | ecosystem: Environmental > Aquatic > Deep subsurface > Groundwater > Cave microbial mat | place... | reverse complement strand
CTTCTTCGGTCAGATGATGGGCTCGGACGAATTCTCGCGGTCGGCGGGCGGCTTCCTGGAGATGTACGCCGCCTCTCAGCGGCTGATGGCGGAGAACATGGAGCGCTACCTCGCCTTCATCAACGTCCCCTCCCGCACCGACATCATCGCGTTGGGCGAGACGCTCCGATCGATCGAGACGCGCCTTTCGCGGATCGAGGAGACGCTGCAGCTGGCCGCGGCGGCGATCGACAGTGGTGGCGAAGCCGTCCCTTTGCCGCTGGACGAGCCGCGGCGCACCCGCCGCCCGGGCAACGGGGCGCTGCCCGAGCTGCCCGTCGTCGAGCCTGCCGCCGTGCCGGAGCCGTTCCGCGCTAACATCCGCTGACCCCGGACCGCGCACGCGCCTCCGCTGGCGGGGGCGTTACTTGACGGAAGACGCATAACGCCGTCAACTTCTCGGATCAGGGTGAAGTTGGCGGCCCAGTTCCTTCCGTCCGGCACATGATGCTGGCATACTGAACCTGAGTTGACGACTCCGGCGGCGGGCCGGTCGAATTGAGCAGGCGCCCCACCTGGGGGAAGGTGGGGCCGCGCAAGGATAGCGAGGGCGCGCCACGATGGTCACCCAACCCGCAGAAATCCCCTTTGTCCTGACGGAGCAGGTGCGCGTCGAGACGACCCGCACATTCGACCGGACGCTGCGCAGTCTGGACGTGGTGCTCGGCCGCCGGCAGCCGGATGTCGGCCTCACCCCCAGAGACCTCATCTACTCGCGCGGAACGCTCCGGCTTTACCGTTACCGGCCGGTGACGGGCGAGGTCTACCGCGTTCCCCTCATCCTGGTCATGTCGCTGATCAGCAAGCCCTACATCCTCGACCTCGTCCCCGGCCAGAGCTTCGTCGAGTATCTGCTTCGCCAGGGGTTCGATGTCTACATGATCGACTGGGGCGTGCCGCGCCCGGAGGACCACAACCTGCGGCTGGAAGACTACGTGCTGGACATGATGCCGCGCTGCGTGCAGGAAGTGCAGTCCGTCGCCAGGGAGCGCGACTTCTCTGTGCTGGGGTACTGCATGGGCGGGCTCTTCGGGCTGATGTACGGCGGCGCGTTTCCCCAGGCGCCGATGCGCAACCTGGCCTGCGTCGCGACGCCGGTGGACTTCGAAGGCATGCGGCTGATGCGTCGCTGGGCCGATCCGGCGTGGTTCGACGTCGACCGCATCGTCGAGACGCTGGGCAACATCCCGGCGGACACCGTGCTCAGCTCGTTGGAGATGCTCCGCCCGCTGGATCGCTGGCTCAGCTATGTGCGGCTCTGGGACAACCTCTGGGATGAGGGCTACGTCGACAACTGGCGCGTCCGCTATCGGTGGTTGAACGACCAGATCCCCTTCCCGGGCGAGTGCTATCGCCAGACCGTGAAGGAGCTGCTTTGGGCGAACAAGCTGATCAAGCAGGAGCTGACCCTCGGTGGCCGACGCATCGACCTGCGAAGCGTCACCTGCTCCGTGTTCCACGTCATGGCGGAGCACGACCACATCGCCCCGTACGAGGCCGCCAAGCCGCTGACCTCGATCGTAGGCAGCGTCGATAAGCAGGACCTGGTGCTGCGCGGCGGGCACGTCAGCCTCATCTCCGGCGCCAACGCCATCCTGCGCCTCTGGCCTACCATGAACGACTGGCTCTCCATCCGCTCCGTCTAAGCCTCTCGCGCTTGCCGCCGAATCTATCGAGAGCAAGCACTGTCCGGGTGCTGAAAAAATCTTAGGAAGCAACGTCCCATCTTTCCCACCCGCCCGCCCTGAGAAGTTTGTTGAATCTGGGGGACACCCCCAGGCCCGCGGCCCTTCGCTTCCGCTCAGGGCAGGCGCCAGGGCTGCGCCCCGCGCACTCCCCCTTCTTCGGCTGCCCGCTAACTCTACCCTGTCCATCCCCTCACCGGCGGCGAACGTGGGGCAGGGAGAACCCTCATGATTCCGGTCATCCGGTCGATCCTCTATCCACAAGGCCGCTCGCAAGTCGCGAGGGGCCGGAGTTGGCTGAGCGACCGGAGGCCGAGTGGCTACGGTACTGGCAAACGGCATCGACGTTTACTACGAGGAGCATGGCGAGGGCGACCCGTTGCTCCTCATCATGGGTTGGGGGGGCAACGCGGCCACCTGGCGGCCTCAGCTCCGGGGCCTGGCCGAGCGATTCCGTGTCATCGTCTTCGACAACCGAGGCGTGGGCCGCACCTCCGCGCCGTTCGAGCGGTACTCCATCCCGCAGATGGCCGAGGACGCTGTCGCGCTGCTACAGGCGCTGGAGGTACGACGGGCGCACGTGTTCGGCGTTTCGATGGGGGGGATGGTCGCCCAGGAGCTGGCGCTGCGCTTTCCGGAGTGGGTCGACGCGCTCGTGCTGGGCTGCACCTCGCCGGGCAGCGAGCGCGCGCCGGGCCTGGCCAAGCTCCGCGGCGACGTCGCCGAGTTCCACAAGACGGCCGCGGCGGGCGGCGTCGACCTGGGCTGGTTCGGGGAGTTCATGCGGCTCCTCTGGACCGAGCGGGCGATCTCCCGGGCGGACACCTCCCTTCAAGACTTCATCCTCTCCCTCATTCGCTTTCCGCCCACCGTCCACGGGATGAAGCACCAGGCGGAGGCCGTCCTGGCGCACGACACGTACAGCCGTCTGGGCGAGATCAAGCAGGCGACCTTCGTCATCACCGGCGATGATGACCCGCTGATCGACCCCGAGAACTCGCAGGTGCTGGCCCAGCGCATCCCGCGCGCCCAGCTCCGTGTGTTCGAGGGGCTGCGGCACGCCTTCCACCTGGAACGACCGGACGAGGCAAACGCGGCCGTCATCGACTTCATCGAGGACGCGCGGCGTAGTCCGAAGGGGGCGAACGATCGGGCCGGGAAGCCCACGGCCAAACCAGCCGCTTCGAGGAAGCGAAGCCACTCGGGCGGGTCGAACGGCCAGGCGCCCCGCCGCCCTCGCAAGAAACACTAGCCTCGGGCCGCCGAGGGCAGCTCGAAGGTAGCGCCTGCGCCCAGGACCTGCGCCTGCGTCTTCGTCATCAGCGTTACCCGCTCCGCGCCCTCCACCCGCCAGCCGTCCGCCACGCGCACGCAGCCGGTCGCCCCGTCGATGCCCAGCACCGTGAGGTCATCGGGCAGGGACGCCTGGATGCGCTCGATGCTGTCCGGTGTCCGCCGCTCGAAATGGGGGAGGACGGCTACCCCCAACACGAGCGCCAGGCCTGCGAGGGGGCCGCTGGCGAAGAGGACGTGTTCACAGAAGGCCATCGCGCCGGCGCTGGAGCCGGCGAGCACCGTGCCGGCCTGCGACAGCTCCACTAGCGCCGACCACGCGCGGGAACCCCGTAGCGCCTCGAGCAGGTAGGGCGGGCTGCCGCCCGTGAGGTAGACGAGGTCCGCCCGGCGGAGCTCGTCTACGAGCGCCGGCGCGTCCGCCGACCCGCGGTCGGTGATCATGACGGCGTAGGCGTCCGCGCCGAGACGGCGGAAGTGCTCGACGCCGTTCGCCGCCGCCAGCGAGGCGTTTTCGGGCACGGCCGCCGTCGGAACGATAGCGACGGTAGGCGGGTCACCTCGGGCCAGGCCGAGCAGCGCGCGGTCGAGCGCGGCGGAGGCGGGCCGGAACTCCTCGCCGCCGATGAGGGCGATGGGCCCGGGCGCGGGCGTGGTCATGGCGTGAACCATGGAACCATGGAACCCGGTGGCGCGCGAGGCGCCTCGCTCGCCGCCAGCGGTGCGATACACTACGACAGCGGAGGACGAGGTGTCGTATACCCTTCAGGACCTCGCGGCCGACACGCAGCGCCTGGTCGCTGAGCACGCCGCCGCGCGGACGCGCACCCGCGCCATCGCGCCCTGCCTCGAGCGCTGGATGGCCGAGCCGGACCTGACGCCGGAGCAACGCGCCCCCTGCGACGGCCGCGCCTGCGGTCACCTGCTGCACACCGCCGCCGACGGCTCGTTCTTCATCATCTCCGTCGTCTTCCCGGCCGGCGCCAGCAGCGGCGTCCACTACCACGGCGCCTGGGGCGTCATCGGCGTGCTGGCGGGCGTCGACGAAGAGACGAAGTACACGCGCCCCGACGGCCCCGCTGAACCGAGCGCGGGCGAGGGCTGCGCCCTGGAGCAGACCGCGAAGGAGCGCTTCCCGCCCGGCAGCATCACTTACTTGCTGCCGCCCGACGAGGGCTACCACCGCGTGCGCGCCGCCGGCGACGAGGCGGGCGTCTCGCTTCACATCCTGGGCGGCACGCCGGAGACGCACCCGCACCTCCTCTGCCACCCGGACAGCCGGACGCTGGTCGACTTCCCGATGGCGGCGCTGCTGGACCGGGCGCCGCCAATCGTGAAACCATAGAACCCTGGAACCTTGGAACCACCAGGCCACCATCGGTTCACAGGTTCATGGTTCCAAGGTTCCGCCGCCCTTCCTACATCGCTTCCCGGGCTTGACCCTTGACCCTCGACCCTCCGGCTAGTCGTCGTCCTCCAGCACCTGGCGCTTGTACTCGGCGGCGCTCATCGCGTCGGGCGGCAGGCCACGCGTCGCCAGGTGGTCGATGGCCTCGAGCGCGGCGTCCACGTCTGATTCGTCGTTGAAGATCGCCAGCGAGAGGCGGACGCGTCTGTCGTTCACCACCCGCCCGACGACGCGCCGGAGCTGCCAGAGGGCGGCGCACGTCTCGTTCGGGCCCTGGTCGCCGACCGTGAAGGTGACCAGCGCCGAGCGCAGCGCCGGGTCGGGCGGGCTCTTGATCGAGACGCCGGCGATGCGGCCGAGGCCCGCGGTCAGGCGGGTCGAGAGCTCGAGCAGGCGCGCCTCGATCGCCGGCAGGCCGGTCTCGCGCAGCAGCGCCGCAGCCGCGACGACGCCGGCCAGCAGCGGCCCGCTGTGCGTCGTCAGCTCGAACTTGGTCATCGCGTCGAGGCGCGGCGTGAACGCGCCCTCGAAGTCGTAGTACGCCGACGCCCCGTGGGCGACCGCCGCCGGCTCGATGCGCTCCACTAGCTCCGGTCGGATGTACAGCGCGCCGACGCCGTCTGGCCCCAGCAGGTACTTGTGCGCCGGGAAGGCGTAGCAGTCGGCGTCGAGCGCCTTCACGTCGAGCGCGATCTGGCCGGCCGACTGCGCGCCGTCGATGAGCACGAGCGCCCCGGCGTCGTGGGCGGCGCTGACGATACGCTCCATCGGCAGGCGCGTCCCCCGGTTGTATGAGATGTGGCTCAGCACGACGAGCTTCGTCCGGGGCGAGATGGCGGCCTCGAAGAGGCGCGCCAGCTCGCCGGCCGGCTCCTCGGCGGACGAGCGCACGACCGTGACATCGACACCGGCGCGCCGGCGTAACTGGTAGCAGGGCACCATCACCGACGAGTGCTCCAGGTTGCAGGTGAGCACCTCGTCGCCGGCGCCGAGGCCGAGGCCGTTGAGGACGGCGTTCACCCCCTCGGTGGTGGTCGAAAGCAGCGCGATCTCATCGCCGCGCGCGCCGATCAGCCCAGCGAGCGCCGCCCGCGCCTCCTGCACCAGCAGCGCCTTCTCGTGGCGCACGGCCAGCGTCGTCGGGCCGTCGTACGCCTCGCGCTCGATGCGCCGCTGCACCGCCTCGACGACGGCTCGGGCGGAGGGGCCAGACCAGCCGGTGTTCAGGTAGACGACGCGCTCGGCCACGGGGAAGCGCGCGCGCACGGCGGGCCAATCGACGGACGGTTGGGTGGATGAGACCTCGGTGCTATTCACGGGGCGGCGTGCTCTCTTCGAACCACGGAACATCGGAACCACTGAACCGGGCTATCGATCGGGGGTTCCATGGTTCTGAGGTTCTGAGGTTCCGACGTCAGTCAAAGACGACGGTCTTGTTGCCGTAGACCACGATGCGGTTGCGCAGGTGGAGGTCGACCGCGCGGGCGAGGACGATCTTCTCCAGGTCGCGCCCCTTGCGCACCAGGTCGGCGACCGAGTCGCGGTGGCTGACACGCGCGACGTCCTGCTCGATGATCGGGCCCTGGTCGAGCTCCGGCGTGACATAATGTGCCGTCGCCCCGATGATCTTGACCCCGCGCTCGTGGGCGTGATGGTAGGGCCTCGCCCCGGCAAAGGCGGGCAGGAACGAGTGGTGGATGTTGATGATCCGGTCCGGGTATCGCGCGACCAGCCCTTCGCCCAGGATCTGCATGTAGCGCGCCAGGACGACCAGGTCGATGCGCTCGGTCTCCAGCAGCGCAACGATGCGCGCCTCGGCCCCGGCCTTCGTCTCCGGCGTGAGCGGCTCGTGGTGGTAGGCGACGCCGAAGTCGCGAGCGATCGGGCAGAGGTCGTCGTGGTTGCTGACGACGAGCGGCACTTCGGCGCGAAACTCGCCCATCCGCCAGCGGGCGAGCAGGTCGTACAGGCAGTGGGGCAGCTTCGAGACGAAGACGGCCAAGCGCGGGACGTAGTCGGAGAAGCGCAGGCTCCAGGTCATCTCGAAGCGCCGCGCCAGCGGCTCGAACGCCTCCGCGATCTCCTCGCGACGCACCTGGAAGCCGGCCAGCTCCCACTCGACCCGCTGGAGGAAGACGCGCTCTTCCTGGTCGGTGTGCTGGTCGGCGTGGATGATGTTGCCGTCGTGGCGATAGAGGAAGTCAGACACCGCGGCGACCAGGCCCTTCTGGTCGGCGCAGGAGAGGAGGAGCACGGCGGTGACGCCTTCGTCGCCCATGGTGTTCGGCAGTATAGCGAGCCCCATGATCCGTAGGGACGACTTTCCATCTGTGGTCGGCCTCGACGAGGCGCTACGCGCCTCGTCGCTCGTTCGCTAGACTGGGCCATCGTCCTGGGAGGCACGCCGTGACCGCAGCGTTCGCCGGCATCCGTGTCGTCGACTTCACCGAGTACATCGCCGGGCCCTACTGCACGATGATGCTCGCCGATATGGGGGCCGACGTCGTCAAGGTGGAGCGGCCGGAGGGCGACGCCTGGCGGCACACGGCCCCGCTCGCGCCGTACGAAGGGCGCGGCTTCCTGGGCGTGAATCGGGGCAAGCGCAGCATCGCCATCGATATGAAGCGAACGGAGGGGCGCGAGCTGGCGCAGCGCCTCGCCGCCGCCGCCGCCGTCGTTGTCGTCAACTACCGCCCCGGTGTGACGAAGCGCCTCGGGCTCGATTACGAAACGCTCTCGGCGCAGAACCCGGGCCTCGTCTACTGCGAGAACACCGCCTTCGGTCACCACGGCCCCTACCGCGGCCGGCCCGGATACGACATCCTCTCGCAGGCGGCGACGGGCATGATCCTCTACGAGAACAAGATCGAGCGCGGCGTCCCCGCCTTCATCGGCACCCTCGCCGTGGCTGACCTGACGACGGGCATGTTCATGGCTTTCGCCGTGGTCACTGCGCTCTACCACCGGGCGCTGACCGGGCGCGGCCAGCGCATCGAGACGAACCTCTTCGCCTCGGGCCTGGCAGCGCAGTATCGGCCGCTGCTCAGCGTGGAGGAGCGCGACCGGCCGGTGCGCGAGGGCTTCCTGGGCGAGCTGGCCGCGCGCTCCGGCGAGCTGCCCTTCGAGGAGGCGATGAAGCTCCGCGGCGAGTACATCCCGCCCCGCGGCCGCAACAACTACTACCGCGTTTACGAGACGAAGGACCGGCTGATCGCCGTCGCCTGCCTCAACAACCGCCAGCGCCGCCACCTGCGCGACGCCGTCGGCGTTGACGACCCGTCGGTGGAGGGCATGACCTACGACTGGTTCTCGGAGGAGGTGCGCCAGGCGCACCGGCGCATCACCGAGGCGATGGAGCAGGCGTTCCACTCGCGCGCGACCGCCGAATGGATCGCCGCGCTCGACGCCGCCGACGTGCCCTGCGGGCCGGTGAGCTTCCCGGAGGAGCTCTACGACGACCCCCACGTCCGGGCCAACGACCTGATGCTGACGCTCGACCACCCGGTGCTGGGCCCGCTGCGCCTGCCCGCCTGCCCCATCGCCCTAAGCGAGACGCCGGCCGCCCCGCCGGCGCCTCCGCCGCCCCTGGGCACCCACGGCCCGGCCGTGCTGCGCGAGCTCGGTTACGACGACGCCGCGGTCGCGGGCCTGCTGGAGTCAGGCGTCCTCGTCACGAGGAAGCGGCTGATGGGGGAGCGCGAGGGGTAGGAGCGGGAAGTCAGACGCTGTAAGCCCTGCGGGCGGAGGACGACGGTCAAGAGGGTTGACTGCTCAGGAGTCTGAGAGCGTAGAATGGAAGAGGTTCGATTCGAAGCGCCGGATCGGCAGGGGAAGATGGTAGTGCTGCGCGAGAAGGTCTATCAGAACCACCTGCCCCTCCGACCAGAGATGGCCGACTACTTGAAGGAGGCAGAAGAGACCATTCGCGATCCTGACCTTGAACTGGACGATGCTGGCGGTGTCGTGTACGTCCGATGGGGGCTAGGTCGTGAGGACTTCGATAAGTGCTTCTTGAGGGTGCCCACCTATAACCGCGGCGACCATTTGGAGGTAGCGACCTTCTTTCTCACCGGTCGCGTCGGGCGAGGGAGAATCACGTGGAAGAGACCGCGCTAGACTTGCAGGAGGTTTGGAACTCCAATCAAGACCTGGCCGAACGTCTGGCTCGGGAACGGCTCACGGTCGCGTACGACGAGGACTTCGACATCTTCACGCTTGCAATCGGAGAGCCGAGGGCCGCACGTACTGAAGAGGTGATCGACGGCCTTCAGCTTCGGATTGATCCAATGACCAACAAGCTTCTGGCGTTCGAAGTCCTAGGGTTCAAGAGTAAGTATCTGCCAGCTCACCCAGAGTTTCTCCAGCACTATCGAGCCCTGTTAGACGAGAAACGCGTCCAAGCTCGTGAGGTCCTCAGTACCCCTGAACAGCGTCGTTGCGCTCAGGCCGCAGCCCGGCAGCTACTCCCGGCTTAGTCCCCTACGTCCCCACCCCCGCCGCCGCCACCGGCACGCCGTCGCGGTAGAGGACGAGGTTGGTGTGGATGGCGGGGACGCGCGAGCCCGGCGTGAGGATGCCCGCCAGGTTCAGCGGATCGACGGCGCTTACCGAGACCAGCTCGTCGCGCTTCTCCGCGCGCCGAACGCGGCGTAGCGATTCGACCGCCTCCGGTCGCGCGTACTGTTCGCCGTAGAACCCCGCGACGAAGCGCCCGCCTCGCGCCGTGCCGCGCGCTTCCATCCGCCGGAGCGCGCGCAGCACCTCGCGCCAGGGCACGGCGATGCTCTCGCGCTGGACGGTGTCGCGGAAGACGACGCCGTAGCGAAAGAGGAGCTGTTCGGCCCACGCCTCGGCCAGCTCGTCGACGGCGATCGACGCGCCGTTCAGCGTTGCCAGCGGCGCCCAGCGTCCCGCCGGTTCGTTCGTCGATGCGAGCGAGCGCAGCGGCCGGCCGTAGCGGCGCCGGGGGAGCGGCCGCCGCCGGGACGGGCTCATCAGCGACCGGAGCGCCTGGAAGCCGTCGGCGGTCACCAGCCCGCGCGCCACTAGCGCCCAGAGGCCGCGCTCGACGTCGGTCGGCAGGCGCGCGGCGCCGGCGACGATGTCGTCGTAGAAGAGCGCCCCCTGCGCACGCAGCAGCTCGAGCACGTCGCGCGCCGCGCCGCGCGCCGGGACGGCGGGGGCGTCACCGTTGCGCATGCCGGCCATCAGCCACGGCAGGTCGCCGCGCCGGACGAGGGAGATCGGCGTCGCGGAGGTGGCCGGGTTGGCCGGGGCGTGGCCGTTGCCGTTCTCGCGGCGAAGGCTGAGCCGCCCCCAGGCCAGGTCGCCCGAGAGGCAGAGCTCGTCCAGCCACGACGGGCGGTAGCCGGCGACGCGCGCCGGCAGCAGGTGGCGTTCCCAGGCGACGGCCGGCGCCTCGAAGCCCTGGAGCTGTGCCACCGCCTCGAGCAGGCCGCGCTTGCCCTCGAGCTGCGTCCCCGGCGCGACGTGCTGCCAGCGCAGCAGGAAGCGCAGGTAGTCCTGCGCGGTCACCGGCTCGATCTCCTGGCGCAGCCGGTCCAGTGTGTAGCGGTGGATGCGCGCCAGCAGCCGCCGGTCGCAGAACTCGTCTTCGGTCGCGCCGGGGCGGAAGCGGCCGCGCAACACGGCGCCCTCGCCTTCGAGCCGCGCCAGTGCGGAGGCGACGCGCCCGGCGCTCAGCGCGACCCGGCGCGCGAGGTCGGGCGCGGCGATCGGGCCCAGGCACTCCATATGGCCGCGCGCCAGCGCCAGCAGCGCCTCGTCCTCGTCGACGTCGGACGCGAGCTCCGGCGGCAGGCGCACTTCGGGCGAGATCGTTGCGTCCGGGTAGAGCCGCCGCGCAAGCGGCAGACTCTCGGCCGCGAACCAGAGGCGTTCGCCGGCGACCTCCGCCGTCGACGCTCGCCCCGCCGCCACCAGCTCGTCGAACCACCCTTCCCAGCCCGGCGCGTCCTGCGTGCGAACCGCGACGAGGCCGATCAGCGTGTCGTGCAGCTCTTCGGCGTCGCGCGGGTCGGGGCGCGCCTCCTCGCAGACGCGCGCGATGGCGTCCGGGTCGAGCGCGCCCAGGTCGCGGGCGCTCTCAGGCAACGTTCGGCGCAGCGTCACGGCGCGGGCGCGCCGCTCCTCCAAGGGCGCGTCGTCCAGGTAGGTGTACGGCTTGGAGTTGAGCATCTCGTGGCCGAAAGGCGAGGGCTCGGTGGTGTCGCGGGCGTGCAGGCGGATCTCGCCGCGCTCGATGCGCTCCAGCACGTCGCGCAGGCCCGCGACGTCCATCGCTTCGTTCAGGCAGTCGTGCACCGTCTGACGCACCAGCGGGTGGTCGGGCAGCTCGATTGGGCCGCTGACGTTCTCCTGGCAGGCCACCTGCGCGGGGAAGACCGCCGCCAGCAAGTCGTCGGTGCGCATGCGCTGGATGGGCGGCGGCACGCGCTTGCCGCCGCGCTGGCGCAGCACCGCGAGCGAGCGCGTCGCGTTCCAGCGCCAGCGCGTGGCGAACATCGGCGCGGCCAGCAGCGCCTGCTCCAACGTCTCCTCCACGGTCGCCGCCCGCACGAACGAGAAGAGGTCCTCCAGCGGGAAGCTGTGCTGCGGGCCGATCGAGAGCAGGAAGGCGTCGTCGCTCGCTGCCGCCTGCAGCTCGAAATCGAACGTCCGGCAGAAGAGCTTGCGCAGCGCCAGCCCCCAGCCGCGATTGATCCGCCCGCCGAACGGCGCGTGGACGACAAGCTGCATGCCGCCCGACTCGTCGAAGAAGCGCTCGAAAACGACGTCCTGCTGGCTGGGCACCATGCCGAGCGCCTCTTGCTCGACGCGCACGTAGCGCGCGATCTGCTCCGACTCCGCGGGCGGCAGGCGGCAGGCCTCGCTGAGCCACGCCGAGACGTCCTCGCCGCGCTCCAGGCGCGCGGCGACCTCACATCGCAGCTCGGACGTCTCCTCGGATAGCTCGCGGGTGCGCGAGGGCGCCTCGCCCAGCCAGAACGGAATCGTGGGTGGCAGGCCGCCGGCGTTCTCGACGCGCACGACCCCTGGCTCGATACGCCGGATCCGCCACGAGGTCGTGCCGAGGAGGAAGATGTCGCCCGTCATGCTCTCGACGGCGAAGTCCTCGTCCAGCGTGCCGACGAACGTCCCTTCCGGTTCGGCCAGCACGCGGTAGTCGGCTACCTCCGGGATGGCGCCGCCGCATTGGATCGCCGTCATGCGTGCGCCGCGCCGGCCGTGCAGGATGTGGTTGATGCGATCGCGGTGGAGGAAGGCGCAGGCCTTGCCCGCGCCGACGGGGATTCCCTCGCTCATCAGCTCGACGACCTCGTCGAAGTCCTTGCGCTCGAGATCCGCGTAGGGCGCGGCGCGGCGGACGAGGGCGTACAGGTCGTCTTCCGCCCACGGCTCGCAAGCGCACTCCGCGACGATCTGCTGCGCCAGGATGTCAAGCGGCGCGACGGGCGGGTGGACGCGGTCGAGCCGCCCGCTGCGAACGGCGCGCACCAGGGCGGCGCACTCGACCAGCTCGTCTCGCGTCGTCGGGAAGAGGCGTCCCTTGGGGGTGAGGCCCAGCGCGTGGCCGGAACGCCCGACGCGCTGGAGGAAGGTGGTGATGCTGCGCGGCGATTCGAGCTGACAGACCAGGTCGACGGCGCCGATGTCGATGCCTAGCTCCAGCGAGGCCGTGGCGACGAGCGCCTTCATGTCGCCCGCCTTGAGGCGTCCTTCCAGGGTCAGGCGTCGCTCTTTCGACAGGCTCCCGTGGTGGGAGGCGACGTGCTCTTCGCCCAGGCGCTCCGAGAGGTGGTGGGCCACGCGCTCCGCCAGCCGCCGCGTGTTCACAAAGACGAGCGTCGTCCGGTGCCCGGCGATGAGCGCCGCCAGCCGGTCGTAGATGTCGCGCCACTGCTCGCCGGAGCAGACCGCCTCCAGGTCCGTCGGCGGCGCCTCGATCTGGAGGTCGAGGTCGCGCTGGTGGCCGGCGTCGACGATCGAGCAGTCCGGCGCGCCGTCGGGGCACGCGCGTCCGGCGCCGATGAGGAAGCGGGCGGCGTCCTCGATCGGCCGGATCGTCGCCGAGAGGCCGACGCGCGCCGGGCGCTCGTCGCACACGTGGTCGAGGCGGGCGAGCGAGAGCGCCAGGTGGCTCCCGCGCTTATCGCGGATCAGCGCGTGGATTTCGTCGACGATCGCCGTCGTCGCGGTTCGCAGGATGCGCCGGCTGCGCTCTGCCGTAAGCATCAGGTAGAGCGACTCCGGCGTGGTGATCAGGATGTGGGGCGGTCGCTTGACGATCTCCTGCCGCTCGCGCTGCGTCGTATCGCCGGTGCGCACCATGGCGCGGATTTCGACCTGCGGGTAGCCCAGCTCGCGAGCGACCTCGGCGATCTCGGCCAGGGGCTCATCCAGGTTGCGCCGGATGTCGTTGCTCAGCGCCTTCAACGGCGAAACGTAGATCACCTCCACGGCGTCCGGCAGTGGCCCTGCTTCGGCTCGACGCCAGAGGCGGTCGATGGCGACCAGGAACGCCGCCAGCGTCTTGCCGGAGCCGGTGGGCGCGGCGATCAGCGTATCGTGCCCGGCAAGGATCTCCGGCCAGCCGCCGGCCTGCGCCTCGGTCGCCGCGGCGAACCGGCGCTCGAACCAGGCGCGAACGGCGGGATGGAAGGAATCGAGGGCGTTCATGGACGCAGCGAAGGTGCCGAACGTCTGTGCGAAGCTACTGTAGCGTCGCGATGGCGGCGCTGTCAAGCGGAGGGTTGAGGGGGTTAGGGCGCGGCTTCGCCGGCCGCTTCGTCGCGTTTGTCCAGCCACTCCTGGAAGCCGGGGACGGCGCTCACCGGCAGCGGCGTGTACTGGAGGGTGAGGTGGCTGCCCTCGGGCGATTCCTCGACGTTCAATTCGGCGAAGACGTCGATCTGGCCGTCGGGGCCCAGGCGTAGCGCCCGCAGCCGGGTCGAACCGCCGGCTTCGTCGACGAGCGCGATCTCCCAACGGCCGTCGTCCAGGCGCTGGCGCATCAGTCCGGCCACTTCGCTCACGGGCTGCTCCGCCTCCCACTCGACGCGATAGGGCAGGAGCGTGCCGGGGCCGGCGTCATCCACGCTGGCTCGCTCCGGCAGGGGGAAGTCATCCGGCAGCGAGCGCAGGGCGGAGGTCCGGCCGAAGGCGTCGACCTGGAACGGACCGCTCTGCGCCACGTAGGCGGAGAGCGCGAAGGCGCCGGCCATCGCCCCCAGCGCCCCGAGCGCCCAGCCGGCGGCCTTCGCCGGCCGCCACGAACGCGTCGCCGCGAAGGTGGGCGCCGCCGCCGCCGGTCGCTTGCTCGGCTGACGCCGGCCGGC
>Ga0247727_10013467_pt1 | contig 13785 bp, 12 predicted proteins | sample WisWelCaveWW1625_FD_202498 | JGI IMG/M metagenome (GOLD analysis project Ga0247727, IMG submission 202498) | Biofilm microbial communities from Wishing Well Cave, Virginia, United States - WW16-25 | ecosystem: Environmental > Aquatic > Deep subsurface > Groundwater > Cave microbial mat | place... | reverse complement strand
TTTATCGGCAGGGACATTTGTCTTGATCTGGATTTCCCGTTCGATGGACAAAAACGCTTCGACTCCCCCCAGGGCTGGCATGGCAACATCAGGCGGATTCTCATCTGGCGCGGCAGTCGGCTGGGGAACGAGGACTTGCACCGAAGTTGTGGATCGTCTCCACATCAACGCGCCGCCAATCAGCCCTGCCGCGAGAATTGCTGTGACGAGCCAACTGATGATGTTAAATTTGTTGTTATTGAAAAATGACGTGAGTTTAGGCATTCGATTTTATGTATGTCATTGCGACCTTCGGGAAGCAATCTTCAACTTGCGCGGGCTTTCTCCTCGTCGAAAAGAGGATTGCTTCGGGACGAACGCCCTCGCAATGACAGGCTGGTTAAGCATCTCTCCCAAGGTTTTCAAGGAACTCCTGGTTATTACGCGCCCGGTCGAGGCGCGTGACAATCGCTTCGGTGGCAACGGACTGATCCATGCCTGCGCCCTGGGGCTGTTGTGTGATCATCTGAATATACATGCGGCGCATCAGCCAGACACGCTGCAGCAAATCGGGACCAAGCAGAAGGTCCTCGCGACGCGTGGATGAGCGTTCGATATCCACTGCCGGGAAAATACGGCGCTCCTGTAGCTTGCGTGAAAGGATCAGCTCCATATTGCCTGTACCTTTGAACTCTTCATAGACAACATCATCGAGGCGCGAGCCGGTATCCACGAGACAGGTGGCGATGATGGTCAACGAGCCGCCTTCTTCGATATTGCGCGCCGCGCCAAAAAAACGCTTAGGCGGGTACAAAGCCGAAGGATCCATACCGCCTGAAAGCGTACGCCCGGAGGGATTCACGACAAGGTTATAAGCGCGCGCCAGGCGTGTAATTGAGTCCATTAAGATGACGACATGCCTGCCGATCTCCACCAATCTCCTGGCACGGTCCAATGCCAGTTCCGCCGTGCGGACGTGTGACGTGACCGGCTCATCGAACGTGGAGGCGACCACTTCGGCATCCACTGAGCGATCCATGTCAGTCACTTCTTCAGGGCGTTCGCCAATGAGCGCTACGATCAAATGAACATCGGGATATTTAATTGCAATTGAATTTGCGATTTGCTTGAGAATTGTGGTTTTTCCCGCCTTCGGAGGAGAAACGATCAGTCCGCGTTGCCCGCGTCCAATGGGGGCAATCAGGTTGATTAATCGCGGGGCGAGCGTATCGTGGTCGGTCTCGAGATCAAATCGTTTATCCGGGAAAATGGGCGTGAGATCCTCAAAGACTGGTCTGCGGGCGGCTTCCTCGGGGTCCACGCCGTTGATCGATTCGACCTTCAACAATCCGAAATGCCTTTCGCTTTCACGAGGCGGACGGACTTGCCCGATCACCAGGTCCCCGGCTCGCAGGTCGTGGCGGCGAAGCTGCGCCTGTGAGACGTATACATCCTGGTCGCTGATCCTGTAGTTCGTCGCGCGCAGGAAACCTATGCCTTCGCTCATGATCTCAAGCACGCCGCCGCGCAGTTCGATTCCTTCCTTCTGCGCCTCCGCTTCGCGGATCATCATGGCGAGCGTCTCCTTCTTTAGGCGGTTGGCATTGGGAATGTTCAGTCCCTTTGCGATGCCGCGCAGTTTGGAAAGAGGTTCGTTCTCTAGTTCTAGAATTTTCATGGTTGTTTCTCGTTGGGATGGGATGATTGGAATTGGAAAACAAAATTAACCAGCATTTTGCAGGCTGGTGATGTCCCTTAGGTTGTCCGTGAGTGTGGATTTTCGTTCAAGTTTTCGTATCACGCGAGACCCGGGCAGGATAAATGACCATGCAAACGGATTACGCAATCAGGAGTCTGTAAAGCAACGGGGGAGTATGCAGTATTATAGCATGTTCACTGAGGCGATGCAAGCGGGTTTAACGAGATTTAAAGCAGGTTTTCAAATTTGATATAAGCACAAGAAATTTAATCCCATTACCAGAATCGGCAACCGACCTGTTTTCAGGTGATATAATCCCGCGCATAAACTTTTCATTGAGGTGTACATGATTGACCCCATAATATTTACAATCAGACTTTTCGGAGCGGAGTTCCCCCTGCGCTGGTATGGCGTGATCGTGATGGTCGGGGTCATAGTCGGTTCCCTAATTGTCGAGCGCGAGATCAAACGCCGCAGTGAAAACGGCGATCGGATCTGGGACGCGTTGATATTGGTTTTGCCCATCGGTATCATTGGCGCGCGCCTTTGGTTTGTCTTGAATGCAACGTTGGGAGGCAACCGATCCTACATTGAGGACCCCGCCAGCATTATTAGAATATGGGAAGGCGGGTTGCACATCTTTGGCGGCTTCTTATTCGGCGCAATCGCGCTTTTGGTTTACCTCCGCCAGAACAAGCTTGACCCGTGGCTTTTTCTGGATTCGGCAGGACCTGCGATCTTGATTGGGCAGGGTATCGGGCGCATTGCGAATTTCATCAATCAGGAACTATACGGACCGCCGACGACTCTCCCATGGGGACTAAAGATTGAATCACAACACCGCCTCGCTCAATATCAGGACTTGAACCTGTTCCCCGTTGAGACGACCCGCTTCCATCCGACATTCGCTTACGAGATGTTGTGGAACTTTGCCACAGCCGGCTTGTTGTTATGGATATCACGCCGTTATGAAAAAGAACTTAAGCCTGGCGCGCTCTTTTCCGGCTGGTTATTGGCTGCGGGCCTGGGACGTGTGCTTATCGAATTCTTCCGACCGGACCAGCCAAAGATCGCAGAATTGGGGATTAGTTATACCAGTATCTTTGCGGCATTGATGGCGATTGCGGGCGCTGTAATACTAATGGCGCGCTATAAGGCAATCAATCTGTCGTTTGCGGAGGGTTGGGAGGAAGAGTATCAGGTCAGCCAGGCGGCTGTCGTCGCTCCGCCGCAGAAGGAACCTGTTGAAGAAAAGAAAGTTTCGCGAGCAAGGAAGGCGCCAAAAGCCGGGACTGAACCAGTCACCCCAAGGAAAACGATAACCCGCGCGCGCAAAATGACAAAGTCTGAAACGAAAGCTCCTGCCGTCGCTGCGAAAAAGGTAACAACCACGCGAACGAAAAAGTCTTCATAGGTTGTTGATGTAAATGAAAATCGCCCGAAGGTAATCTCCGAGCGATGATTATTATTCACTCACCTTATGCAATGTCATTCTGAGCGGAGCGAAGAATCTCTACCCTTGTCTTGGTGACCCTCACCTGCACTGGTCTCTTCGAGACGGCGCAAGTGTCGCCAGCACTCAGGGTAACATGACTAAAATGTATGAAGTGCGAGTTATTCAATCAAATGAGGGAAGTTTAGCCGCCTGAGATTCCAGGTTCGATAATGCGGGGTCGCGCTGGTCGAAGTCAAATCGCTCGAAAATGTCTGGATACAAATCGATGATCTGCTGGCGCGTAAAGCCCATCTCCTCGTATGAATATATATGATCGCTGTGGAATGAGAGGGTCTCTTTCACAGCCTGGTCAACGATGTCGTCCAACCCCGGCTTATCGGGATAACCAAATTGCTCGTAGAACGAGTGCAGGACGTGCTCCGGGCGTTGAATCAGGTCGTCGTATTTCAGGATCAGGTGTCGGGGGGATGGATGCGAGTCCAGGTATTTCAGGGGGTGACTGTACCAATGCTGTGTAAAATCCACGATCTCATCAAGATAGAGATACTTCTCCTTTGGCTGGGTGAAGACGCGGCGCGCATAATTGATCCATGAAACGGTGGAGGGGAGCATATCCAGCGGGTTGCGCGCGAGGTAAATGATGCGCGCCTCCGGGAAGAACTCGGCGAGCGTTTCGATCTTGGCGCTGAAGGCTGGGGCCTTGGCGACATAATATTTTTTGCCCGTCGCGTACATGTGACGCTGCAACATGGACCTGTAAAACGCCATGATGCGGCGTTTGCGTTCGGGCGGGAGCGCTTCATCGAAATGCTGGTAATTCGGCAGTTCATCCATGAAAGGGAAGAGGAAACTGACCCAGAAGGAATCCCAGATGTGGAAGAGGATGTTCTCATCCTCTTCGGGTTGGAAGAACGAGATGGGATGGATCTTGAATTTGCCAAGCGTGCGGCGGTCGAACTCGTAAAGCAGATGATGAAGATGACCGCCCAGTTTGTTATCGAGGCGGGAGAAGAACTGCGTAATCTTCTTTTGTATAACGGAAGGGGTGAGGTAGATATCCCAGATCGTCAGGCTGGTAAAAGTTTCAGAGTCGCGTGAAAGCAGGCGATGCAGAAAGGTGGAGCCGCTTCGCAAATTTCCCAAAATGAAAAGCGGCTTTTCAATGGGTTGTGTTTTGTGCCCAGGAAAGAAGATGTCATCCAAAAGGAAACAGAACCAGTGGACAAGAGTCCCAAGGGGCCAGACCATGTAGAAGAGAAGCAAAAATATGATGCGTTTGCGGGTAAGACGGGCGGGAGTATTTTGTGCGGTGAAGAAGGAACGGTAAAAGGTGCGCCAGAAGAGCCGAAAGTTATAGTGCATTGAAAGAGGGTATCCTTTCGTAGTGACGACTTACTCTAAAGAGTGCTTCGCAAAGTCGTTACTGCGGTTTTACATGGAAAAAGCCCGTCAGGGCTTTCTCTGTTTCCCATTCTATCAGGAATTGTCCATTTTGGATTAACCGCGAGTTGTAGTTTATGATTATTTTCCTCCAATGAGTCTTCAAAAAAAGACTTTTTAACACGAAGGACACAAAGTGCACAAAGGAATTCTTGAGAGTCTTCTCGAAAATATTGAACTTCCGCGCGAACAACGTTTAAAATTCTTAGCGGTCTTTGCGCGCTTTGCCGTGAATACACTTTTTTGCAGTGTAGTCACCTGTCAAGTGATTTGGAAAAATCAAAAAGTGCATAGTATGTCGCTAATTTTCGTCAAGTCGGTTTTCAGTGTTTATAATGCCGCAAGTTCAAATTTTTGGAGGCAGGCATGAAAACAAAAACTCAATTCACGGGTCGTCACTGGGAAACGGGAAGCATCCACAACGCGTTGGCTGTTCAAGGCGTGAAAGCGCCGCATACCGGCAAGCCTTATTCGGAAGCGTTGTTGCTCGGCATCAGCGGCGGGATCGCGTTCGGCTATTTTACTTTTGAATACAAAGGATACCTGCCGCACGTCGCCATGCTCACCCGCAATACATTCAGTCCATTTTCAACCATGCTCGAACGAATGGGTATCGCGCAAGATGTTCAGCAGACCAACAAGGCTGAAATTGCAGAGAAAAATTTGCGAGACGCGCTTGAAAGCGGATTGTTTCCATTAGTATGGGCAGATCATTTCAGCCTGCCCTATAACTCTCTCCCGCCTGACGCTGCGATGTGGGGCATGATGCCGCTCCTCGCGGTCGAATCGGATGGCAAGTCGGTCACGATTGCAGACCGTTCCAGCCAGCCTTTTCATTTATCTGTGGTGGATTTGACGAAAGCGCGCGGACGTGTTAAAGAGGACAAATATCGTCTCATGACTCTCGATGCGCCTCAGACGACCAAACTGGCTGGCGCGGTTCACAAGGGCATTTGTCAGACGATCAAACTTTTCACCGAGGAACCCCCGCGCGGCGCGCGTGACAATTTTGGTTTTGCCGCTTATGCAAAACTTGCCGAGTTACTGGTCAACACGCGTAACAAACAAAGCTGGGAACGGTTCTTCGCCCCTGGTGTCCGCATGTACCACGCTCTGGCTGGTTCTCCGGTCCAGCCTGGAGCGTATCATTGGGTAAACACTTGGGGATCAGCGGACGGCGCGGAACGCGGCTTGTACGCCGACTTTCTCGATGAAGCCGCGCAGATTTTGAAGAAGCCCGCCTTGAAAGAATCTGCTGGGAAGTTTCGCGAAAGTCATAAATTATGGCTTGAGTTTGCAGGTGCCCTGCTCCCTGACGAAGTCCCCATGTTAGGCGAGAGCAGGAAATTGATCCAGAAAAAGCATGATTTGTTCATCAACAAAGGCGAAGCTGCATTGCCAGAGATCAAACAGATCAACGCGCGGTTGAATGAATTGCTGGAACAGTCTAAAACTGATTTCCCACTCTCCAATGTACAGACCGCGGGGTTGCGCGCGAATTTACGGGACGTTCTGTTGAAGATCCGCGCGGTCGAGCAGACAGCCGTTGACCTTTTGCAACACGCGATTGTGTAGTTGGATGGGCCGCCCTGTTATTACAACATACTCTCCTCTACTATCCTACGATCTTCCCCATAAAAGCAACCTCTATCCTGCGTTGGAACAAAATTATCACCCGGTCGGATCCGATGGACGCAAACATGAAGTTTGGAAGATCTCGCATGGCAAGCGTTCCTGGGATGCGCGCAGACGTTGTCATCCAAAGACAGGTGGCATGGCTTTGCCCGTTCATCTACCCGAGCAGGATCGTCAACTTTTTCTGGTCGTTCCTCGTCCAGGTTATGGACGCAAACCCTGCTATCTGATTACCACTCAACCGATTTCATCCTCAACCTCATTTCCAGATACTGTCATCGAACCGGAAAGTGGAGCCGAGACCTCTCAGCTCCACTTTATCGCTTGCGGCTTGCGATTTCTCGCCCCTGCCTCGATCTCCGCCCTCCTCCCCCTACACTAATTTCGGGGTGTGCCATGTTTTGTTATCATGAGACTATGGCGTTGGCGTTGCACTTGCCTCTACCAACTGACCAGCAAATACTATAAGTCTATCAGCAGGGCTTTCCTCTGAGTGACCTTGTGGAACCAGTCCCTGATTGACAACCTGGTTGACAAGCGCGTCATAAAGTGCAGATTTTCCCCAGTCACCATCGCCAAAGATGTCGTTACCCTTCGCGTTCGCATCCGCGCGGCCGGATCCCTGTAACATACCATCATAAGAGGTCAAATCCAATCCCGCGCTTCGATCTGTCAGCTTGGAGTTATGGCAGGAAACGCAGCCGATTGCGCCGGGATACCAAACGCTGTTTTCCACAAAGAGAGGTCGAATATCACTTGCAAACGTTCCTTCGCAGGGCTGACCATTTACATCGTTGAATGCAAACGCTTCGGTTTCTGAATATCCTGCGGAAACCCACGCGCCGATCAGGTCATCCGCCGCGACCTGGCATTTATCAAATTCAGGCATGGCAGCTTCACTTTGGGACAATGGACGTGAAACAGGTATCAGCGTGGGAATCGGTGTGCGTACTACGATATGCTCGGCTTGATTGCAAGTAAGTGTGAATCCGCAGGCTGAGACGTAGATGACGCTGAACCAAAACCCCAGCGTTATGAAGAACCCAATCAGGGTCCCGTAGATCATTTTACGAACATCATTCATATTGATTACTCCTCCCTACTCCGATACTTTCAATGTTCGAATGAAGTTAACCACATCCCAGCGCTCTGGAACGGTGAGGTTCTCGTTTAGAGGAGGCATACTTTCCGCAATACCATTTGTAATGGTGAGGAAGAACGAACCATCGCTCTTGGATTGCACCACATCTGAGGTCAGGTTGGCAGGCTTGACGTTCACAAGGAATGGAGCAATCGGACCCGTCCCTTCACCGGCGGGTCCGTGGCACATCTGGCAATGAATGGCGAAAAGTTCGGCGCCGCGCGTGAGGGAGGCTTCGTCCGCCGCGACCGGGTTTTGGGGCGCGCCCATGCCTGGGATGGAGATCGCTCCTTCAATCGGGATCGAGCGTCCGGGAGGAGGAAGCGGGTTTTCCATCGGACGGTAGGATGGCTGGATTTCCATGAAGCTGACCCACTCGATCTTTATGATGTCATAGGAAAATAACAGGATGACTCCGAAGAGCACCCCGAGCGTTAGAAAGACCCAAAATAGTTGTCTCAATAATCTCATAACTGGCGCGCCTCCGTGGTGCTGACAGATTCAGCGCCCAATTTACTCAGAGCTTCCATAAATTTTTTCTCATCACTCTGCAGGCATTTGAAGAAGACACCAATCTTTCCGTCGCTGATCTCCGGCACATACTCGAGCGGGCTGTAATTGGGAAAGTAACTATCCAAAAATACACCCAGAAAAGTGGAAAGCAGCGCGAAGAGCATCGTCATCTCAAACAAGATGATCATGCCTGGCGGGAAAGGAAAGACCGACTGGCCGCCCACGTAAACAGTATAGAGATTTGGGGTTCCGAAGTTAAGAAACGCTCCAAATAGGAACCCTACCACCGCGCCGCCCAAAGCCAGCCGCGAGACGTTGGTAGACTGATGCGGGCGTCCCAGCATGGCTTCGGTAATCGGGACGCCTGATATGACTGTTATTTCATCGTCGGAAATACCCAATTCATGCAGTTTATCAATGCCATCTGCAGCAGGGTTGATATCCGAATAGAGGGCGAGAATTGTGATGTGTTCAGACATTGCTTACTCCCATTAAGTCCTATTCCATGGTCAAGTCAATCTCGCTCACGCTTGGCACAACAGCCTTCCCCACTTTCCTGACCGAATGTGCCATCTGGCCCTCCTGCACTTCCCAAACCGGGATAAGCGGAATGAGCCGCGAGGCGATAAGATAGAACAGCAGGAACATGGCAAAGGTGCCGATGGTCAGGAAAATTTCGATTTGGGGGTAGTACAGTTTCCACGTGAACGGCATGCGATTGATGGTAAGTGAAACCGGAATAATGATGTAACGCTCATACCACATGCCAACATTGATGAGCAAGCCGACGCTGGCAAGCAGCCAGGGAATCTCACGCCACTTTTTGTTCCAAAGGATGAGCCAGGGGACTGCGATATTAAAGATCAGCATTTGGAAGAACATCCAACTCATCGGTCCCGACTCATGCCAGTGCAGGAGGGTATCCGTCCATTTATCGCCGCCGTACCACTGGACAATATAGTCGTTGAAGAAGAAGTAAGCCCAAGCCATCGAAACGATCAACATCAACTTGCCGAGCGCGTCGAAATGCTCGGCGCGGATGAAATAGTCCATGTGTTTCATCGTGGCGCGCATGATGGCTAGCACGATCGCGACCGCGCCCATGCCCGAATGCAGCGCGCCAACAACGAAATACGGACCGAAGACAGTTGACGACCAGCCGGGACGCATCGCCATGGCAAAGTCCCATGAAACGATGGTATGCACCGAGAACATGACAGGGATGATGGCAAAGGCAAAGATATTCATGGCAGTGTGGAGGTGAGTCCATTCGCCTTCGGTCCCGCGGAAACCCAGGGCAAGGATTTTGAAGAAGGTCTTGCGCCAGCCCGTCGAACGGTCACGCGCCATCGCCAGGTCTGGGATGAGCGGCAGGAACAAATACATCGTACTGCCCAGAACGTAAGTTGTAATGGCTAATAAATCCCACATCAACGGCGAGTGGAAGTTAGGCCACAACTGCCGCGCATTCGGGATTGGGAACAGCCAGTACGCAAGCCAGACGCGCCCCAGATGCATGAAGATACTGGCGCCAGCCTGGATCAAACCGAAGGTGGTCATCAATTCCGCGGCGCGCGTGAACGGGCGTCGAAACTCCGCCTTGAAGACGCGCAGGATCGCGGAGATGAAAGTTCCCGCGTGGCTAATACCAATCCAAAAGACTGTGTTCACGAGGAAGATGCCCCAATAGGATGGGCGCATAACACCAGACACACCGAGTCCCTCAGCAATCATGTAGCCCCAGGCATAGAAAAAGCAGGTCGCTGTGAGGACCGACAAAATAGCGAACACCACCCAGAACTTCCAGGATGTGGTCATCATGGATTCCATCACCATCTGGTTCATTTCGCCGCGCGGCTTGGGATCGAACATCAAATACTGACGCAGGTCGTGCTCTTCATGTTGGGCTTCGTGCGCTTTCTTGGCGCCGGGGAGATATTTTGATGCAACAGCCATATCTAACCTTCCTTGAGATAGGTGATACGCGGCAGGGTGTTGAGTTCTTCCAAATGCTTCACGCCGTGCTTCTGATGCGCCAGTTGACTCACCAAACTCTCGTGGTCATCCATGCGGCCGAAGGTGATCGCATTGGCGGGGCATGCTTGCGCGCAAGCGGTTGTGAACTCGCCGTCTTCCACTTCGCGCCCTTCGGATTTCGCCTTATCCTGCGCTGTATGAATACGCTGGATGCAGAATGTGCATTTTTCCATCACACCGCGGCGGCGGACGGTGACGTCAGGGTTGAATTGGTTATGAAACGGGAAAACAAGTTGTCCATCAACATCGTTGGCATGAAATGGTTGTGTATGATAATCACGCCAGTTGAAGGAACGCACCTGATAAGGACAGTTGTTGGCGCAGTAGCGCGTGCCGACACAGCGGTTATAGACTTGCAAATTGATCTGCTCTGCTTCGCTGTGAGGCGTGGCAAAGACCGGGCAAACCGGCTCGCAAGGGGCATGTCCGCATTGCTGGCATAACATCGGCTGGAAAGGTGTGGCTTTGATCTCAGGATACGCGCCTTCCCAGAAGCGCTCGACGCGGATCCAGTGCATGGTACGCCCATAAGCCGCATCCTCCTCGCCGACAAATGGAAGATTATTTTCCATCGCGCAGGCGGCAACGCAAGCCTGGCAACCCGTGCAAATATCCTGGTCAATGACCATTCCCCATTTGCCTTCCGCCTCTTCTGCAATCGCGCCTTTCGCGCCCACAAGATTTAAATCAATGCCCATAATATGCTCCTCTAATGCTCCTCAAGCCCTTCGTTATACACACCAATGCGGCTTTCGAGGCGCGACAGGATTTGCTTCCTGGCGGTTTTTTCGATTTTGACCTTCATGCCTGCAAACGTCAGATCGCCCGCTTCATTGAAATGTGAGCCAAGAAGATTTGCCGGATTCACACCACGCCCAGCCGCGTATCTACCATAAGCCGTGTGACCCTGCCCAAAAGGCATCGCGACAGTATCTGGACGTATGGCTGGGTACAGATAAACAGGCGCTTCCACCTCCCCAGCCTCGCTCACAATTTTTATCACATCGTCATTTTCAATCCCCTCGTGATGGGCAGTCTCGGGATTCATCTCAACCCACGTGTTCCACATGACTGTCGTTGTAGGGTCGGGTAATTCCTGCAGCCAGGGCTTGTTTGCGCCCGCTTCGCCTAGTGTCGGAGCGACGAATGGAAGGAAAAAGTACTCGCCTTCGCCCGCGAATTCAGCCGCTTCGACTTGAAGACTTTTATCAAGCGCGCTGGACGCAGAAGCAGCAACAAGTTCGGATGATTTTTTCCACCAGCCGCCATGCTGTTGGAAGTATGCAGAGAACGTATTGATCTCAGGCGCAGAGAAGAAACCATCCGCTTCGCCTATGAGATTGACAAGTTTGCTTTGAATGAATTCAACTTCGTCTTTGAATGGCAATGCCTCTGCGAATTTTCCGCCTGCCATTTGTGCGGCGGCAAGCAATACATCCGCAGTTGCGCGCGTGTCATAATTCGGTGAGACAGCAGGTTGCGCGCCCGAAAGCACGGATTGAGATACACCGGTGGCGCTGCGTTGATAGCCCCATGATTCGAGTCCATGATGATCGGGGAAGATGTAATCGGCTTGCAGCGCTGTTTCATCGGGGAAGGTTGCAAATGAGATTACCTGCGGAACAGATGCAAGCGCGTCCGCAAAACCGAGAGAAGCGGGTAATTCAAAAATGGGATTGACGCCATGCACAAACAAGACCTTGACTCCCCCGCTTTTCATCTTACCAACGAATTCATTCATTTCCTGCGCGCTGGCTGGGCGATGATATTCGTCCTCATTCGGCGCAAGCGGTGAAAGGGATACGCCGCCAGGTTTGCCGAAGTTATCAACCAGGGCATTGAGAGCAAGCACAGCCTGCGCGGCTTGCAATCCGTTGTTCAAGCCCAATGCGGAACCGCCGGGGATTGCAATCGCGCTTTCGGCTTCCGCGACCAGTTGGGCAATATGTTCAAGTTTTTCCATACTTACGTCAGACATGGATGCAACTTCACGCGGGTTCACATCTGCAAATGCTTTGGGGATCGCGCCGCCCTTTGCCTCAGCCGCGAGTCTGCCAATCGCAAGCGCGACCAGGCCCTCGGTCCCGGGCAGAAGCGGAATCCATTCGTCTGCTTTGGCGGCAGTTTGGGATATCCGTGATTCGAATTGAATAAAGTGACCGCGTCGCTTGGGGTTTCCACGGCGCATTTTGGCGAAGCCGCGCGTGTAAGCGACGGGCGAAAGCCATGTCTCAAGAAAGTTCGCGCCGAAGGAAAGAACTAGATCCGCATTTGCGATATCAAAGAACGGCAGTGCCGCCTGTCCGAATAGATTCTCTGAGGCTTTGATCAACGTGGCGCGCGCTTCGAACATGCTCAACGCTCCGTAACGAAGCGGGGCGGGTGCGCCGATGGAAGCCGCGAGATCAGACACAAGGTCGAAGAGATGGTCGGGAGCCATGCCCATTAGGAAGCCAATCTCAGAGGGGTCATTGTTCTTGAGCGCATCGGCGACAACTTGAATGGCATCATCCCATGTAACAGATTCATCAATGCGAATCTCAATGGATGTACCGCGCGCATGCTTAAGTGGATTCTCCACACGGTCGGGATTATAGAGTCCGTGTAATGTGGCTTGACCGCGCGCGCAGGTCTTGCCAAGATTAACAGGATTGCTCGCATTGCCTTCCACTTTGATCGCGCGTCCCTGCATCGTCCGGACAACAAGCCCGCAGCCTGCCGCACATTCGCGGCATGTTGTGGCGTAATAAGTGCTCAAGCCATTGTAGGTATACTCAGGCATTTCCATATAAGGCTCGCGTTTGATATAACGCGAGGACGGACCGCAGCCCGTTAATACGGCAGAGGTTGCCGCGCCCACAGTGGCAAGTTTTAGAAAATCACGCCGGGAAATATTTTCACTCATGATCTATTCCTTTTCACCCGGTTTAATAATGACACGTACCGCAATCGATAAGTTTGACGAGTTTTTCCGGATCGCCCGCCGCCTTGGAACGGTGACATTTCAAACACCAGCCCATATTCAATACCTGTGGATTCTCAGCAATTTCAACCTGGGTCATATCCCCGTGACAGTTCTCGCAGTTCAAACCAGCCGCAATATGTGGCCGATGAGTGAAATGGACAAAATCAGGCACCTGCGCCACAGGCACCCATTCGATGGGTTTGTTATTCTGCACATACTCAACCAGCACTGCCAGTTTTTCACTTTCAAAAGTTTTGGCAATTTGTTGATGACATCCCCAACATTTTGTTTGTGTCGGCAAGCCGGGCGATGGTCCGCGCAATGCCCCTGGGTGGCAATACAAACATTGGACCCCCAGCCCTACATGCAACTTGTGTGTGAACTCAATGGGTTGTTCAGGCGGCTGCTGGGTCTGGTAAATGCCGTATGCGGCGAGACTGAACAAAGATAACGCAGTGATCAGCACAGCGATCCGCCCCATTGGACTCATCACCCATTCAAAGAATTTCCTGACCATGCATGCTCCTCAGACAAGGTTTGTTTACCAAAAATTCATAACTAGCAACAAAACACGATCTATCATATTTTCAATCAACCCGGAAACAATACCTGAACGAACACAAGAATCGTCCCTATCATTATTTCCATGATTGGGACGCGTCGCTATTAAAAATTATTTCGTGAACTTCAACTCATTTTCCTCGCGCGTCGTTGAGACCCGTCAGCGACGCGGGCATTATACTGCAAAAGCAGATGTAAGCGCAATATAAGGCTAAGATTTGACGCATGATATACTAGGGTCTGTATGCAAAATAGGAAATAGTGATTAAACTGGTGGTCATGAGCAACCGTGGCGACCTAAGCAACGAACAATGGGAGCGGATTGAACCCTTGCTCCCGAAAGCAAAGACGCAGCGTGG
>Ga0247727_10013466_pt1 | contig 13786 bp, 14 predicted proteins | sample WisWelCaveWW1625_FD_202498 | JGI IMG/M metagenome (GOLD analysis project Ga0247727, IMG submission 202498) | Biofilm microbial communities from Wishing Well Cave, Virginia, United States - WW16-25 | ecosystem: Environmental > Aquatic > Deep subsurface > Groundwater > Cave microbial mat | place... | reverse complement strand
TGGGGGCTCGTGGAACAGCAACCCGCGGAACCTGCGCTCCGCGGATCGGTACTGGGATCCGCCGTCGTTCAGGAGCCTGTACTTCCCCGGGTTCAGGTGCGCGAAGACTCCGTAGCCCACAGTAGGCTATGGATTAGGCTGAAGTTGGGAAGGCTGAAGGTCGGAGTCCGAACATTTCAGTCTTCAGCCTAACCCTAACCTTCAGCCTTCGGAGCGCGTCTCGCTCACATATCTATTTCAGTGGAATACTGATCACCAGCCCCCCCATGACATCATTGATCTTGAAGTCCTGTTTGGGACTGTCCGGATGGGAATTATGGCAGCCGATGCAAGCCTGGGTCACAGCACGATCTGGATAGACGGCTTGGAAGTAACGGGCTCCTCCTTCCTTCACAAAACCGGTATAGGGTTTGGTCGGATGAGTGAGGATAGTCCCCAGGCCTATCCTCTCAAAATCGCTTGAGCCGTAATTCCGTTTGTTGATCGGCCAGAGGCTGATCAATCGATACTGTACGCCGATGCCTTTTCTTGCCATGACGCGGCCAGACTCCATCAGGAATTGAGCCGGCAGAGGCAGGGTATTTTTCTCCGCCCAGTTCTCCGAGGCAACGACCACCCCTTTGGACTGCAGCCGTTCAACGACGTGCTTGGTGTACACCTCACGGTCCGCTTCAATCATGGCGTACAGATAGTCCGCCACCGTTTCTACGGGCAGATTAAAAGCTGTCCCTTCCGTCTCCGCTCTGCTCGGCCCGGCTAAGCCGGTGACGCTCAACCCGAACACCAGCATGAGAGCTCCCTGTCGTAACTTGCTGGAGGATGTCATAGAAACCTCCTTGGTTTCCCCGTGGACCGGTCGGCGTCATTCGCCGCGGCTCCATGAAGGGGTAAGATGGATTGCGGACACGAGACTGCACAATCGTAGCAATGAGCGAGCGGATCAGTTCGACCGTCAAGCTGGAGCTGGGAATGTGGTAAAGGGAGTAGAAATCGTGACCAGCACGAGGCGACTGAGTCAGCTGGTCGTCACGATCACTGGAGTTATGGTAGCAGGCCGCGTAGTAGGAAAATACCGAAGCCATGGCCCGGTTCTCCCTGTCAGTATAATGCAGCGTGCCCACCAGATCATACGATGAGTCATCATACGCTTCGCTCAGCAGGGAGTCCAATTGCTCGGCTCAGCGCAGATTCGCGGTTGGAGAAACAGGGGCAGGCTGACCATTTTTGCTTGTGAGTTATGGGCGGACATCTGGCGGCAGGCGGTGCAGGAGGGAATCGAACACCTCGCGAGCGAGCGCCAACGCTCCTCTGGCTTCTTCCTCGGTGGGCTCTTCAGGGTTGCCTGGATAGCGAAATCTCCAGGCGTACTCGGTGAGTTCCGCCGCTCTCCTGAGTAAGGGTTCAAGTGTCGGATCGATCGCGGCGCACGCTTCCCCGATTTCGACAAGATTATGGGTTTTGCGATAGACCTGTCCATGCCAGGTGAGAAATCCCTTCATTGACTTTTCGGCGGCCTGCTGCGTATGGAACACGATGTCGGAGGTTAGGGGTGGGACGGCACCCAGTTCGAACGTCCCCGCACGCAAATCGTTCCCGGCCTTCGAGAACCAGGCACGGGTCTCTGCGACGAGGGCCGGATCATGCGGCATGGAGCAGTTTGCCTTCCCGCATGACGGTGGCGGGTAACGACGCGGCAAGGTGAACCCGCGAATCGAAGGCGCTCCTGGTCCAGACCACCACGTCGGCAGCCGTGCCCGTTCCCCACAGAACCCGATACGCCAGTTTGCTCCGCGTCCGTTCTGGTAGGGCGTGGTCCGGCACCACGAGGAGCAGATCGTAATCGCTATCCGGGCCGGCATCACCGCGGGCACGCGAGCCGAACAGAAAAATCTGTTCCGGTTCATAGGCCGTCACCAAGCGACGAATAATTCGTGCCAGAGCTGGGTCGGAAGTGGTCATGTCTGCGCGAATATCCATACCGCGGCCCTCGGGATTCCAAAAATATTCCAGTCTCGTAGCTTCATGCAACTCTAAGTCATTTCAAGCGCATCGTCAACGCAGGAGATCCACGCAGGAGATCCTCCTCCGGGTAATATCACCTGAATGCGCACCGGAAGAGGTGTGGAGAAGAGTGTTCGACCGCTGGCGATCTGTTCCCAAGGGACGGTTGAGGGGGTCGAACGGCCTGCGGAACGTTCGCGAGGTACGCTTCACAATTCACGCTTCACGGGTGTCGAGCTGTTCGTGACGGAAGGGGAGGAGGGCCACCTCGGAGGAAAGACTGCTGAGCCCTCAATCTCTTCAAGCGAGGCGACCGGATCCACTAGGTCAATAGTCATGCCTGATCCCGAATTCGTGCGCGGGTTAGGCGATCGTTTCGACTGGCCGACACTTTGCATACTGTCGATTGATCTTAGAGACTTTTCGAATAGACTCCAGCGACAGCGACACATTGACGAACATTAGCGAATGCCAATAAACGGCGCATGAATATCCACCCAGGAATCGTTCGCGAATTCGCGCGAAGTCGTCAGAAAATCTCTGTCGTCGGAAATGTTGAAACACTGTGACAACGGAATCATGTGCAATTGCCTTGATGATTCGATCGATGTCCGTATAGAGAACGTGTTTGTTGGAGTTACTCTTCTCGGGCTCAAATCCGTTGTCTGGATCGAGAAAAAGCAGTTGCGCAGGACCGCTCTCAACTCCTGTGAAATAGGAGCTTCTGGTGCGGCGCGTTAAACACTCCGGTGGATTATGAAAGGCGACCGAGTAATGCGCTCCGGTATTGGCTGGCAACTCAATCAACTGCTCGTGATTACGGGTGGTTCTGAGCGAGTTACAAAATCGCAACACTTCAGGCCGCGCTGGAAATCGTTCCGGTGATGTCTTGCCGTCAGATCCGCCGTCGTCAGGGGTCATCATCCATGCAATCTTGAGCTGGCGTAGTCTGAGGGCTTCGACCAGGAAATCGAGATAATCCCACTTAAAGCTATCCTTCGAGTCGCCGAGGTATTGGCGCTTCATCGGTCCTGATTGCTTAACTGTGTATTATCTGGTTCCGTATAAGCTCCCGTCTCCCGCCTACTCGACGGCAGGCGTGATGAGCGTGGTGCTGATGTCACGTTCTCTGAGCTACTTCTCATTTGGTGAGCTCATTAAAAGTTTCGGCAAGTTCGTAGACCTCAGACCAACCTGATAGACCAGACAGACCAGAAAAACCAAATAGACTAGAAATTCCCCGCCTGGACCACGTCCTCGATGCTATTAATATCGAGCCAGTGACCTGCCGTGTAGAGCACGCGGATGGGATACTGCCGTTTCAACAGTTCTTGGAGCAGTTGGGGAATGCCGGCCTTGCGGTTGGCTGGTTTGGTCAGGAGTTCTGCGATAATGTCGGTGATGAGTTTTGTGGCACTGGGTGTGACTTTAAGGAAACCCATCCAGACCCCGTGGATGGATTCTTTGGGGAGATTGTCTCCCAATTGCTTGAGATAGATCTTGGCGTTAAATGCCTTTCTCGAATTGGGAATGGTGCATTCGGTAAACCCGCCCAGGCGGGCATAGCTGCTCTGCTCCTGCCAGTTGCTGTCGACGAAGATGACACAGTTATCCGTCTCCTGACAGAGAGACTGGGGAATATATTTATTGAAGAGCACGTCGCCGTAGGAAATGATCGTACTCTGCACATGGCCTTTCCTGGATTGGAGTGCTTTGAGCAGGGAATCCAGTTCGCCGGTTTCCGCAAAGTCCTCGTTATCGACATAGGTGAGGTTGGGCAGATTGACGGCCTCTTTCTTATACCCGCGGACCACCACAATATCCTTGATGCCCACGGCATTGTAGGCGTCGACAATGTGGGAGAGGATTGGTGTGCCCTGGATGTTGACCATCGTTTTGGGCTGCTGTTCGGTGAGTTCCCCCAATTCTTTTCCGCGGGAGGCGGCCAGTACAATGGCAGCGGTGTCCTCGGCGCCTTTGGGAAGATACCGGTCTTCAGCTTCTTGTAGCTCTGCGGCGTTTTGCAGGCGGAAGACTTCGGAGACCGGTGCGACTTTGTCCTCAATGGAGAGCAGGTGTTCCTGTTCCTTGAGGGTCCGCGCGGTTTTCTGCATGGAGGCCACGGCAGCCCGTAGCATGTGATTGGCCCAAATCACCATAGAAAACCCATGCTGCCGAAACACATCGGTGGGCGTTGAGTAATACTTCGTGGGCACGATGACGATTGGGCATCGATTTCCCCATTCCTGTTTGAACGATAGGATCTCATCCGGCACCGACAGGGCGCTGTGAATGAGGATGCCGTCTGCGCCTGCTTGATGGTAGGCTTCGGCGCGTCTTAAGGCTTCCGCCAGCCCCCAGCCGCAGATGAAGGCTTCCACTCTGGCAATAATGGAAAAGTCTGGGTCGGTCTGCGCGTCTTTGCCTGCCTTAATCTTGCCGCAGAACTCCTGCATGTCCGCGAGGGGTTGAGCGCCCCCCTTGATAAAACTATTCGTCTTGGGGAAGAGTTTGTCTTCGATGCAGACCGCGGCGATGTGGCGCTGCTCCAGTTTGCGGACGAGCCGCTGCATGTTGTTGAAGTTGCCGTACCCTGTGTCGCCGTCAAGGAGAATAGGAATCGTGGTTGCATCGGACATGAATTCCAGGTTCTCCAGAACTTGGGTCCAGCTGGCTTCGTTGTTGTCACGGACGCCGAATTGCGCAGAAATGGAGAGGCCGCTGGCCCAAACACCTCGAAAGCCAGCTTCTTGAACGATTTTTGCGCTGAGGCCGTTGTGGGCTTCACAGATGAACTCCAATTGTTCCGACAGGAGGAGCTTCCTAAATTGACTCGATGGGGAGATGCCTGCGGTTGAACTCATGGATTCCCTTCCTTGTTCCTGCCGAAACAATGTGAGACGGGTGCACTGGTTCGCCGTAGAGAATACCGTTTTCCCCCAGAGAAATCATCCTGCCTTTCTGGGGACGTGAAACGTAAAATGTGAAACGAGTGCGGCGAGGCCAGTTTTGTTGGTTCATTTGGTTTGTCTAGTTTGTTTTGTTCATCGAACCAAAGAAACCAAACCAACCAAATAAATCAGACAGACTAGATCCAGCGCCGGCTCCTTACTTGGCGGTGATATTTATGGGTGCGACCTCGGTGGGGGGGCCACAGGTGGATTTGTCGTAACAGGATTGCACGGTCACGTCCCACAGTCCTTCATGGCTGGCGCCCGCGTCCTTGCAGGACACCTTCGTTGTATCTGCGGGGATGAACCGTATTGTTTTTTTGGCCTGCTTGCCCTGGTCGACCACTGTGAGCTGATACCAGGTGACCTTCGGGTTGTTCGTTTTATCCCACGAGATGATGCAATGAGGCCCTACAGTCGTCGGTTGCAGCTTCGAGGGGGCTGCACAGCCAACGCTCACGAGCAGCGAGATCATGAGTAGTCCCTTCAAGTGTTTTGCTAAGGTGACGGTTGGTTGCATCAGATGTCTCAGGGATAGAGAGTCATTGACCTGCAAGAGATTCAGTCCATGCAGGATACACCGGTGAGATTCTGGTTTCTACTTCCCAGAGGATGGTAGTCTCAGGACACTATCATCATGATTGCAGAGAGGGAGGGTGTCTCTATGGCGCCGTCTGAGGGTCTTTCGAATGAGCAGGTTCAGGCTGCTTGGGTCAATTTGGCCGAGGAGGTCCGCACGGGGGTTCTGCTGACGCTCAGAAACGAGCGGCCGTTTGGGTCGCACGTACCTTTTGTTTTTGGTGCACACTGGACGCGCGCTTACATTCATGTGAGCCGCTTGGCGTTGCACACCGACCATCTGGTGCACGACCCTCGTGTGGCGCTCTTTGTCTCGGAGGCGGATCGGCCAGGGAAGAATCCTTTAGCCTTACGGCGGATGAATCTTCAGGGCGAGGCGGCGCTGTTGAATGCTGGTGCACCGGACTATGCTGAAGTGAAGGAGCGATATCTGGCTCGCTTCCCCCAATCGGCCATGATGTTTGGCTTTGCGGATTTCTCGCTCTGGGAATTGCGGCTACAGGATGCCCACTTGGTCCTAGGATTCGGGCAGGCCTACCTTGCCGAAGCGACTACTCCTCTGACCTGGACACATCAGAAGTCGAGTACGAAGGGCGTTGCGCGTGAGACGTAAAACGTTAAACGTGAAAGGTTTCGGAGGAAGAGCACTCGGCAGTTCTCCCTTTCACGGTTCGTTCTGAGCCGAGGATCGGTAGGTTAAATAGAGCGCGATGCTTCCTGTCAGAGCGATGATCAGGCTTGAGATGAGTAGGGCGGCAAAGCTCAGTGGTTCGATATAGCGGTGGTACAGGAGGGGCAGCAGAATGGGGGAGACCACGGCTAGAGCGAGACCCAGCATGTGACGCTTCAGATAGATCGGTTCGCCCTGCTTACGCTTCATGTCCGACGAGCCCTATCAGAGAGCCCTTCTACCATCGCTTGTGTTTCACTCACAGGAAGGCGACTACCACTCTGCTATCTTCTTCTTTGAGGATGGGCAAGGGCGTTTCAAATCTTCCACCTTTCCCTAAGGGGGACGGCCAGACTGTCCTTCACTGCGCGCATCGGACGAGCACAGTTTCATCGTGCGCGTTCTGCGAGCAAGAAGGATGGTCTGGCCGTCCCCCGCTCACTTTTATTTCACGAGGAACGGTTTTGAGTTTTCTCCCGAGGCGGTGGTGACGGTGAGGAGAACCAGGCCCTTCTTTCCGCCGCTTGGCACGGTCGTTGTGATGCTGTCGTTGGTCTGTTGAAACTGAGCTGGGTGGCCCGGGCCGAAGGAGACGCCCCGTAAACAGGCCGCCTCGCCGAAGTTGGTTCCGGTAATGGTGACTCTGTCTCCGGTTTTCCCTTCGTCGGGCGTGAGTTTGTCGAGCGTGGGGGCTTCACCGAAGCAGGATGGAGCTTTTCCCGCAGTTTCTGCCGTGGCGAATTTTGGGGCAGCCACTTTTGGAGCGGTCGTTTTGGGGGCGGGCGTGCTTGTACGTACTTTAGCCGGCTTTTTCACCTTCTTCTCCTGCTTGACTGGTTCAGCGGCCCAGGTGACGGTCGGGCTAATCGCTGCCAGGCAGATTGCGACCACTCCGATTGCGACCGTGATTCTAGCAAGATGCTGAAAAAGTCCGCCAGCGTCGTTCTCGCATCGTTCAGACCCTCCACGTACCCCAGAAGGTACGCCTCGGCCCTTCACTCGCTGCGGCCTTGCTGGACGGCCTTTTTGAGCATCCTGCGGAATATTCATCTGTTGTCCATGACCTGTGGGCCATTGGGTTTCCTGTAGGCGATAATAGTTTTTCCGCAACCTGCTAAAACCTGTTGCTGTATTCATGAACAGTCTCCGGTATTATTGCTAAATGCGCAGACGTCTCGTTGATCACCGGCCTTGAAGTCGCTTGAATCAATCTTCGATCGTTGAAATATCGCCCAAGTCTTGTCCGAGCTCTTTCGCTTTGAGTACCCGCCGCATGATTTTACCGGACCGGGTTTTGGGGAGTGAGGGCACGATATCAATTTCTGACGGCACGGCGATTTTGCCCAATTCCTTCAACACTTGATCCTTGATCGACTGGATCAGTGCCGGGCTGTCCACTTCCCCCTGTTTCAAGATGATAAAGGCCTTGATGGACTCGCCGACGAGCTTATGTGGTTTGCCGATCACCGCAGCTTCCGCCACGGCGTGGTGGCTGACCAGCGCGCTTTCCACTTCGGCGGTGCCGAGCCGGTTGCCGGCCACTTTGATCACATCATCGGCACGGCCCATGAACCACATGTAGCCGTCTTCATCTTTGTGGCAGATGTCGCCGGCGGTGTAGCAGTTCGGAATCTGGTTCCAATAGGTCTTGTAACGTTCCGGATCTTTGTAGATGGTCCGCATCATCGAGGGCCAGGGCTTTTTGATGACGGCAAGGCCGCCGGCGTTGGCGGGGAGGCTGTTGCCTTCGCTGTCCACGACATCGGCTTCGATGCCAAGGAATGGTCTGGTGGCGGAGCCTGGCTTCAATGGGACGGACGGCAGGGGGGTAATCAGAATGGACCCTGTCTCGGTCTGCCACCAGGTGTCCATGATCGGTTTGTCCCCACCGGCCGCGCGATGGAACCATTCCCAGGCTTCGGGATTGATCGGCTCGCCCACGCTGCCGAGAATGCGGAGGGTGGAGAGATCGTATTTCTTGGGCCAGTCCTCTCCATAGCGCATGAGCAGGCGAATGGCGGTGGGGGTCGTATAGAAAATCGAGACGCCGTAGCGTTCGATCAAATCCCACCAGCGGCCCGGGTTCGGATAGTCCGGTTTGCCTTCAGCTGTGAGGATCGTGGCACCGTTAAGGAGGGGACCATACACAATATAACTGTGGCCGGTGACCCAGCCCGGGTCGGCGACACAGAAGTAGACATCGTCTTCTTTGAGATCGAAGACGTATTTCGTGGTGATGTAGGTCCCGACCATGTAGCCGCCGTGGACATGGACCACGCCTTTGGGTTTGCCGGTAGTGCCGGACGTATAGAGGATGTACAGCGGATGTTCTGCATCCAGATGCTCGGCCTTGCAGACCGATTTCTCGTCCTTCAGCCAGTCGTGCCAATCGATCTCCTTCGGCGTGGATAGGGTCACACCAGGGGTCTGACGTCGTAAGACTACGACACGTTCGACGGTGGGGGAATTGGCGACGGCTTGGTCGACCACCGACTTGAGGTGGAGGATCTTTCCCCGGTCAAACCCGACGTCGGCCGTAATGACCAGTTTGGATTCGGCGTCCTGAATGCGGTTCGCGAGGGCCGGAGCGCTGAACCCGGAATACACCACACTATGAATGACACCGATGCGTGCGCAGGCGAGCATGGCGACGATCTGTTCGGGAACTTTCGGAAGGTAGATCGTAACCCGGTCTCCCTTCGTGAGTCCAAGCTTCTTGAGCGCATTCGCGCACCGATTGACCTGCCGGTAGAGCTCGGCATAAGTGATGACCCGTTCTTGGTCGTTCTCGCCGACCCAGATAACCGCCACCTTATTCCTGCGCCAGGTTTTGACGTGACGGTCCAGACAGTTGTAGGTAATGTTGCAGGTGGCGCCGACGAACCACTTGGCCCAGGGATAATTCCATTCCAGGACCTTGGTCCAGGGGGAGAACCACTCAAGCTCCTTGGCGACATCGCTCCAGAAGTCTTCAGGGTCGGCAATTGATTTCTTGTAGGCGCTGTCGTAGTCCTGAATATGGGCCGCGGCTTTGGTCTGAGCGGTCGGCTGATACACGCGGCTCTCCTTGAGTAGGGTATCGATGTTCTCTGCCATAGCGCGATGACTCCTTCAGGTCGAGGTGCGACGCAATTCGTGGACATTATGCTGGAGGGGTGGGGGGGAACTCAACCATACCTAGGAGCCTGGCAAGGGGCACGAGGCGAGGGGCTTTATCGTGAGGCGTGAAACGTGAGGCGTTAGGCGAATCCCGCTCGACCCCCTCACGCCCTTACTCTTTACGCCTTACGTCCCCACTGCCTCTCGCCAGAAAGCTCTCGATTGTAGCAGAAGCGCTCGTGAATAATGCGGGCTAGCCCTCGGGCTGCCGTTTCTTGACAGTCGCGCAAAGGCGATAGTAGGGTGAATTTATTACGCGTCACACACTGAGGCCCATCGAATTTATGTTGCCGATCGTCCACCGACAATCGCGGCTCTTCCTTCTTGCGTTTCTAACCTACGCGCTGGTGGCGACAGTCTGTTCGCCATCGGCGTCTGCTCAATTAGGGAAGCCGGAAGGGCTGTATTACAAGTCGTGGGCCATTGTCATCGGGGTGGAGAATTATCTCCTGGCCCCAAAAATTCCCGGCGCGATTGAGGATGCCAAAGCGATAGCCCAGGCGTTCCGCCGGCTGGGCTTCGACGAGGTCGTTGAACTTTACGACAAGGATGCGAGTGTCCGCCGCCTGCAGCAGACGCTCTCGGATTTCTTGCCCCGCAAGGTCGGTCGACATGATCGGCTTGTGCTCTATTTTGTCGGACATGCAGGTGTCACGCAGGATCTTGCCGGTAAGGAACTTGGGTATCTCGTTCCCTGGGATGCACAGATGGGGAATGTGTCCAAATCGATGACGTTTGAACAGCTGAAAGAGTTCAGCCGGCGTAGCGCATCAAAACACATCCTCTTCTTCTTGAATGCCGCAGTGAGCGGGTGGGAGGTGAGCACGACTCAGCCACTGTCCCTCGAAGGGCGATTGGCTCCGGAAGACGATACGGAGCGCCGAGCCGTGCAAGTGTTGACGGCGGGCGATAAGGGTGAGTCGTTGAGTCAGGAGAATGGGAGGAGTCTCTTCGTACAGGTACTGGTAAATGGGCTGAGTGGCATGGCGGATCGTAATAAAAACGGTTGGCTCATGGCTTCGGAAGTTGGAGACTATGTGAAGCAACAAGTTCTGGAACGGTCAAAAGGCGCCCAGCATCCCCTCTTTGTGCAGCTTGAAGGAGAAGGGGACACGGTGTTGATCGAGGGCCGAAAGGCCGCCTTTATCATGGGGGCAGATCCCCAGTCTCCGACCGAACGACGACAGGCTGCGAAGATGCAGTATGAGCAGGCCTTCGCGCTTCTCCAAACCGGAAAGTCGTCAGAGGAAGCGTTGGAGCGACTGCAGAAAGCTCTGGACTACGACCCCACGTTTGGCGATGCGTATGTGCTCAAGAGCTATGTGCTGCTAGAAGTGCTGCCGAACCTTGACGACGCATTGTCTGCGGCAAAGCTGGCGGTGCAGTATGCCCCGAAGAACCCGGATTCTCAGTATACGCTCGGGTTGATCTACGAAAAGCGCGGGCAGTATGCCGAAGCTGAGCGCGCCATGCGGGAAGCGCTGGTGGCCAATCCCAGCTATGTGGATGTCTATTTCTCGCTGGGGATGCTCTACGCCGACGAGATGAAAGATCAGCCCAAATCGGTTGAAGCGTTCACGCGTTATCTCGAACTAGGGGGAAACCATGCCCGCGCCCGGGCTGCTGTGGCGCAGTCAACACCCTCGAAGCCTTAGCCAGCATTATTCATGCCGGGTCGTTGCGAAATCGTGCCACTAGGCCAGGCGAGGGGCGCGAGGCTAGGGGCTTTATCGTGAGGCGTCTCTCACTGGGACGTCTCACGTTTCAAGTCCCAAGTTTCAGGTTTCAAGTGTTGAGAAGTTCCCTCCCAACAACCAGAAACTAGAAACTTGAAATAAGAAACTCCTCTCCCTGCCGCCCCTCACGCCCTTACCCTTTACGCCTTACGTCCCCACTGCCTCTCGCCTGAACATCGGCGATTGCAGCAGAACCGTTCATGAATAATGCGGGTTAGGGTTTTTCGCCGCCCTTGAGATATCCCAGCCCTATCTTGACTGCTTTCCGCGTAATTTCTGCCCAGCGGACTTGAGGATATTCAGCGAGGACTGCGGCGGCTTTGGGATCTTGAACTTCCAGGTTAAGAATTTTAATGATACCGTCATCAATCTGGACATCTGCCACGGGCATCCTCCTTGGCGTGGGACAGGGAGACAATCAGCATCATCCGTCGGTTGCGTTGACTGGATTCAGGGTGCATGTTAGCATGAATTCGTGTGAATCCTCGAACGTTCATCGTCGACATCTGCCGCTGATCCGCTCCGTTTCACAGTCCTGATCTTCACCAAGGAGGCTGCGCATGAATAGGGTACTGGGGTTCAGGTCGAGGTTGGTCGGGGGAGGAGTGGCAATCGCCCTGATAATCGGACTTGCTGCCTGCGGCGGTCCTCCGAAGTGGGTGAAGCAAGGATCAGGGGCGTTCAACGAGAAAGATAGTAAAGGTTTTTATGGTGTTGGGTCCGTGGTCGGTGTTCGGAACGAACCCCTGGCCTGGGACACCGCTGAAAATCGTGCCAGAGCGGAAATCGCCAAAACCTTTGAAACCTATACCGGCTACTTGATGCGCGACTATGCAGCCTCCACGACGGCCGGAGACTTTACCAAGAACACGGAAGAGCAGAATGTCGAGCGGGCCATTAAGACGGTGACGACCACGACCCTCAGCGGCGTACGTCCCATCGAACGCTACAAGGATGAAAAAACGGGCACGTACTACGTGTTGGCTAAGCTGAATCTCGATGAGATGAAGGAAAATCTCGAAAAGGCGAAGGAACTCAACGCGGAGGTTCGTGATTTCGTCAGAAAGAATGCCGATAAGCTCTTTGAGCGCCTTGAGAAGGAAGAAGACAAACGGGCGCCGAAGTAAGGACTTCTACTGATCGACCGCCAATTGCTGCATTTGCGAGGAGGTATCGCGTGATCGTGATGGATCGAGGAAGAATCGGGCTCGTGGCGCTGGTGGTGTTGTCGCTGGCCGGCTGTGCCCAGGAGACTAAAGTAACCAGGGTCGACTCAGGGGTCGTCACGGATCTGAGCGGCCGTTGGAACGATACCGATTCCAGGATGGTTGCGGAGTCCATGGTCAAAGAGGCGCTGGAGTATCCGTGGCTCAACGGCTTTTCCGCCTCGAAGCATCGCCAGCCGGTCGTCGTCGTCGGGACCATTCAGAACAGCAGCCACGAACATATCAACGTCAACACGTTTGTGACCGATCTTGAACGTGAGCTCACGAACTCACAAAAAGTTACGTTTGTGGCTGGAAAGGGAGATCGCGAGGAGCTTCGCACCGAGCGCAAAGAGCAAGCGATGTACGCGCGAGAGGATACGCAGAAAGCGCCGGGAAAAGAGATCGGCGCCGATTACATGATGAAGGGTACTATTGCAACGATTCTCGATGAGGCCGACGGGACGAAGGCGGTGTTCTACCAGGTCGATTTGCAGATGGTGGATTTGGAGAGCAACGCCAAGGTTTGGTACGGTCAGAAGAAGATCAAGAAAGTCGTCGAAAAGAAACGTTCACTCTTTTAGGCTCCACGACCTCCGTTGAGCGTTCTTGCCTCACGCCCCACCGCCATTGTTCCGGTACGGTGGGGCTTTTTTATTTCCACTCAGTCTCTCTTTGCCGTGCTGGCGTTCGTGCTGCTTGCCGGATGTGGCCCTTCGGTCAATCGGTATCTCCTCATCGAAGCGAGTCTTCGGGCCCATGACCCCAAGGGCGCCGATGCCATCGTCGCCGTGGCTGAGAAAGACTATGGCTCGAAAGGCCGTGTGCTCTATGGCATGGATCGAGGGATGACCCTTCAACTCGCCGGCGACTATCAGCAGAGCAACGCCGTATTGGAAGAGGCTGAGGAGGAATTGGATCGCCTCTACACTCGAAGGATCAGCACGGAAACCCTCGCATTCATGACGAATGATACGGCATTACCCTATGAAGGTGATCCCCACGAACAGGTGTTGATCAATGTGCTGAAGGCAATCAATTATGCGCGGTTGGGTGAGTGGCAAGATGCGTTGGTTGAAGCCCGGCGTATCGACCACCGGCTCAACGTCCTGTCGGATCGAACCAAGGAGAAGAATGCTTATCGGGATGACGGATTTGCCCGCTATTTGAGCGGCATCCTCTATGAGAGTACCGGCGATGTGAACAATGCGTTTATTGCCTATCGGAAGGCGTATGAGACCTTTGATGCCACCCGCGCATGGTCAAAGACGGCCGTTCCGTCCCAGCTGCGGGTAGATGTGTTGCGAACGGCCGAGGCACTGCACTTTACTCAAGAACTGGCCGAGTACCAATCTGTATTTCCCGATACGAAGTGGGAGACCAGTCAGGCGTTGCAACAACTCGCTCAAGTTGTCGTGATCAGCTATAATGGCCGCGCACCACGCAAGGAGGATCAGTTTCTTGACCTGCCAATCAGTCTCAATG
>Ga0247727_10013465_pt1 | contig 13786 bp, 7 predicted proteins | sample WisWelCaveWW1625_FD_202498 | JGI IMG/M metagenome (GOLD analysis project Ga0247727, IMG submission 202498) | Biofilm microbial communities from Wishing Well Cave, Virginia, United States - WW16-25 | ecosystem: Environmental > Aquatic > Deep subsurface > Groundwater > Cave microbial mat | place... | reverse complement strand
TGGGCGCGGGCGTATGGACCGGAAGCACAAAGCTCACGGTCAAGTGGTCAAAGATATCTACGTCTATCCACTGGTGCGTGATGCCCGGCAACGGCTACGCGGAGATCTCACGCGGTAAACAAATACTGTTTCAGATGATCCGGTTGGTTGCCGTAGCGGTTGTTTCCCTCGCCACCGGGGTTGCGCAAGAGCAGAAAGGCTCCACGTGCCGCCTTCGCTTCGCAGTGGTCGAGAAGGACGCTTCCGATCCGGAACGCCCTGCTTGGCCGGAAGCCGCCTGGCGGTGGTGGGGTAAGGACGGCAAAAGGAAATTTCCCGAGCTTTGCGAGGCGGGCTGGGAAGACGCCGGCTTCACCATCGTTTGGGAAAAGAAACCTGAGCAACACTCTGTGCCGGTTCTGATGCTTGTCTCCGATTCGTCGCCTTTGTGTTACCGGGAAGAAGATTGGGATCGGGTAACCGTCACTGTTTACCGTGGCCACTCCACAGACAAGCTTGGGTCAGTGGCCCGCATTACCAAGCGAGGGCTCGATGGATCACCCGAACGAGCTTCCTTCCACAGTGCGATGAAAGCCCTTCGGAAAGCAGTCAGGAAAAGCGGCGTGTTGACTCCGATGAAGAATCAGAAATGAGAGGGATCGCGGAACGTCAGAAACGAACAATAGACAAGATTTTTCCAATGGTTCCCCGTGTATACTGGACACCGAACCCGGCGTTGTCCCGGGGGGAGGCTCCGGTCACCTGGCGCCATGGAAACTGCCACTGTCGAACTGCGGCCCGAACGGTACCGCAGCTACCTTCTTGCCGTCGCCCGAGGCCCGCTTCACGCTGCGGGACTGCTCCGGCACGGGATCAGCGCTTCCGACATCGTCCAGGAGGCGCTGTTGCAAGCCCACCAGGCATTGCCGCAGTTTCAAGGCGCCACGGAAGCGGAGCTCAAGGCGTGGCTGCGTACCATCCTGGCCAACAAACTGGCCGACGCCGCTCGCCGCCAGGGCCGTCAGAAGCGAAACGCCGGGTTGGAGGAATCCTTTCGCGAATCAGTGGACGCCTCCGCGGAGCGTTTTGCACAATTCGCCGCAAAGGGGACCTCGCCCACCCAATATGTGCTGCGCCGGGAAAGAGAACTCCTTCTCGCCGAAGCATTAGAGGACCTGCCGGAAGACCAGGCGGCGGCGGTGAGCCTGCGCCACCTGGCCGGTTACTCGGTCGATGAAATCGCGAAGGAAATGTCTCGCACCAACGCAGCCGTGGCCGGTCTGCTCCGGCGCGGTCTCCAGAATCTTCGAGAACGGCTGAGAGATCTGGAGTAACTCATGTCAGGACCCCACGAGCAAGCCGGTCCCGAAGACCCGTTGGACGACATCATCGCCGCGTATGAGCAGGCCGAGACGCAAACGCATCAAAGCAAGCAAGAGTGGCTGGCCCGCTATCCGGAGCTCGCCAACGGGCTCGCTGAATACTTTGCAAATCGTGAATGGGCGGGCAAGCTTACTCCTGAAACCGGCCTGAGGAAGATAAAGTCGCTGGGGAAGTACGAGTTGCTGGAAGAAATCGGCCGCGGCGGCATGGGGATCGTTTACAAGGCTCGGCAACCGGGTCTGGAGCGCATCGTCGCCGTCAAGACGATTCTGGGGGGCCAGTTGGCGACCGAGTCGGATGTCATACGATTTCACCGGGAAGCCAGGTTGGCAGCCAGTTTGCGGCATCCCAATATCGTCACGATTCACGAAGTCGGCGAGCAGGAGGGATTGCACTTCTTCTCGATGGAGTACGTCGAAGGCACGAGCCTGGCCGAACGGACACGCCAAAGCCCGCTGGAGCCGGATCAAGCTGCGCGGTACTTGCAGCAAATCGCCGAGGCGATTCACTATGCTCACCAGCAGGGGGTTCTGCATCGCGATCTGAAGCCGTCCAACATCCTGATCGACTCCTCGGACCGGCCCAAGGTCGCCGACTTTGGTCTGGCGAAAGTGGTCAAACAAGATTCCAAAGGCACCGTGCGGGGAGCCATCCTGGGCACGCCCAGCTATATGTCCCCGGAGCAAGCGGACGGCCGGCAGGACGAGGTAAATGAGCGCAGTGATGTCTACTCGCTCGGGGCCGTCCTATACGAGACTGTTACCGGCAAACCGCCATTCCGCGGCAAGACACACGACGAGACGCGGCAGCACGTGATCAAGGTGCCGCCTGTTCCTCCCCGTTATCTCAATCCTGGCGTGCCCGCGGATCTGGAGGCGATCAGCCTGAAGTGTCTGGAGAAGGATCCCGACAAGCGATATCAATCCGCCAGAGAGCTGGCGGAAGACCTACGGCGCTTTCGAGACGGCAAGGGCTCCCTGGCGCGGCCGCCGAGCATCTGGGACACGTTGCGGCGCTACTCGGCCATAGCCCGTTTGGAAACCACGGTCTCCAGCATCGGGCTGTTCGCCGGGCCGATCATCGCCTTGCTCATCGGCTTAGGGCCGCTCCTTGGCTTCAGCCTGGCGCCCGGCCGTCCGGAGCTGAACACGATGGCCGCCGTGCTGGCGCTGATGGCGATCTGGTGGCTCACCGAGGCCATCCCTTACGCGGCGACCGCTTTCCTGCCGTTGATCCTGTTACCGCTGTTGGGCATCGTTCCGCTGGCCGACGTCTCGAAGCTGTACATGCATGACGTCATCATTGAGTCCCTGGGAGGGTTTCTGATCATCATTGCGCTCGAGGAAAGTGGTCTGGTCAGGCGGATGGCGCTCCGGATCGTCGCCTGGACCGGCGATAATCCCCGAAGGATCCTCCTTGGAATCATGATGGCTACCGGCGGTATCTCCTTGTGGGTTTCCAGCGTGGCGGGTACGATCATCATGCTGCCGATCGCTTTGGGTGTCTTGTCCGAAATCGAGGAGAGGGTCCCGGCGGCGAAAACGACGAAGAACCTCGGCACGGCTCTGATGCTGGGCATCGCATATGCTGCCGTCATTGGTGGGACGGCGACACCAGTTGGCCGTCGGGGCATCATGGCTTTTCTGTCTTCCTACGGCGAGATACTGAGGATCACGTCGCTGGGGTGGATGGCTGTGGGTGTGCCGTTTGCGTTGTCGATCGGCTTCGTGGCCTGGATCCTGCTGACGCGTCTGTTCCCCCTCAGCGCCGAACCTTTGTTGGGCGGCCAGACGGGAGTTCTCGAAAAGCGGAAAAAACTGGGGACGATGAGCATCCCTGAACAACGGATGCTCGTCATCGTGCTCGTCACTCCGTTGCTGTGGATGTTGAGCGGACTGTGGGCTCCACCATTGGGCCTTGCCCGTAAAGATGCTAATGCAATAGTGGCGATGGCGATGGCCGTGGTCTGTTTCCTGCTGCCCGCAGGCGGACAGAGGAAACAGCGGCTTCTGGAGTGGGAATGGACGACTCGAGTGCCCTGGGGCATGCTCTTCCTGTACGGGGGCGGGTTGGGATTGGCCGAGGGGATCAAGTCCGCGGGATTGGGTTCTTATCTTGGCAACACGCTGGCCTCCATCCTCCAGGGCGTTCCCTCGGACACCGGCAAGATGCTCGGCACGGCGACGTTCGTGGCGACGCTCACGCAAATGATGTCGAACTTTGCCGTGGTCCAGGTAACAAGCCCGATTCTGCTACAGGTCGCCAATCAACTTTCCGTGGAGCCTCGACTTCTCGTGGTGTCGGGCGTACTGGCCGCCTATTGCTCTTTCATGTTGCCCTCTGCGACGGTGGCCAACGCCATCGTCTACGGCTCGGGGAAAGTCGCCGTCCGCGACATGATGAAAGTCGGGTTCTGGCTGACCCTGTCCGGCATCGTCCTCGCCGTGGTCTTCGTGCGCCTGCTGGTCGTCTGAGCGCGGTGGGACAGGCCTCCTGGCCTGTCGTTTTCGGCATTCGTTCATGCCGCCACGCACGCGTTCATGTTCTCGATAATGGCGGAAGCGAATTCGCTGGTATTCAGCGCAACCGCACCTTCCATCTGCTCGTACAGGTCAAAAGTGACTTGCTTCTCGCGGATGGTTTCTGTGATGCCGCTTTCGATCAGGTCGGAGACTTCTGTCCACTTCATGAACCGGAACATCAGGGAACCTGACAGAATGAGGCCCGAGGGGTTCGCCAGGCCCAGGCCCGCGTATTTCGGAGCGGTGCCGTGGGTGGCTTCAAACACGGCGTGGTCGTCGCCGATGTTGCCGCCGGGCGCCATACCCAGGCCGCCGACTTGCGCCGCGCAGGCGTCGGAAAGATAGTCGCCGTTGAGGTTGGGCGTGGCGATGACGTCGTAGTCAGCCGGACGGAGCAGCAGTTCCTGGAACATGTTGTCGGCGATCCGGTCCTTGACAACGATCTTGCCGGCCGGTAATTCACCGGCGACGTCCTTCTCGGGTACACAACAGTCGCGGAATTCCTCTCGCGCCACTTCGTAGCCCCAGTCGCGGAAGGCGCCCTCGGTGAACTTCATGATGTTGCCCTTGTGCACCAGGGTGACGCTGCGGCGACCGTTCTCCAGGGCGTAACGAATGGCGCTGCGGATGAGGCGCTTCGAGCCTGTGACGCTCATCGGCTTGACGCCGAGGCCGGAGTCGAGTCGGATCTTGGCGCCCATTTCCTTGGTGAGGAACTCGATGACCCTTTGGGCTTCGGGCGTGCCTTGCCGCCACTCGATGCCGGCGTAAACGTCCTCGGTGTTTTCGCGGAAGATGACCACGTCGAGCAAGTCGGGCCGCTTCATGGGAGAGGGAACACCTGGGTAGTAGCGCACCGGGCGCAGGCACACGTACAGGTCGAGCATCTGGCGCAGGGCGACATTGAGGCTGCGGATGCCGCCCCCGACTGGAGTGGTTAGCGGACCCTTGATCGCCACGTGGAAACGCTGAATCGCCGTGAGCGTGTCCTCCGGCAGCCAGGTTCCGAACCTGGCGTGAGCCTTCTCGCCGGCGAACACTTCGTACCAGGCGACGCGGCGACGGCCACCGTAGGCGGCCTCGACGGCAGCGTCGAACACCGTTCGAGCGGCTCTCCAAATGTCCGGGCCGACGCCGTCGCCTTCGATGAAAGGCAGAATCGGGTGATCGGAGACCAGGAAGCGACCGTTGTGAACAGAGATCGGTTGTCCTTCCGGCGGAATCGGGAGCTTGTTGAAGGAGTTCATAAGTTTGCCTGCCTCAATGGGAAAGACGCCAAATGACGGCAAGCAGACCGCGGGCTAGAGTATGATGATCCGGAACCGGTCCTGGCCTTTTGAATGTCGGATCAATATGGATTCCTCGCCTCTCCCCGCGGGCGCTTGCCGGCGGGTTGTCATCGGCCGACTCCTGGCGGTGGCGGTTCCGCTCGGGGTGTGGTTCGCGCCGCTGCCGCTGGAGCCGCTCGCGCAGCGCGCCTTCGCCATCGCCTCCTTCATGCTCCTCTGCTGGATGACGCAGGCGCTCGACCACGCCCTGGCCGGCCTGATCGGCTGCTACCTGTTCTGGGCCCTGGGTGTCGCGAGCTTCCACACAGCCTTCGCCGGCTTTTCCCACACCACGCCGTGGTTCCTGTTCGGCGCGATCCTGTTCGGGATGATGGCCACCAAGTCGGGCCTGGCGCGGCGGCTCGCCTTCCTGGTGCCCTCCGGCATCGCCCGGGTGGTAATCATGGCGACCATCGCCCTGGGGCTGATGGAGGCGTTTGGCGTGGGGCCCGGAACCAACATCGGCCGCGGACTGTTCGTTATTCTGACCTACACGGCCACGATTTTCGACAAGATGATCATCGCCGGCGCGGCCTCTATCACGGCGCAGGGCTTCATCGAGCGCGTGGGCGAGGTCGAGGTCCTCTGGAGCCGCTGGGCGATCGCCTACCTGCCCTGCGATCTGATTACGATCCTGGCGGCCTGGCGTCTCACGCTTTGGTTCTATCCGCCGGAAAGGGCCACGCTGCCGGGCGGTTCGGCTTTCCTGATCGAGGAACGGCGCAAGATGGGGGCTTGGAGCGCCCTGGAGAAACGCGCGGCGCTGCTGATGCTGGCGGCCATCGCGTTGTGGCTCACCGATTTTCTGCACCACATTCCGGCGCCCATGATCGGGCTGGGGGTCGGCCTGGCCGCCGCGCTGCCCCGCATCGGTGTGCTCGACACCGAGGACGTCCGCCGGCTCAACTACCTGCTGGTGTTCTTCGTGGCCTCGGCCATCTCGATGGGCGAAGTGCTGATGGCGACCAAGGCGCTCGATGTGCTCACCGGCGCCATCACCGCCTGGCTCCAGCCGCTGGTAACCAACGTCTACAGCTCGACGCTCGCCCTCTACTGGACGGGGTTTCTCTACCACATCTTCATCGGCGACGAGGTGTCGATGCTGTCAACGTCGATTCCCGTGTTGATGAATTTCGCGCGCTCGCACAGTCTGGATCCCTTGTCGATCGGCATGGTGTGGACCTTCGCGGCGGGTGGCAAGATCTTTGTGTATCAGTCGGCGGTGCTGGTGGTCGGCTACTCCTACGGCCAGTTCGATGGGCGCGACCTGTTCCGCATGGGCCTGTGCCTGACGATTGTGGAGTCGATCATTCTGCTGTTGCTGGTGCCGTTCTACTGGCCGCTGATCGGGATCGGATGAGGAGTTCGCCATGAGCGGGCACGGGGGCTGAAGTGGAGCGACGACTGATTGTCGGCATTACGGGCGCCACCGGCGCCATCCTCGGGGTGCGCCTGCTGGAGGCGCTGCGAGGCTCCGACGTCGAGACGCACCTGGTGGTGAGCAAGTGGGGCGCGCGCACACTGCTCCACGAGACCTGCTACACGCTGGAGCAGGTGCGAAAGCTGGCGACGTGCAGCTATCCGCCCGACGACCAGGGCGCCGCCATCTCCAGTGGCTCGTTTCTCACCCACGGGATGGTTGTCGTCCCGTGCAGCGTCCGGACCCTGGCGGCCATCGCCACAGGGCAGGCCGACAGCCTGATCCACCGCGCCGCCGACGTGATCCTCAAAGAGCGCCGCAAGCTTGTCCTGGCGGTGCGGGAGGCGCCGCTCAACGATATTCACCTGGAAAACATGCTGAAGCTTTCGCGCATGGGTGTGGTGATCCTGCCGCCCGTGCCCGCTTTTTACAACCACCCGCGGAGCGTGGACGACATCGTCAACCACATGGTGATGCGGATTTTGGACCAGCTCGATATTCGCACCGAGGCGGCGCGGCGCTGGGACGGCGTGATGAGCAACTCTGGTCCGCCGCCGGAGTCGAAGGAGCCATAGGCGACGGATTTGTCCTACAGCCCTCGCACCAAGACGACACGGCGCTTCAGGTCGTCAACTTGCTCGAAGTAGAGGTAGCGATCGCGTAACAGGAAAGCGGATGTCGGGCGGAACGGAACCGTGACGAGGGGTACGGCCTCTCGCGTTTCCGGATCAAACCGAACCAACTGATTCGCCAACCCCTTCGACTTGTTGCGCAGGTCCTTGAACACGTAAAGGTACTTGGTTCCGACAGTCGCCAGGTAGTACTCCGTATGGTCTGTGAGGCGTTCCTCTATTCCTCCCGACGCCGAGACTCGCGAGAGCAACGTCCTTGGCGTTGAGAAATAATAGAGGAACTTGCCGTCAGCCGATGGACGCGGCCAGATGCCGCCTCCCTGTGTAATTTGCGTGATCTTCCCGTCTACCAGGTCGATCCTGACCAGTTCATCACGGGAGTAGGTGTAGACGGTCCCATTGCTTTGAGATGCATAGATCGACCTCCCGTCCGGCGCCCAGCTTGGCCCGAAGATGGAAGCAGCTTCCTCCCCCAGCCGTCTCAGCGGGCCTCCTGACGCCGGCACAACATAAAGCCACGAGCGATTGTCCGCATTGCCACGGAATGCGTATGCCGTGAACGCGATCCACCTGCCATCGGGCGACCACCGCAGGTTGGAAGGGACCGCGGGGTTATGCACGTCGAGATCGGGAATCGATCCGACCAACAGCCGCGGGTTCGTACGGTCAGCATTTGCCACCCAGATTTGCGAGACACCGGTGCGCGTGGAAATAAAGGCACATCGGCGGCCATCGGGCGAAAGGGCCGATCCCGGGGCAAGGGCCGCTTTCTCAACCCTCGGATTCTTCGCCTCCAGGTCCACTTGCCACAGATTCGCTTCTTCCGCCGATTCAGTCGCCAGTGCGCTGCCATCGGGAAGGAACTCCGCGATGGCGAGCTGTGATGTAAGGTCAGCGATCAACTGCGGCTTCGCCGCCACACCAATCCTCAGCTTTCGCAGGTAGGGGGAATCGCCCCAAACCCGGTACAGCAACTGTCTTGAATCGCGGGTCCAAGCCAGCGCAACAATCTGCCTTGGCTCGGTCGCGATGGTGAGGACAGGGCCTCGCTTGCCGTACTCGGGTGTCAGTCGGACCAGTCTCAACACCTTGTCATCGGCAAAAGCCAGTGATCGGCCGTCCGGCGAAAACGCCGGTGCGGTTCCTCTCGAGTCGAATTCCCGAACGGAATCTCCGGTTTGCGCCGAAATCAGGATAAGGCGGCAGTCCACGAAATCAGTCTCGTCCCGATAGACGCCGGCGACGAGGAACTTGCTATCCGGACTCCAGCCAAACGGACCACCCCAACAGATCCGTCCGAAGTCGCGCTCAGGGCCGCCCGACAGCGGCAGTACAAACAGGTGGTTGACAATGCGCGAGTAGGACCGCGTAAACGCCAGTGTGTGGCCATCCGGGGACCACTTGGGATGCCACGGCGAGCCATCTTTGCTGTCTTGTCCGACGAGCAATTTCGGTTCGCCACCCTGGATCGGGCGCGTAAAGATCGAGCACGAATAGTCCGGCCTGCACCACACGAAGGCGAGCGTTTTCCCGTCAGGAGATAAGCTCGGGCTGCTGGTCTCACCTTCCAGTTCCGCCAGGATCGTAACCCGCACTTGGGCGCTGCCACTGGCTGTAAGGACGATGCAAGCGCAAAGTTTGAGGAGGGGCAGCGACACTCTCATCGCCGCCATCCCTGAATTGGAAACATCGTGCGGTCTTCATCATCCGCTTTGCGGTCTTCCTCTGTACAGCCCGGCGTCGGCTGATCGCCCACGTCTACCATCGTGAATTCGTACGGCGGCCGCCACCGGACCAGGAAGTAAGTACCCTTCGGCTCCGTCCCAATTCGGCTCGCCGGAGAGCTGAAGTCGACACCGACCTGCCATAGGTCCGGCGTCTTTGGACAGTGCATGGTCGGATAGAGAAACTTGCCCGAAACGAAGTTCTTGTGAAGCCTGGTGTGCCAGCCATGCATCGAAAGACGATTGGCGGATTCCGACCAATGAGCGGCCTCCCTCCAGGCAGCAACGAGCCATTCCTCCACGAAGCTGCGGGGTTTGAGCGCAAGCGGATCAACGCGCCTCACATTCCCCTGATCGATCTTGTAGTGCCGAACCGCTTCGCGACTGTGAACTCCTACGTCGATGCTGCCGACCGTGAACTCGACCAGAACATCGTTCACCGCAACGCTCCCCTGGATTGGCGGAGAACGCTTGCCGAGATAAGCCAATTCGGATCTTTCGACCAATGGCCCCGCCTGCAAATCCGGACCCAGTCGGAAAGCGCGGTAATACACCCTGTGCCAGGCAGATGAGCACCACGGTGCTGATCCGAGTGTGAGGGCAACGTAATCGTTGGCCTTGTTGTAAGGCGAAATCAAAACGGCGTGCAGAGTCTGCGGATTGTACTCTTTGGCCGTGTAGGTATTCTGCTCATTTTGCCAAACGCGTGTCCATTGTTCTCCACCCCAACTATAAACGTAGGCGGATTCATCATAGCCGCATACGATGCCGACACCGGTCTGCACGATAAGGAATCCGGCCTTGCGTCGGACTACCAAATCGCCGACAAACCCCGAGTAATACCAGTCGGGGCAGGGAGGCTGCTCACGGACGGGGTCGGCGGGGCCGCAAGTCAATTTGGCTTTGCGAATTTCCGCGTTCAGTTTCCTCTCGAACTCGCCTTCATCACCCCGACCCGAGAGTGACGCCAGGCGCGACTCCACCCAGTCACGCAGTTGGTGCTTTGCGGTCGTCAACTGGGGAGTAGCTCCGCGCGGTTCACCAGATCCCGGCACCCTTCCCCGCATGCTGACCAGTGACGACCGGAGTGCATCCAGTCGTGCGTCGTCAGCAACGGCTGGCCAGCACAGGGCGAGGAGTGTCAACAACCTGAAGGTGATCACACGGATAATCATATCCGATATCACTACAAAGATTAGCCGTCCAGAAGCCGCGCCGCGGTCTCCGCCAACGACCGAGGTCTGCTGTCAACGACCGAGGTCTGCCTTGACAACCTGGTTCCGCTGTAATAGAGTCTCGAACAAGAGTCTCACGCTACAAGGGGAGGTGTCTATGCGAATCATCCTTTCGAGCCTGGTCTCAATCCTGACCGTTGCGAGCGCATTCGCGCAGTCCGATCGTGGCATGATCACCGGCACGGTGACCGACCCTGCGGGCGCGGTCGTGCCCAGCGCGGCCGTAGTGTCGACCAACACGGAGACCGGCGTGCAGTTTCGCACCGTGACGACGTCGACGGGAAACTACACCATCCCGTCGATGCCGGCCGGCGCCTACGACCTCACCGTCGAAGTCGCTGGATTCAAGAAATTCCAACAGCAGGGCATCCGCGTACAAGTGGCGCAGACCGCGCGCATCGACGTCGCCCTGCAAGTCGGCGCGACGACCGAGTCGGTGACCGTCACGGCCGATGCGCCATTGCTCAAAAGCGAAAGCGCCGAACAGAGTACGACCATGAGCGGGGACCGGATCAACGCCTTGCCCCTGAACTTCGCCATCGGCCAGGGGGCGGTGCGCAATCCGCTGAGCTTCGTACAGCTCTCGCCGGGCTCGAGCATCAGCGGATGGAACGACATCCGTGTCAACGGCGCGCCGGGCAATACCTTTCGCATCATCTTCGAAGGCCAGGACGGGACCAGCGCCCTGAACCCGCGCGTTTCCGACGAATCGCAGCCCTCGGTGGAAGCTATCGAGGAGTTTACTCTTCAGACCAGCAACTTCGCCGCCGAGTTCGGCCAGGTGAGCGGCGGGTTGTTCAACTTCACTTCGCGATCGGGCGCCAACCAGGTGCACGGCAGCGTCTACGAATACTTCGTCCATGAAGGATTCAACTCCGGCATTCCCTTCACCAACGACGGGCAAGCGAACCTGGTGCGCCCGCGCGCCAGGCGCCACGACTTCGGAGGCAGCATCGGAGGTCCGGTCGTCGTGCCGAAGGTGTACAACGGCCGCGAACAAACGTTTTTCTTCTTCAACTACGAGATGTATCGCAATCGGGAAGGTCGCTCCGGCACATTCGGCACGGTTCCAACGGAAGGCTTCCGGCGCGGCGACTTCCGGGGCGCTCTCACCCCACGGGTCCTGGGCGCCGATCCCGAGGGACGATCGATCATCGAAAACACCATCTACGATCCGCTGTCGAGCCGTACGGTCGGCGGGCGCGTAATGCGCGATCCGTTCTCGGGCAACACGATTCCTCAGAGCCGTTTCGACCCCGTGGCTTCCAAGATTCAGTCGATGATCCCGGTTCCCGTCAATGCGGGCCTGGTGAACAATTTCGCGCAAATCTACGATTTTCGCAAGATCCAGGACATCCCCAGCGTGAAGATCGACCACAATTTCCGTACGGCGGGAAAGCTGTCGTTCTATTGGTCCCGCATGAGAACGGATAAGGACAATGGACAGGACGGCCTGCCCGATCCGATTTCGCAGCGCCGCGACCAGTTCATCCGCAGCCACACCGAGCGCATCAACTACGATCATTCGCTCCGTCCGACGGTGCTCCTCCACCTCGGCGCCGGCTATCAGCGCTACCACAATCCCGACACCGCGCCGCCGAACATCCTGGCGTACGATTCGATCCAGGAACTGAACCTGCGTGGGGCGGTCGAAAAAGGTTTCCCGCGCATGACCGGGCTCGGGAACGCGTTCGGCGGTCTCGGCTTCGGCCTCGGCCCGACGAACCGCAATCTGTATCTGCAGGACAAGATCACGTCCAACGCGAGCGTCATTGTGACGCGCAGCAACCACACCTACAAATTCGGCGCCGAATACCGCTTCGATAACTTCACCAACCGCAACACAAACACCGCGTCGGGCAACTATGGCTTCTCGGCCGCGGAAACCGGCCTTCCGGCCACGCAGGGACAGAATCTCCAGGGCGGCGGCATCGGTCACCCCTACGCCAGCTTTCTGCTCGGTCTCGCCAACAACGCGACCATCGGGAATCCGCAAGACCCGCAATACCGAAAAACAGCCTGGGCGTTTTTCGTTCAGGACACCTGGAAGGTCACTCGCAGGCTGACGCTCGACTTCGGACTGCGCTACGACGTGGAGCCGCCTCCGCATGAGCTTCGGTATCGCACGAGCATGTTCGCGCCCGATGTGCGCAACCCCGCGGCCGGAGGGCTTCCGGGCGGCATACTCTATGAAGGCGACGGTGCGGGCCGCTGCGATTGCCGGTTCGCGGACGCCTACCGGCTGGGCTTCGGTCCGCGGATCGGCGCGGCCTACCAGCTCAATACCAAGACCGTCGTGCGGGCGGGTTGGGGAATCACCTACGGCAGCTCGGCGAACTTCAACTACATCGGCGGCGGAAACTCGCTCGGCATGGGTTTCAACTCCATCGGATTCACGAGCGCTTCGTTCGGCGACCCGGCTGTCGTTTTGCGCAACGGGCTCAGTTACAATCTCGCCGATCTGTATGTCGCAGCCTACGATCCCGGCATCCGGCCTTCGCGGGGCCAACTCAATACGCCGCCCGCTCTCGTCGACCGGAATAGTGGACGGCCCCCGCGTGTCGGCCAATGGAGTATCGGCGTGCAACGCGAGATCACCGAGGATCTGGTCGCCGAGGCGGCATACGTCGGCAATCGAGGAGCGTGGTTCCAGGCGAACGGACTGGTGGACTTGAACGCGCTCACGCCGGAGCGGATCCGGCAGGCCGGACTCGACATCAACATCGCCGCTGACCGCGATCTGGTGACGTCGCGCATCGACTCTCCGCAGGCGCAGGCGCGCGGCTTCCGCCTGCCCTACGCGGGCTACCCGGGCGGCTCGACCGTGGCGCAGACCTTGCGACCCTTCCCGCAGTTCGGCAACCTGGGCGTGCTGTGGGCGCCGCTGGGCAACAACTGGTACGACTCGTTCCAACTGAAGGTCACCAAGCGCTACTCGCGCGGACTTGACTTCACCACGGCCTACACCTGGTCGAAAAACTTGACCACCGTGGAGGATCAAAACGGCGAGACCGTTCCGGTCAACGACGTTTTCAACCGGCGCAATCAGAAGTCGTACTCGCGCACCGACCAGCCGCACGTGTTTGTCGTTGGCCTCAACTACAGGCTGCCTGCGTTCGGCATCGGCAATCGCAACCCCTGGGCTCGCGAGCTGCTCTCAGGCTGGACCATCGGCGGAATTTTGCGCTACGGAAGCGGAACGCCGATCCGGGTTCCAACGGCACAGAACAACCTGGCCGCGCTGCTGTTCCGTGGCACGTTTGCCAACCGCGTACCCGGAGAGCCGCTGTTTCTCAAGGATCTCAACTGCCACTGCATCGATCCCAACAAAGACTTCGTGCTGAACCCGAGGGCCTGGTCGGATCCGCTGCCGGGACAGTGGGGCTTCGCGCCGGCTTACTACGGCGATTACCGCTTCCAGCGGCGCCACGACGAGCAGTTCAGCATCGGCAAGGTCGTGCGCCTGCGCGAGCGGATGAACATTCAGGTCCGTGCGGAGTTCTTCAACGTGTTCAACCGGACGTACCTGAATAATCCCGACTTCGGAAATGCGCTGGCGACGC
>Ga0247727_10013464_pt1 | contig 13787 bp, 15 predicted proteins | sample WisWelCaveWW1625_FD_202498 | JGI IMG/M metagenome (GOLD analysis project Ga0247727, IMG submission 202498) | Biofilm microbial communities from Wishing Well Cave, Virginia, United States - WW16-25 | ecosystem: Environmental > Aquatic > Deep subsurface > Groundwater > Cave microbial mat | place... | reverse complement strand
CGCGAGCAAGCCACCACTCACGAGGGCCAGCCGGTTGCGTGGTCTGAGCGCGTTCTGATTGTGCGCTCACACGCGTTGGCGCAAAAGCAACGCACACACTTGGAACAACGCTTGACTCAAGCGAGGGTTGCCCTGTGGGCGCTCACGCCTGCGATCGCGCGCGGCAAACGCCAGCTTCGCGACGAAGCAACGTTAACGCAAGCGATCAACACCGTGCTCGAACGCTACGATGCCAAAGAACTGCTCGCCGTCACATGGGAGCGGCAAGAGCACACGCGCACGCACTATGTCGGGCGTGGACGCGGCAGCGCGCATCGTGCACAACGAACGCACACCGACATCCGCTATGTGATCACCGGCGTTGAGCGTCAAGAGCACGCGATCACCGCGCGACAACATCGTTTGGGATGGCGAGTGCAAGTCACGAACGCGCCCGTCGAACAACTAACGTTGACGCAAGCTGTGTTGCATTATCGCGGCGGCTGGACCATCGAGCGCGACTTTCATCTGCTCAAAGCCCTGCCCTTGGGGATCAGTCCGCTGTTCGTCTGGAAGGACGATCAGATCATCGGGGTGACGCGCTTGCTCACGCTGGCGTTGCGCGTGCTCACGTTGATCGAAAGCCAAGTGCGACAAGGGCAAAAACAAAGCGCGGAAGTGATGCTCGGATTGTATGAAGGACAACCTAAACGCACGACCTCTCGTCCCACGGGCACGCGTCTGCTCAAAGTCTTTGTGCGCACACCGATCACACTGACGCGCATCGAAACGAGTACGAGAGTGAAGTGGCATGTCACGCCGCTCTCGGAACTTCAACTCCGAATCTTGCGCTTGCTGCGGCTGCCGACTTCACTCTATGCCGCCATGCCCGTAAATTCGGAATAGCCCCGAAAAATTTATGCGAAAGAACAGGTTAAAGCAACGATTTCGCTTTTGATAGAATAAATGTCATCCGGCAGGGAACTTCCCCGGCGCTTGCGAAGAGCCTCATCGGAAAGACGACGATCACGGCTTGATAATAAATTCTCAACTCACAGAGAGACGTAAATAAGACTCGAATAGAAAACTCAGATGAACATCTCCTTCACCGACCTGCGCAAAGAGTATCAGCAGCAAACTCTGCACGAAACCGAAGTCGCCGCCGACCCCATCGCGCAATTCCAAAAATGGTTTGAGCAAGCCGTGGCCGCGCAGGTGACGTATCCCGAAGCCATGACGCTGGCCACTGCAACGCAAGACGGCAAACCCTCCGCGCGGATCGTTTTGCTCAAAAGCGTTGACGCGCGCGGCTTCTCTTTTTTCACCAATTATGAAAGCCGCAAAGGCTGCGAACTAACGCAGAATCCGCACGCGAGCTTGTTGTTTTGGTGGAATGAGCTAGAGCGGCAAGTGCGCATCGAAGGCCGCGTGGAGCGCGTTTCCACACAAGAGTCGGAGGATTATTTTCGCATTCGCCCGCGCGGCAGCCAAATCGGAGCCTGGGCCTCGGCGCAAAGTGAAGCGCTGCCCAATCGTGCGGCGTTGGAGGAGAGGGTCCGCGCTTTTGAAAAGCAGTTTGGGGATGGTGAGGTACCGCGCCCAACGCATTGGGGCGGATTTCGTGTGATGCCGCATACGATCGAGTTTTGGCAAGGCCGGCTCAATCGCTTGCACGATCGAATACGGTATCGTTTGCAAGAAAACGGAAGCTGGTTGCTTGAGAGGCTGGCGCCCTAATTAGCGTGGCTCTATGGCCCAGCGCCAAAACGGAGTGAGACTTACGCTTTTCCCCTCATCAACAATGACATCTGCCTCATCTCGGATTATTATAGTAGCGTGGGCAAATTCTAGTTCCTCCCGGGCCAGCACCAATGCTCCGAGCTCACGCGCCTTAGTCTTCGGATCATGAAGTTGCTCGCAAACTTGTATCAACTCGACAATCCGATCGCGCTCCTGTACGGCAAAATCGATTTCCTGACCGGTTGAAGTTTTGTAATAAAAAATCTGCTCACGGCCGTATTTGCGCCGGCGTTGATTATACACCATCGTTTCCAACAACCGCCCGGTGTTGTAAGACCGCGAACTTGTGATCGCCGTGACCAAGCCGTGATCGATTGCACAAAGCTTGCGATTGTTTACCTGGCGAATGCGCAAAGACTCGGAAAAAATCGGCACCAAAGAAAAACAAAATGCGTCTTCGAGCGGGGGGAGATCAATTACTCTCCGCGTGAATGCCGGCAGCTTCCGCCGATGGAAATCTGCGATTATTTCGCGCAGAACGGTTTTGTCAGCCAGAATGTGTCCTTTCTTACAAGGACATATTGCCCCTCCTTTTTTGAATACAAATTCGCTCGCCAATTCTCTGCCGTCGCGTTCGCCGAGAGGTATTGAAACCCCACTTCCGATGCGATGAGCGCTTCTTATGAACCACTCGCTTCGGTTCGCGCCGCAAACTCCTCGCCCCTCCAAGCGAACCCCGCGAACTGCGCGCGCGTGGAAAAGTAGACGATATAAAATGGATGCATGAGCGCGGCGAGCGGGAAGTAGCGCAATAAGCTCTGTTCGCTAAACCACGACGCGGCTCTTTTTAAATAAACAAACTCAAAGCCGGCCTTGATCACGCCGCACAGCAACGCGATAAGAAAAATTTTTATCTTCCCCGCGCAAAGCGCGAGCATTCCTCCGCACAACAAAAGATTGAGCACATAAACCGCGGCCAATGCCAACGTCACATTCAGCTTGTAATGCCGGCCTTTGGAAGCATAACGCGTGCGCTGCGCTTGAAAATCTTTCCAAGAATCCGGCGGGCGCACGGGCACTTGCGCCGCAGCATGGCCGGCGAATTTGATTTGCCCCACGCGCTGCTCGTGCACCTTGTGGAGCAAAAGATCGTCGTCGCCGGAGATCCAATGTGCAATGTCCGCGAAGCCGGTGATCGCAAAAAAAGCCGAGCGGCGATACGCGAGATTGCTGCCCGTGCAGGTCAACGGCCGCCCGAGCCCGATGCTCCCCGCCGCAACTGCGGCGAGCGAGAAATATTCGAGCGCTAAAATTTTTTGCCGCGAATTAGTGCGCGGTTGATACGGCGAGTAGCCGCACACCATCGCCGTCTCTTCTTCGAACGCATGCACGACCTCCGCAACCCAGTTCGGGCCAGGCACACCGTCGGCATCCGTGAGCACAATAATCTCGCCCGAGGAGTTCCGAATCGCACAATCGAGCGCGCGCTTCTTGGGAGCGAAATTGGGAAGAGTATCCTCAATGCGAAAATATTTGGCGTGCGCACGCTGCGCCACGAAAGCTTGCAGTAGCGCGCTCGTGCGATCCGTGGAGCGATCATCAACCAGACAGATTTCTATTTTATCGAGGGGATAATTCTGCCGCGCGAGCGCCGGCAGCAATTGGGGCAAATTCTCTTCTTCATTGCGCGCGCACACAATGATGGTAACGGAGGGATCATCAGCCGTTCGCGCTCGCTTCGTCCGCGCGTTGTTCAAACCGCGACGCAGCGCAAGCAGGCCGAGGATATAAGAAAACGTGAGCAGAACAAAAAGGCAAGCGAAGTAGGCCATGCGACCGGGGAAGAATCGAGCAAAGGTTCCAACCTCGGCTGGGCCGAGGTTTTATGAGGTCTAGAGAAACACGCGCAGAATATGATTCTAAAAGATGGCGGCAGAATAATTTTTCCGGAAGAATGATGCAAAATCATTCTGCCGAAAAATCATCCTGCCAAGGCTTGCGATGGTTTTGGGCAATTCAGCGGGATACCTTCGCGGCAATCATGGTGAAGTCATCGTGCAAGCTGACCTTGCCGGTGAAGTCACGCAACGCATGACGCAGCTCGTGCAGCAAAACGTTCGGCGGCGAACCGTGTTGGCGCTGAACCAATTCCACCATACGTTGCTCGCCGTATTCTTCCTCGCGCGCGTTCATCGCTTCCGTCAAACCGTCGGTATAAAGCAGAAGCACGTCCTCGGGCTGAAGTGCGATGCTCTCGCTTCCAAAGCTAAAGCTCTCCACCAATCCAATCGCGGCGCCCGTGGGCTTGAGCCATTGCGTTATAAACCCGCCCTCGCTCTTGCGCGCGAGCAACGGCGGATTATGTCCGGCATTGCAAAACTCGAGCACGCGCGTGTGCGGATCGAAGCTGCCGAGAAAGATCGTGATGAATTTGATCAATTGCGTGTTGTGCGCAAACAGCGTATTCAATCTTTGCACGACCGCGAGCGGCGCATCGTGCTCCGGCGCCAAAATGCGCAACGAAGCTTGCAGGCTCGCCATCAACAAACTCGCGGGCATGCCTTTGCCCATCACGTCGGCAATCGCGAAGCCGTGCGCGCCGTTGCGAAACCGGAAGAAATCAAAATAATCGCCGCCCACGATTTCCGCGGGCTGGCTATATGCCGCCACTTGCATGCGCGGAATCTCGGGCAGATATTGCGGCAGCAAGGATTTTTGCACCTTGTGCGCCAGTTCCAGCTCGGCCTCCAGCTTGCGCCGCTCCTCCGCCGAATAATGATCGATGCAAACGCACGCCGTAAAATCCATCTCCAAGCGGCTCGACTCGACGTAATCGTTGCACACCTTGCACAAACCCAGCGTGCGGGCATCCGCTTTGCCGAGCGCGTCGTCTAAGATTTGCAAATGATTGGCAACGGCCTGCTCATCGGCGTTGCCCAAATGAATTTTCTTGGTGCGTGGCGAGGTGTGGCTCAACCATTCGAATAAACTGTGGCGTTGGCGCTGCAAGTTCTCGCGAATGCGTTGCACAATTTTGGTATCCATATGACGAAGCTCCGTTTTGTTCTCAGAGTCATACGAAAAGCGCGCACGGCGGTTGCGCGCCTTTCAATGAGTTTTGCTTGGCAAGTTCGGCAAGGTTCAGCCACGGCTGGGCCGTGGCTTGCGTTGATGAACAACGAATGCCACGGCCAAGCCGTGGCAGATCAAAAGCGCGTTAATAATCCACGCGCAGAAAGAACGCCGCGCGCCGGCGCCGACTCGAGGCGCCCTCGACCAAGCCGGAGTTTTTTATTCGCTCCCAATCAAACTCCAAGCCCACATGAATATCTCGCCGAATTTGATCTTCCACTTCGAAATGCCAGCCGAACGTTTGCGCGGTCGTGCCTTTCAGAAATTTTTTGGAAAGCCCGTCGGCTTCGCGGTGAGCTTGGAAAAGATTGCCGCGGCCGTTGCGTTGGAATTGCACGCGATTGACGAGGCGCAAGTCGCGATGCGGCTGATAGCCGAGCTGCACGAGCACGCGATCGGCATTCGGGCCGAAGCGCTCGCCCAAACCTTCGTGATCGTTCTCATAAATGTTCGTGGAGTCGTCGTGCGTGTAAACGAACGGGTCGAGGCGCGCATACTCGAAACGCAGGTCCGCCTCGCGCCAACCGAACGGTTGCACCCAAAATGCGCCGGCAAGATACGCGAGCTTATTGCCGAAGTACGTGCCAATGGGAAATTCCAAGCTCAAATCGTCGATGAAAATTTCTCCATAAAGCTTGAGGCCGCCTCGCGGGAAGTATGAAAAATCCAGCGTGAGCACGTTGTTGTCTTTATCGCCGAGCAAATGCTCCGCGGCATGATAGAGCATGAGCGGATTGAGATATTCAAACTCCGCGGCGCGCTTGCCATAGATGACCGTTTCGCCGACGCCAACCAACAGTTTGGAAAATGGCATGACTTCCAAACGGTGGGCGGCGAGAAATTTTCGAGAGTTGGCGCGAAGATTGGCGTGCGCGAAGACGAACCGAAACTTGCGCCAACGCGCATCGAGGCGCACGAGATCGAACGGCTGATTGTCGCGCGCCAACGCCAGCTGCGTGAGCGGGCTCACGTTCCATGCGAACTGATTGCGTCCGGCTTCGATTTCAAACCAGGGCAAACGCACGCGGCCATACGCAATCGCGGTCTCGCGAAACGCCGAAGCGCCGGAGAGCACCACGGGCGCGCCGCGGCCCGGCTGAAAAACTTCCGTGCTGTCGCTCGTGCCGCGTTCGAGGATATTGCTCAACTCTACGGCGAGGAGCAAACGCGGCGGCAATTGCGCGCGCAACCTCGCTCCCATGCGTGTGCGCGAAATCTCTTGAGCGTCATTGGCTTGCTCGCCGCGTTGGACTTCAAAGCGCTGGCTCGCGAAGAGATCGCCGAAAAGCTGCGCCTCGTTTTCTTCATATCTAAAAAAATGCCTTTCACCGCCATGCGGCGTGCGCTCGCCAACTTTCAGATCACTGAACTCGACGAGATACTGTTTGAGCAAAGCCTGATCGGCGCGAGAAAGTTGAAGCGCGGCCGCTTGCGCCTCTTGCAAAAGGGCCAACGCTTGCGCGCGGCTCACCGGCGTGACGTGCAAATCGAGCGCGCGCCGCGGCAAATAAGTAACGAGCCGTTCGAGGAAAGGATAGACCGTGTGCTGCAACGGCACCGCCGCGGATTGCGCGTGCGCCGTATTAAACATGAAAAAAAATGAAATGAGAATGAGCTGAAGGAAAGAAAGCAGCGACTTCGAAAACGCTCTCGGGCGAAACAAGTTTGGGATGGGGTTATCTTTCATGCGCTCACATTGTAATTGGGAGATGGGCTTTCTTCTAACCGCTCAAAATGCAAACGGAACTTCACGCGCGGCCCGCCGTGAAATTTCGCCGAGGAATTTTTGAAGATCGTACCCAGTGAGATTCAGCCACGGTTTGACCGTGGCTGAATGAAAGCATGTGCCGCGGCCCAGCCGTGGCAGAACATGTTGCTCGTCGGGCAAATCTGCGCAGCTTAATGCGCGGTTGCGGGCTTCGCTTCCTTGCCATACTTTTGTGTCGCATAACCGAGGATGAGGCCCACGATCGTGCCGGGCAACATGATTTGCAGCCAATAGTGCTGGCCGCCCTCTTGCGGAATCGCCGCCACGATGAATGCCAACAGCAAGCCGATAGCGCCGCCGAAAAGCAAGCCGCTTTTGAGCGATTTTACCTTACGCGCAAAATAACCGATGATCACGCCCGCCAACAAACCTTTGACGGAAGAGCTAAGAACGATGGCGGTCATTGCAGCGCCGGCCTCCGGACTATTGGCAATGTCAGGTTCTAACCAGGCAGTGAGTCCATCAAATGCGCCGAGCACCGTACCGAGAATCAAGCCCAACACAGGTTTCGACATATCTCTCCTCCTTCAGGATTAATGGGTGAGCAGAAAATTATTTCACGACATTGCGATTATTCAAAGCCGGGGGATTATTCCAATCAATCGGACCGGCATCAAAACGATGCTGCAAGCGCGGCAGCACGATCTCTTGCCAAGCACGGTTGAAATAGGCAAAAGCTTGATCCCATTCTTCGCCTTCGCCCCAACCGCTTTCGGCGAGCGTGACCTTCGTTTTGCCCGGCGCGATTTCTTTAAAGCGGAGCACGACGCTCGTGCGCTGTTGGCGCACGAGCGGCAAATGCGGCGGCGCGTTCCAAGTGAAGGCCAACATGTTCTTCGGTTGCAGCGCCAAGATCACATTCCCCTCGCCGCCGCGTTCGCCCGGCGCGCCACCCGGATTGAAATACATTTCATACGCGCCGCCGGCGCGCAACTCGACTTTGCACGCGGGCGCGAAAAAAGTCTTGATGCCGGCCTCCGTCGTCCACGCTTCCCAAACCGCATCAAGGCCGGCATTCACGATCACTTCGGCTTTGACGACTCGTTCGGCGTCTTGTACATTGAAGCCGAGGGCTTCCGTCAACAACAGCGACAAAAGGAAATTCATGATTCCTGCTCCTTTCGTTTAAGGGTAATAATGCCGGCGCGGCGAACAGTGCTCGTGCTTGCTTCAAACTTCCATTAAACTTCGCAGCCGCTTTCTTTAGCGCCGGAGCCAAAAAAAGAGCAAAATTCTGACGAGCAGATAAACGAACACGAGCAGAATCATGAATTGAAATTTTTTGATCCAACGCCACGCCCTCTCGAGCGGATTCTCTTGATATGAAGAAACCGCAAGCCCGTTCAGAAATCTTTCCACGTCCGCGGCCAGCGCTTGCGCGCTTGCGTAGCGTTGCGTTTTGTCTTCGGCCATGGCTTGTGCGCAAATCGCGGCGAGTTGTTTGGGCATGCGCTGCTTAGGCGAAGTCGAGCTTGCACTTTGCGCTTTAGGAGAATCTTCAGATCCGTTTTGCGTTATTGCGGCTTTGCGCTTTCCCAATAAAAAAGCCAAAATCACGCCGAGGGCATAAACGTCCGTGCGTTGGTCGAGGTTCTCGATCTCGCCGCGTTTTTGTTCGGGCGACATATATGCCGGCGTGCCCATCACCGTGCCGTGTTGGGTTTCGTGCTGGTTGTTGGCTGCTCGAGGCTTGAAACTCGAGCCACGATCCACAATCAACGATCCACCAGCTACAATCTTCGCATCCTCAGCCAACACCTTCGCAAGCCCCCAGTCCATCACCAACACTTCGCCGAACGCGCCGACCATGATGTTCTCGGGCTTGAGATCGCGATGCAGCACGCCGCGTGAATGCGCGAAGGCCACGGCCTCACACACTTTTTGAAAAAGGCGCAACCGCTCGGGTAGTTCATGCTCGGGCCGCACGTATTGATCGAGCCGCCGGCCTTGCACGAATTTCATCACATAAAACACGCGACCGTCGGGCAACTCGCCCACGTCATGTACCGGCACGATGCCGGGATGTTCGAGCCGCGCAATCACTCGCGCCTCGCGCAGCATGCGTGCGCATAAATCGCGGGAAGCATCGGGCGCGTGCAAAACTTTCAATGCCACTTTGCGCTGGAGCTGCGTGTCCTCGGCGAGATAGATCGCGCCCATGCCGCCGGCTGCGAATTTTTCGAGCAAGCGATATTTCGTCGCGCTAAGATCGGGCGCATCGGCGACGGCTTGCAGATGTTTGAGGAGATTGTCGGAGAGCCAAGGCATGCTTACGGACTTCAATTTCACGCCTGCGACATGAGCAGTTTGGCTTGAGAGAGAAAGAAGGTTTGCAGGTCGTCCAATATCACCGGCTTGAGCATGCGTGGCAGCGAGACGAGATCTTCAACCTTCAACAAAGATACGGCGAGCCAGTAGCCATCCAAGCCGACATGCTTTTGTTTCGCGTGCTGCAAAAGCTCGCCAAAAGGAAACAACTCACGATCAATGAAGAAAACGTCGACGAAGTCTTTTGCTTCGGCGCGATCAAAGAGAGCCGACAACTTATTGCACGAAATGTCGAGTGCATTGTCCGTCAAAATACCGAAATCCGCTTGTAGTATCTTAGGTTGCAAGCGATAGGGCGAGTCTTGCGCAAAATCACATTTGATGATCTCCCCGCTGGGGCTGTGAAAGAAAATTTCAAGAAAGGTTTTAAACTGGCGTCGCACTTCGACGCGGCCGCTAAGGGTTTGTGCGATATTCTCAAGAACAGGCAGGACCTGAGGAATCTGCCCCGGCTCTTCGGTGAAAAAATCCAAATCTTCGGAATAACGATGGGTCAGAAAAAAGGCGCTCAACGCCGTCCCTCCGGTTAAAAAGAAGGCTTCGCTCAACGGGGATCGGCCAAGCTGGTGCAAAAAACTTTGCTGCAGGGGAGTGAAAATCTCTTGCGCGGACATATTAAACCTCTTGCAAATACCACTGCCAGAAACGTCTCACGCGTTGGGAAAGGCTTAAGCGCTCTAGGTATTGGGCAATCAACTCGCGCGGAATGCGTTTGACTTCCGCGGCCGTGCCGCGCTCGAGCACGCGACCGAGATACCAAATCAAGAAGCGCTCTTGCTGCATTTCCGCTGGTGAAAACTCATAATCCCACAGCAAACCGGGGTTGACTTCGATGTTGTGCAGGGTTTTCATAGTCAGCAGGTTTTGAATCTTTCGATAGCTTTGCGCATGAAAATGTGCGCCTCCAGCAGATACGCACTCGCCAACGTTCGAAATCATGCTGACTATTATATAGAAAAAACTTAGCGGATTAGCAATTGGAATGTTGGCCTTAGGGAGAGCAGAGGATCTGGTTTAGCGCAAACCCAGCGGCAAACAAGATCCTTATAACCTCACGGGGCGATGATCGTGTTTGCTTCGGAGTCTATTTGAGCCTGAGCGGAACAAAGCTCGAATCCGGCGCGTCGTCGTTCCAACCGGCATGCGAGCCGACCGCGGCAATGATATTCATGCGGCCGTCATCATCCAACTCACTGCTCTTGATGCCGAGCAGCATCAAGCGTTGCGTGCTATCCGCGCGAAACGCGAGATTGTTGTGAAAGAGATTGGTGTAGCGTCCCGCGGTCACGCCGTGAAAATCGCCCACGCCCACGGCGCCGCGATAAGTGTTGGCGCCGGTCTTCACCACCCACACACTCACGAGCCGGTCATACGTAAGCGCGCGATTGCCGCCCCACCAATTCGCGCCCGTGCTTTAATTGTCATCCGTATCGATAACTAAGTTGATGCCAAACGCATTCGGATTCGGCAAGCGCGACAAATCGAGCTTGAACCAAACCGTGTCCGTCGCGGCCTCATAAAAATACGCCAACGTGTTGAGCGCGGCCCAGTTGGGATTGCCGCCGTCACTTTCGGAATCGCGCGCCAACATCGTCCACGGCGCTTGAGCGAGATCGCGCATTGCGGGCGTGGGCACAAGCTGCGTCATGGGCTGCATCACGTTTTTAACGTAATCAAATTGCGGCTCGAGCTTTAATGCCGCTTGAAAAGCTTTTGCGGCCTCTTCGACGTTGCCCAGGGCGAGATGCGCTTGGCCCCGCATCATGTGCGCGGTTGCTCGCCACCATCGTGCTTGCGTGGGCTCCATCTCTTGGTGCAACTCGAACTGTGGCAGCGCGGCTTGAAAACGTTCAAAGCCTTTTTGTTGATCGCCGCCGGCCTGCGGCGGTTTATAAAAAAAATCAATGGCTTCTTCCAACATGACCACGGTGTGCGAGGGCGCGAGGGCACGCGCTTTTTGCAGCGCCGCATTGCTCTCCGCAAAAATGCTCCGCCCGCGACTGCGATCAAGAGTGAAGAGCCAATATTGGCAGCGCCGCATCACCGCATAGGCCTCAACGAGGTCCTCTTGCAGCTTCGCGGCCGTGGACAAATGGACAAATGCGCGAGCGCCTCTTCCATAAGCTTGAGGGCGTCTTGCGATTGCCCATGGTCACGAAAGCCAGTTGCCAGTTCGCGAAGGCAATGTAGTAATGCGCCCATGCGGCGAGCGAATCATTGCGCGCGATTGCCTCGTTCCGCAACAACTTTTCAAAGCGCTGGCGCGTGTGAACGAGGCCGGCACTATCGGCTTTCATGCTCGTTTCCAAAAGCGCGGCGCGGGCGGCGGTGAATTCGCTGGTTTGGCCGGACAAGCAGGCAATAGCCACCACCACGGTCACACACGCCAGGTAAATGAACACGGTTTTTGAAAGCTTCATATTCTCTATGCCCTTTCATGTGAGATAAAATCGCACGGTCTCACGAAACGCAAACGCCACTCAAAAATCTTTCGCGCTTACAGTAAACTTTTGCTTGCGGCTCGCCCGCGTTGGGTATTATTGAGAGAATAAGCAATCCGTGCGGGAAAAGCGTCGCAGCCGAGCAGGTTAGACGTCAAACCTTATCGGCTTTGACGCGCGCGTCGCGGAATTGGGAGGGCGTCATGCCGGTGTGTTTCTTGAAGGCGGTGTTGAAGGAGGCTTTGTTGTTGAAACCCACCTCGAGCGCGAGGCTCAAGATGGTGTAATGCTGTTTGGCGGGATCATCCAACCACTGCTGCGCCTCGGCCACGCGATAGTGATTGATGAAATCGAAAAAATTCTGGCCGAGCTTTTCATTGATGATCTGCGAAAGATGGTGCGGCGAGAGCTCGAGCTTCTCGGCCAGGTCGGCGAATTTCAATTCGCTGTTCGTGTACAATTTTTCCGGTTGCCATCGCTTGCTGCAGCTTCGCAAGATACGATTCTGCCCGCGTCGAGGTGAGCGCGGACTTTTCATATTTCGGCGCAGCTTTCAATGCCAACGCGCCGGAAAAAATTTCGGGGCGCCGCAGTGTCATGAGACCGATGGCGTAAATCAATCCGGCCAAACAGACGAGCACCAGCGCGTCAAGGCCACGGCTATAGGGGAAACCAAAACGCAGCGCAACGACATAGGCGAGCAACAACAACACGAAGCCGCCGAAGCCAAAAGTCAATTGCCGCAGCCATTGCCAACTGATTTTCTCCAACGAGAGCGCGCCGTTTTGGAATTTTGCGGCATGCGTGTGCAGCACACGCAGCGTGAGGCCGGTGTAAATCAGCATGTGGAGAATTTGCGCGAGCGCGAGCAGAAAGTAGAGCAACGGCGTGGGCGGATTCTCGATGCCAAGGTATTGCTGCAAAATCGCGAGCTTCGTGGCGCTCGGCAAAACATAGAAACGCATGAGCCAAGCGGTTTGCAGCGCGAACGGCAAAAGATGCCACGCGGCGCGCGGCTGAAATTTGAAATGCTCCGTGGTTAAAATTTTCGCGTAAAAATAGAGCAACACGCCGAAGAGAAATTGCAGCGCCGCGGTGGTGAGCCAGAAGTGCGGGAACACGAGCAGGTATTTCGTCCAATACCCCACGGTTTCGAGCAGTCTCAGCGAGAACAAAAAGATGAGCAATGCGAGCACGCGATTCGCGCGACGATTCCCACGACGATGCGTACACAGCACCAGCGCGAGAAATACACCCTGCGCCGCGGCGAGGAGGAGCAGGAGGCTCCACATGTTGAAGGAGGGGTGCGCGTCGTGCATGGCTCGGTGATAAAGTGGCGAATCTCTAATGAGTTTTGATTTTCAAATTCGGTAACCACGCTTCCTCGCGCATGTCATTCAGAAGGAACCCTTTTTAGCTCTGGGCGCCAACTCCAGTGCTGAAAAAGATTCTTGCAGAATGACAAGTTTGGGGGAGCGTCATCAAATGGCGCGTGAGCAGTATCGTTCTTGAAATTTTTGGCTATGAGTGCCGGCTTCGAAATTGACTCGGAATGCTCTCAACCTTTGCGTGCCTCCGCTTCGGCCAACCATCCGCGTTTCAACTTCTCCGCAGGCACGCTGGAAAGATACGGTTTGAGGTCGAGGATCGGGGTCTCGTTCAACATATCGATGCCGCGCACACGTAAGCGTGGCCCTTCGCGGCCGAGCAGTTGCACCACGGTGAGGCCAATGGGATTGGGCCTTCTCGGCGAGCGCGTGGCAAACACGCCGTGCGGGCGATTATCCGAGGGCGGCGTTGCCATGAGGTCAAAACCTTTGACGCGGTCGAAAACCCAAATCACGAACACGTGCGAGAAGCCTTCGAGGTCCTGCAATCCGGCTTCGAACTCCGGCAGAATTTCCAACACGCCCTCGGCCTCGTGTTTCGCGCCCGGGCCTTTGGGAATTTGCGCGGTCTCCGTGTATGGACTGCGCACGGTTCCGATGGGACGCATGATGAACATTGCCTGCCTCACACTGTAAATTTTTATCAAGCCTTCATTGCGAGGTGAAGTCCGGCTTGGGCAAAGGAGCATAAAAAACTCTAAGCTTCTCGCGTCCAAGCCGAACTTCGCTTAAAGTGTCATTTGTTTTCGCGCGCAGATTAACCACAAACGTGCAAACTATCAAAATCTTTTTTGTTGTGCGGTTGCTAATCCCGAAGGGATGATATGTTTATAGCATGACGGTGTATTTCATTTTTCAAACGCCGGAGGCGTGGCATGTGATTGCCTTATCGGCGCGAGCACACCCCCTCGCTTGACATGTCACGCCTCTGGCGTTGGGAGAGATTTGCAGATTGCTGGCTATAAACATCGCATCCCTACGGGATTTTATCGACACGAGAAGGTTTACGAA
>Ga0247727_10013463_pt1 | contig 13788 bp, 14 predicted proteins | sample WisWelCaveWW1625_FD_202498 | JGI IMG/M metagenome (GOLD analysis project Ga0247727, IMG submission 202498) | Biofilm microbial communities from Wishing Well Cave, Virginia, United States - WW16-25 | ecosystem: Environmental > Aquatic > Deep subsurface > Groundwater > Cave microbial mat | place... | reverse complement strand
TGCCAGCAAATTATAGCAAAATGACTGGAATTGATCAGGCAATAGCGGATTATTTATTATCATTAGGCAACGTGGTGGTAGACGAAAATGGCGATAATTTATGCATGGAACTTGTGCCTGTCACCACGTCACCACTTGTACGTGTAACAGGCACGAGCGTCATTGAGAAACCTATGCCTATCACCAACGACGAGGAACAGAAATAATGTTTCTAGACAAATCCAAGAGAGACTCTTCTGAAAGTGAAGAAATTGAATTAGAGGACCTAAGTGAAGAGAGAATTAAAGAGATAGTTAGATGCCTCGCATGGCCTAATTGTGCAAGACAAGAGTATTTCTCACATAATGAATTAATTTACGAAATTATCTATCTCATAGGATGCGATCTAAATCATGCACAGGGTATAGTTACTGCAATGAAACGATTGGGTTTGGGTGTTTGCTTGAGGGATTGTTGGGAGGCATCCGAGCTTGCTATCAGATACAGCCTGCCGCAAGACAATCTGGTTCCCAAATACAACCTGTGGGTTTTTGGAAGGATGAGGGGATACATATCTCAAGAAGAATTGTCACAATACTGGGATAAATTAGCAAAACAGAAACAAAGAAGGGAGGAGCTAGAAGAAAAGTTTTATGAAAAATATGGAGATGATGAAGAAAAATGGCCTGAAAAAATTTGGGACGAGTATGAGGAGCTTGATTTTAGTGAGTAATGAAATAACAAAGATAAGTCCAGAATTTATCGAAGAGAACAAAAACCTATGCAAACCTATGCAAAAATCTTCTGCACCGTATAGTAGAAGAGATAGATTTGCAAGAAGGCAGGAAGTATATCGCCTTCATTTTGAGCTAGGTTATTTTGCTGTCAAGATTGCAGAAATGATGAAGATTAATCGTAACACTATTAACAGTGACATCAAATATTGGTACTCTAAACTTGCAAGAGATTGGAATGGCTATGACATTAGTGCTTGGACTGTGAAGCAGCTCAATAGACTTGAAACACAAAGATCTCGCCTTAGAGAAGAGCTTGAAAAACAAAAAAACTTGGAAGATAAGTTATCTATAGAGAGATTAATCTTAGAGATTGATGATAGGATTAGCAAAATTATGATAAGTATGGTAAAAACCGCTGATTCAATAAACGAGATAGCAATTTCTCAAATAAATGACTGGATGGAACAGAACAAACTCGATCATCGATTTATAGGTAGATGGAGTGTTGAAAAGGTGTCCAAGAAAAGACATGATAAGATAAAAGAAATTCTGAGATATAGATCCTGATGGTAAGGACTATTCCAAAACAAAAAAAATATTGAAGACGGTCAGACTTTTAATCCCCTATAACCAGATTGAAATGACAATTAAAGTGATGATAACTCGATGAAAGCCAGAAAGGAAATTGTAGGCAAGAGTAATAACGGTACAACCCTTGGTTTTGAACAGAAATTGTGGCTTGCTGCTGATAAAATGCGGAGCAACATGGATGCCGCAGAATACAAGCATGTTGTTCTGGGCTTGATTTTCTTAAAGTATATCTCTGATGCTTTCAGCGAAATTTATGAAGAACTAAAGAAAGACTCAGCCTCTGACCCAGAGGATGTCGATGAATACATTTCAAGAAGAGTTTTTTGGGTTCCAAGGGAAGCTAGATGGGATTATCTAGCAAAGAACGCAAAGAAACCAGAAATTGGAAAATTAATCGACGAAGCAATGGACGTTATAGAAAAAGACAACCATTCTCTCAAGGGCGTGCTTCAAAAAAATTACGGAAGACCTGCGTTGAACAAACAGAGATTAGGAGAGCTAATAGATTTAATCGGCACAATCGGTTTAGGTGACAGAGAAAGCAGAAGCAAGGACATTCTTGGAAGGGTCTACGAATATTTTTTGGGACAGTTTGCAGACGCAGAGGGAAAGAAAGGCGGACAGTTCTATACTCCAAGAATCATTGTCAAGATTTTGATCGAGATGCTAGAGCCATACAAGGGAAGAATTTTTGATCCATGTTGTGGTTCAGGAGGAATGTTTGTTCAAAGCGAGAAATTCATAGAAGCACATGGTGAAAAAATCGGTGACATCTCTGTTTTCGGTCAAGAAAGCAATCAGACAACATGGCGTTTGTGCAAAATGAATATGGCTATTCGAGGAATAGACGCAAATATCGAATGGGGCGATTCTTTCCGTGATGACCAGTTCAAGGATTTGAAAGCAGATTTCATCCTTGCAAATCCGCCATTCAATGACAGCGACTGGGGAGGAGAACTTTTACAGGATGATGTAAGATGGAAGTTTGGGGTTCCTCCAAAAGGAAATGCCAACTTTGCTTGGGTGCAACACTTCATCCATCATCTTTCGCCTACTGGAATTGCTGGATTTGTTTTGTCCAACGGTTCCATGTCATCCAACACATCAAACGAAGGAGAGATTCGCAAGAACATAATCGAAGCAGATCTGGTTGACTGTATGGTTGCTTTACCATCTCAATTATTCTACAACACGATGATTCCTGCATGTTTATGGTTTGTCTCACGGGATAAGAAAAACCACAAATTCAAAGATAGAAGAAATCACGTTCTATTCATTGATGCCAGAAAACTTGGGACAATGGTTGACAGAAGACATAAAGAACTAACAGACGAAGACATCAAGAAAATCTCAGACACTTATCATGTTTGGAGAGGCGAGACAGACAAAAAATATCAGGACATTCCGGGATTCTGTAAATCAGCTTCTCTGGAAGAAATAAGAAAGCATGAATGGATTTTGACTCCGGGCAGATATGTAGGAGCAGAAGAGGAGGGAGACGATGAGGAAGAATTTGAGGAAAAAATGAGGAAACTCACTTCGGAACTTGCAAAACAAATGAGAGATGGAAAAAGGCTTGATGACGAAATAAAGAAAAATTTGAAGAGTGTTGGATATAGTCTATAAAGAGAGAGCAAAGAGGTGGTATGAACGAGCTTTACAAGAAAAAGATGAATTCATAAAGTTTCTGTTATTGTTTATCTCTTTTGAGATAAGTGCGAAATTAAATAAATTCAACAGACTAAAAGACATCAAACGAGACGATTCAATTAAAGGGAAATTTTTCGATAAGATCGACCAAGAATTTTTAGAAGAATTAAAATCTGAACTGAATGAAAGGCCACTTCAAAATATGAAGACCAATGGAGATAGTGAATGGTCTGGCAGATTAGGTTCTGTTGACGATTTCGATGGAGTTATTGAATTCATCATTAGGGCAAGAAATAATCTTTTTCATGGAGACAAGGGGTTAGATGAAGAAAGAGATTTGTTTATTGTAAAATCTGGAGCTAAAATCTTGCAGCCACTTGTCGAGGCAATTATCCTATGAAACCTCAAACCAAATTCAAACAAACTGAAATAGGAACAATCCCTGAAGATTGGAAAGTAAAGACTGTTGACCAAATCAAATCCCCAGCTAAGAGTGCACTTGCTATGGGTCCATTTGGCTCAAATATTAAGAAAGAATGTTTTGTCAAAGAAGGAGTTCCAATTATCAGAGGAAACAATCTTACCTCATATCGTTTTCTTGATGAAGATTTTGTATATTTAACAGAAGAGAAGGCGGATGATCTTAAATCCTCTAATTGTCTTCCCGGCGATTTGGTTATCACGCACAGAGGAACCCTTGGTCAAGTTGGTTTAATTCCAAAAAAATCAAGGTACGAGCGATATATTATTTCTCAGAGTGGAATGAAATTATCATGTGATGGAACACAGGTTATTAGTGAATATGTTTTTTACTTCTTGAAATCACCCGTAGGCCAACATATGTTGCTCCGTAACACATCACAAACAGGAGTTCCAGCAATTGCACAACCCCTAACTTCATTGAAGAACATCCCTCTTCCAGTACCAGATATTGAAGAACAGAAGAGAATCACGAAGGTGTTTGAAGACTTTAATGATAAAATTGACTTATTGCAGAAACAAAACAAAACACTTGAAGCAATGGGTCAAGCAATATTCAAACACTGGTTCATTGACTTTGAATTTCCAACCGAGGAAGGTAAGCCATACAAATCCTCAGGAGGAGAGATGTTTTACAATGAAGAATTAGGAAAAGAAATACCGAAAGGTTGGAAGGTCGAACATTTCTCAAAAATAATTGAAGTAAATCCAAAAAGAGAACTTTCTAAGGGAAAGCTAGCAAAAAAAGTCAGTATGGCTGATCTGAATCCATGGCAATCTTGGATTGAAAATTGGAGCTTGGAAGAATACAAATCTGGTCCAAAATTCAAAAACGGCGATACTCTTTTTGCAAGAATAACTCCAAGCCTAGAAAATGGGAAAACAGCGTTTGTTTACATGTTGGACAATAATGAAGTTGGGTTTGGATCCACTGAATTTATTATTTTTAGTACGAAAATTATATCTTCCGGATTCTATATTTTTCATTTATGTAGGTCAGAAGAAATTCGAAATGCTTCGATAAGTGCTATGACTGGAACATCTGGGAGACAGCGAGTTCCAGATGACTTGTTTGATTATCTCCCAATTATTTTGCCCCCCATTATCATCCTTGATGAATTTGAAAAAATAAATTCATCTCTCTTTAATCAAATATCTAACAATGCAAAAGAGATTAAGATAACCTCAGAGATTCGTGACTCTCTTTTACCCAAACTTATGTCAGGAAAGATTAGAGTTCATGTTAAGGTGAATTGATGAAAATAAAAAGCAAATTCAAACAAACTGAAATAGGAAGAATTCCTAATGAGTGGACTATAAGAGAATTAGATGAGTTGGGGGAAATCAAGACTGGCAAAGGAACAAAAAAAATAGAAATCGGCAACTTTCCTATTCTTGGTTCTAATGGTCTTTTAGGCTACACTGATGAGTTTTTAGAAGATGAAGACTTGATATTTACAGGACGAGTAGGTACAATAGGCAAAATAAATTATCAAAAAAAGCAAAAAGTTTGGTTATCAGATAATGTCTTGTATTTTAAAACAAAAAAAATTGAATTATTAAAATACGTTTATTATTTTTTAAGGAATGTAGATTTTTCATATCTAAATGTTGGCAGTACTCAACCATTAGTTAAGCAATCCGATTTTAAAAAAATAAAAATTGCAATACCTGAAGAACATGAAATAGCACCCATTACCAAAATTCTCTCGAATTTAGATTCAAAAATAGAACTCAATCAGAGGATAAATGAAAATATTGATCAGATTGTTTATGCTGTTTTCAAACATTGGTTTGTAGACTTTGAATTTCCAGACGCTCATGACAAACCCTACAAATCAAGTGGAGGGGAAATGATTCATTCGGAGTTTGGAGACATGCCTAAAGGATGGTTTCTCAAGGCTTTTGGCCAAGTAGCAGATATGAGAAGAGGCTTCTCATACAGTGGAAGTGAAAAAACTAACATGAATGGTGATTATGTATTCGTGACCTTGAACAACATAGTAGAAGGTGGAGGATTTAAGCCAGAATTTAGTTGGATAACTAGCGATAGACTAAAGGAACATCATTTCCTCTCTGAGATGGATCTGATTATTGCAAATACTCACTTTGGTGTAGGTGGTTCAAATGTAGCAAGATTATTGGGCTGTCCAGCTCTGGTGTTTTTCCCACATAATTATACCAAAGGGACTGGAATTTTTTCACACCACATAACAAAAATTATTTCTTTTAATTCTGATATGAAATATTTTCTTTATCTCTTCTTAAAGTTGACTCATAAAGAAACTGCCTCCGTTTATAGAACAGGAACGTCTGTGGCTGGTCTTGATGTAAATAACTTTATGAAAAAATGTTTTGTAGTTGAACCACCTAAATCAATTTTGGAAAAATTTAATTCTATTGTTAAACCTTTGTTCATCAAATTCGCTCTCAATTACAAGGAAATCACTGTCTTAACCCATCTTCGAGATTCACTTCTACCCAAACTTATGTCAGGAAAGATTAGAGTTCCTGCTCAGGTGAATTAACATGCCAAAAGCCATACACGAGTCAGATGTTGAAGAAAATGTTTTAGCTATATTGGAAAGCCTCGGCTATGAAATAATCAGAGGGGAGAATGAGGACTACCTTCCTAAAGGGAGACTGGCGTTAAGAGATGATTACAAAGATGTTGTCCTTGTTGAACGACTTAGGGAAGCGTTGAGGAAGATTAACCCTTCTATTTCTGAGGAAGCAAGGGAGCAGGCAATAAAACAAGTTCTGAGAAGCGAGAGCCAGAAGCTGATTTCAGATAACGAAAGTTTCCATAAAATGCTGGTTGACGGGATAGATGTTCCAGTCAAGGCTGAAGAGGGAGAAAGATTCAAGAAAGTATGGCTTTTTGATTTTGAGGGGAAGTCTGAAAATAACGACTTCTTGGCAGTTAATCAATTTACAGTAATTGAAAATAATATTGAAAGAAGGCCGGATGTCATATTATTTGTTAACGGGATTCCGCTACTAGTTTTCGAACTGAAAAACTTGGCAGATGAAGATGCTACCATCTGGACTGCCTATGATCAGTTTCAAACCTACAAAGACCAATTACCTTCCCTATTCAGGTATAATGAAATTTTGGTGATAAGTGACGGTATAGAGGCAAGAGCTGGAACAATAACTTCTGAAAAGGAGAGGTTCATGCAGTGGAAGACAATCGATGGAGAAAAGCCAAGAAAGGGGTTGACAGAAATCGAAGTGCTCCTAAGAGGAATGTGCGACAAGCAAAGATTTCTTGACATAATCAGAAACTTTGTTGTTTTTGAAAAAGACAAAGTGACAACAAAGAAGTTGGCTGCCTATCATCAATACTGGGCAGCAAACAAAGCAGTAGAATCTACAATAAAGGCAAGAAAAGGAAACAAAAAAGCAGGAATCGTCTGGCACACCCAAGGATCTGGAAAATCCTTGACAATGATTTTTTATGCGGGAAAACTCGTCAGGGAATTAGACAATCCTACTATTGTCCTTTTGACTGACAGAAACGATTTGGATGACCAACTGTTTGGAACTTTTGGAAGATGTCAGGATGTTCTAAGACAAAAACCAGTACAGGCTGATTCAAGAAGAGAGATACAGGAAATGCTCAAGGTTTCTTCAGGAGGCGTGGTATTTACTACAATACAGAAATTCTTCCCAGAAGAGGACAGGGAAAAATATCCAGTCTTGTCGGAAAGAGACAACATCGTCGTTATAGCTGATGAGGCCCACCGAAGCCAGTACGGATTTTCTGCCAAAGTCCTAAGCAAAAAAGACAAGACTCTGATAACTTATGGCTATGCAAAATATTTGAGAGACGCTTTACCAAAAGCCTCGTTCATTGGCTTTACAGGAACTCCAATAGAAAAAGCGGACAGATCAACTCCCGCTGTCTTTGGAAAATATGTTGATGCTTATGATATAGAGCAGGCAGTGGACGATGGGGCCACTGTAAGAATCTTTTATGAGAGCAGACTGGCAAAACTGGAACTAAAACCGGAGGAGAGGCCAAAAATTGATAAAGAATTTGAGGAAGTAACTGAAGGGGAAGAGGCAGCAGGAAAAGAGAAGCTGAAAAGCAAATGGGCAAGAGTTGAAAAAGTTGTTGGCTCTCCAAAGAGAATCAAAAGAATTGCAAAAGACATTGTAGATCATTTTGAAAAAAGACTGTCGGTTTTAGAAGGAAAGGGAATGATTGTTTGTATGTCAAGAAGGATATGCGTTGATTTGCACAACGAGATAATAAAACTGAAATCAGAGTGGTACAACAAAGACGACGAAAAGGGAGTCATCAAAGTTGTCATGACAGGCTCTGCTCCAGACCCCAAAGAATGGCAAGAGCACATACGAAACAGAATCAGAAGAAAGAAAATTGGAGATAATTTCAAAGATCAAAATCAGGAGCTTAAACTAATCATTGTAAGAGACATGTTTCTGACAGGGTATGACGTGCCTTCCCTTCACACAATGTATTTGGATAAGTCGATAAAGGGCCACACGTTAATGCAGGCAATAGCAAGGGTAAACCGAGTCTATCCGGGCAAAGTAGGCGGTTTAGTCGTTGATTACATGGGTGTAGGGGCTGAGCTGAAAAAAGCCCTAATTGATTATACTGCGAGTGGCGGAAAGGGCAAGCCAACCTTTGACCAAGATAAAGCAGTGATGCTAATGCAGGAAAAATACGAAGTTGTAAAAGACATGTTCCACGGCTTTAATTATAAAAAATTCTTTGAGCTTAAACCAAGCGAGAGAATTTCGTTTGTTCCTGATACAATGGAGCATATTCTCAAAGAAAAGGGCAAAAAGGAACGATTTGAGAAAGAGGTGACTGCGTTGCTAAAGTCATTTTCTTTAGCAGTTCCCCATGACAAAGCAATGAAGATAAAAGAAGAGGTTGGATTCTTCCAAGCAATAAAATCTGCAATAACAAAGACAACAGGAACTGGAAAAGACACTCAGGAGAAGTTTGATACTGCAATCAAGCAGATTCTGTCTAAGGCAGTAATATCGGACAGGATAATAGATATTTTTGAAGCGGCTGGGATACAAAAACCCGAATTATCGATTCTGTCAGAAGGTTTTCTTGCCGAAGTAAAAGAAATGCCGCAGAAGAACTTGGCGTTTGAGGCTCTTAAAAAATTGTTAAATGATGAGATCAGAGTTTTCTCTAAAAGAAATATTATTCAGGGAAAATCCTTCATGGATTTGCTAGACAAAACCATAAAGAAGTACACAAACAAAAGCGTCGAAGCTGCCCAAGTTATTGAAGAGCTAATAGAACTGGCAAGAAAAGTCAGGGAGGAAAAAAACAGAGGAAAACAACAAAACATGACAGAAGATGAACTGGCTTTCTATGACGCTTTAGAAGTGAATGACAGTGCTGTTAAGGTTTTGGGGGATGAAACTTTGAGAAAAATTGCTTTAGAATTAACTGAAATGATAAGAGATAGTGTTACAATTGACTGGACACAAAGAGAGAGTGTGCAAGCAGGAATTCGTCTGAAGGTTAAAAAGATTTTAAGAAAATACGGATATCCTCCTGACAAACAAGAAAAAGCCACTATGACTGTAATAGAACAGGCAGAACATATCGCAAAGAATTGGGCAGAAAATTAATTTTTCTTCAAAAGTTGGTCCAACATAAGACCAAGATGGTATGCGAATCCCCTCGGTCCACTATTGCCAATTCACCTGATCTGAAACTATTTCATTTAGAATTTGGTATGTATTCCCATGGCTATAATCTATGGTCGTGCAGATAGTGAAAAACAACTTCTAAGCAAATATCCAAAACAAGTTCAAAAAATCGAAGATATTCCAAAAGTTGAACAAGAAATGAAAGAGGCGTTAAAGGTAGAAGAAAAGGGATTTTTTGCAGGTTTTAGAAGATGGAACAAACAAAGACAAGTAAACAAATTTGAGAAAAACAAAGACAATCCGTTTCATGCAGGAGCTCACGGAGAAAATCAAGTAATAGAAAAATTATCAAACCTAAGTGATGGTTATCATGTTTTATGTGGTGTAAGGATTGAATTGCCATATTGGGTTACTTATGATGGTGAAAAAAATCTACGATCTGCACAAATGGATGTAGTTGTTGTATCTACAAAAGGCGTTTTTCTAGTTGAAGTAAAGAATTGGAGTGATGATTATGTCAAACATCACGAGAAATTAAACCCGTACGAGCAGACTGACAGAGCAGGCCGAGTATTATGGATTGCCTTAAAATCAATAATAAAGAATATTCGGGTCACAAACGTATTGTTATCAATTCAAGGCAATTTGCAATACAATAACAATTACAGAGCCGTTTTTGTGTCCAGTTTAGAGAAAATAAATGGGTTTCTTGAGAACCGAGAAGATGTATTGTCTGAAAAAGAAGTAAAGAAAATTGTTGACGATTTAAAATATTATGTAACTAGATAATGATTTGATATTCTAATATGCAATTGCCAAAATCCTACAAAACTGTATTAAATCCCAGAAAGTTTGACGTCTCTGAAACTATTCTAAAATAATACCTGAACCCTCAGGTCTCACATCTCAAGAACTTCTTACTTGTGATAATTGTCGTCTAAATTCGCATTGATTCCTACGTCTTTTAAGGTTCTTGCATGTTTTGTACAAAAACCAACTATTACTGAAGTTACAATGCTAGGTTTGATATAGATTCTAGGATCTCCAAAATATTGTATCCTATTATTTGCGATGTTTTTACATTGCCTTCCGTCATCTTCAACCGCAAGGCATCGTGGTTTTCCAATAATCTTTTTTCTTTCATGCTCACGTACTTGATTCTCCAATCTTTCAATATACTCTAGGCAATATTGGAATAGGTTTCCTGTACTGTCTAAGCCAAGCAGGTGTTTTTGAAAATTTGTTTCGTGGGTTTTGATTAATTCCTTTAATTTCTCATTAGTTAATTCTGGCACTATTATCAATACACTCATCTAAAAGAAAAAATTAACTATTTAGAGGCTTAAATCTGATTTTCATCTTTTCTAGCTTCATTCGCTTTCGTTCGATTATCACATAATAGTTGATTATTTCAAGTATCTTCTTTTCTATGGTTAGATTGTAGCCGTTTGAAGCCTTTAGAAAATCTAGGTAATCCTTTTCGCTTATCTTGATTTTGACTTCACGCAAGAAAACAAAGATAATTTTCAAAGATAAAAGCTGATCAAGCTAATCAGAATTAGCTAGAGGTTTACATGTATGTTGTTTCAAGTTGCTTCAATCAACACTTGAAGTGAATTAATCAATTTTATTACTTTGCAATCATTAGATTTGATTGTAATCATAACAAAATTGTTTGTTATTCCGTACTTGAAATTTTACAATCTGTTATTCCAACTAACTTTACATTTGATACAATAATTATTTATAATTACTAGTTTTGTTCCACAAGCAGGGCATCTTGGTGCAGAGAGTTGTGCGATTAATCCAATTATACCAACTGCAAGACCAAGTGTACCAATGAGATCTTTTTGATTAGCCATCCACTCACATCCTTTTGCAAGTTACAGTGGGGTTTTTAATAGTGCATAATTGTAACGGCGTTGTTAATAGTGGTACTATGCTAGAAATATTTGGATATGTTTCTGATATACCGTAATACAATTTGGAATAATGCACCCTATTTAGATGTGAAATGTTTTCCTTTTTCCATTTGCTACTTACTAATTTACTTTTTTCAAGAGTGTTGATCATATTGGCAGTTTGGACTTTGTTTCCTCCAGTGACCGTATAAATTTCTTCAAATGTGCTAGCTTTCTTCCTTAGCAGCTTGAGTATTCTTTTCTCTTTTGATGATATATGGGTGTTAGAGTGCATACCTGAGGTATTATAATAGTACTGATCTAATAAATCTTGCTAAGCTATACAAGCCTAGAAGATTTTCATTATGGAAAGTAGTAAAAAAAACTGACAAAGGTTTTTTAACGTATCATTAGGATACCTTAGGTATCTTGTCAACCACCAATATTCTGCAATACATACCGGAAAAACTACGTGATCATGAGTTAAAGGTAGTATTGTATTTACTGAGAAACCCGAAGGCTGCACAAATAATGATCACCTTATGTGACAAGAAGAGTACCTACTTGAATGGTGTACAAAACATAGTAGGTGGAAGCAAAACTAGCACAGTTGAAGTTCTAAAAGCATTGGAAGAGCTCAAAATAATAAAAAGCGAGTGGCGCGTAGAAGAATTAAAAGGAAAAGCCATCCCAAGAGCTAGAGCAGTCAAATCATACAAATTAAACGAGGATAAGCAAAAATTAATTGAGTTCTATGAACCTTTTCTCAGAAAGATCGGCTAAATTTTTTTACCTTTTTGCCTTTACCATCCTCAGTTTCAAATTCTTTTCTTTCGCGTACAAGGCCGGCCTTCTTTAGAGATTTGATGCTTTCGCCAATCACGGTGTGTGAAAGCCTACCCTCATAAAGAGTGATCAGCTCATCAAGAGTTTTTTTTTCGGTTAATGTTTCTAGAATTTTTCTCTTGTTGTCATCAAGTAACGCAAACAGTCTTCTAGTTGATATTTTGTCAAATTTTAGTGAAATTAAAAACAAAACTACACTTATAGTTATTGCAACACCAGCAATAAACCAGTTACTATAATTTTCATTCATAATACCCAGTAAGATGAATGTTCCAGATATAATAATAGAAATTGTGATCGCAATATTATAGTGAATTAAGTCCAAGTCATACTTCTCCATTATTTGTAAGGGCTATGCGAATCTTTTGTTCTAATTTTGTACACAGATCATTTACAATGCTATTAGTTAACATGCCATGAGTATTTGGAAATTCAATGCTGCCCTCAATTTCTATTTCACATTTGTTTTTTCTGTCTATAGTAACATATACTCCAGAAAAATTGTACACCTCATCCAAATTAAGACAATCAAAAAAGTATGATTTACTAGTGGTAGGTTCGTTGTGCCTGTCGATCTCAAAGGAATCATGCTCTACGCATGGGTAAATACCAACATCGGCTAGGCGTGTCCACACATCTGTATTACTCATACGACCACCTTGTTTCCAGAGGCTCGCATTGCGTCAAGTTCGGCCAGTAATGCTTTTGCCTCGGCTTCTAATAATATGATGAGCCTCACTTTTGCTGCATTGCTTTTTATGGAACCCAATTCACTTCTAGGAATTGATTTTAAAACATCTATAGTATCCTTAATTTTTTTAAACTCCTGGTTTGACAGACTTGGATCTTTGTTTTCTAATACTACAAGTGCTGCGCTAAATCCATCTTTTTTAAATGCAGCAAAAGCATCTTCGTCAATTAATATTTTTCTTAACTGTCGCACATCTCTATGATCTCTAAATTTTTCATCGTGTATCCACTTTGCAAATTCTTGGACAAAATTCTTGTCATCTCTAAACTCCTTGAGATCTTTTCTTTTGAATAATTCCTCAAAATACGTGAACTTATGGAACCATTCTTTGTCATCAGGAAAGCGTCTCGAGTAATCGAGAATCAGATTATAAATAATGATACTTCTTTGTATCGTTACCTTGCCCATGCCCAAGTAACCAGCAAGGGCATCATAGCTCATACCGTGGAATCTGTTCAGTCTGTAGATGTGCTTTGCACGATTGAAGAGCTTCCAAGGCTTCTTACCTTTAACATGTATGGTTGCGAGATAAAGATCAATATCTTTTTCATCGACGCCTTTTGGTAACATTCTACACTTCACGAAATTAAATTTGTGTATTGGTAAACCCAATAGCCTACCATTTTCTAGTTCTTCTTTCAAAATACGAAGGCAAGCAAGTCTTCGGTTTCCCTCGATTACCACATAATCTAAGTTAATCACGAGAGGTTCATAAATTACGCCCGCTGATAGAATCTGATCACAAAGCTCACTTGTGTCTGGTTCCTGTCTTATCATTCTTTCAATTTCGTCGACAGCAAGTTTGCTTGAAAGATGCTTAAACCTGATGTTTTGTGTATCGAGTTTTAACCTATCTATAGGCACCTCTGTGACAGGCGCATCTGCTATAAGCTGCGCATTTGCTAGTCTGGCCATGTAATACTATAGTTTTATATGGTATTTAATGGTTCACAATATGATAATCTGAACCGATGATCGCCTTTAGACTAGCAATTTACCTGTAAAATTGAACTAGACGAACCATACATCTAAAACCTCAGGGATTCGAACTAATAGCATCTTTTGATATTGTTCACTACAACTAAAAGCAACTACTTGCCTACCTCAATTGAGATGTAATGCATCTCTGGGACGTTTTCCACAAACACGATAGATCCGAAATTGATAGCGTTGTCTGTTTCCCACACGATCACCCTATCGG
>Ga0247727_10013462_pt1 | contig 13789 bp, 8 predicted proteins | sample WisWelCaveWW1625_FD_202498 | JGI IMG/M metagenome (GOLD analysis project Ga0247727, IMG submission 202498) | Biofilm microbial communities from Wishing Well Cave, Virginia, United States - WW16-25 | ecosystem: Environmental > Aquatic > Deep subsurface > Groundwater > Cave microbial mat | place... | reverse complement strand
CGGCGCGTGACTCGACGTCGTCGGCGCGGACCTCCACGGCGCCGCGGAAGGCTTCGAGCGCGCCGGGGCCGTCGAGCAGCTTGTCGCGGCGCAGCGTCGCGAGCTTACGGCACAGCTCCCATGCGCGTTCGCGATCCGAGAGGCCCGCGAAGCGATCGATGAAGCGCTCGTACACCGCCGCGAGCTCGGCCCACTCTTCGCGTTTCGTGCGGACAGCGACGAGACCGGAGAGCGCGCGGTCCTGCTGCGGATCTTCGTCGAGCGCGAGCTCGAGGAACGCGAGCCCCCGCGGCTCGTCACGCAGTCGACCGAGGACGACCTCCGCCTGCGAGAAGCGGAACGAGCCCCGATGTTTCGGATCTGTGGAGCCGCGCACGAGCTCGTCGAGGACGTCGAGGAGCTTCGTCCACGCCTTGAGCACGCTGTAGAGGTTCTTGAGCTTCAGGAGGATGCCGACGTCGCCCGGGCGGAAGAGGCCCGCCGTCTCGAGCGCCTCCGCCGCTTTACGTGCATCTTGCAAATGAACCTCGAACACGTCGGCCAGCTTGCAGAGCTCGCTCGCGCGCTCGTCGGGATCGTCGAGCGCTTCGACGCGCTTGCGACGGTAGGTGACGACGCGATCCCACTCCTTGCCCTCGGTCGCGAGCACGATGAGCCCCTCGATCGAGCGCACGTGACGCGGGCGCACGCCGAGCGCCTTCTCGAAGTTCGTCTCCGCTTCGCGCGTCTTGCCCTGAGCCAGCTTCACTTCGGCGACCGACGCGTAGAGCGATGCCTGTGCGCCTGGATCGCTCGCATCGACGACGAAGAGCGCCTTCTTGTAGAGATCGAGCGCAGCGTCCCATTCTTTCTTTTTGCGCGCGTCGGACGCTTGCTCGAGGATCGGCTCCAACGCGGGCATCGGCACGAGCGAGCGCGACGCGGGTGCCGACGGAATGCGCTGCGCGGACGACGGCGGTCGCGAGGATGTGGCGGCCGGCGGAGGCGGGCTCGTGTCCGTCGGGGGTACGAGGGACGGGGGCGGCTCGGGAACTCTTTCTCCGAGGCTGACGGCTCCTTCGGTGGGCGCGTGGAGGATCGGCGCCGCCGCGCCGTTTTCGCCATCGGGGCCCCACGTCTCCGTCGGGACGGGAGAAGGGGGGACGGACTCGGACATGCGCAACAGGGTACACGTTGCGATGTCCAATCCACGGGGCGCATGGATCGGTGATGTGGATCGCAGGAGCTCCGGTAAACCCTGAGTTGATGGCCTTTGTTGGGGGTTTCAGTCTGGTATGTGGAGTGCTTATACCGAACTACACATGTCCCGCGCACGGCCTGCTTGGAACGGACTTCTGCGCGCGTTGCTGCCGCTCGCCGCCGCCGCGTTCATCGTCGCGTGCGGCTCGGACGACGGCTCGTCGAACGCCGACCCCAACATGAAGCCGCCCGGCTCGGACAAGAAGGTGGACCCCGCGCAGAGCGAAGCGGAAGCGACCGCTCAGGCGCTCGCCGAGAAGCCGTGGGAGGTCGTCAGCAACAAGGGCGAGACGTACCTGCCGAACGTCTTCTACGCCGACCCTTCCGAGAACGAGCAGATCATCCCGTACGCCATCGATGGCCACGTGATGATCGATCGGCTCATCTATCCGACGCTAGGGAACCCGAACCTCTACGTCAAAGCCGATCCCACCGACGAGTTCATGACCGTCGTCCGCATCGAGGACGAGGCGTACGCGCACCTCGGCGCAGAGGTGCAGCCGGTGCAGGGCTCGAGCCTCTCGCGTCTCGTGCTCCCGCACCCGAACGATCCGACGACCAGCTTCGCCGTCTTCCTCGTCTCGCGATCCGCGCGTGACGCGTGGACGGCGTCGACCAACGCCGCATCGAGCGGCAACGGCACGGGCGTCTACCGCCTCTATCCGAACGAGATCCTCGTCAATCCGATCCCGGCTGACATCCCGGCGGCGTTGAAGGCGCGCAAGACGCTCCGCTTCATCTTCAGGCAGGGCGCGATGGCGAAGGTCCCCGCGGGCCTCTACGACGTCCGCTTCGAGGTGAAGAAGGAAGACGAAATCTACCTTCCCCGCCCCGGCGGCAACCGCGTCTTCGAATACCAGTTCAACGCGGTGCGCGTGTACGACCGGGAGCCCGAGGAATACGACGCGATCAACGTCACGGACACGCAGGTATCGATCGGTACCACCTACGACTCGAAGACGAAGGACAAGCTCTCCGAGTTCGTCCAGTACATGAACACGTCTACCGATGCGAAGGTGAAGGGTGCGAAGTTCATCACGTTCAACGGCGATCTCCACAACGGGGGCTCCCCGGCGAGCATGCGCCAGCGCACGGTCTCGCGGACGTACAACGGCGAAGCGAAGGCGATCGTCGACGCGCTGAAGTACCTCCCCCACCCGATCTTCCTCACGACGGGCAATCACGACGGCTATGTCTCGACGGGGCAGGTCCCGAGCGCCGTCGAGACGATCGACAGCGGTCTCGGCGACAGCCTCGAGAAGGTCGTGAGTGACGTCGTGGTCTCCGCTCAGGGCTCGCCCTGGGCGGGCTTCTCGTGGACCGACTTCAAGAGCTTCCTCGACAAGACGGAGGCGGAAGACGCGCTCGGCGGGCGCCACCGCGATCTCTTCACCGGAGGCTTCGCGCGCAATCCGAAGGGCAAAGGTTTCGCCGACGGATGGAAGGAGATCCCGAAGGAGGCTCGCAACTACATCCTCTACGACGGCTTCTACCAGTGGCAGAAGACGTACGGCCCGCTCTACTACTCGTGGAAGTTCGGAAAGAACCACTACGTGTCGCTGAACAGCTTCGAGCTCCGACAGCACCGTCGCACGGGCTGGGGCATTTACACGGTCAACTACGGCGGCGGCATGAGCGACGTGCAGATGGCGTGGCTCGATCGCGAGCTGCTTCGCGGCAAGCTCAACAAGAGCGACATGGTGCTGCTCGCGCACCACGATCCGCGCGGCGGGCACAAGGGCACGGACGCCGGCTACTACTACGAGCAGCTCGAATACAAGAGCGTGTTCCAGAGCGCGATCAACTATCTCCTCGCGGACGTGTGGAACCCCGCGGTGTGCAAGCTCCCGACGTGGGCGCTCCCGCGCAACCAAGAAGAGAGCTGCGTGCACGACGGCCTCCAAGAGTGGATGCGCCTCGACGAGGAGTTCGACTGCCCGTGGGAGAACCGCAACGCCCACTTCAAGTGCAAGGGCCCCGCCACGTGGATGAGCGGCATGGAGCTGATGAAGCGCGTCGCCCAGAACGCGCACGTCCGCACGTTCATCCTCGGGCACACACACTACAACTCGCTCGAGGTGCTGCAGGGCGGCGATCAGCTACTCCCTGGCAAGCTCCCGATCGACTCCGGCAACGTCAAGAAGTTCGCGACGCTCGAGATCGAGAACCCGATCCGCGCGTTCTCCTTCCAGCAAGATTCGACCGGCACGCGGAAGAGCGCCGAGTTCGATGCGCACGCCGTCCCGTTCTCCGCCGTCGAGCGCAATGTCGCGGCCTTCTCGGCGGCCTACGAAAACGCAATGCCCGGTTGGTCACGCACCCTCGGCGCGCCAGGCGCACCAGCCGCGCAGCGTGAGCTCGTCATCCTCCGCCTCGTTTCGAACGCCGACCTCACGAGCCAGACGACGTCCGACGGGCGCACCGCGCTCGGCTTCGGCGTGCTCCACGTCACCAAGAAGAAGGATGCGCGCGGGGTCGACCTCGCGCAGGTGAACGGCACCACGTTCTTCGTCAACGCGGGCTCGAACAACTTCACGAAGTTCGCGACGATCAATCTCGATCGCAACGCGCGGCTCACACCGCACGACGTCGCGAATCCCGTCCAGCAGAAGTACCTCTGGTAGCCGCTGGTACGCTCGGTGGATGGGAGGAAGCTGGGCAGTGACAGGGCCATCAAGCTCGATCGGAGCAACGCATGTGCCGCTGCCGCCGCTACGCTTCGCCCGCATGAGCCACTCGGTCGAGCGACATCTCGCGCTGAGCTCGGACATCTACGATGTGCCGTAGACACCGTCGCACACATGGACGTGGACCTCGCGAGGTGGTCGGCCGGGCCGAGCCACCCGTCCCGCCACCGACGCCCGGGCGCAGCGGCGGTCGACGCAGCGCACGGTGCGGACGTGGGCAACGGTGTCGAGGGTCGGATGGGTGTTGGGAGGACTCGCCCTGGCCGGCGGTGTGATCGTTTCTGGGGTGGTGATGCGAAGGCTGTTCGTCGGCGTGCTCTTCTTGGTCTCCGGGGGGAGGTGGGGAGCGAGTTTTTGCCGGGCCCCGAGAGGACGATGGTGTGCACGTTCAAGGTGGGGACGGGTGAGGACGGATGACCCCGCGCGCTCGGGACCGTCGAGGCCGCGGACCGGATCTCCGGAGAAGCCCGGCGACAAACGCCTGGACCTGCCTGGCCTTGGCGCACCCAAAGGGAGTCACATATCCCACTCGGCTGCGGCGCGGAGGATATACGTCCCGCGCCGAGCTGCGGTAAAGGAGCGCCATGACGACGAGTACCCCGGTGGGGGCCAGTGGAAAGCCGCTGACGAACAACCCCCAGCTCCTCAAGTGGGTCGCCGACACGGCGGCGATGACGAAGCCGGACCGCATCGTGTGGTGCGACGGCTCCGAAGAAGAGAAGAAGCGCCTGACCGACGAAGCGGTCGCGCAGAAGATCATCGAGCCGCTAAACCAGGACAAGCTCCCGGGCTGTTACCTCCATCGCTCGAACGCGAACGACGTCGCGCGCGTCGAGCAGCTCACGTTCATCTGCACGCCGACGAAGGACGAGGCGGGGCCGACGAACAACTGGATGGCGCCGAAAGAGGCGTACGAGAAGGTCGGCAAGCTCTTCGCCGGATCGATGAAGGGCAAGACGATGTACGTCGTGCCGTACATCATGGGCCCCGCGGGCTCACGCATGTCGAAGATCGGCATCGAGCTCACCGACAGCATCTACGTCGTCCTCAACATGCGCATCATGACGCGCATGGGCCGCGTCGCGCTCGACATGCTCGGCGACAGCAACGACTTCAATCGCGGTCTGCACTCGGTGCTCGATTGCAATCCGGAGCGCCGCTTCATCTGTCACTTCCCGCAGGACAACACGATCTGGAGCGTCGGCTCCGGCTACGGCGGCAACGTCCTCCTCGGAAAAAAGTGCCTCGCGCTCCGCATCGGCAGCTACCTCGGCAAGACGGAGGGCTGGCTCGCCGAGCACATGCTCATCCTCGGCGTCGAGAGCCCCGAGGGCGAGATGACGTACGTCGCAGCGGCGTTCCCGAGCGCATGCGGCAAGACCAACTTCGCGATGATGATCCCGCCCAAGCGCTTCAAGGGCTGGAAGATCTGGACCGTGGGCGACGACATCGCGTGGATGCGCGTGGGCGACGACGGCCGCCTCTACGCGGTCAACCCCGAGGCGGGCTACTTCGGTGTCGCGCCCGGCACGAGCTACGAGTCGAACCCGAACGCGATGAAGACGATCTGTCGCGACACGATCTTCACGAACGTCGCGCGCACGCCCGATGGCGACGTGTGGTGGGAGGGCAAGGACGGCCCGGTGCCGCCCGAGCTCATCGACTGGAAGGGCAACCCCTGGAGCCCGAAGTCGACAGAGAAAGCGGCCCATCCGAACTCTCGCTTCACCGCACCGGCGACGAACAACCCCGCCGTCTCCAAGTTCTGGGACGACCCGAACGGGGTCCCGATCAGTGCGATCATCTTCGGCGGCCGCCGCGCGACGACCATTCCGCTCGTCATGCAGGCCTTCTCTTGGCTCCACGGTGTCTTCTTCGGCGCCACGCTCGGCTCCGAGACGACGGCCGCGGCGGCTGGTCAGGTCGGCGTCGTCCGCCGTGACCCGTTCGCGATGCTCCCCTTCTGCGGTTACAACATGGGCGAGTACTTCCAGCACTGGCTGAGCATGCAGTCGAAGATCACGAACCCGCCAAAGTTCTTCCTCGTGAACTGGTTCCGCAAGGACAAGAACGGCAAGTTCCTCTGGCCGGGCTTCGGCGAGAACATGCGCGTGCTGAAGTGGATCGTCGACCGCGCGCGCCTCCGCGTCGGCGGTCAGGAGACCATCTTCGGTTGGGTCCCGAAGGCGGGCGATCTCGATCTCTCGGGCCTCGACATCCCGGCCGAGAAGGTCGACGAAGCGACGCACATCGACCTCGACGCATGGCAGAAAGAGATCGAGTCGCAAGGCGAGTTCTTCGAGAAGACAGGCGCCGGCGTGCCGAACGCGCTCGAGCTCCATCGCCAGCTCCTCCTCGCCCGCATCGAAGCTGTCAAGGGCGGACACGGCTGATCATGAAGCGCATTCCCGGTCCTCGGCCTCGCGCTCGTCGCGACCAGCGCGGGATGCGACAAGCCAGCGCAACCTCCGCCGGGCGGCACGAGTGCTAGACAATCGAGCTCGCTACGCTTCGCTCGATTGGCCCGTGCCGGCGTGGTTTCCCCCACTTCGGCGCGGGCGTAGTAAGCTGCCCGCGCGTTGAGCACCGAGACGGAAGCGTCGGTCGAAGAGCAGCCTCCGAAGAGCGCCGCGCCCGGCCGCGACGCGAAGCCTGCTTACGTCCCGCACTGCTGCACGGTCGAGACGATCATCGAACGCTTCGAGGCCGACCCGATCCGTGGTCTCACGGCGAAGGTCGCGAAGCGCCGGCTCGAGAAGAACGGGCCAAACGAGCTCCCAAGCGCGCCGCCTCCGAGCGCGCTCAAGCGCATCCTCGCGCAGTTCGCGAACCCCATCGTCCTCACGCTCCTCGGCGCAGCGATCATCGCGACGATCAACGGGATCAGCACCAGGGCGCACGAGAGCTGGCTCGCGCGGTATGGAGACGCGATCGCGATCGGGCTGATCGTCGTCCTCAACGCAGTGCTCGGTTACTACCAGGAGCGCCGCGCCGAGAAGGCGCTCGACGCGCTGAAGAAAATGCAGACGCCGAACGCGCGCGTGCGGCGCGAAGACGTCGTGAAGATCGTGCCCGCGATGGAGGTCGTCGTGGGCGACATCCTCGAGATTGAAGCGGGCGATGCCGTGCCTGCCGATGCGCGCCTCTTGCAGACGCTCCACCTCGCCACGCAGGAGGCGTCGCTCACCGGGGAGTCGCTGCCCATCCCCAAGGACGCACGCGCGGAGCTGCCAGACGATGCGCCGATCGGCGATCGCGCGACGATGCTCTTCACCGGAACGTCGGTCGTTCGCGGCAAGGGCCGCGCGATCGTCGTCGCGGTCGGAAAGGACACCGAGCTCGGCAAGCTCTCGACGATGCTCGCAGAGTCCGAGCAGCAGAAGACGCCGCTCGAAGAAAAGCTCGATCACTTCGGCAAGCGCATCCTGTGGACGTGCCTCGGGATCAGCGCAGTCATGTTCGCATGGGGCATGTATCGCCACGAAAACACGTGGCAGGAGCTCCTGCTCGAAGCGGTAAGCCTCGCCGTCGCCGCGATTCCCGAAGGCCTCCCGGCGATCACCACGATCACGCTCGCGCTCGGCATGCAGCGAATGGCGAAGCGGGGCGCCATCATCCGCAAGCTCGCCGCGGTCGAGACGCTCGGCGCCGCCACCGTCATCTGCACGGACAAGACGGGAACGCTCACGCAGAACGAGATGACGGTGCGCGAGGTCTACTGCGGCTCCATTTCGTACGACGTCACCGGCACCGGTTACGATCCCAGAGGCGAGATCGTCGGCCTCGACAAGAAACCCGTCGACGCGATGGACGTCCCCGAGCTGAAGGCGTTGCTCGCGACGGTCGTCCTAGCGAACACCGCGCAGCTCGACCAGAAAGACGGCGCATGGAAGGTCGTCGGCGATCCAACCGAAGGCGCGCTGCTCACGCTCGCGGCGAAGGGCGGCCTCCCGAAGGAGTCCATCGTCCCTTCGCACCAAGTCCTCAAGGAGATCCCGTTCGACACCGATCGCAAGCGAATGACCGTCGTCACGCTGGACGAGACAGGCAAGGAGATCGCGCACACGAAGGGAAGCGCGGACGTCCTCATCCCGCGGTGCGTGGCGCAACACGGCAAGGACGGGCGCGTTCCGCTCGAAGACGAAGATCGCGCGGCCATCCGTGCGGAGGCCGAGCGCATGAGCCAGGCCTCGCTCCGCGTGCTCGCCGTCGCGCGGCGCGACCTCACGGTGAGCACGGCGACGCGCAATCCTCCGTCCGGACCGCCCAACAGCGATCAGCAGCGCCCGAGCGTCGACATCGAGCAACGCCTCACGTTCCTCGGCCTCGTCGGCATGATCGATCCGCCGCGACCCGGTGTGAAAGAAGCGGTCAAGGAGTGCGCGGAAGCGCAGGTGCGCGCGGTGATGGTCACCGGCGATCACAAGCTCACCGCCGTCGCGATCGCGCAGGAGCTCGGGCTCTGGGACGAAGGCGCGATCGCGCTCACGGGCTCCGAGCTCGAGAAGCTATCGGACGAAAAGCTCGCGGCGCTCATCGACTCGGTGCGCGTGTTCGCGCGCGTCACCGCGGAGCAGAAGCTCCGCATCGTGAAGGCGTTCAAAGCGCGCGGCCACGTCGTCGCGATGACCGGCGACGGCGTGAACGACGCGCCTGCGCTGAAGGAAGCGCACATCGGGATCGCGATGGGCCGCGACGGCACCGACGTCGCGCGCGAGGCGGCCGACATGATCCTCGCCGACGACAACTTCGCGACGATCGTGCACGCGGTGCGCGAGGGCCGCGCGATCTGGCGCAACATCCAGAAGTTCATCTTCTTCCTCCTCTCGTCGAACGCCGGCCTCATCGTCACGGTCTTCGTCACGAGCGTGCTCCCCCACATGCAGGGCCTTCGCCCGCTCATGATCTTGTGGATCAACCTCGTGACGAACGGCCTGCCCGCGCTCGCACTGGGCATCGACCCGCCTGATCCGACGCAGATGATGGAGCCGCCGCGCAAGGCGAAGTCCGGGCTCCTCGGCGCGCGCGAATACCTCGGCATCGCGACCGTGGGCGTGCTCATGGGCGGGCTCGCGCTCTTTTGTTACGCCTATCCGTGGTCCGTCGATTCGTCGGCCCACCGCGGGTACGCGCGCGCCATGGCCTTCTCGCTCCTCGCGCTCTCTCCTCTCTTTCATGCGCTGAACTGCCGTTCCGCGACCTCGTCGATCCGGAAGATGCGCCCGTTCCTGCCGAAGCCGCTCATCGTGGCCATCGCCATCAGCGCGGCGATCCATCTCGTCGCGATCGTGATCCCGGGGCTCCGCGGCGTGTTCCAGACGTACGTGCTCGGCGCGACGGAATGGATCATCCTCATCGGACTCTCGGCCTCGATCATCCCGATGATCGAGATCCTCAAGCTCTTGCAGCGCACCGGCGTCGTCGGCAAAAATCTCGGCCCGACGTCCCGCCGAGCGTAGGGGTACCGAGTCTTCACCCGTCGCCGATCGCATGGGATGCTCGGCGCATGGGTGCACCGCGCGCGTTCGTCGATGTGGAGCGCAGAGAGCTCGGGATCACGCAGGGCGCGATGCGCGTCGACGGGGAGCAAGCGGGCCTCTCGCGCCTGCCGCTGCGCAGCACCGTCGTCGAGCCGTCGTTCGCGGGCGCATCGCCGACATCGTCCTAAGCGCAACGGACGCGATATGCTCGCAGCGATGATTCGCGATCTCGTCGGACATTCGTCGCGTCTCCTTCTCGCCTCTATTCCCCTCGGCGCCGTCGGCGTGATCGGCGCGGTCGTCGCGCTTTCGGGTTGCGGCGACGGCGGCAGCAAGCCGACCTCGAAGTCGCCGAAAGGCGCTTCGTCGTCGCGCTCCAACGACAAGGGCCCCTCGATCGGCGACATCGCGGCATCGCAAGGCGGCATCGCCGCGCTCGGCGGCGGGGGCAACCGCGAAGAAGGCACGGGCGTCGAGTCGGCCATGACCGGACCGCTCCGCGCGGAAGAGGTCGACAAGAAGAAGCCCGTGAAGCTCGATGGCGTGCTGAAGGAGTGGCACAAGCGTTCGGCCGCGACCGAGACGGTGTCCGGGAGCGTCGACGGCATCGCGTTCGAGGTCGCGATGCTCTACGACGACACGAAGATCTACATCGCGGGCGAGATCCAGGATCCGAAGCTCGCGCGGTCGAGCAAGCACGGCGGAGAGGAAGATCACGTGTCGATGACGATCGCGTTCCCCGCGGGCCGCGGCGCGCTGAAGGCCTACGAGATCGGGCTCTGGCCGGGCAAACCAGGCGACAGCGCCGGCGCGGTGAAGTGGCTCGCAGGTCCGACCAAAGGACAAGACGTCGCGGGCGCGCGCCTCGTCGAGGCAGACGAAAAGCGCGGCTGCACGTTCGAAGCGGCGATCCCGTGGTCGTCGTTCGCCGAAGCGCACACGATGCGTGTCGGCCTGCGCGGCGCGTTCCGTTATCACGACGGCAACGGGAGCTCGATCCGCGGCGTCCTTGGCACGGGACACGGCTCGGTCGACAAGCCGGGGGATCTCCCGCCGCTCCCGACCGCCGCCGAAGATGCCGTCGTCGAGGGTCTCTTGCAGCCGAAGAACCTCGCCGGCGACAAGCCGAAGATCGACGTCTACGCCGACCTCGCGGGCGATGAGCGCAAGGAGCGCGTCAGCGTCTTCGGGCGCTTCTTCACGATCTGTGGTCCGGGCTATCGCGGAGGTCACCAGTTCTTCTGGCGCGAGGTGTCGGGCGACATCGTGAGCATCGAGACGCGTGAGCTCACCGGCCGCGGCAAAGAGGACCTCGTCGTGCGCCGTCGCGTCATCCAATCGACGGCGATCCACGAGATCGTCGAGGTCTGGAGCCTCGTGCCCAACGACGAGCCGAGCACGGTCTTCGCACATCAGATCGCGATCGTGTCGAGCGACGGCAAGAAGAAGATCACGAACGCGCTGCGCGTGAGTGCGAAGGAGATCGAGGTCGAGCTCGAGCCGGCGGTCGGATGGGACGCGGCTTCGTTCAAGGAGACGGTGGCCGGCGACATCGAGCCGATCCTCGTCCCGTGGGGCACCGTGAAGTCGCAGACCTTCAAGTTCGAGAAGAACAAGTTCGCGAAGGCGAACGAGGTGAGCCAAGCGGGACAGACGAGCGCGACGAAGCCGGAGGGCACGTCGTCATCGCTCCCCCGCGACGTGCCGACGCCGAACGTGCAGAAGGGCTCGGACGCCGGTAAGCAGGTGCTCGAGGCGTACTTCAAGGACCAGAACGTCCCTGCGGGGACGAAGCCGCGCTTCGATCTGGACGTCCATGTCGATGGCGACACCAAGGCGGAGCGCGTCCTCCTCGTCGGGCGCGACGTCGTCGTGCTCGGTCCGTCTTTCAAGGGCGGCACGGGGTACGCGCGCCTCTCGCTGACGCAGTTCGCCGACGAGAAGGACGTGACGGAGCTCACCGCGCGCGACGTGACGGGTGACGGCGCCGCGGAGATCATCGTGCGCGGCGTTCGTCACGTGACGGGAACGAGCGGCGACAAGGTCGATGTCGATGCGATGTTCATCTACCAGGTGAAGAGCGGCGGCATGGCGCGCGTCTTCGGCGTCGAGACAGGGCGCGAGATGGACGGCAAGCGGGTGCAGGGTCAGGTGCAGTTCGTCCCGGCGAAGAGCGGGAAGGGCTTCGACATCGACGTGCGTCCGGGCGTGGCGAAGGGATGGACGGCGGAGACGTATCCGTGGCCGCAAGACAAGCCGGCAACGGGTTCCGTCGAGCCGCTGCTCCTTCCTTGGGGGAAGATCCCAAGCGTCAAGTACACGTTCAACGGAACGGCTTACGCGCCGCCGTAGACTCGAGCTCGAGCTCGAGCACGAGTACGAGCACGAGTACGAGCACGAGCACGAGCACGAGCATGAGCTCGGCTCCTACCCTCGGCTCACCGTTTCTTGCAGGTATGGTTGAACATGTCCCAGTCATCCACGGGACACGCGGGAGGCCGCACGGTGTTCGCCGGGCTCGCGCTGCTCGTCGTCGCTGTCGTCGTCGCTGTCGTCGTCGCCGTCGGCTTCGCCGCCGGCAGGCTCGGCCTGCTGAAATCGCGCTCCAGCTTCACGACGATGCGCGGATTCGCCGCGACGCTCTTTCCTACGAGCGTCCTCGTCTGCGTCTTGTAGCCCGCCTTCTCGACGCGCACGACGACCCGACCGTCCTGCGGCACGCGATCGTGGTCGGCGCGACGTGCCCTTCGCGATCGCCATCCTCGTTCACGACGAGCGCGTCGTTCGGCTCTGTCACGATCTGCACCGCGATCGCCGGAGGGTCGACGTTCGTCAGCGTGCTCGCGGGCATCGACGCTGCGGTCGTCGCGCTCGGCTCCGCTCCGATGTTCGCCGGCGGCGGCGCCGTCGCCGAGGGAACACCGGACTTCGCATTGCTCTTCGCGACCGAGATGAAGATGAAGATGCCGACGACACTGAAGACGAGCAGCGCGCCCGCCATCGCGCCGAAGAGGATCGGCTTCTTCTGCGCGAGCCCGGCCGGAGTCGCCGGCACCATCGCCGGACCACCGGGCAGGTTGCGCGGGGGATTGCGGAAATAGTCCTCGGGCACGTTGAAGCCGCCCGAGCGCGACATCATCTCGGGCACCGCCTCGGGCACGATTCCGCGCTCGACCCGCTCGAGATCGGCGACGAGCTCCTCCATCCGCTGATAGCGGAGCTCCATCTTCTTGCTGAGACACTTGAGGACGACGGCCTCGAGCCCCGGCGGCACATCCAGCGGCTGCGGGACGATCGCGCGGATCGGCGCAGGAGCCTTGTACATGTGCTGCGTCAAGATCCCCATGAAGTTGTCGGCGTCGAACGGCACTTTGCCGGACGCCATCTCGTAGAGGATGACGCCGAGCGAATAGATGTCCGTGCGGCTGTCGACCGGGACGCCCGCGGCCTGCTCGGGCGACATGTAGTGCGGCGTTCCGAAGACGCTGCCCGCGCGCGTGAGCCTTCCGGCTTCGCTCGAGACCTTCGCGATGCCGAAGTCGAGGACCTTCGCGAAGTCGTTGTCGTCCCCGCGCCTCACCAACATGACGTTGTCGGGCTTGAGGTCGCGATGGACGATGCCGCGCTCGTGCGCCGCCGCGACACCGCGCGCGATCTGCTTCGCGATGTGGACGAGGCGCAACGTGGGGATGTGACGGAGCTCCGCCATGAGGTGCGCAAGGCTCGAGCCGTCGAGGTACTCCATGACGAAGAAGGCGCACCCGTCCGGGAGGCGCCCGTAGTCCGAGATGTCGACGATGTGCGGGTTGCCGATGCTCGACGCGGCCTTCGCCTCGTTGAGGAAGCGGTCGGCCATCTCTTGCTCGGTCGCCATCTCGCCGCGGAGGATCTTCACGGCGACGCGCTTGTCGATCATCTTGTGGCGGCCGCCGTAGACGACGCCCATGCCACCCTCGCCGAGGACGCTCTCGATCACGTAGCGGCCCTCGAGCGTCTTGCCGATGTAGAGATCGACGCAACTGCTCGACGGCCTGGACGTAGGGGGAGCGACCGCCGCGACGGTGTTCCCGCCGGGGACGGAGGTGATCTCCACGGCGGCGGGACTCCCTTCGACGGCCGTGAGGGTAACTGCGTGAGGACCCTTCGGGTCCTGGGGCTTGGTCATGGTGGAACGGCAGCGACGCCTGTCCCTTCAAGATTTACGCGGTCCGCCCCGAATCCGGAAGCGCCAAGCGCCGCGGCTCCTCCCTAGGAGACGGCTACGGCCGAGCCAACCCCACAGTGTGGGCGTCCTGTCCCTTAGGTCTCTCCCGCGTATCTGGAATGTGGATGGAGCGCCCCGTGCTACACCGGCGTCCGGCCGATCACGAGCGAGCACGACTC
>Ga0247727_10013461_pt1 | contig 13790 bp, 9 predicted proteins | sample WisWelCaveWW1625_FD_202498 | JGI IMG/M metagenome (GOLD analysis project Ga0247727, IMG submission 202498) | Biofilm microbial communities from Wishing Well Cave, Virginia, United States - WW16-25 | ecosystem: Environmental > Aquatic > Deep subsurface > Groundwater > Cave microbial mat | place... | reverse complement strand
GGCAGCAGGACAACCAGTAGCAGCAGCTGTTGATCCAGCAGCGGCAGCAGGACAGCCAGCAGCGGCACCAGCAGCACCAGCACAACCTGCAGCACCAGCTGTTGATCCAGCAGCGGCAGCAGGACAACCAGCAGCGGCACCAGCAGCACCAGCACAACCTGCAGCACCAGTTGTTGATCCAGCAGCGGCACCAGCACAACCTGCAGCACCAGTTGTTGATCCAGCAGCGGCACCAGCAGCGGCAGCAGGACAACCAGTAGTACTAGCAGCTGTTGATCCAGCAGCGGCAGCAGGACAGCCAGCAGCGGCACCAGCAGCACCAGCACAACCTGCAGCACCAGTTGTTGATCCAGCAGCGGCAGCAGGACAGCCTGCAGCACCAGCTGTTGATCCAGCAGCGGCAGCAGGACAGCCAGCAGCGGCACCAGCAGCACCAGCACAACCTGCAGCACCAGTTGTTGATCCAGCAGCACCAGCTGTTGATCCAGCAGCGGCAGTAGTAGTAGCAGCTCCAGCACCAGTTGTTAAGCAAGGTTGGTTTGATTGGGTGAAGAGCGGAATCTCTTCTATGTGGAATAGCGTGACTGCTTTCTTCACAGCTGTTTATAAAGTTGTTTTTTGCCGAGTGAATGCGTAATTAGCTTGTCTAATCCCTGATTGGGGATATGGCATAATGATGTGGGAGGGGATTACAACCCCTCCCATTTTTTTTCTGGGCTTGCGTAGATATACCGGACTCTATTGATTTGTAAAGATTTCTGCCGGATCTTTCGCCGCTAGAAGCGATATTCGGCCTCGCCAACTTATCCTCAAGTTTGCCTCGGCCTCCATATCGCTTCGATCGGCAAAATCTCATCGCATAAATCTTCACCTCTCAACAGAGTCCGGTATAGTGTAAATAAAATTTTCATTGTTGAAGTGTTTCATACTCAGCTCTATAGCGGTCAGATTGGCCTGGGCTTTCTAATTGATTGCTCGATAAGGTGTTTGTTTATTAAAATCCATGCGTTTCCTTAGTCAATGGAGGGTTTAAGGCATGGCAACAATTGATCGACCTTTTCAATATTCTGCTGATAGCTTCAGAGCAGCGATGCAACAAAATGTAAGACTGGACTTGTTCGCAGGGGATGAGTTGCGTGTTTCAGGGGTAGATGGGGCAGCGTGTCAAGAGGTGGCGGATGTTCTGCCTGCAGAGCGTTTGGATGCGATCAAGCGTTTGTTCAATCGGATATTACAACCTGTAGACCTTTGTCTAGATGAGATGGTCACAGAAGGCTCATTGCAATATCGTGTGGTGAGAGAGGGAGAATTTACGCTTCAGGCAGATAGGCCACTTAGGATTGGCGTACGCCCTGTCGATGTTGCAATTCTTTTTTGCTCCCTCTTTGATCCAATGCGCTCTGAGCGTCAGTTGCGCTTCTTACCTCAACAAAAGGTGTACTTCACAGATTGGAATTTTAGAGATGTTGTTCCTTGTTCGAACGTCGCAGACGTTGGATTTTGGTTCAATGCTCATCTCTCAAGACGAATTCCTAACGGATTCACTTGTGATATTATGGCCCCTGGTAACTTGAACGTTGCTTCAAGCGAAGATGGAATATTCCGCATGAAAGGAGATGAAGGGATTATTATCACGATTCGCCGCCGTTCACTACAACTAGCCCCAGCGCCAGTGGTGTTGCCGCCTGCTGCCATGGATCTCCAGCGCTTTGAGCGACCTCGCCAGCAAGGCTGTGTAGCGCGTTTGTTGAGTTCAATCTCAGCGTTTTTCTCAACATTGTGGAGAGTGCTCTTTTGCCAATGTAGAGCTGAGCCAACCGTGAGATAGGAGCCGCATGCCAGCATCTGAAGAAACTAAAGCTTCCTCAGCAGAAGGGTGTCAGAAGACGCGGCTGGCGCTTCTGTGGATGAACTTGGCGAGCGAGCCGCTGGTAGCGCTCTACTCTTTATTGCCGTTTATTCTGTGCAAAGATCTGAATGTGAGTAATCTGCAGCTGTCGCTTTTCATCACACTCAGGCCGGTGATCTCGGCGTTCTCCTTTTATTGGAGCGCGTTTCTTAAAGAGGGGAAGGGGAGGTTGGTGGCGAATCTGATGGGGGCGTGTGCTCTGGCGTATTTGCCGTTTCTGTTCTTTCCGTTGATGCACCATTTCTGGGTGATTTTCATCGCGTCGGGGCTCTATCAACTCTTTAGCCGAGCTGCGATCCCATCGCTCATGGAGATTTTAAAACGCAATATTCCGAAGCAGCCGCGCGAGCAGGCGTTCTCGCTCTTTTTCCTGTTTAGCTTCTTAGAAAGTGGTGTGTTGGGGCTCTTTGTAGGTAAGTTGCTCGATGGTCACTTGGTGCCATGGCATGTGCTCTTTTTCTTAGGGGCGCTGATCGGTCTGAGCACATTGCTGATTTTCCGCGGGCTTGTGGTGCCAGTGAAGCCTAAGGCGGAGGTGGAGCAGCCAGTTTCGTTTGTGCAGCCGTGGCAAGAGAGTTATCGTTTGCTGCGCAGCCGCTTGGATTTTGCCCACTTTCAGGGGCTTTTCATGGTTGGAGGTGCGGCGCTGATGATAATGGCACCGGCGTTTTTGAGGTACTACGCCGATACGCTGCAGCTTTCTTATTCTGATCTGACGATGGCGCGCTTTGTCTTCATGGCAATCGGTGTAACGGCGGCAAGTCAGTTATGGCGCAAGGGGCTGGATAAGATTCCGCTTTTGAAACTGACGAGCTGGGTGCTGCTCGGTTTTGGATTATTTCCAATTGCACTGTTGATGGCGCAGATCAACTTGGGTTTTATCTACTTGGGATTTCTGATCTACGGGGTGGCGCAAGCGGGTAGCCATCTGCTCTGGCATCTTTCCGGCACGATTTTTGCAGGAGAGGGCGACAGCACACCTTTCACGCGCGTCAATCTGTTGACGGTGGGTTTGAGAGGTGCGGTATTTCCGCTGGTCGGCGGACTGCTTTGCGATCTGTGCGGACATCAAGCCGTTCTCGTGCTGGGTGTGCTGCTCTGCTTTGGCGGGGCGCTGTGGGTGTATCGGCGCGCCCCACAAGGTGCTACTTCCCATTCACTTTAAAGGTGATCGCTGCGGCAGGTTCGCCCTGCGTCGCGAGCACGACTTTCTGTTCATTTTTAATCTCCCCTTTCAAGACAGCAGTTGAGAGCATATTGACCATTTCGTTCTGGATGAGGCGTTTCAAAGGCCTTGCGCCGTAAGATGGGTCGTAACCTTCTTCAGCTAGATAGGCGAGCACGGGTTTGTCCCAATCGAGTTTGACATGGCGCTCGGTGAGGCGTTTGGCGACTTTGATGAGTTGGATGAGCACGATCTTCTCCATGTCTTTCTCTTGGAGTGGGAGGAAGGGGAGGATGTCGTCAAGGCGATTGAGAAATTCGGGACGGAAATGGGCCTTGAAGACAGGCTCAACGACGGCTAGCACGTCTTCTTTGGTCAAGTTTTTCGCGCCTTTGCGGATCGTGTCGAGCAGGAGATCGGAACCGAGGTTGGAGGTCATGATGAAAAGGGCGTTGCGGCAGTTGACGGTGCGCCCTTTGCTGTCGGTGATGCGCCCATCGTCAAAAATTTGCAGCAGGATGTTGAACACATCGGGATGAGCTTTTTCAATCTCATCAAAGAGCACCACAGAGTAAGGGCGGCGGCGTAGCGCTTCAGTGAGCTGGCCTCCTTCGTCATAGCCGACATAACCTGGCGGTGAGCCGATCAGTTTGGCGATGCTGTGTTTTTCCATGTATTCTGACATGTCGAGGCGCACGATCGCGTCTTCTTGGTTGAAGAGTTGATCGGCAAGGGCTTTGGCAAGCTCTGTTTTTCCCACGCCTGTAGGACCGATGAAGAGGAAAGCGCCGATGGGGCGCGCAGGGTCGCTAAGACCGGCGCGTGAGCGGCGAATCGCTTCGCTGACAGCTTCAATGGCAAAGGGCTGCCCAACCACGCGTTCGCTGAGTGTCTTCTCGAGGTGCAAGAGGCGCTCTGCTTCGCCTGCAAGCATCCGTGTGACGGGGATGCCGGTCCATTTAGCAACGATTTGAGCGATGAGGGGTTCATCCACTTCTTCTTGCAGCAAGCGATTGGGCAAACGGTTGAGAGCTTCTTGCGCATCGAAGAGCTCTTGTTTGCATTTGGGCATCAAGCTGTAGCGTATTTCTGCGACCTTGTTGTAGTCAGAGGCGCGCTCTGCCTCTTCCTCTTGGAAGCGCAGGTTTTCAAGTGCGTTCTTTTTCTCTTTCATCTCTTCAAGGAGCTTTTTTTCTTGGTTCCAGCGCTCGCGCAGCAGTGTCAGTTCTTCTTTGCCTTTAGCGATTTGTGCGGAGAGCTTTTCAGCTTCTGTTTTTGCGATCGGAGTGTCTTCCCGTTTGAGTCCTTCTTGCTTGACGATGAGCCCTGAGAGCTCGCGCTCCTTGATGTCGATAGGGAGTGGCAGACTGCCCATCTGCAGGCGGATCATGCTGGCGGCTTCGTCGATCAGGTCGATCGCTTTGTCGGGAAGGCGGCGATCGGGTAGGTAACGGTGAGAAAGTTTGACAGCTGCGTGCAGCGCACTTTCTGTGATGTGCACGCCATGGTAGATCTCGTAGCGCTCGCGCAAACCGCGCAGAATAGCGATGGCGTCATCGACTGAAGGCTCTTGGACGAGCACAGGCTGAAAGCGCCTCTCGAGCGCGGGGTCTTTTTCGATGTGCTTTTGGTATTCGTTGAGCGTTGTGGCACCGATGCAATGCAACGTGCCGCGCGCCAGCGCTGGTTTGAGCAGGTTTGCCGCATCCATGGCGCCATCGGTGGCGCCTGCGCCGACCAAAGTGTGCACTTCATCGATGAAGAGCAGGATTTTGCCTTCCGCTGTCTCCACCTCTTTGAGGATCCCTTTGAGACGCTCTTCAAATTCGCCGCGGTACTTAGTACCAGCGATCAAGCTACCCATATCGAGTGCGAAGAGTTGCTTGCCTTTGAGCGAGTCGGGCACATCGCCCTGAATGATCCTAAGGGCCAGTCCTTCCGCAATGGCGGTTTTACCGACACCGGGCTCACCAATCAGCAGCGGGTTGTTTTTGGTGCGGCGGCTCAAGACCTGCATCGTGCGGCGGATCTCTTCATCGCGGCCAATCACGGGATCGAGTTTGCCCTCGCGCGCCAGCGTGGTGAGGTTTTTACAGTACTTGTCGAGTGTTTGTAGGCCAGCTTCTGCCGTAGGGGAGTCCATTTTTGTATTTCCTCGCATGCTTTTGAGTCGCTCTTCGATCTCCTTTAAGTTGAGTTTGGCGGCTTTCTTCCAGCCTGCAAAGGGCTCTCCTGCGGCATCCCAAAAGACGTAGAAGAAGTGGTCGCTGCTGATGTAGGTGTCGCCCCACTTTTTAGCTACAGCCGCAGCCTCTGTGATCCGATTTTGCAACTGTGTGGAAGCGCTCGGTGTCTGCGCACTGCCACTAAAAGTGGGCACGCGCTTTAGCGCAGCTTCGAGCGCCGCGATCAGCTTTTGCGGGCTTAAGCCCAGCGATGTAGTGACAGTGGTGAAATAGCCTTGAGGATCTTTAAAAAAGGCAAAGAGTAAATGGTTTTCACCCACCTCTGTGTGTTTATTCCCTTGCGCGTACTCTACAGCTCTTTCGAGCACACTATTGACAGCTTCAGTAAATTGTGGCGACATAAGAATTCATCCTTTTTGATGGATGAATTTTAAAATGAACGGATTGATCTGTCAACAAGTTGCTGAAGTGCGTGCTTGAAAGTAGGCATTCGAGGGAACAACTGTTCACTTAGAACTGTCTCTTAAAACAGGACGCAGCCGTCGGGTGGTTTGCGGTTGACTGGGTAACTGATGACGCCGGAGCTGTGCTCAGGAAGTAGAGCGCATGGTCCTGGATGCTCAAGAGTCCCAACCAAAGCATCCCTTACGGCAGGAGTTACTCTGCTAGGATCAATGACAGGGCTTGAAGGGGGTAAAGGAACGTGCTCAAGATAGTATTTTGTATTGCTTTGGGCTCCACGCTTCGTCAGACAAAAAAATCTGGGGCATAAATTCCAAGTTTGTGGCCGAGTCTGGTATATCTATTCTTCGATGACCCGTATTTGTCCAGTGGGTCTTGCTAGACCCACTGGACAAATACGATATAAACGATTAATTATTAAATGGTTGCATTGATACTTACGAGAAAAGAAGAAAGCTGTTAAGAGCTAGGCGCGATGCCTTTCTTCGCTTTGACGCTTGTCCCGTCATTGGGATTGACGAGCAGTGCTGGGTAAGCAGGATCGTTGCTTGGTTTGATCAAGATGGGTGTGCCGCCGATCCACACCTGGGCACGGGCCGCATCATTGGGATTCACCACCCATGTTGAATTGTCGGAGAGTTGTAGTTCTTCACCATCTTGGCTGATGATTTGAACATATAGCGTCGCAGAACTAGATGTTGGAGCACTTGGAGCTTGGTTCATCGTGCAGTTTTTATTGAGCCATGCCTCTAACTCCCCCTTTTGGGCTGGGGTGAGGTTGGAAATGCCTGTGCGCTGTTGATCCGCAGGGGACATGATTTTATCGAGCAGAATGCCGTCCGCAAACGCTGCAGTTGATAGAAGCAGAAGAGGCAGTATCCAACGAATCCACATCATATTTCCCCATTCTAAGTCCTGCTCGTTAAGTTTCAATCAAATTTTTTCTTTTTGTTGGTATTAACCCGAGCCCCAAATAGGTGACAAAATGCGCTGCGAGGCAAAGCCAGATTGATTCTCGCGAGGAATAACATTCTTGAATACGAAGGATTCCGAGCGAGAATCGATATGGCGAAGCCACAGCGAGCAGGTTGTCACCTATTTGGGGCTCGGGTTAATAAGAGCTTTTAGGAAAACAGAAACCCAAAAACCACCCCTCACATCACCCTTCTCCCTATCGATTTTAGCTTGACGGGGTGGGGGGAGTGCTATAGAGTGCAGGGGTAACGATTGGGTCCGCATGGCTGAGAAGACAGAAAAGGCAACCCCGAAAAAGCTGCGCGACGCGCGCAAGAAGGGACAAGTTGCCAAATCACAGGATTTTCCCTCTGCATTCACATTTATTGTGTCGATATCGGCTGTGATCTTGACTTCGGGTTACTTGTTCAAGGTGCTGGCGAGTTACATCCTGTCGATGTTCCGTATGAGCGGCGACCCGAACTTGGATGTGCAGGGCACGGCTGGTGGGCTATTTAACCAAGCCATCATGGTGATTTTCAATACGAGTATGCCGATCATGTTGGTCACAACTGCCTCTGGAGTGCTGGTGAGCTTCTTGATCGTGGGGCCGATGTTTTCAACCGAGGCGATGAAGCCCGATATTAAACGGCTCAACCCGGTCACCAACATCAAAAACATGTTCAAGTTCAAAACTGTTTTTGAGCTGCTCAAGTCGATTCTCAAAATCACTGGGGCACTGATCTTGATCTACAGTGTGGTGTGGTACAGCTTGCCGGAGATCATCTCCTCTGCTTCGCTGCCTGTGATTGGCAGCGCGCAGATCTTTTCAGACTTTTTGATTAAGGTGATCCTCCGCGTCGGGATCTTCTTTTTGGCTATTGCGATCTTTGACTTAGTCTTTCAAAAGAGGACCTTTGCCAGAGAGATGAAGATGGAAAAGTTTGAAGTAAAACAGGAATTTAAGGATACAGAGGGTGATCCGTCGGTCAAAAACAAACGGCGCCAAACAGCTCAAGAGATTGCCTACCAAGAGGGGCCAGCTGCCGTTAAACGAGCGAGGGCGGTCATTACAAACCCGGAGCACATTGCCGTGGCCATCGACTATCAGCCCGACAATGAACCTGCACCAAAGATCGTCACCATGGGGAAAGGTACAGTGGCAGAGTTGATCATTCGCAAGGCGCAAGAGTTCGGTGTTCCGGTCATGCGCAACGTGACTTTAGCACAAACCCTTTTTCAAAAAGGCAAAATCAGTGATTATATACCTGAGGACACCTACCAGGCTGTCGCGGAGATTCTGCGCTGGCTGGAGGGGATCGAAACATTTGAGACCACTGGAGCGGACATTTTTAAATGAAAGAATCATTTGAGCGCCTAGCCCGCGGATTGGGTGGGGACAAAGCCCTTAACATCATTAATAAATCAAGCGATCTGGTGCTTGCGCTCTTCATCATGATCCTGATCATGATGATCATCATCCCGGTTTCTCCTGAGATCATCGATAATCTGATCGCCATCAACATGACAGTCTCAATTGCGCTGCTCATGGTGGCTCTCTACATTCCCAAAGCGGTCAACCTTTCAATGTTCCCATCCCTGCTTTTGATCACGACGCTGTTTCGTTTGGGGATTGAAATTTCAGCTACGCGGCAAATTCTTTTGCACGCTTATGCAGGCCATATCATCTTGGCCTTTGGTAATTTTGTGGTCGGCGGCAATTTCGTGGTCGGCGGTATCATCTTCTTGATCATCACGATCGTACAGTTCATCGTTGTGACCAAGGGTGCTGAGCGGGTGGCCGAAGTCGCCGCGCGCTTCACCTTGGATGCGATGCCGGGTAAGCAGATGAGTATCGACGCCGACATGCGCAGCGGTGTGATCGACGCCAATCAGGCGCGCGAACTACGCCTAGCTTTGACGAAAGAGAGCCAGCTCTACGGAGCGATGGACGGCGCCATGAAGTTCGTCAAAGGGGACGTGATCGCCGGTATCGTGATCGCGGTCATCAACATCGTCGGGGGTCTGATCATCGGGGTTGCCATGCACAACATGACGGCCTTGCAAGCCGCTCAGACGTATACGCTACTATCGATTGGTGGTGGTCTCGTCTCGCAAATTCCCTCTCTTTTGATATCGCTAACCGCCGGTATCGTCACCACGCGGGTTTCGTCGGATAAGAAAGATGCCCATTTGGGTAAAGAGATCTCGACACAGCTACTTGCGCAACCTAAAGCGCTCATGATCGCCGCGCTCGTACTCTTCATCATCGGCTTCATTAAGGGCTTTCCCCTCGTTATCTTTCTTGTCATATCCATTCTGCTGGCAAGTGTGGGCCTGATCGTGTGGAACAACGCGCGCAAAGGGGAGAAAAAGTCGGGCATGGCTATGACGGCCGCAAAGGTAGAGACCGATGTCGAAGGGCATGCCGTGATTCGCGGGGGTGTGGATGAATATGCGCTCACGCTGCCGATCATCCTCGAAGTGGGAAAAAGTTTGTCCAATGCGATCCGCAAAGACAAACATGGCACAACATTCATTGAAGATATGATCCCAAAGATGCGCCATGCCCTGTATCAAGACCTGGGTGTGCGCTTTCCAGGTGTGCATGTGCGCACCGATTCCCCCAGCTTAGAGCCTGATGAGTACTCGATTTTCTTAAACGAAGTGCCTGTCGTGCGCGGTAAAATTCTGGAAAACGCCCTGCTCACCACAGAAAATCCCGAGACGCTGCGCCGCTACAACATCCCTTTCACCACGACCAAAAGCAGCATCGGCCAACCTTCAGTTTGGGTCGATAGCCGCTTCCAAGAGGTGCTTTCCAAAGCCAGCATTAAATTCTGGAAACCGCTCGATGTTATCATTCTGCACCTTTCCTACTTCTACCGCATGCACGCTGCTGACTTTTTAGGCATTCAAGAGGTGCGTGGCATCCTGGAGTTTATCGAAAAATCCTATCCCGACCTTGTGAAAGAGGTCACGCGTCTCGTGCCACTACAAAAACTCACTGAGATTTTCAAGCGGCTAGTCCAGGAGCAAGTGTCGATCAAGGACTTAAGGACGATTCTGGAGGCGCTAGCTGAATGGGCGCAAACGGAAAAAGACACAGTGCTGCTGACCGAATATGTGCGCTCCTCGCTCAAGCGCTATGTCAGCTACAAATACTCTCAAGGGCAATCTGTCCTCTCGGTTTATCTTCTCGACCCAGAGATCGAAGACATGGTACGGGGAGCCATCAAGCAGACATCTGCAGGCTCTTACCTCGCTTTAGATCCAGATTCTGTACAGCTCATCTTGCATTCCATGCGCAGCACGATCGTGCCCACCCCTGTGGGAGGACAGCCGCCGGTGCTTTTGACGGCCATCGACGTGCGCCGCTTTGTACGCAAACTCATCGAGGGAGAATTCCCCGACCTGGCCGTCCTCTCCTACCAAGAGATTGTGCCAGAGATCCGCATCCAACCGCTTGGGCGCATCCAACTTTCATGATGAGTAGCGTCTTATGACCGATGACATCCAACCTTCGCGCATCTTTCCGACGCAGCTCGATGCTACGCGTTCACAACAGATCGCACAAAATCTCGATGCCAGAGAAGCTATCATGAGCCAAGAGGAGACCGCCGACAGTTTCCAGTCCTGGATCGATGAAGGCGCTTTCAACCCCGTGCTCATGGCAAGGCGCTTCCAACAGCTTGAAATCAAAGCCCGCAAGAGCGCCAAGGAAGAGGAAGCAGAAAAAGCTGAGCGCAAAGAAGAGGTTGGCCAGGTTGAGCGCATCGAAGAGGTCTCTGATCAATACCATCGCAAAAATCCCGAGCTACAGGGTCGCTCACTCCTCATGCTGCGCTCGCGCATCAGTCAAAAAGACAGCAAAGAAGAGATCCTACGCAAAGTCCTCGAGATCTATCCCGACTACTCTCTTGCTGATGAAGCCCTCGATTTTCTTTTAGACACCTCCCATGGGAATCTAGCGCAAGAGATCAGGCGCGCCAAAGAGGATCTCAACGTTCAATATGGCAGAGAAGTCAAAGCTGGAAAAAACATCGCCGAACAAGCACGTGAGTTCTCCAAGCACGGGCTTGGCTCACCGACAGGGCTGCGCAACCTCTACCGTGAAGTAACGGGCAACCCGCGCGATGCCAACACCCTTTTCAATGAATTTTCGACGCGCTTTGCTTACGATAAGATGAAAACGCTGATGGACTTTCTTTTGCACTCCCTTGGCAGCGATCTTAAATCGAAAGGCCCTTCGATCGATCCGGGCGAATTGCACCGCCTCCTCTCAGAGACGCGCAAGCTGCAAGCCATTCTAGGGATCTTTCGATTTTTCAAATCCCGCATGAATTTAATCCTCTCCTCGTTTGAGCGGCAAGGGGTGAGCCTCCCCGCTCGGATGACCTTTGAGTTCTTGGCCAAGCTCTTCATGCGCTTTCTTCAAGAGCGCTACCCATCTGGCGATAAAGCTTTGATGCTCGCCAAGCAGATGGGGCTCTCTGAAGAGATCATCGCCCAGATCATCGTCTACACGCAGATGCGCGATGCTGTGCGCGGTGTAGCGCCAAGACTCTATAAATCCGACCAGCACCGCCAAGATGTGCTCAACGCCTACATCGATGCCATTGAAGAGCTCGATGATAAGCTTGAAGAGGAAGAAGAAGAAGAGGAGGAGGAAGAAAAGAAAGCAGACGAGGAGAAAGGAGAGGAGAGCCATGATTGACCGCTTTGAAAGCCTTCTGCAAGAGCTCGGAGAGCAGCTCGGCCTCCCACTGCATCCCGATCATCGCGGAGCTTGTGGGCTCAATATCAACAACCGCTTGCATATCCAAATCGAGCCAGAACCCTCTCAAGAGCGGATCCTGATCGCCTGCTTCATCTGCGATATTCCACCCGGCAAGTTTCGCGAGAACATCTTGAAAGATGCGATGAGATCTAACCATCCCCTTCCTACGTACGGCGCTTTAAGCTACAGCGAAAAGAACAACAAGCTCTCCCTCTTCGCCTATCTCCCACTTCCTCTACTCCATGGGGAAAAACTCGCTAGTTTTTTGATGCTATTCATCCGCAAAGCGGAAAGCTGGAAAACAGGCGTTGAAGCAGGGCAAACTTCCACGCTTGTCATGGGCACCAAAAAAGAAGAGCCATCCCCTTTTGGATTAAAGCCGTAGATTATGGAAGAATTGATCAATCAACTCCTCAACTCACCCACCGCCAAGGGCTGGAGCCACGTTGGTGCACGCGCCCATCACGGCATCGACATCTCCCTCTCTGCACTGCGCTCGCAACACAGTTCAGGCATTGGAGAGTTTCACGATCTTCTGCCCATCATTGACTGGTGTAGCACCTTAAAAATCGATGTGATCCAGCTATTGCCTTTGAATAACTCCGACCACGACCCGAGCCCTTATTACGCTATCCATTCGTGCGCCATCAACTTCATCTATCTCTCGCTGCATGCGCTTCCCCACTTAAACAAGCTGCACAATTTGAAAAAGCAACTCAAAGATCTCGCGCACTGGAATGACACACCCCGCATCGCCTTTACCGAGGTGCTGATGCAAAAGCTCAGCTGGCTACACGCTTACTTCGACGCCGTCGGAGCAGAGATCATCCACTCAAAAGAATGTAAGCAATTCATCGAAGAACACGCCTGGGTACAGACCTATGCTCTCTACCGCACACTCAAAGATCGTCTAGGCCATACTCCTTGGCAGAGTTGGCCACCTGAGCTCCAATGCCCAGATCAAAAAGAACGCGAGGAGCTCATCCGCCGCTACTTTTCTGAAGTCGCTTTTTACGTCGTGCTGCAGTTTCTCTGCTATTCACAACTAAAGATGGTCAAAGAGTACGCAGGCAGCAAAGGCGTTCTTTTGATGGGCGACATCCCCATCATGGTCAGCGACCAAAGCGCCGATGTATGGCAATTTCCACAGTACTTCGAACTCACCCTAGCCGCAGGAGCGCCGCCCGACATGTACAACCCCGATGGGCAGTACTGGGGCTTCCCCATCTTTCGCTGGGACGCCATGCGCAAAGACCACTACAGCTGGTGGAAAAGCCGCCTAGCTTACGCTAGATCATTTTACGACCTGTTTCGCATCGATCACGTGATCGGTTTTTTCCGCATTTGGGCCATCCCTCTGCAACATCCCGCCAAAGAAGGGCACTTCCTCCCAACCGACGAAGCCCATTGGGCCACACAAGGCACAGAACTGCTCAGCACGCTGATCTCGTTTGCCGATGGCATGCTCCCCATCGCAGAAGACCTCGGCCTCGTCCCCGACGTGCTGCCGCCCACCCTCAAGGAGTTTGGCATCTGCGGCACAAAAGTGATGCGCTGGGAGAGAAACTGGAAAGAAGACAAAAGCTTCATCCCCTTCCAATACTATCCCCCTTTAAGCCTCACCTGCGTCTCGACCCACGATTCAGAAACACTGACACTCTGGTGGCGAGATTTTCCCGAAGAGGCCCAAGAGTTCGCCCGCTTCAAACGCTGGGAATACACCCCCGAACTCTCCACCCAGCAAAGAATGGAGATCCTGTGGGACAGCCACCACACACCCAGTTTTTTTCACATCAATTTACTGCAAGAGTACTTAGCTATTTTTCCAGAATTGATCTGGCCCCACCCTGAAGATGAAAGGATCAACATCCCCGGCAAAATCCTCCCCACCAACTGGACCTATCGCTACAAAGCTACCGTGGAAGAAATTGTGCAACACTCCGGCCTAGCACAAGCGATGGAAAAAATCCTGTTTTCCCCATCGCCACTTATGTGAGAACAGAGCACTAAACCTTGGTGATGCGATCCAATTAGAGAACCTCTTTCGAAACGGCAAACGACTGCATAAAAATTGAGCTTGACTCGCAAAACATCGACCATGACGAACACACCAACGGATGATATCAACGCAAAGACGCCAAGCCGCGAAGACGCGGAGAGAATTGAAAATGTATTATTAACCCGAGCCCCCAAAAGGTGACAAGATACGCCGCGAGGCAAAGCCAGATCGGTTCTCGTGAGGAATAACATTCTTGAATACGAAGGATTCCGAGCGAGAATCGATCTGGCAAAGCCGCAGCAAGTAGGTTGTCACCTTTTGGGGGCTCGGGTTAA
>Ga0247727_10013460_pt1 | contig 13791 bp, 16 predicted proteins | sample WisWelCaveWW1625_FD_202498 | JGI IMG/M metagenome (GOLD analysis project Ga0247727, IMG submission 202498) | Biofilm microbial communities from Wishing Well Cave, Virginia, United States - WW16-25 | ecosystem: Environmental > Aquatic > Deep subsurface > Groundwater > Cave microbial mat | place... | reverse complement strand
GCGGACCCGGCGGTCGCGCCCCAGCGGCGCGTCGATCGTGCCGCTGCGCGCCGTCGGACGCCCTTCCACGAGCACCAGGTACTCACGCTCGATGCGCCGCTCGCGAAGCGCGGTCCCGAGCGCGCGGTGCACGACCTCCGACCTGGCGACGACCAGCAGCCCGGACGTGTCGCGATCGAGCCGGTGAACGATGCCCTGGCGGTCCGGCTCCCCACCCGCAGCCCCACGCGCTCTGAGCGCGTCGGCGAGCGTGGCGTGGCGGTAGCCCGGCGCCGGGTGGACGACCACGCCCGCCGGCTTGTCGACGACGAACAGCGCCTCGTCCTCGTAGACGATCTCGAAAGGGACCGACTCGCCGCTCGTACCTGCGCTCTGCGGCGCCTCGCGAACGACTATCCGCTCGCCGCCCTGCAGGACGTGGCTCTTCCCGCGCGGCCGGCCGTCGACCAGCACGCGGCCGTCGTCGATCAGCTTCTGCGCGCGAGAGCGGGAGCCGAGCGGCGCGGCCAGATGGTGGTCGAGCCGTTCGCCGGCTGCGTCAGGCGGCACTTGGATCGCCTCTCGCATCGTGCCTCCGGTCACGGTCGAGCCCCAGCACCAGCAGCAGGACTCCGCAGGTGATGGCGGCGTCGGCGAGGTTGAACGCCGGCCACAGGGGGAAGTCGACGAAGTCGATCACGGCGCCGTGACGGGCTCGGTCAAGCAGGTTGCCGGCCGCACCGCCGAGCAGCAAGCCGGTCGCCAGCCAGGTCCACGAACCGCCGGAGTGAAGCGCGAAGTAGACGATCAGGACGACGAGCGCAACTGCCGTCAGGGCCGCGACCACCGCGCCGCCGTCGGCGAGGGCCCCGAAGGCGACGCCCTTGTTGCGCACGTGCACGAGGTCGAGCCCGAACACCAGCTCGATCCGCGCGCCGCGCTGGATCGTCGCCATGACGATCGCCTTGACCAGCTGGTCGAGCGCCAGGACCGCTAGCAGCACGACCCCCGACCGCCTGTATGCCGTGGGCACCGGCTACCGGATCAGCGGGACGAGGATGCCACCGACGACTATCTGGAGCACGAGCACAGCGACCAGCGGGCTCAGGTCGAGCGGCCCGATGGGGGGAATGAAACGACGGAAGAGCGCCAGATAGGGCTCGCAGACGTCACGCAGGAAGGAGAGCGCGACGTTCGAGGCGCGGCTGTAGGGGACCCGCGCGCCCATCGAGAAGATCAGCGAGCTGACGATGTAGACGAAGATCAGGATCGTGTAGACGAGCACGAGCGAGGAGACGAAGTCGGCGATGTCGCCGCGGGCCAGAGCGAGCACCGTCGTCACGACCGCCCCACACCCACCACGGCGTCGAGCGCGTCGACGAAGGCGCTGCGCAACCCGGCGCGCTCGAGTGCGGCCAAACCGCGCGCGGTCGAGCCGCCCGGCGAGGTCACCGCGCGCCTGACGGCCAGGGTGTCGGCGTCGCGCGCACGCAGCAGGGCGGCGCTGCCGGCCATCGTGCCGATGACCATCTCGGCCGCCTGCGCCGACGGGATTCCGTGCCGCACGCCCGCGTCCACCTGCGCCTCGACGATCAACGCCATGTAGGCGGGGCCGCAGCTCATGAGGCCCATCGCCACATCGATCAGCGACTCCGCGATCGGGACGACCGCGCCGAGGCGCCCGAACAGCTCGAGCACGCTCGCCTCGACCTCGGCGTCCACGTCTCCCCCGGAGCGCACGTAACAGAGCACACCCTGGCGCACCTCCACCGGCGTGCTGGGCAGGAGGCGGAAGACGTCAGCGTCCGGATACGCGTTCGACACGGCCGCGAGCGGAGTCGCGCCCAAGATCGAGACGACCGTCTTGGCGCGCCCCTTCGTCTGATGCGCGACCTCGGCGAGCTGATCGGGCTTGTGGCAGAGCACCACCAGATCGGCTCGTTCGGCCAGCTCGGCGTTGGTCTCGAGCGCCTCGCCGCCCAGCTCGGCGGCGAGCGCCTGCGCGCGCTCGGTGAGCGCGTCGGTGCAGAGCACGGGCATACCCCAGCCGAGCGCCAGCGCGCGCGCCATGTTGCCCGAGCCGATCAAGCCGACGACCATAGGCGCGCAAGGGTAGCGGCCCCGCTCCTCAGGACTGGTTGAAGAAGCCCTTCTCGATCAAGCGAGCGCGCTCCTCGGCCGAGACCTCGACGTTGCGCGGCGTCAGCAGAAAGACCTTGTCGGCGATGCGCTGCATACCGCCGTCGAGCGCGTAGGTGAGGCCGCTCGCGAAGTCGATCAGGCGCTTGGAGAGGTCGGTGTCGGAGTTCTGCAGGTTGAGGATCACGGGAATCGCGTCCTTGAAACGGTCGGCCACCTGCTGGGCGTCGTTGAAGCTCTTGGGGATCACGAGGTGTACGCGCGACCCGCTCGCGCGTCCGTTGCGCTCGCCAACAGAGCGCAGGGCGCTTCCGCGCCGCTCGCTGGCCGGGTCCTCGGCGAAGATGTCGTCGATCTCGTCGCGGCGCCGCCGGGTCGAGAGCCGCCTGACGTTCGGACGTTCGCGATAGCGCTCCTCGAGCGTCGCCTCCGGCTCGCGATCGAGGTCGTCGAGATGCTCGCGTTCCTCGGCGAGCCCGAAGTACACGAGCGCTCGGTGCCAGCTGTCGCTGAATCCCATCAGTGGTTCATCCTGTGAGTCCGGTTCGCTCCGTTGGTTCGCGCGCGAGGGCGGATTCCCTGCTTGCAGGCGACATTATGCGCGTTCGAGGCCCATCACGTATACAGGCGCGTGCCGATCCGCACGATGGTCGCGCCCTCCTCCACCGCGACGGTGAAGTCCTGAGTGGTGCCCATCGAGAGCCGCTCGAGCCCGTGGCGCGCCGCCAACTCGCGCAGCGCCGCGAAGTACGGCCGGCTGCGCTCTGGACTCAGCGCGAGCGGTGGCATGGTCATCAGGCCGCTGACCCGGACGGGGCAGCGCGCGAGGAAGTCCCCGAGCGCGGCGGGAGCGATGCCGCTCTTGCCCGCCTCGCCCGCGACGTCGATCTCGACCAGCACCTCGGTGTCGGGGGCGGCGTGGCGCGCGAGCGCTTCGAGCACCGAGTCGCTCGCCACCGAGTGGATCAGCCGCACGCAGGGCGCCACCAACTTGACCTTGCGGCTCTGGAGGTGACCGATGAAGTCCCACGTGAAAACCTCGCCGAAGGCGTCCGCCTTGGCGACGAGGTCCTGCGCGCGGTTCTCGCCGACGAGGTCGATGCCGGCCTCGGCGAGTATCGGAAGCTGCTCGAGCGGCACGTACTTGACGGCCGCACAGAGCTCGACCGAAGCCGGGTCCCGGCCGGCGCGCGCCGCCGCCCGCTCGATCTCGGCGCGGACCTGATCGAGGTTCGCCCGCAGGCGCCCGGCGTTCAGCGTCAGCGCAGCCACACGACCCCGGCCTGGCGGCCGGTCTCCCCCGCTTCGCGCCGGTATGAGTGAAACGGCGCCCCCGGCGCGCAGGACGTGCAGAGCCCGACGTCGTGGACGACCTCGACCCCCGCTGCGAGCAGCTCCGCGCGCGCGATGGCCTTGAGATCGATGCGCGCCCCGTCGCGCCGCTCGTGTCCGCGAGCCGCGAACGCTGCGTGCACTTGCTCGCCGACCTCGTAGCAGCAGCGGCCGATCCCCGGTCCGATCGCAGCGCTCAGCGGACCGCACGCGCCCAATGTGCGCAGCGTGCCGACACCCTCGGCGATGATGCCCTGCGCGAGCCCGCGCCAGCCCCCGTGGAGCACCGCGACCGCCCCCTCGCCGGCCAGCGCGATCGGCAGGCAGTCGGCGACCAGCACCATCAGCGCGAGGCAGGGAGCGCCCGTCGCCTGGCCGTCTGCCTCCGCGAGCGGCGCCCCCGGATCGAACGCGGCGTCGAACGCTCGGACGACGGCGCCGTGGACCTGGCGGGTGCGCACGAGCCGCTCGGGGGTGACGCCGGCGTCCCGCGCCAGATCACCGCCGTGGCGGGTCGTGAAGAGAGCGCGCGCGCCGGGCAGCTCGATCACGATGTGCTCGCCGAACCGCTCGAAGGGAGCGGCCACCCTCATCCTCATCGCGCGGCCTCGAGCGCGGTCCGAAGCTCCGCCTCGCGGCCGTCCGCGAGCTCGCCGTCGAGTTTGGCCGCGAGCGCCGCCGCGAGCGCGCGCCCGATCGCCGGCCCTTGCGCGACGCCCGCCGCCAGCAGATCGGCGCCACCGATTCCAAGCGCCACGTAGCGCAGCTCGGTGAGCCACCGCAGCGCCGGCTCGCGCGCTCCGAGCGCCCCGGCGAGCGCGACCGCTTCGAGCGGGCGGCCGCGAACCGCCGCCGCGATCTCGGAGGGACGCTCGGCCGCGCTCAACGCCACGGCAAGCGGCTCCGCCTCCAGCGCGACGGCGAGCACGACGTCGCGCTCGCCCGCTTCGAGGCCGAGGCGTTCGAGCCAGGCGCGCAGCGCGGGGCGAGGAACGCGGCGCGTGCAGGCGGCGAGCGCGATCAGCTCCACGCGCGCCTCGGCCGGAGCGAGGGCGAGCGCCCGTTCGACGACCTCGGGCTCGGATCCGAAGCCCGGCCGCAGTGCGCGCGCGATGCCGAGCGCCTCGAGCCCGGCGATACTCGCCGGCGCGCCGGGCTCGCGCAGCAGGTCGAGCAGCTCGTCGCGGATCCGCGGGCCCGAGACGGTGTCGAGAGCGCCCGCGCTGACGGCCGCGCGCGCCAGCTCGGCGGTCCCGGGCTCGATCTCAAAGCCCAGCCGCGTCGCGTAGCGGACCGCGCGCAGAAGCCTCGTCGGGTCATCGACGAAGCTGCGTTCGTGGAGCACCCGGATCAGCCCCTGCTCGAGATCCGCGAGCGCGTGCGGCACGGCCCGCAGCTCCCCGGTCCGCTCACCGGAGAGCGCCAGCGCGATCGCGTTGACGGTGAAGTCGCGCCGCGCGAGATCGCTCTCGAGCGTGCCCGGCGCCACGTCCGGGAGCGCCCCAGGCGCGGGGTAGCGCTCGGCGCGCGCGCGCACGAGGTCGAAGGTCAGCTCGCCGTCGGTGACGACGGCCGTCCCGAAGCGCTCGTGCAGGACGAGGCCGCCCCCCAGGCGCTCGGCCAACCCGCCTGCGATCGCGAGCGCGTCGCCTTCGACCACCAGGTCGATGTCGGGGTGCTCCAAACCCAGCATCAGATCGCGCACCGCGCCCCCGACGAGGTGGAGGTCGGGCACCCCCGCCAGCGCATCCAGCAAGCGTGGCGCCCACGGCTGGGCCCGCACGCTGGCGAGCAGCTCCTCGGGCCGCAGCAGCTCGCCCCTCACTCGATCCGCACGGGCACGCCCGCGGCTGCCAGGTGCTCCTTGGCCTCGCGCACGGTGTGATGGCCGTAATGGAAGATCGAGGCGCAGAGCGCGGCGTCGGCGCCGGCCTCGAACGCCTCGACGAGGTGCTCGAGGCGACCGGCGCCGCCCGACGCGATGACCGGTACGGCGACCGCCTCGGCGACCGCGCGCGTCAGGACGAGGTCGTAGCCATCGTTGGTGCCGTCGCGGTCCATGCTCGTCAGCATGATCTCGCCGGCTCCGCGCGCGACGCCCTCGCGCGCCCACTCGAGCGCGTCCCTGCCCGTGGGCGTGCGACCGCCGGCGACGTAGACCTCCCAGCCACCGCCGTCCTCGCGGCGGCGCGCATCGATCGCGAGCACCACGCACTGGGCGCCGAAGACCTCCGCCAGCTCGTCGAGCAGCTCGGGGCGCGCGACCGCGGCCGAGTTGACCGCGACCTTGTCCGCCCCGGCGTCGAGGACCGCCTGAGCGTCTTCGACGCTCCGAATCCCACCCCCGATCGTGAACGGTATGAAGACGTCGTCGGCCGTGCGCCGCGCCAACTCGACGATCGTCGAGCGCTTCTCGTGCGTCGCGGTGATGTCGAGGAAGATCAGCTCGTCGGCGCCCGCGGCGTCGTAGTGCACGGCGAGCTCCACCGGGTCGCCGGCATCGCGGATGTCGACGAAGCGCGTGCCCTTGACGACGCGGCCAGCGTCGACGTCGAGGCACGGGATCACGCGCTTGTAGTGCATCGGGCCCCGGCTCCCCTCACCGCTCCAGCGCGGCTTGACCCTGCGCGACGGTGAAACGCCCCTCGTAGAGCGCCTTGCCGACGATCACGCCCGCGAGGCTTGGGGCTCCGAGCCCGGCGAGCGCTTCGAGGTCCGCGAGCGCGCCGATGCCGCCGGAGCAGATCAGCGCTCCGCCGACGACCGCGGCCAACGCGCGCACGCCGTCCAGGTCCGGGCCCTCGAGCATCCCGTCACGATCGACGTCGGTGTAGACGAAGGTCTGAACACCGCGCTTTCCGAGGCGCTCGATCGCGGCCGCAGCCGGCAGCTGGGTCGTCTCGATCCAGCCTTCCGTGGCGACCATGCCGCCGCGCGTGTCGACCGAGACGACCACGCGCTCGCCGTGCTCGGCCAGCGCCTGGTCGAGGAGCTCGGAATCACTGAACGCGGCCGTGCCGAGCACGACCCGGGCGACCCCGGCCGCGAAGGCATCGCGCACGGCGTCGATCGTGCGCAGGCCGCCGCCGAGCTGGAGTGGCAGCCCGATCGCGGCAACGATGCGCTCGACGTGCGCGAGCGCGAGCGGCCGGCCAGCCTTGGCGCCGTCGAGATCGACCACGTGCAGGAAGCGCGCGCCGGCCTGCTCGAAGGCGCGCGCCGCGTCGAGCGGGTCCTCCCAGTAGACGGTCCGCTGGTCGAAGTCCCCCTTGCGCAGGCGAACCGCGCGGCCCTCCGAGACGTCGATCGCCGGGTAGAGGATCACGCCGTCACGCGCGCGCAGACGGCGGCGAAGTTTCCGAGCAGCCGCAGCCCGTGGCCGGAGGACTTCTCCGGGTGGAACTGCACCCCGTAGAGCGGCCGCTCGGGGTGCGCGACGGCGCTCGCGAAATCGCCGCCGTAGTCGCCTGTGCCGAGCAGGTCCTGCTGCTCGGCAGGCCGCGGCACGAAGGTGTGCACGTGGTAGAAGGCGCACTGCGCCGGCAGGCCACTGGTGAGCTCCGAGGAGCGCCGCCACGTGACGCGGTTCCAGCCGATGTGTGGGAGCTTGAGGCCGCCCGTCTCGAGCCGGTCCACCGTCCCGCGCAGGAAGCCCAGGCCGCTCGCCCCGCCGAGTTCCGTCGAGGACTCGAACAGCAGCTGCATGCCGAGGCACAGGCCGAGCAGCGGCACGCCCTCGGCCATGCGCTCGCGCAGCAGCTCGTCGAGCGAGAGCTCACGCAGGTTGGCCATCGCGCGCGGGAAAGCGCCCACGCCCGGCAGGACGAGGCCTTCGGCGCTGCGCAGGACGGCGGGCTCAGCGCTGACCGTGGCCCGCGCGCCGACGTGCGCGAGTGCCTTCTCGACGCTGCGCCGGTTGCCCATCCCGTAGTCGACGACGGCGATCAGTGGCCCACCCGGCCCGCTCAAGTGAGCGTCCCCTTGGTGCTCGGCACGCCGGTCTCCGTCGGATCGATCGCGACCGCGGCGCGCAGCGCGCGCGCGAACGCCTTGAACGCCGCCTCGATCACGTGGTGGGCGTTCGTGCCCGCCTCGACGGAGACGTGCAGGGTCAGCTTGGCGTTCGCGGCCACCGCGCGGAAGAACTCCTCCGCCAGCTCGTGGTCGAAGCCGGCGATCTGACCCGGCGGGAGCTCCGCCTCGAAGGCGAGCAGGCCGCGCCCGGAGACGTCGATCGCCGCGCTCGCGCGCGCCTCGTCCATCGGCACCGTGGCCTGGCCGTAGCGTACGATGCCGCGCCGCTCGCCGAGCGCGCGGTCGAGCGCCTGGCCGAAGACGATCCCGACGTCTTCGACCGTGTGGTGCGCACCGGTCTGCAGGTCGCCCGTCGCGCGCACGTCGAGGTCGAGGCGCCCGTGTCGAGCCACGAGGTCGAGCATGTGGTCGAGGAACCCGACGCCGGTTGCGCGCCCGCCCGCTCCCGAGCCGTCGAGCCCCAGCGTCAGCTCGACATCGGTCTCCCCGGTGGTGCGCTTGATCTCCGCCGTTCGGCTCACGAGTCCTGATTCTCGCCGATACGCGCCTCCATCGAGCGGGCGTGGATCACAAAGCCCTCGGCGCGGGCGATGGTCGCGCCCGCGCGCGCGAGCGCGGCGGCGGCCGAGCCTACGTGAACCTCGCTCATCCGCCGGCGGAAGTGGCGCGGCGAGAGCACGGATGCGAAGCGCGCCGCGCCGCCCGTCGGGAGCACGTGGTTGGACCCCGCGACGTAGTCACCGAAGGCCGTGCCGCTGGCCGAGCCGACGAATACGCAGCCGGCGCTGCGCACGCTCGGCGCCAGCGCCTCCGCGCTCGGCCCCATCAGCTGGAGGTGCTCGGGCGCGTACGCCTCGCTGAAGGCGAGGGCGTCCTCCATGTTGCCGGCATCGACCAGCGCGACCGCGTGCTCGCTGATCGCGCCGCGCCCGCCGAGCCGCCCGAGGTGTTCGGCGACCACGTCCAGCGGCGCAGCGTCGGGGGCGACGGCGACGACCTGGCTGTCGGGCCCGTGCTCGGCCTGCGCCAGCATGTCCTGAGCAGCCAGCTCCAAGTCGACGCCTCCGTCGAGGACGATCAACAGCTCGCTCGGCCCGGCGAAGCCGTCGATGCCCACGTGGCCGTGGACTTGCCGTTTGGCCTCTGTGACATAAGGGTTGCCCGGCCCGACGATCACGTCCACCGGCGCGACCGTCTCGGTTCCGTAGGCGAGCGCGGCGATCGCCTGGGCGCCGCCCATGCGGTAGACCTCCCCGACGCCGCACAGCACGCAGGTGGCGAGCACCATCGGATGCACACTGCCACCGGTCGGCGGCGTGCAGACGACCACCTCGTCGACGCCGGCGGCGGCGGCCGTGACGGCCCCCATGACGACCGTGCTCGGGTAGGGCGCCCGCCCGCCGGGGGCATAGACGGCGGCGCGGCGCACCGGCACCTCGCGCAGCTTCACGCGCTGGCCCTGCGGCAACGCCACCTCGCGCTCGGGCTCGATCCCCGCGAGCGCGACCGCGCGCACGTTCTCGATCGCCAGCGCGAGCGCCTCGCGCATCTCGGGCGCGAGCTGCGCGAGCGCGGCGCCGAGCTCGACCTGCTCGACGCGCAACGGCGGTGGCGGCTTCCCGCCGGTGTCGAGCTCGCGCGTGTGGTGGTGAAGCGCCAGGTCGCCATCGGCGCGCACGCTCGCGACGATCTCGCGCACCACGGACTCGACCGAACGCGGCCGCGGCGCCAGCGTGCGCACGCGCGACGCGAGCCTACGCGGCTCGCCCGCGACCTCGTACCAGTCAACCTGCACGCAAGTTCCTGATGAGCGCATCGATCGCTGCGGCCTTCAGCTTGTGCGCGACGGGGTTGGCGATCAGCCGCGCGGTCGAGACCGAGACCTCCTCCCGCACCACGAGCCCGTTCTCGGCCAGCGTCGTGCCGGTCGCCGTGAGGTCCACTATCCCCTCGACCAGGCCGGTCAGCGGAGCGAGCTCGACGGAGCCCTTGACCTCGACGATCTCGGCCTGCCGGCCGGTGCGTTCGAAGTGGGTGGTCGCGATCTTCGGGTATTTGGTGGCGATCCTCACCGTCCCCAGCCGCCGCAGGGCCTCGGCCATCGGGTCGGGACCGGCGACGGTCGCGACGACCATCGTGCAGCGGCCGTAGCCGAGGTCGAGCAGCTCGTAGACGGCGCGCTCGGACCGCTCCATCAGCACGTCCTTGCCGGTGATCCCGACGTCGGCGGCGCCGGCCTCGACGTAGGTCGGCACGTCTGAGGGTCGCATCGTGATCAGCCCCACGTCGGCGAACAGCAGCTTGCGGTCGTTGGCGCGCAGCTCCGCCGTGTCGATCCCGATCCGCTGCAAGAGGTCGAGCGTTTCTCCGAAGAGCGCGCCGCGCGGAACCGCGATCGTGAGGCGCTCGACGCTCACTTGAGCCGTTCCTCGCCCGTCAGCGCGATGTGGAGCTGCTCGACGGTCAGCGCGAACCCGACAGCGGGCAGCGACCGGCCAAAGCGTCCGATGAGCTCGTCGTAGCGTCCGCCACCGCCGAGCGGAGTCCCCAGGGCGGGGTCGTAGACGTCGAAGATCGCGCCGGTGTAGTAACCCAGCTCGCGCACCAGGCCGAGGTCGAAGATGATCCTCCCCGCCACCGCCGACGGAAGCAGCGCGTGGACGGCGCGCAGGCCTTCCAGCGCGCCCTCCAGCGCCTCCCCGGCGACCTCGAGCAGCTCGGCGCCGCCGCGCAGCTGGGGCACCGTCAGGAGGAGGTGCGCCTCCGGCTCGGGCAGCCCGAGCTTGCCGATCTCGCGCTCGAGACCGACGAAATCGCGTGTCACGAGCTCGTGCAGGAGGGGCCCATGGGCATCCTCGGGCACGCCGTGAGCCGCGAGCAGCGCCGGGTAGAGCGCCGCGTCACCGAGGCCGATCCTGAAACGCTCGAGACCCACCTTCTCGAGCGCCGTGCAGAGCACCGTGAGCGTCTCGGCCGTCCCCTCCGGCGCGGGCGCGCCGATCAGCTCGATGCCCGCCTGGAGCAGCTCGCGGCGCTGCCCCCGCCGGGGACGGACGTCACGGTAGGCGGCTGCCAGGTACCAGAAGCGCAGCGGAGTCGGCGCGTCCGCGTAACGCGTCGCGACGACGCGCGCGATCGGCAGCGTCATGTCGGAGCGCAGGGCGAGGACGTGGCCCTGCTGGTCGAAGAGCCGGTAGGCGGGCGCGGCGGCGCCGGCGCCGCCGCGTTCCAGCACCTCGGCGTACTCGAGCGTGGGCGTCGCGACCTCGCCGAAGTCAGCCCATTCGAAGACCTCGCGGAGCGCGTCCGTGATCGCGCGCAGCTCCGCCATCTCCGCGGGCAGCACGTCGCGGGTGCCGCTGGGGATCGGGTGGGTCATATGGCCTCGGGCGGGCCGCCCTCAGGCGTGGACCGCGGGCTCGGTCGCGACGCGCTCGATGCGCGCGCCGAGGGCGCGCAGCCGCTCGTCGATGCGCTCGTAACCGCGGTCGATCTGGCGGATGTTGCCGATCTCGGAGGTCCCGTCCGCGCACAGCGCCGCGATCAGCATCGCCATCCCGGCGCGGATGTCCGGCGAGTCGACCCGGCCGCCGCGCAGGCGGCGCGGACCGATGACGATCGCCCGGTGCGGGTCGCAGAGCGTGATGTTGGCCCCCATCGAGATCAGCTTGTCGACGAAGAACAGCCGGTTCTCGAACATCTTCTCGAAAATCAGCACCGAGCCCTCGGCCTGCGTCGCGAGCGCGACGGCGATGCTCGTCAGGTCGGCGGGAAACGCCGGCCAGGGACCGTCCTCGACCTTGGCCTGATGATCGCCCACGTCGCGCTGCATCACGAGCCGCTGGCCGCCGGGAACGATCACGTCGTCGCCATCGAACTCGGAGCGCAGCCCGAGGCGCTCGAAGACGAGGCAGATCATGCGCAGGTCGGCCCGCACGCAATCGCGGATCCGCAGCTCGCCACCTGTCACGCCAGCCAGCGCCATGAAGCTCGCGATCTCGATGTGATCCGGAGCGACGCGGTGCGCGCAGCCACTGAGATGGTCGCTCCCGCGGACGACCATCACGTTCGAGCCGATGCCTTCGATCTCGGCGCCCATCGCGCCCAGCATCCGCGCCAGGTCCTGCACGTGCGGCTCGCTGGCGGCGTTGCGTATCACGGAGGTGCCGGGCGTGCGCGCCGTGGCCAGCAGGGCGTTCTCGGTCGCCATCACCGAGGGCTCGTCCATGAAGAAGTCGCACGCGCGCAGGCCGAAGCGCGGCGCGCTGAGGTGGATCTCACCGTCGGGGCGCGACTCGACCGCGGCGCCCAGCGCGCGGAAGGCGTCGAGGTGCGGGTCGAGGCGGCGCCGGCCGATCACGTCGCCGCCCGGCGGCGGGACCTCGACCCGGCCGAAGCGCGCGAGCAGCGGCCCGGCGAGCAGGAAGGACGCCCTGATCTCCTCGGCGAGCCCGCGCTCGAGCGCCGTGTGCGTGACGCCGGCGGCGCAGATCTCCAGGCCGTGCTGGGAGAGCCACTCGACCTCCGCGCCGAGCTCGACCAGCAGGGCGATCATCGAAGCGACGTCGCGGATGCGCGGGACGTTCGAGAGCTGCACCGGCTCCTCGGTCAGCAGCGCGGCGGCCATCAACGGCAGCGCGGCGTTCTTGTTGCCGGCGGGGACGATCTCCCCGGACAGGGGGACGCCGCCTTCGATGACGAATTTCTCCATGAGGCCAGGTGCGCGGCGCGTTGATCCGGATCTGGGCGCGAAGCGCTGGGCTAGGGTAACAGCCATGTCATCGCCAATTTCGCGCGCGGCGGCCTGGACCCTCTTTTGCGAATGGACCGAGTCGGAGTCGCTGCGGCGCCACGTGCTCGCGGTCGAGGCCGCGCTGCGAGCGTACGCGCGGCGCTTCGGCGAGGACGAGGAGCTCTGGGGCGTCACGGGCCTGCTCCACGATCTCGACTACGAGCGCTACCCGTCGCCCGAGGACGGTCACCCCCGCCACGCGATGCGCGAGCTCGAGCGGCGCGGCTACCCACCCGAGATGGTGCGCGCCGTCGCCTCGCATGCGGAATATCTGGAGGTGGAACGGCAGACGCCGCTCGAACGCTCCCTCTACGCGGTCGACGAGCTCTCGGGGTTCCTCTCGGCCTGCGCCTACGTCCGCCCCGAGGGCATCCACGGGATGACGATCAAGTCCGTCAAGAAGAAGCTCAAGACGCCCGCCTTCGCCGCCGCCATCGACCGCGATGCCCTGCGCCGCGGCGCCGAGGAGCTCGGCGTCGACTTCGACGAGCACGTGGCGTTCGTGATCGAGGCGCTGGAAGCCGAGGCCGAGCGGCTCGGGCTCGAGGGCCGGGGCCCGTGAGTCGCTGGCGGCACAGGCGCCAGGGGAGCTCCGGCCGCCGAGTTCGACGCCGTCCGCGCGGGCGTCTCGGGCCCCGCTCAGCCTGGATCCACCGCAGACCGGGTTGAGTCTCGGCGTCGGGCGTTTGATCGGCCCACCCACCCGCCCACGAGACGACCCCGGGATCGGTGGATTCGGGCTCAGCGCTCATGTCCACCCGCTCTGGCCCACAGAGCGTAGCCGCCACACGCCGAGCGCCGTTGCAACTCGCGTTGCAGTCTGCGCCCCTGCACGTGGGGCTTCTGCGGCGTTTCTGCCGGCTCGTCGACCCGCACCGCGGTTCCGTCCGCGGGCCGAGCTAGCTTCCGAACACATGTTCGTGTCTGTCGCCGAAACAACGCCCTCTGCGCTCGCGCGTCTCGCCGATCTCGTCCGGCGCTTCGCGACCCTCGATGACGAGGCACCGCCCGTCCATCTCGCACCGTTGGCGCGCCCGACTCGGCCGCGCCGCCCCGGTGCGCCGGCCTCGAGGGCGCAGCGCTGCCTGACGCCGGTGGGCCATCTGCGCGCAAGCCTCAGCCCGAGCACCCGTAGGGTGACCCCTTCGGGGTGAGGCCAAACCCGCATGGCGACGGTAGTAAGGAAGCGTCGAACAACCACTCCGCGTTCTGGGTTGCACTACGCCCGGGGGGTGGGCGTAGATCGCCCCAGTTCGCCGGCGGGTGCTCGGCGTTCGCGGCGCGCCTGCGCTACGACGAGCCCTCGGCGACCCCGGTCGAACGCCGTCAAGCGCTGGCCTGGGCAACCGTCGCGGTGGGTTGGGCGCGAGACCTGATCCAGCCCCGCCGAGGGCTTCATGTCGGTGGCGCGGATCGTGTCGGCGCGCCGACACGTCCTCGGGCCGCCCGCTGGGCGACCCGAGACGATCAAAGAACCGGCGGCGTCCTACTCTCCCAGGCCCTTGCGGGCCAAG
>Ga0247727_10013459_pt1 | contig 13792 bp, 13 predicted proteins | sample WisWelCaveWW1625_FD_202498 | JGI IMG/M metagenome (GOLD analysis project Ga0247727, IMG submission 202498) | Biofilm microbial communities from Wishing Well Cave, Virginia, United States - WW16-25 | ecosystem: Environmental > Aquatic > Deep subsurface > Groundwater > Cave microbial mat | place... | reverse complement strand
TGACCATCCCCGTCGTGCTCCCTTGCAGCGTATGTGCAAGGCAGCAGGTTGAGACCTCGGGGTTAGGGGTCAGTGTTCGACGCCGATCACCCCGTTACGGGGTCAATTTTCCACGCCGCGCAACAGGCTGTGGTCAACACCTTCCTTGGGACGCAGAACCGCGACATCGATGGCGCGGAGGTGATCTGGGACTTCTTCAGGAGGTTCGCCAAGCCCTGATGGCGGGCGGGCCAACGTGCGGCTCAGGGCGCCAGCGCGCCGAGGTATCGGCGAACGTCCGCGTCGGCGGTGAGCGTGCGGAAGTCGGCGAAGGCTTCGACCTTGCCGCGCGTCACGAACAGGAAGCGCTCGCAGATCTCGTTCAGGATCTCGAGCTGGAACGGCGCGGTGGGGTGCAGGCACACGAACACCAGGCGGCCTTCACCGCGCAGGCGGCGGAAGAAATCCAGCATGAAGCCGATGTAGCCGTCCTGGGTGTTGAACTGCGGCTCGTCGAACAGGTGCACGAGCGGGTAGGCGCTGCGCGCCGCATCGAGCAGAAACGCCGGCCGGGTCTTGGAGAAGCGGCGCACCTGGTAGGACTGGTGATAGTGGATGGCGAGGCGATCACGCTGGCGGTAGCGCACGCGCTGCATGTCCTGGCCCGCGACCACAACGCGCCCGGACGAGGGAACGTTCGATCCGGCGATCATCTCGAACAGCGTGGTCTTGCCGGCGCCGTTGGGACCCATGACGCCGACGATCTCGGGGCGCTCGAAGGCGCGATCGACGTCGAGCTGGAAGGCCGGCGCGCGGTCGATCAGGCCGCGGCGGTAGACCTTGCTGACGCGCTCCAGCGCCAGCAGCGGGCCAGTGCGCACAACGGCGGTCATGCCACGCCCCCCAGCAGTTGGCGTTTGAGTGTTGGATCGCCGGCCAGTGCGGCGGCCTCGCCGGACCATGCGACCTGGCCGTGCGACAGCACCACCACGCGGTTGGCGACCCCGAGCGCGATGTCGGCGTTCTGCTCGACCACGATAGCGGCGATGCCGGCCGCTTTCAGCTGCCGGATTACGCCCAGAACGTCGTCGACGACCTTCGGCGCGAGGCCCTGGCTCGGTTCGTCGAACAGCATCAGGCCGGGCGCGCCCAGCAGCGCGCGGGCGATGGCCACCATCTGCATCTCGCCGCCCGACAGGGTCTCGGCCTCGCGCGCCATCAGGTATTTGAGGGGTGTGAAGATGTCCGTCACCTCGGCCAGCGTCCAGGGCCGGAAGGCCGTGCGCTTGGCGCCGAGCGACAGGTTCTTGGCCACCGTCAGCGTGGGGCAGAGGCGACGGTCGTCCGGCACCCAACCGATGCCCGCGCGCGCGATCTCGTACGTGGCGCGCGTGGTGATCGACGTACCCTGAAAGCGGATGTCGCCACGCCGCGCCCGCGTCAGCCCCAGGATCGAGCGCAGCACGGTGGTCTTGCCCGCGCCGTTGGCGCCGAGCAGCGCCAGCACCTCGCCGGCGCGGACCGACAGGGAGACGCCGAACAGCGCCTGCGTCTCGCCGTAGAAGGTGTCGATGGCGGCAACGTCGAGCATCAGTTGAGCCGCCCGAGATTGGAGGCTTGCACCCAGGCGTTGGCCTTGAGCTCGGCCGGCGTGCCGCGCGCGATCACCTGGCCCCAGTGGATCACCGAGATCTCGTCGGCCAGCGAGAACAGGAACTCCATGTCGTGCTCGATGATGACGATGGTGAGGGCGCCCTTTAGCTTGCCGACGAGCTGGGCGAGCCGCGCGCGCCCATCGCTGCCGAGTCCGGCGGTCGGCTCGTCGAGGAACAGCAGCTTGGGCCGGCAGGCGAGCGCGACGGCGATCTCGAGCGCGCGGCGCGCCCCGTACGACAGCGCCTTGGCAGGATCATCGGCGCGGTCGGCGAGGCCGACCTGGTCGAGAACCTCGTAGGCTTGGGCAACGAGCGCCGGATCGGCGTAGGCTTGGCCGACCGGGTCGTGGCCACGCGTGCGGGTCGCGGGGAGCGCGATTGCCACGTTCTCGAACACCGTGAACTCGTCGAACAGGCTCATCAGCTGGAACGAGCGCGCGACGCCGAGGCGGGCGATCTCCTGCGGCGGGCGGCCGGTGATGTCGCGCCCCTCCAACAGCACGCGGCCGCGGTCGGGCTTGTAGCGTCCCGTGAGCACGTTGAAGCAGGTGGTCTTGCCGGCGCCGTTGGGGCCCATGATGCCCGACAGGCGGCCGGCCTCGAAGGCGAGCGAGACGTTCTCCAGCACGACCCGATCGCCGAACCGCAAGTGCAGCTCCCTGGCCTCGAACAGCGCCATCGGCTCACCTCGGCTGGGGTTGCGGGTCGGCGGCAGGGGCGGACGCAGGCTTGTGTGCACGGTTGCCGATCGCGGACAGCATGCCGGCAAGGCCCTCCGGCTTGAACAGCACAAGGGCCACGAACAGCAGGCCGAACCACAACATCCAGCCGGTGGTGAGCGCGCCGATCACGTCTCGGGCGAGGAAGAACACCACGGCGCCGAGCACCGGGCCCCAGAACGAGACGAGGCCGCCGCCGACCAGCGTCATCATGACGACGTAGCCCGAGTAGTGCAGGCTCATGACGTCCGGGAAGGCCGAGGTCTGCGCCATGGCAAACAGGCCGCCGGCGAGGCCGGAAAGGCCGGCCGAGATGACGAGGATTGCGGCCTTGTAGCGCCACACGTGGTAGCCGACGAAGCGGGCGCGCGTCTCGTTCTGCTTGATGGCCTTGACGACCCGGCCGAACGGCGAGTGCACCAGCCGCCACAGCAGCAGCGAGACGCCCATGAAGATCGCGAGCACGAAATAGTACAGCGCCACGTTGTCCGTGAGGTCGAACACCGCCACGCCGAGGCTCGCCGGCAGCCGCGCGATCTTGAGCAGCCCGTCCTCGCCGCCGGTGATGCTGTGGGCCTTGATGGCGATGAACCAGAACACCTGGGCGAAGGCGATGGTCATCAGCGCGTAGTAGATGCCGCGCCGGTGCGAGATGAAGAGGGCGACGATGGCGCCGCCGGCAGCGGCCGCGAGCGCGGCGACGCCCAGGCAGAGCCACAGGTTCGGCACGAGATTGAATTGCGCCAGGCCGAACGCGTAGGCGCCGAGGCCGAAGAAAGCGCCGTGGCCGAACGAGGGCAGGCCCGCGTGCCCCAGCACGAGGTTGAAGGCCAGCGCGTAGGTGGCGAAGATGAGGATCTCGACGGCCAGATACTGATAGAGCCCGACGCGCTCGATCCAGAACGGCACCGTGGCGAACAGCAGCCAGCTCGCGAGCATGGCCGCGGTAAAGGTCGGTACGGTGCGGCCCGCGGTCATCTCAGGCCTCCAGAATGCTCTTCTTGCCGAAGAGCCCGCGGGCGCGGAACGTCACCACGGCAATCAGCAGCAGGTACATCGACAGCATCGACCACTCGGAGGCATAGGCACCCGAGAGGCCGACGACCATGCCGACCAGCAGGCCGCCGATCACCGCGCCCCAGAAGCTGCCGACGCCGCCGAGCACGATGATGAGAAAGGCCGGCACCACCGCATCGACGCCCATGTGCGGGCGGATGCCCCACAGCGGCGCCAGGATCACCCCGGCGAAGGCCGCCAGCATGGTGCCGAGCACGAACACCCACACGCGCAGGCGCGTCAGATCGATGCCCAGCGCCTGCACGATCTCGCTGTCGTGAGCACCGGCCTTGACCATGGCTCCAAAGCGCGTGCGCTCCACGATCACCCACACCAGTGCCATGGCGGCGATGGCGAGCGCAGCCGCCCAGAAGCGATAGGTGGACCAGATGAGGTCGAGCATGATGAAGCCGCCGGCCATGGCCCGCGGCACGGGGATCATGTAGTCGCGCGTGCCCCAGACGACGCGGATCAGCTCCTCCAGCACCATGGCGACGCCGAAGGTCAGCAGCAGGCCGTAGAGCGGGTCGCGGCCGTAGGTGCGGCGCATGAGGCGCTCGAGCACCAGCCCGAACGGCGCCACCAGCACCGGCGCCAGCAGCAGAGCGGCCGTAAAGCGCCACCCCAGCGGCACGCCGGCCCATGCCTGCAGCATGTCGTCCGGCAGCGGCAGCCGCGGCGTGGCGATGGCGTAGGCAAAATAGGCGCCGAGCGCGAACAGCGAGCCGTGCGCCAGGTTGATCTGCTCCATCAGGCCGAGGATCAGCATGAAGCCCAGCGCAATCAGGGCGAACAGCAGGCCGAGCGTGATGCCGTTGAGCAGATGCGGCAGCAGGTTGAGCAGCGACATGAGCGTCCTTGTCGGCGGCAGGCGGGCGCTTCGTGCCCCCTCTCCCCGTTTGCGGGGAGAGGGGACCGCGGCGCGACTACCTCACCTCACATCTCGTAGCTCGGCACCTCGGCATCGGCCTTCAACTTGCACTTGCCGGGCGCCGCGTCGTCCAACGCGGATTCCGGCTTGGTCCAGCTGATCAGCTCGAACAGATCGGTCTTGTCCGCCGGCTTGGCGTTGCGGCGGGCGAGATAGATGGTCTGCTGCACTTGATGGGTGGCCGGATCGATATAGGCGTCGAAGTGCTGCATGCGGTCCGCCGCCGACATCTTGTGGCCCTCGAGCGCCTTGATGACCTTGAGGTTGTTGGTCGAGCCCGCCCGCTCGACCGCACGCAGCAATTCCCGCGTCGCCATGTAGCCGTTGTAGGAGACGTTGCCTGGCACCGGGATTGGCGATTGCGGATAGGTGGTCTGCCAGCGCTTGACGAAGTCGGCCACGCCCGGCAGCGGCAGCTTGTGATACCAGGTGGTGCCGAACACGCCGAACAGCGTCTCGGGTGCGCCCCAGATGTCGGGCCAATCCTGCTGGTTGTTGATCCAGGCCGTCTTGTCCTCGAGCTTGAGGTCGCTCACCTGTTGGCGCAGCGCCTTGATGTCGTCGCCGCCGACGGCGGTCGCCACCACGTCCGGCTTGGCCTGCTGCACCTTCAGCAGGTAGGAGGCGAAGTCGCGCGTGTTCTGCGGCACCAGCAGATTGTCGATGATCTGGCCACCGGCCTTCTCCACCTGGGCCTTGGTCGCGGCCGAGGTGGTGTGGCCCCAGACGTAGTCGTTGGTGAGCAGCAGCCAGCGCTTGCCGATTCTCTCCACCGCGTTCTGCACTGCGGCCTTGGAGAAGTTGGTGCCGTTGCCGTCCCACACGAACTTGACGCGCGAGCAGTTCTCGCCGGCCTCGCTGGGTGCGGAGGAGTTGGTGTTGAGATAGACGGTGCCGTACTTGCCGGCGACCTGAGTGATGGCGTTGGCGACGCCGGAGTGCACCGCGCCAATCAGGAAGGCACACTGCTCCTGGGCGATGAAGCGCTCGGCGACGCGGGTGCCGGTGGCCGGATTGGTCTCCGTGTCGGCCGTGATCCACTCGACTTTGCGGCCGAGCACCCCGCCCTTGGCGTTGCACTCGTCGATCGCCATGCGGATGCCGCGTACGTCGTCCTGGCCGCTGTTGCCGTACTGGCCGCTGGCATCGCAGGTCAGCCCGAGCTTGATCGGCTTCTTGGCGCCCTGGGCCCAGACGCGATTGTGCTGCCAGGGACCAAAGAAGGTGGCTGTGCCGCCGGCCGCGGCCGCCATGAGGCTGCCTTTGACCAGACCGCGTCGTGAGATTTTGGGCTGCTTCATCGTTTCCTCCTCCTGGTGGGGCCGTACGTCCTGTTTGACGACGGCTCGTCGTTGGGTCATAGAATAAATATTCTACTCTCGTATGTGAAGTGAAATAAATGGATCACGTGACGAAATACCGACGAATGGGCGCTTGCAGGCGGCACGCATGACAATGAGAGCACACCCCCCCCAGCATGAGAGCTATGAGGACTTGCGCGCCGAGATCGCGCGGCGCCATCCGCGGTTCGCCGACCGCCTGAAGCTGATCGCCGAGTTCGCGCTGGACCACCCCACGGACATGGCGCTCGGCACTGTCGCCGAGGTCGCGCAGCGCGCTCGCGTGCAGCCCTCCGCGATCGTGCGGTTCGCCCGCGCCCTGGGGTACGGGGGCTTCACCGAGATGCAGCAAGTGTTCCGCTCGCGCCTCGTTGCCAGCGTCGCGCCGAGCTACAAGGAGCGCATCGCAGGGCTGCGTCGCGATGGGCGCTTCCACGACGTGAAGAACCCGCGCGCCGTGCTCTCCAGGTTTGTGTCGGAGGGCGTGGTTGCGCTCGAGAGCCTGCAGGATGGGGTGCGCGAGAAGGACCTGGCGTGTGCCATTACCCTGCTGGGCGCCGCGCATACCATCTACGTGCTGGGGCTCGGCGGCTCGTTTCCGGTCGCAGCCCATCTCACCTACGTGCTGCGCAAGCTCGGCCGGCGCGTGATGCTGCTCGATGGCCTCGGCAGCGCGCTCGGCGACCAGGTGGCGGCCGCGACGCCGCAGGATGCGCTGATCGCCATCAGCTTCAAGACCTACAACCCCGACACCGTGCGGCTGTTTCCCGTGCTGGTGGCGCGCGGGCTGCCGGCGGTCGCCATAACGGACAGCCTGCTGAGTCCGATCGTCGAAGGGGCCGACGTGGTTTTCGAGATCCCCGACATGCCCGAGGCGGCCCTGCGCACGATGGTGGGGCCCATGTGCCTCGCGCAGAGCCTCGCGGTAGGATTGACGCTGGCGCTCGACTGACAGCGACGTGTCGAATGTGGCGCCGTGGCTGGCATCATGCACGGGAAAAGACCGACATGCCCGACCGACTACTCGAAGGCCAGGTGGCGCTCGTCACGGGGGCCGGCCGCGGGCTGGGTCGCGCCTTTGGGGAGCACCTCGCCGCGCTGGGCTGCCACGTCGCCGTGCACGGCTTGCGCGAGCATGGCCCTTCCGAGTACGGCGGCAGCGAGACGCTGAGCGACGTGACCCGTGCGATTGCCGCGCGGCACGGCGTGCGCACCGTGAAGGTGCTCGCCGATCTCACGCGCACCGCCGACATCGAGCGCAGCCTGGCGACCATCGCCGCCGAGCTCGGCGCCATCGACATCCTGGTGCACAACGCCGGCGGGGACATCGCCGCGGCGGGCGGCAAGCCCGATCCCAACGACGCCGTGCACATCAAGGAAGAGGACGTGCGCGCCGTCATCGACCGCAACCTGCTCAGCACCATCTTCGTGTGTCAGCAGGTGGCGCAGGGCATGATGCAGCGCAGGCGCGGGCGCATCGTCACCATCAGCTCGGTCGCGGCCTTCAAGGGGCGCACCGGCGGCGCGATCTATGCGACCGCCAAGGCGGGCGCGGTGCATTTCACGCGCTGCCTCGCCGACCAGATGCGGCCCTACGACGTCACCGTCAATGCCATCGCGCCGGGCGACACGCGCACCGAGCGGTTTCTCGCTACCCGCTCCGTCGATCCGGCACGGATGGTCGAGGCGGGCACGCTCGATCGCATCGCCACCGTCGACGAGGTGGCGCGCGTGGTGGATTTCTTCGCCGGACCGCAGGGAGCGTTCGTGTCGGGCCAGGTCGTGCGCGTCGACGGCGGCGGCCAGGGCTGGCCGGCATAAAGCAGCACGTCGTCACGCGACCCTAGCGGCTCACGCGCTACTCTGCATCTCCAGCAGGTTGCTGAGCGCGGTGCGGGTCTGCTGATGCTCCTCGCCGTGGGCCGCGCGCGAGGCCTGATAGATCTGATGCTGCAGGGCGAGGCCTTCGCGCCGGTGTCCGCCCTTGAAGAGGGCGACGGCAAAGGCCCCGCCCGCGCGCTGGGCCAGGGCGTGGCCGGGCCCGTGCCGCCGCACGCGCCGCTCGAAGGTGTCGCGCGCGAGCGCCTCGGCCGCCGGGTAATCCTCCAGGCTCATGAGCGCCGCGCACAGCTTGTGCGCCGCCAGCAGCGTGTCGTCATGGTCGCCGCCCTTCGTCAGTCGTCGCGTCGTCAGCACGGCCTGCATCAGCAGGCGGGCCTGGTCCGGTTGGGAGGCGAGCAGCGGCGTCGCCAGGTCGCTCAGGGATTTGAGGTTCGCCTCGTCGTGGTCGAAGCCGGCGAGCACCGGCAGCAGCTTGGGATCGGCGGCCAGGATGGCGAACAGATCGTCGAGCAGATGCGCTGCTCCCTCGTCACCCTCGGGCAATGCGGACGTGATGACGGACACCAGGGTGCTGGCGACCCGGGTGAACTGCTGCGCTGCATGGTCGGCGTCGTTGGCGCGGGCCAGCAGCTCGCAGCACAGAAATTGCACGAGGCAGGTGATGGGGTGCGCGTCGCCGAACAGCTCGCGGCTCTGGGCCTGCGCGCCCATGGCTACCTCGACCGCCGTGTCGATCTCCCGGCGGCCGGCCTCGCGGACGGCGCGATCACAGGTCGCCAGCAGTGGCGCGGCGGTGGCGTCCGCCTCCAGCAGCTCTCGCAGCGCCGCACCGTAGTCCAATGTCACGGTTTGACCCCGAGCTTTTCCAGCGCCGCGCGTGCGCCCTGGTGGCCCGGCTCGATCTCCAGAGCCCGCCGATAGTTGGAAATGGCGCGGTCGGTTTCCCTCTTCTGGGCGTAGATGTCGCCGCGATTGAAGAACGCGCGCGCGTAGCTGGGGTTGATCTCCACCGCCCTGTTGTAGAAGGTCAGGGCGCGCTCGAGATCCCCCTGGTTCTCGTAGGCTTCGCCCATGTTGTTGTGGGCCTTGTCGTAATCCGGCTTGAGCGCGACCGCCCGCTCGTAGTCGCCGATGGCGCGGGGATAGTCGTTCTTGCGCATCAACGCATTGCCGCGATTGTTGTGGGCCTCGGCGTCTTGCGGATTGAACTCGATCGCCTTGTCGAAATCCCGAATGGCGGTGTCCAGCTCACCCTTGCCGAGATAGGCGGTGCCGCGGTTGTAGTAGGCGGTGGCGCTGCGCGGGTTGCGCTCGAGGAGGTCGGTGCAGCCGCGGATCGACCGATCGTCGTCCCGATCCTGGTTGCAGTCGGCTGTCGCATCCGCCCGCGCCAGCGTCGGTGCGGCCGGCGCCCCGAGCAGCAGCACGAGGCAGACTACCCCGATATGTCGCATGCCGTCCCCCGGTTCCTACCCTTGCATGGAGTCTTGAGCAGACCATTGCGCCGGATTTTGGCCCAGGCCCCTACAGCAAGCCAAGCTCGGCCAGCTGCTTCCTGAGCTTGGGCGGCATAGTCACGATGCCGGCGGCCGAGTTGCGCCCGAGGTCGGCCGGGGCCTCCTCGGCAGCCAGGTAGCGCCAGCCCTGGAAGGCGCGCCGCGGCACCGGACGCACGGGCACCAGCTCGTTTTTCAGGATCAGCAGGCAGCAGGGGGTGCCGTCCTCCTTGGTGCCCTCGGCGAGGTCGGCCAGCGGCTGGCGCACCTGCACCAGCCCCTTGATCACCCAAAAGAGCGAGCCGCCGGCCAGCAGCTCCTCGCGTCGCTTCGGCGTCTGGAAGGTGCGGTGGAACAGGCGCGGCTTCCTCTCGCCGGCCTTGCGCCGCGCCTTGAGGCGCTCCACCTGCCAGTCGGCGAGTTCCTCGATCGACTCGCAGCCCACGCACAGCTTGATCAAATGCAAGGGCATGCTGCCTCCGTCATGTGCACCCGCTTAAACCCCCCTTCTGTACAAGATGTGACCACTTCCGGCGAGCGTGCGGTCGCTCTAAGCTGGGGAAACTATCGCGCGTTGTCGCAAGGAGGTCGCACATGCAGCTGATGTCGCGTCGCTCGTTTCTTGCCGCCGCCGGGGGCCTATCGCTCGCCTCCCTTGTCCCGCCTGCGCTGGCGCAAGGCAAGCTCAAGCCGGGGGCGGATGCCGCCTTGCTCGTCGTCGATGTGCAGAATTGCTTCATCCCCGGCGGCAGCCTCGCCGTCAAAGGCGGCGACGAGATCGTTCCGCTCATCAACAAAATCGCCAAAGGCTTCCAGAACGTGGTGCTGACCCAGGACTGGCATACGCCGGGCCACATCTCATTCGCTTCCTCGCATGCCGGCAAGAAGCCGTTCGAGACCATCAAACTGCCCTATGGCAACCAGATCCTGTGGCCCGACCACTGCGTGCAGGGCACCGACGGCGCGGCCATCCACAAGGGGCTCGATATCCCGCATGCGCAACTCGTCATCCGCAAGGGCTACAACCCCAAGGTCGACAGCTACTCAGCCTTCATCGAGGCCGACGGCAAATTGCGGACCGGGCTCGACGGCTATCTCAAAGGGCGCGCCATCAAGACCATCTTCATCGGCGGGCTCGCGACTGATTTCTGCGTCGCCTGGTCGGCCATGGACGCACGCAAGCTCGGCCTCAACGCCTATGTGATCGAGGACGCCTGCCGCGGCATCGACACCCAGGGCTCGCTGGCGGCGGCGTGGAAGAGCATGGAGAAGGCCGGCGTCAAGCGCATCCAGTCGAGCGAGCTGGCGGTGTGAGCCGTCATCCCGGGCCTTGTGCCCGGGATCCATCCATCAGATGGCTCCGGCGCTCGCGGAGGGCTGGATCCCGGTGACAAGCACCGGGATGACAGCTACGCGTCCGCCAGCGACGCGATCAGGGCGCCCTGCGTGACCTGCTGGCCTTCCTTGACGCCGAGCTTGTCGACGCGGCCGGCACGGCCGGCATGCAGCACGTGCTCCATCTTCATGGCCTCGACCACGGCGATGCGATCGCCCTTGGCGACCATGTCGCCCTCAGCCACGAACACCTTGGCGACGCGGCCGATGATGGGCGCGCGGATGGCGCTGCCATCGCCGTCGTCGGCACCACCGGCGGCATCGAAGGTGGGCCAGGCGAGCTCCATCTGGCGGCGGTCGTAGAGCACGTAGACGGGGTTGCCCTCGCCGACCACCCGCACGTTGCGCAACGGTGTCACGGGTGGTGGCGGGTGGTCGCCGAGCAGGCGCGCGCTGGGGCCCTGCGGCGTCCAGACGATCGCGACTTGCATCGGCGTGCCGTCGACCAGCACGGTGCGGCGCTCGTGCCGCGGCGGCCCGAGCTGGTAGGCGTCGCGCGCGGTCCAGGGCGATTGGCTGCCACGGGAGTTCCTGGCGATGTCGTTCGTGAGCATGTGGACGACGCCGGCGCCGATCGGCCGGCTGTCGAACGCGACCTGCGTCAGGCTCGTCAGCTCGCGGCCGATCAGGCCCGTGTCCATCCGGCCCTGCTGGAAGGCGGCGTTCGCGAGCAGGGCGTCGAGGAACGGGGCGTTGGTCTTCGGCCCGGCGATGATGAGGTCATCGAGCGCGCCGCGCAGCTGGGCGACGGCGCCATCGCGATCCGGTGCATGGGCGATCAGCTTGGCGATCATGGAATCGTAGAAGGGCGAGATCACCGAGCCCGCCTCGACGCCGGCATCGACGCGCACGCCGCTCGGCGGCTCGAAGGCGACGATCGGCCCGGTGGAGGGCAGGAAGCCCCTGGTCGGGTCCTCGGCGTTGAGGCGGGCCTCGATGGCGTGGCCGTTCAGCTTGATCTCACTCTGTGTGAGCGGCAACTTCTCGCCCGAGGCCACGCGCAGCTGCCATTCGACCAGGTCGAGGCCGGTGATCGCCTCGGTCACGGGGTGCTCGACCTGCAGGCGCGTGTTCATCTCGATGAAGTACCAGGGCGCGTCGGCGGTCAGCGCGCCGCCCTCGACCAGGAACTCCACCGTGCCCGCGCCCTCGTAGGCCACGGCGCGCGCGCAGGCGACGGCGGCCTCCGTGATCTTGCGGCGCAGCGCGGGCGACATGCCGGGCGCAGGCGCCTCCTCGATCACCTTCTGGTTGCGCCGCTGCAGCGAGCAGTCGCGCTCGAACAGGTGCACCACGCTGCCGTGCGCGTCGCCGAACACCTGCACCTCGATGTGGCGCGGGGCGACCACCACCTTCTCCAGCAGCACGCGGGCGTCGCCGAAGGCGGCCTCCGCCTCGCGCTGGGCGCTCTCGAGCGCGGGCGTGAAGTCGCCCTCGGTCTCGACCAGGCGCATGCCGCGCCCGCCGCCGCCGGCCACCGCCTTGATCATGACCGGAAAGCCGATGCGCTTGGCCTCCTTGACCAGCGCCTTGGCGGACTGGCTGTCGCCCTGGTAGCCCGGCACCACCGGGACGCCGGCCTCGGCAGCGATGGCCTTGGCCTCGGCCTTGCCGCCCATGCGGCGCATGGCGACGGGCGAGGGGCCGATGAACTTGATGCCGGCCTTGCCGACGGCGGCGGCGAAATCGGCGTTCTCGGCGAGGAAGCCGTAGCCCGGATGGATGCCGTCGGCCCCGGCCGCCTTGGCGGCGGCGATGATCTTGTCGCCGCGCAGGTAGCTCTCGGGCGCGGGGCCCGGCCCGATCTCGACCACCGCGTCGGCGGCGCGCGCGAACGGGGCGCCGCGGTCGGCTTCGGATACGACCGCCACCGTTCCAACCCCGAGCCTGCGGGCGGTGCGGATGATGCGCAGCGCAATCTCGCCGCGGTTGGCGATGAGGATCTTTTTCAACATGAGGCGGTTCTCCCTCTCCCCATCTTTTCCGATGGGGAGAGGGTCGGGGTGAGGGGCAGACGTCAGCGCTGCGGCCCGCGGCCGCCCCTCACCCCGACCCTCTCCCCGTAAGGACGGGGAGAGGGGAGCAGGTGCTTATGGCATTGCGGCGCGGGGATCAGCAATCGTCCTGTCCACAGCGCCCAGCCTTACCTATGATCCCGCGCAACGGCCAACCGGCATCAGCAGCATGTACGTTCTGGCGCGCGGCGATCTCCTGCAGCGGATGCGGCTCATCTCCGGCCTCGTCCTGCTCACGTTCGCCGCCACCCATTTCCTCAACCACGCGCTGGGCCTCGTCAGCCTGGAGGCGATGCACGAGATGCAGGCCTGGCGCAAGGTCGTCACGCGCTCGTGGGTCGGCTCGGGCGTGCTGCTGGCGGCGTTTGCCGTCCACATCGCGCTCGCGCTCTACAAGATCTCGCGCCGCCTGACCTGGCGGCTGGCGCCCTGGGAGGCGGCGCAGGTGCTCAGCGGCCTGGCTATCCCGCTGCTGCTGATCACCCACGTCGTCTACAACCGCGGGGCGGCGAGCCTCGCCGGCACCGACGACACCTACGCCTATGAGCTCGCCAACCTCTGGCCCGGGTTCGCGTGGCAGCAATCGCTACTGCTGCTCCTGGTGTGGGTGCACGGCTGCATCGGCATGCACTACTGGCTGGGCCTGGCGCCCTGGTACCGCCAGGTGCGCCCCGTGCTGTTTGCGCTGGCCGTGGCGCTGCCGGTGGCGGCGCTGGCCGGCTTCTCGGTGGCGGGGCGGCAGATGGCCGCGAAGGTCGCCGAGCCCGGGGCCTGGGGAGCGCTGCAGGCCGCCGCGCGCGCGCCCGACTCGGCCGCCGCGGCGCGGCTGGATACGCTGCACGATGCGCTCAGGGCGACTTTCCTGGCGCTGCTGGCGCTCGCCCTGCTGGTTCCGGTGGTGCGGATCGTGCGCCGCGCCGCGGGCGCCAAGGTGGAGGTGAGCTATCGCGGCGGGCCGGTGGTGCGTGCGCTGGTGGGGCCGACGCTGCTCGAGATCAGCCGCATGAACCACGTGCCGCACGCCTCGGTTTGCGGCGGGCGGGCGCGCTGCTCCACCTGCCGGGTCGGCATCGAGAACGGGCTCGCCGACCTGCCGCCGCCCTCGTCGGCGGAAGCCATGACGCTGGCCAGCATCAAGGCGCCGCCGCATGTGCGGCTCGCCTGCCAGGTGCGCCCGCGCGAGCCCATCACCATCACGCGCCTGGTGTCGCCGCCGGCCGGCGTCAAGGGCCGCGCGCGGCCGGCCGCCGAGATGCAGGGCGTGGAGCGCAACCTCGCCGTCCTGTTCCTCGACACGCGCGGGTTCACCCAGATCAGCGAGGCGCGCCTGCCCTACGACGTGGTGTTCATCCTCAACCGGCTGT
>Ga0247727_10013458_pt1 | contig 13795 bp, 27 predicted proteins | sample WisWelCaveWW1625_FD_202498 | JGI IMG/M metagenome (GOLD analysis project Ga0247727, IMG submission 202498) | Biofilm microbial communities from Wishing Well Cave, Virginia, United States - WW16-25 | ecosystem: Environmental > Aquatic > Deep subsurface > Groundwater > Cave microbial mat | place... | reverse complement strand
GTTCTACATAATACCAGATTCTAGCATTGACATTGAATTTATTGTCGTTACCGTTTAACACTAGACGAATTTTCTTGATTACATTCAAGATACTATCTTCTGTGTAAGTTGGTGCTGTCGCCGTTGTAGTGTGATCAATTAAGAATCTCATAACAATTCGGCGTATTGCTCTATCTCTAGGAATATCCAAGAACTTCGTAAAGTTTGTGATATAATCTATTTGTCCAATAGGTCGTTCGTTAAATTCTATCGGCATTTTAGATTAACCTCGTAGCTGTGGTGGAAGTTTATTTTTGATGACGTTGTAAACAACTATTGCAACAACTACTGTTGCAATAACTCCTACAAATCCCCAAATACTTTTTGGTATATCCATGATTCTATTAGAATAGATGAATTTATGAGCATTGGAATTTTATCCTTTAAGTAGCTAGGCACGTTTTTTGAAGGTTGATTTCAAAAGCGTCAGATTCGATAATTTCTGCATTTATCATAATCGATAGTTTTGAAATTTTATTTCCGTTGTTACATTTTGTTTGCCCAATGTGACGATTTACTTTCGATAATTTTGTAGCTCGAAATCTGCAATCTGGACAGCAAAATAATTTTAAGTTTCGCATGGAAAATAAACCTCTCTTGATTCTCTTTCGTTTTTGTTTTTATAAAGTGCATGATATTTTGGAATTTCATTTCTTGAAAATCTGTCCATGTCCAAACCCATCCAATCTTTCATGTACTTTCTATCACTAGGAAGTTCTAGCATATAACAGAATCTGTGGTTTGAATTTGACAAAATAGAATTTTCTACTCTCTGTGGGCGTTGAAAGATTGCAATATAGCCGATATCACGATTATTACAATTTTCTACAAGAATTTGTAATGCTTTTGGTATTCTCTGTTTAGTAACGTAGTTGTGTGTTTCATCTATCATAAATACAACATGGTTCAAAGTAAAAACTTTTTCACATAATCTATCAAAAAAATTATCTGTAACAATTTGAGGGATTACAATTTCCAAACCATGTCCTTTTACATCAAAAACATTATGAATTACACATCGAGGATTTAGTTTGATCAGATTAGAATTTTGATGAGGCGTATAGATTATAAAATTATAATTTGGTGTTAGTGCTTTAGCTAATTGAAAAGCTAGGTTTGTTTTACCTTCTTGTGATTCACCAACAATTATAATATTTTCTCGATAAGGATTATAATTTATTTGTAGGATTGAACTCATTTTTTGGACAAAGATTTTGCTAAACCATCCAAATTTAATTGAATCTTTTTGTGTTGCTCTGCTTCTTCTTTTGTTGCATATCGTGTTAAGTCATACACGATAAAATTTTCAATGTTATCTTTTAAAAATGGTTCGATTGTAATGTTATGTTCAAGAAATTTTGGTAATTTTCCCGTCATAAACATTTCAATAACAGGATTCAAAGCTTCCATAGCTGATAATAAAACAGTTATTTTATTTACCATTATAGATGAACCTTCGTAGTGTCTGGTTTTAAATCTTTATCAAGTTTCACTTCTTCTTTTTTTAGCATTAATGTTGAAATTAATGGAATACCGAAAATTATAAACGCAGAACCAATAATCGTTAAAGCCTCAATTATCATCGGGATTTCAATGTTTCTTTTATAGCAAAAAGTACCTACTCTATCAGCAAGTTTGTTTGATTCTGTTTCAAATTCTTGAGCTGTCATATCTTTGTAATCGATTTTTCCTGTACCTTTGATAAATCCAAAAGCTGAATAAATCTGCCCGATAAAAGCAAAACAACCTTTGAAAGTTTCCTGATTTATTTTTTCTATTGAGGGGTCTAAAACTTTTTTAGTTTCACCTGTTGGTTGAATTAGTATTGTTTGAGCTGGTTGACTTGGTAAAGGTTGTATTGGTGGTTGTATTGGTTGAGTTTGTTGGCTTGGTGTTGGCACGTTTAGTTTCACATCACCAATTTGTTTTGAGGGATTTTGATTAATGATAGCGATATTTTTTTCCTTCATAATTTTTTTCAAAGCTAGATAAACGATTTGTCTTGAACCTTTGTTGACATTACATTCGGTCATACTCATTTTTACCAATTCATCGAATGACGCTTTATCAGTAATTTTATAATTATGAGCTTCAATTCTTAATAGTAAAAAATTTCTCACTTTGTCTGCGATTGATTCCATTATTGATTATCCTTTTTTGTTTCTTCCGATAAATCTTTTTTATTTGGCATGGTTTTTTTCCAAGTTGTAAATTTATGACGAATTACAAAAAAGATTCCAATTACTAAAACAATAACAATTCCTATTGCTAAAATATTTTTATAATTATGATTTTTAGTTGGTGTCGAACTACCTTCTAAAACATCATTAGCTAAAGGTGTATCCGAAGATGTCACAGACGAATTGTCCTCTAAAGCTGGCAGATTTGAAGAAGGTAAGCTCAACAATTCTTTTTGAAATCAGTAGTTATTAAATTAACCGTCAGATTTAAAATAAGTTCTTCGTAAAAGAGCTTTACAATTTTTACATTTCCAAGTAAATTTGATCACCTTTGATTGAATTTTCAGTTTTGCAGATAGAATCATCGTACCATTACAGGCTTTACAAATTACCCATTTTGGAACTGTTGGTTCATTAATCATCTTTATCCTCGTAAAATGTAATATAATTTTTTGAACAATTATCACATCTGTAATTAGCTTCTTTATCTTTAGAAAGAATTGCCACGCTATTATTATTTACATATCCACAAAAAGCACAAATTACAGCAAATGAAATCATTTTTTAAATTCCTTCAACCAATGAATCGAACACCAATTACACGAACACCATCTAAGAAGTGATTTTAACATCGACTTTTGATCATTTACCCTAGCTAAATAGCCAAAGTTTTCAATAGAATGATTAGGATTTGGAATTATTTTAGGAACAAAAGTTCCTAACCGATGAAATTTTTTTTTCATAATTCATCAAGTAAAATTTTAGCTCCAATTACTTCTAATGCAACAAGAAAAACTATTTTGATAAATTTTTCTGTATCGTTAATTTTTTTCATTTCAGAATAGCAAAATAAAAATCAATGTCGAAGTTATCGCCGTATGGGTGTTTTTTAGTTATTACTAATCTAATTTTATAATTCTTATAATCAGGTTCATATCGTATCCAATAAATTTCTGAAACGTAATTCCAAATTGTCATTTCATTTTTTAAAAATCCAATTTAGTAATCTTTTGAACCATGAAATTTTATTTTTAATTGTAATTAAATTTTTATGTGGTGTACCGCATGGACTACCACAAATAAAACAAACTCTATCAGATTTTTTCAACAGGTTTTGCAACCTCGATATCGTAATGAGTTTGACAAACAAAAGCTTCTTCTGGTTCACCTTCTTTGATATCGTATTTTTTTCTTAGAATTTTAATGAACCCACCTCGTTTCGCTACTTTATCAAAATACATAGCTGGTTGATCACAGTAAAAACATTTCTCTACAAATTGTTCTTGAATTTTATTATCAAAGTCGTCATACATTTCATCTTCAAAACCCATTATTGATCAGCACCAAATATTAATTTTTTAACTGTTTCGATTCCTTGAAGCTCACCTTGAATAAATGATAAACCCAAAGCTGTTTGAACTTTTGGAAATCTAGATTTAGTTTCAATAATTAAATTATTGATTACTGATAATTCTACCAATACTTTTTGTTTATCTGTTGAACTCATTATTGAAAACTTGATTTCCCTTTTGTTCTGCACTCGTTACATACTACACTTTTTTTATTTCCAAAAGTCATCGTTGAGAAATCTTTTTTCACATCGCCTTTTAACATTACTTCTGTATCACATAATGCACATTTTTTATCGTATTTTCCCATCATCTAACACCGCACAAACAAGTAATTTCCGTACATATATTATTTGTTTTATTGTGTTTATGTCCGCAAAAATCACATTTACCATCTAATGATTCTTTTACAGTTTGCAATAATTTTAAAGCTGGTTCTGGTAATTCTTTTGTACCGTTCATAATTTGAATTGAATCTTCGAGATTGTAATTCATTGATTTTAGCATTAGCCAAATTTCTAAACTTAATTTTAGATTCTGTAATCTGGTTCGTTTTGATTTTTCATCTTCAACAATTCCTTTAAAACCTCGTTGTATCATTTCTTTTAGTTCTTGAATTGATGTTACTGCAAAACAATCAAAAATTACTTTCATGTGTGATTTTGAAATCCAATAGGTGTTATTTTTACTAAATTCGTTTGTCATTTTATAAAAACCTCTAGTTCGGGGTGAACTCTAACTATTTTTCTCAAAATTGCTAGATATGGTTTTTGGTTTTCATAATCCCCTGAATATAATTTTAATTTATCAAAAACTTCAATAAAAGATTCTTGGAAAATTTTATCAAGTGGTTTTGATTTTGCAATATCATCTTTTAGTCTATCTGATAAAAGTTCCATTTTAGATTTTTCTTCAACTGACATTTTTAATCGATTCCATTTTCTGATTCCAAACTGTACCTTTTAAATTTTCGTATCGCTTTACTCCTTTTTTGTGCGTTTTTGTATGCCAATGTAAATGAAGTGATTGAAAGTTACTAAAATTCTTTTTGCATTGATAACATCGGTAAGGTTTAGATTTTTCTAGTTTCATTTCATGATCACCAAACAATGAGTTTGAGGACTAGGATTTTTAGAACCAACAAATTTAATTCTAAATGGAAAAAATAATAAATCAAATCCAATTAGCCAATCGTGAAAAATAGGTTTGTCTGTTTTTGATAATGGAAATAAAATGTAAGATTCTTTTTTATGGTTGAAATTTTCCCAAAATGCTTTTTTTACAAAGTCATCAAGTTTTGAATACGGGGGATTTACATAATTTTGTTTTTTCCAATAAATTTTTAATCCGTTAAATTTTGCGTTTAATGGACATGGGTCAAACAATTTTTTTAGATTAATTTCTAATTCATGTTCTACATAATCAAAAACTTTTTGCGGTGTAGCATGATGATCAGAAGTTTTTTTGTTGCTCATCTGGAATTTCATATTTTTATGATCACATCAACATCAATTTTATGAAAATCTCTTAAGTGAATTATCATTTGATTTTCTGTTTGACTACAAAAAGCAACATTACAACAAAATTTACAAATATATAGTACCGTACAATTTTCTCGATGAAATTGATCATAACAAAATTCTAAATCAGCTTTCATTTTTTTCGTATCCACAATTCGTACATTTTCTTACATCAACGTCAAAAGTAAAAAATCTGCATTGTGGACATTCTGAACCGTCTTTTGTCATTTTTTCATAAATTCCCAAACTAAACTGCAGTTACGAGAATAACACCGAAAAACTAATCTATCCTGTAAAATTTCTTTTTCAGTTAGTTTTCCGCATTGGTCACAGCGATACAATAAATTATTTTCTATTATGATATTCATTTCAGATTACCATCATAAACGTTATCAAATCTCAAATTTGCTAGTAATTGATTTATGATGTTAGATTTTTCTCCAAGATATTCAAACGAAACGCAATTACCATCAACCATAATTGAAGTTGTTGGAATTTTTGATTCTAGAATTTCATTTCGAATTGATGTTAATTGGTATTCGATTTCTTGTAACCAATGAAGTAAATGTTTTTCGGTAATCAATTAAAAAAAACCCCTGAAATTTTCTTTAATCTATGTTCAGAAGTCATGCCACCATACCAATTTTTCAAAGTCGTAATATCATCCCATCCCATATCAGCAATTAAACCGTAATCATAATCTGTATTTTGCAACCACCATTGAACTCCAAAATGTCTTATAGCATACGAACCACGATTAGCTACTCCAAAATCACCTTGTTTGTAACCTACTGCAAAAAAGATTTTTGTAAAGAATTTAGATTCTTTTCTAAGTGTCCATTGTGTAATAATTCTATAATTTTGTTTTGTAAAAACTGTTTTGTTATCATCCCAAAATAAATATTTGAATCCTGCTGAAATTCTTTTGTTTACATAATTTTCTAATCGATTAACTACCCTTTCGTCAAAGATATTTTTTGGGTAAAGAACTTCTGTTTTAAACTCAAAAATTTCTAAATCAACTGCCCGTTGAATTTTTCTTGTTACCTCGAATTTACCTCGTAAACCTTCTATTTGGTCTGGATTCGTGATCATCTTTCCATTAGGTAACTCGATAAATTCTATGGTTCTATCAAAGAAAACTAAATCGCTACATTTTACAGTAAATTTTGTTGATGGTCTACAAAAAGTACCATAACCAAAACCAAAATTACAGAACATTTTTTCATTATCTTCTAGTGAATCTAAGATTTGATTGTATGATTTGGTATTACATTCTAGTCTAGAATATTGAGGCTTTCCTTTAGGTAATGGAATACCAAGTCTTATTGATTCAGCTTCCAACAATGGATACTGTAAACCAAAAATTAAAAATTGCCTCAAAACTACTTTGAATCCATTAGGTAATTTTTCGTTTTTCATGTGATTTTGCACCGCTTGAATAATTTTTTTTGTATCTTCTGGATGAACCCATGAATCTGGATTAATTTTAAAATCTGTTGGGGTATATCTTGATTCACCTAAACAAATTAATTTCCATTGGTTGATAAAATTTTCTCTATCTAGTCTGGTAGTTTGCCCACGCCAATTTTTTATTGTTTGGCAATCATCAAATTTAGAACCTTGAGCTAGTATTCTATCAATGGATTTTTTTTCTATTGAAAAACCTTTGATTTGGTACAAGTGAGTACCTTCGATAATTACAATTTTACCAGATTCTATCAAAGGTTTCAATACTGCTCGTTGAGTATGTTCCCTCGATAGCTTTAGATAATTGCCAAGTTGACTAGGTGTGCGTGGACAAATTTTCAAAAATTCTAAAGCCTTCTTTTGTAAATCGTCTAAATGAATTTGTGACATCAAAAGTAAAACGTGATATCGTGATATAAGTATTTCTCTAGTATTCATTGATTCTTTAGTCAACTTTTGGTTGTTTTATCTACCTAATTTGGATAAAACATACTAAAGTAATTAGCACCTTCAAAATGGTATTTTCATTAGGCACAAATCAATCTGATCATCATAGCCAAAATACCTAAAAATAGTGTTTTGGCAAAAAGTTAATGCTAATTTTGGTATAAGAAAATCTAGGCATGTATATACCTACATGCCTGACCATAGTAATAATGCGTGATAACTACATGCCTGACCTTATGCCTAACTTTTAGAATTAATGAATATCACGCTTAATATCACGTTTATCGTGATATTTCCCTCATAACACTTTGTTTCCAGAGAACATCAAAGCGTGATAAAAATAATATTTAATTTCTCAAAGTGCAAATGTTTTTTTCAAATATTCTAGTATAGTCTGAATGAACGGTAAAATTAAAAGAAGAACGCCGAAAAAAATTAGAATGGGTAACATCTCACTTACTCTTTTTGTGTCGGGTTATCCAATCAATCAATGTCATAGCACCAATGAATAAAGCTGGTACTATTGAAGCTGGGTTTGTTGGGTCGTAATTCTCACACGTTGCTGTTAGTATTGGTTGAGCAACACCGATGAAAGATAGACCACCTAAACCAACATGGCTTGTATGTAATGGCATGATCACTAAAAAAAGAATAAGGATTTAAAGATTTATCGACTACGCATACTAAAAAATGCTTCAAACATTTGTTTTAGAAGTATCCACGAATGGACACAATCATCGAATTTGCCTGATTCATAATTCCAATTCATCAAGAATTGATCAATGTATGCATTACACAATTTCATTGAACTAGAACGAAGTGGTAATTTCATCACAGCGTTGAAGATTTGTTTTTGTTGCTTGTTTTCAACCATAATGTGATAAGGTATTCATCTCTCTTTAACTTTGTTGTTTTCCCAAGACGCATTGAGATTATCAATGTATGAATAATAGAAGCAAATCCAAGAGGTTAAAACCATCGTACCTTATCAAATAAAAAAAGGAATAGTAGTTTATAAAACTACTCTATTGGTTCAGATTTTGATTTTTTTAGTAATTTTTCTTCTCTAGCGTCTAGTTGAGCTTTACCTTCTAACAAAGCAATATCAACTTTTGATTCGACTTCTGTTACGGCTTTAGCACCGAGTAATCTTGCTAACCTTCCTGTATTGCCATCACACCAATGCCTAAAACATACTGATAACAATTCATCGGTTGAATCACCATTCAAAAAGTCCTCAATATCTCGTCTTGAATATCTTTTTCCTGTTTCACCGTCTTTATTTTTTGAACCTAGATGATCATTACATAAAACCAACTCTAAAAATGGTTCATGTGATTTTTCTACCATAATTCAATTTATTATCAGTAATTTAAAAGGATTATATCGCATTATGGTCTTAAAATTAAAACATCAATTTTATCTTCAATATTTGCTATATCTGTTTTGATTTCTACAATATCGTCTTGAATTGATGGAATACTAAAAACAGCTTCCCTTCGTTCTATTAGTTCTGCATTAACTAAATCAATTTGATTTGTTAAAATTCCAGCTACAATAGAAATCACTGTAATTAATACCCCCATAACTACAATGGAATCTTTTGATTGACAGATTTTCATTAGCCTGATAATCCTACTATACCCGTTGTTGATATAGTTTTGTGTGCTTGTCTATCCGCCCATTGTACTGAATCAGGTATTAGAGCTTTAAATTCAGATATTGAAAATGTTTTAGCTGTTAAATCATTTCCAATTACTCTAATGTATCTTATAGGTAAAATATCTCGATTGAATCGAATAAAATTATATTGCAAGTCTGCTAATTGAGAAATATTCACAGTTCTTTTTAATGTCCATATTATACCGTCTGGTGATGTTTGAATTAAAAATTGAGTATTTGTAATTTTACTTTTATCTACATAGATTGTTATTTGAGCTGGTTCTTGATCAGCTAATGCAGAAAATTCACCACGAAGCGATTGATTTATCTGATTTAATGATTGCCAATAAGTAGCTATCAAATTATCTTTTGCTAAAGTAGCTTGATGGTTGCCACCTGTACCAATTCTAAAATGGATTCTATTTGATGTGTTAATTGTACCTGCTAAAGGATTTGGAAATGCTGTACCATAGACATGAGCTTTTATTACTGTACCCCCTAATCCCCCTTCACCTGCTGGATGAACCGTATTATTACTTAGTTCTTCAACTAACCAAACAATCCCGTTAGCTGGCACGATTGCACTAGAAATTAAAGCTACGTCATTAAATCCGTTACTCACTAGAGCTGTACTAGCTGATTCTGCTAAAAGATTTGTTGGTATTCCTGCAACATCATCGTAAACGCCAACTTTCATGTTTCCTGCAAAACCAGAAAAAATATTTACACCTACAAAAGTAATTATCCTGCCAACTTCTAAACCTGTAAATTGAATACCTCGAATATTTCCATCCCCAAAACCAGCACCCAAATCTAGTGTACCGCCACCAACTTCATTTAAAAATTCACTAGAAGCTATTACTAATGTAGGAAATATATGATCACTCTGATTTGTAGAATATGGAAATACCTCTGAACCTGCGTCAGCTTCTTCTACTAATGGGTCTAAGCTCATGGTTTACCAAACGTTACGCCAACAGTGACCGCAACATCCCCCCCGTCATTTGTAAAATTCCACAAGAAGAATCGAATTGTTTGTCCTTTACCCAATGGCTTTTGATCACCTTCGATTAATTGTACTTTAGCAACTTCAATCAAATCTTCACCGTTGATTTGATCAAGTGGTACGCCATTGATTTCAACAATCAATCTTCCTTTAGCTCTAAAGGTATTTGTTGGAATTAATGAAATACCGTTTATGTTTATTTTACCGTCTAAGGGATTTGTTATCTCATGCTGTGGTTTTTGTGTCTTACTTGTTTCAATAGATAAGATTCGTTTAATTCTGTCTGCAAATAAAGATGACATAATTATAACTCCGCATTAGCTGTAAGATGTATTGCTACTTTATCACCTACAACACCTAAAGCGTCACCCGTTGCTGTAATTTCTAAAGAACCGTCACCGATGTTTGCTGTTACTGTTGCGGTTTGGTCTGTTGCTGTTGCTGTGTATCTTCTCATACTCGCATTAGCAACACTAGGATTAAACAAAGTTATCGTAGGAATTATTCTCATTACATTTACAAATCTGTGAAATATGTTACTAGCTAAAGCAACCGCACCAATAAAAGTCACCAAACCTTTAGCTGAACCGATTAATCCTGCATTTTGAACGGGTACAACTGAATATTGAAATGTTTTTTGAAAATATCGCTGACAATTTAATAATTCATGTTCAAACTCTTCATCTTCCCATTCTAAATCATCAGTACCTAAACTTAATTTACATTCAGTAATAGCTAAATCATCATTTACTGCTAAAACATCGTTTGAAAATATTACTACAACCAGATTTTTAAAATTAGTTGGTAAATTAAAAACTCCTGAAAATTTTTGCCAAACCGATGTTATGGCACAATTTAATTTGGTTGTTCCGTTTGTTGCATTTCTTAATTTATCTGAATCTGGATTAATCAAAGAAAGATTTGTTCCAAATGTTGGGTCAACACCTGCACCGTTGAAAGCACTAATGAAAGTAGCTGGTAAGGTGTCGATTGTACCTGCACTCGTTAATTGAACTAATCCTATACAGATTGTTTTATCTGCACCAACTGTTTTTTTTAATTTAATTGATAGTCTTACCCTTTTACCTCGTAGTGATAAACAACTTTTGCCTTCGAGAACCTGACTAACACAAATTTTCGCAGAATTTGTAATTTGTTTATACAATCCGTAATATCTAGCTTGTAAATTTGTTTCAACTGCACTCGATGAATCGACCTGTTGAAACTGTGGGCTTGTTATGTTGCCCGTAGTGTGACCCCATCTATCAATAGTTATTTGTCTAACTGTTGCACTTCCTGTAAATGTTGTCAATGCTACTGCGATTCGTTGATTGATTGCAAAAGCACCGTTGATAATATAATTTTTATATTCACCAACATTACTTAGTTTTTGATTTTCACCGTTTGCAACTTTAGCTGTAATTATTTTTAATGTGCTGTCATATTGTAGTATACCTTTTAGTGCAACTGCTGAAAGTTCCGCTTCTTCTGATAGTCGCAAGTTACCCAAATCATATCACCGTTAAGTTTGCACCTGCTTCTATATCTAAATCAATCCCCGAATTTAATTCATATCTATCACCAACAATAATTGAAGTATTTATAGGAATTATTTTATCTGCAATCGGAACTAATAAAACTTCATCCGTACCACTACCACCACCAACAGAACTAATTGTTATTTTATCAGCGTCAGCAACTAAAGTAATGTTTGCACCTTGTTCTAAAACTTTGAATGGTAAATCAACACCAACTTTAGGATTTGCTAAACCCTTTATCGTTGTCGAATCTGGTAATTCGTTTGATGATGTGTTAGCTTCCCCACCACCAGAACTAAAATTTGGTAATACATGGGTACTAGGTGAATGTGACATTAATTATAATACTGACCGATGACCCAAATAAAAGTTAGGTTTACCGTAGCACCGTTAGTCCACACATGAAATTTAATCTTACTTTGTTTTTTAAATAATTTTCCTGTATTGTTGGGTAATGGAATTTCTAAAGCTGATATGTCAGTAAAATCACCAAAAGTTGTAATTGGCATTAAATCTGTTTCACTAACTTTGATTGATAAAGCACCTAAAGTTTTGAAGTTTGTGTCTGGTATCATTATTAATGAAAGCAATCTCATATCTTTATCAAAAGGATTATCAAAAGTAAATTGCGGTTTATCAGTATCGAATTTTATATCAACACCTATCACACCGCTAACTCTTTTCATAAAAATTTGAATTGTTTGATAAGGTTCTAGTCTGACATTCTGAATTATTTTTTTTACATCTTGAATTTCTCTAGCGGTTAAATCTAATTTCTTTTGGATATCTTCAAATGTTTTTGGTAATCCAAAAAGACTTCTTAATCCTGTTGCGATTTCTGGCACAATTTCTAAAACTTCACTAGACATATTATTTCTTTTTTCCTTTAGTATTTAATTTAATACTTTGTGTCGATAAATTTCCCGAACCTTGTACGTTTTTAGTAACTGTTGCGGTTTGCGGTTTGCCTTTTATCACAGTAGTTTTTATCGTATCGCTTACACTTGCACTAGAACCTTTTGAACTAGAACTAGAACTTGTTTTTGAACCAAAGCTAGATGTTTTCAAACCTGTTGACGTAGCTTCAATCCTTGAACCGCTTGGTGAAATAATTTGAGTAACTAACCCCCCTGCACTTGCACTAAAAGAACTAGTCGGTTTTTTTGCTGTTGATGGTTTTATAACAACTACTGTTGTTTTTGGTTTGACAACTGTTGCGGTTTTTACTGATTCCCCAAGAACTAAATTTTCTTTTATTTCTAAACTGATATCTCTACCTGCTGGAGTTTTTTGATCAGAAGCTTCTAAAACAATTTTTTCTTTACCTCGTTTTTCTCTGTCTGCTTTTTCTTTTTGTTTGTCTGTATTCTGATCAAAGTCACCTTTTGAAACTGATTTATCATCGATTGCTGTATCTTCTGTTGGTTTTCCAAAAAAGAACTCTGCGATATTATCAAACAATCCTAGTTCAGATTTTCGTTGCTCATCAGCTCTTTTTTGAAATTCTAAATCTTTTTCTTCTTTTGTTTTTGTTGCGTTAGTAATGAATGTCTGAATAGAACCTAGTGAACCAAATAAAATAATCCCTACTACAATTAACGTAATTACAATCACAATGCTTCCTAGTAATCCTTTAGCCATGTTTTTTTTTCCTGTTATGGATTTTAAAAAAATATTGGATTCACTAGCCGAGTTTTACGAATGGTATCTCAACGCTTCTAGTGAATATATCGATGTTCTGACCTGCTACAAATCCCGCTGTTAAGAATCTGAATTTTATGTCGCCTTCATTACCTGAATTGACTATTCCACCGATGAATTTATCCATGTAATCAAGATAAATTATTCCCGTTGGTAATGTTTCAAGTGCATACTCGACTTTCTGTTCACCTCTTAAACTGTGGAATGTTCTTTGTAAAAGATTCCTAGCTCTGCCAACTTCTTTCTGTATTTTTATGTCAGTAACTAACGCATTAGATTTGTTTCCTGCTGGTGCTGTTTGATCACGAACCAATAAAAGATTAGTTCTGATTTGAGCTGGTGCTGGAATAACATTTTTCTTTAATGTTGAATTGTCGAAGCTCGAATAGTTTGCGTCAATCGGTACGGTGTCAATACCCTCTCTAATGTCTGTGAAGTCCATATCATCTAAGTTCTTAACGGTAGGTTGATCATTGATCAAGATTGTATCTTCACCTGTTGCCTCTCGAATTTCAACTAAACAACGTGACGCAACATTAATTGTTGGTGCGTTTGCTGTTGCTAAATCTGTCGTACCACCCCAATCAATTTCTAATCTGATTGAAGCAAATCTTCGAGCTGGTAATAAAGAAGAAACATCATCTTCGTTTGTTCTGTCCTGTGCAAAATCTGCAATCAATACAACTTCTGCAACTGCATTTGTTGAAACTGCATTTGTTGGTGCTATGAAATGAACAATAGTTTCTTTTTCAAATTGTTCTACATAATACCAGATTCTAGCATTGACATTGAATTTATTGTCGTTACCGTTTAACACTAGACGAATTTTCTTGATTACATTCAAGATACTATCTTCTGTGTAAGTTGGTGCTGTCGCCGTTGT